>Ga0209803_1000055_pt1 | contig 61984 bp, 57 predicted proteins | sample GraSoiAngelo_138_FD_185895 | JGI IMG/M metagenome (GOLD analysis project Ga0209803, IMG submission 185895) | Grasslands soil microbial communities from the Angelo Coastal Reserve, California, USA - 14_0929_09_40cm (SPAdes) (version 2) | ecosystem: Environmental > Terrestrial > Soil > Grasslands ...
CGTTCACCGGGTGATGTAACCCTCGAGCAGATCCCGCGCAATCAATTCCGGGTCGCGCTCCGACGGCGGGCCGTAGCCACCGCCCCCCGGCAGCAGCACCTCCACGAGGGCTCCCGGCGCCACGAGCTGCTCCGCCTTCGGGTTCGCCGGCGCCACGCCGTCGATGCGCACCATGCCGCGCGCTCCGGGGCCACCGCCGAGGAAGCCCGCCGCGGAGTGTGCCGTCCGGTCGCAAAGGACAGAGCACGCGTAGGGCCCGAGCGTCCGCGCGCGGAACGCGATCGTCTGGCCCAGTCCGCCGCGATACTTGCCCGTGCCGCCCGAGTCCGGTCTCAGGCATTTCCGCTCGACGACGAGCGGAGCGAGGCTCTCGATGACCTCGACGGGCGTGCCGAGGACACCCGACGGGAACGCGGTCGCCGAGAGGCCGTCCTTCGTGGCGCGCGCTCCGGTGCCGCCCGAGGAGAAGAAGACGTACGTGAAGGGCGCTCCGCGCTCGTCCTGCCCCGCGACCTGGATGCCCCAGATGTTGGCCGAGCCCTCCGCCATCACGCGCGCGGGCAGCGCCTGGCCGAGGGCGCCCGCGATGACGTGCGGCAGGAAGTGGCCGACGACGTGTCTCGCCGCGACCGCTGCCGGACGGCTGACGTTGAGGATCGAACCTTCTGGCGCGGTAATGCGGAGCGGGCGAAACGCCCCCTCGTTGTTCGGAACGTCCGGGCTGACGATGACCTTCACGCCGTAGGTCGTGTAGGCTTCGGTGTAGTTCATCACCACGTTCACGCCGCGCCGGCTCGCGGGCGAGGAGCCTCGGTAGTCGATCCAAAGCTCGTCGTCCCGTACCTCGCAGCGCGCGCGGATCGTGAGCGGTTCGTCGAAGCCGTCGGAGGTGATCGCGTACTCGTAGGCGCCGGGCGTGAGCGCCTTGATCGCCGCTCGCATCGCGCGCTCAGTACGCCCGATAATCTCGTCGGCCAGCGGCTCGAGCCGCTCGAGCCCGAATTCGTCCATGAACTCGCGGAGCCGCTCGCCACCGACGGCACCGCCCGCGATCTGGGCGTGGAAGTCGCCGAGGACCATTTCGGGCACGCGCACGTTCGCCCGGATGATCGCGATCAGTGCCTCGTTGGGCCGCCCGGCCTCGTAGAGCTTCATGATCGGGATCTGAAGCCCCTCCTCGTACACCTCGCGCGCCTCGGCGGAGAGCACGTGGCCGCCGATGTCCGCGGTGTGGCACGTGGAGGCGAAGAAGGCGATGCACTCCTCGCCGCGGAAGATCGGCGAGGCGATCGTGACGTCGTTGAGGTGCCCGGAGGTGAGCCAGGGGTCGTTCGTGATCAGGACGTCGCCCGGCCGGAGCGTCTCGAGCGGGCACGCGGCGAGGAAGTGTTTCATCGCCAGCGCCATGGAGTTGATGTGGCCTGGCGTGCCCGTCACCGCTTGGGCGACCATGTAGCCGCGGCGGTCGAAGACGCCCGCTGAGAGATCGCCCGCCTCGCGAACGATGGACGTGAACGACGTCCGCTGGAGCGCCGCCGCCTGCTCGTTGACGACGCCGATCAGGCGGTTCCAGCAGATCTCGAGCGTGATCGGGTCCATTGTAGCGGGGGCCTCGCGGCCGGTGCGATCGGTGGGTGGCCTGAGACGAGGTGCGCCCCGGCTCCGTTTCTCATGTCGCTTTTCCGTCACGTAGGAATCTCCACGACCAGCCCGAATCCGTCGTCCACGCGGCAGCGTGCGCCCGGGCCCACGACGGCCGTGGACTCGCGCTCCTCGACGATCGCGGGGCCGGCGAACTCGGCGCCCGCGTGGAGGGCGTAGCGGTCATAGACGGGCGTCTCCACGAAGCCTCCCACCTCGGCGAAGTAGGCTTGCCTCGCGCCTTTGGTCGCCCGTGCGGAGCCTGTTGTAGTTGGTGCCGTGCGGCTGGCGTGAACCGAGGGTGGCCTGATCAAGGCGCGACCCGGCTCTGATCGCCCGCTCAACCCGGTGCCCGGCTGAGGACCGGAGACGGTGAGGCGCCAGTTGAGCGCCTCGATCGGCACACCGTGGGGCAGCCGGTGGTAGAGGGCGCGGTAGGCGTTCTCGAAGCTCGCCGTGATCGTCGGGAGGCTCTCCGTCGATAGCGCTCCGAGAGGCATCGCGCACTCCACCTCGTGGCCCTGACCGGCGTGGCGCATCTCGGCGATTCGCGAGATGTGGATGTCGGCCGGCGCCACGCCCGCACGCGCGAGGAGCGCGCGCCCCTCCTCCTCCATCTCGGCGAAGAGCCGGTTGATCGCGGGCCAGTCCGCGCGGTCGAGTCGCTGGCGCCCCGTCCGCACGAAGTCGAACGCGAGCGGCGCCGCCAGGAGCCCGTACGCCGACATTGCGCCCGCGCCGAACGGGATCAGGATGCGCGGGACTTTGAGGATCTTCGCGACCTGCCAGCAGTGGACGGGCCCGGCGCCGCCGAAGGCGAAGAGCGGGTACTGCCGCAGGTCGCGGCCCCGCTCGATCCCGTGGATGCGGGCGGCGGCGGCCATGTTCTCGTTGACCACGCGGTGGATCCCCCACGCCGCGCCGGTCACGTCGAGACCGAGCCGGCGTGCGACGTGCTCCCCGACGACGCGATGGGCGGCCTCGCGGTCGAGGCGCATGCGTCCGCCCAGGAAGAACTCGGCGTCGAGGTAGCCGAGCAGGAGGTCCGCGTCGGTCACCGTCGGGTGCCGGCCGCCGAGGGTGTAGCAGGCGGGGCCGGGGTCGGCGCCCGCGCTGTCGGGACCGACCTTGAGGAGGCCCATCCGGTCCACGCGCGCGATCGACCCGCCGCCCGCGCCGATCTCGATCAGCTCGATGACCGGAACGCGGATCGGGAGCCCCGAGCCCTTCTTGAACCGGTCGGCGCGCGCCACCTCGAACTCGCGCCCGACGAGCGGGACGCCGTCGTCGATGACGCACGCTTTCGCGGTCGTGCCGCCCATGTCGAACGAGAGGAGCTTCGGCTCGTGACGCTCGCGCGCCGCCTGAGCCGCCGCCAGCGCGCCCGCGGCGGGACCCGACTCCACGAGACGGACCGGGAGCCGCCGCGCGAGCGGCGGGAGCGCGGTGCCGCCGGAGGATTGCATGATGTAGAGTTGGCCGTCGATCCCGAGCGCGGCGAGCCGGCGCTCGAGATCCTCCAGGTAACGCGCCATGAGCGGCGCCACGTAGACGTTGGCGCAGGTCGTCGAGGCGCGCTCGTACTCGCGGATCTCGGGCACGACCTCCGACGAGCAGGAGACGCTGAGCCCGGGTGACACTTCGCGCGCGATCTCGCTCAATCTCCGCTCGTGCGCCGGGTTGACGTAGGCGTGCAAGAGGCAGATGGCGAGCGCCTCGACGCCTTCGCGCGCGAGCTCGGCGAGGGCACGCCGCGCGGCGGCTTCGTCCAGCGTCTTCAAGATCGAGCCGTCGGCGAGGAGCCGCTCGGGGACTTCGCGGCGCAGATGGCGCGGCACGAGCGGCGGGGGTGGGTCGATGAAGAGGTCGTACATGTCGTACCGGCCCTCGCGCCGGATCTCGAGGGCATCGCGGAACCCTTCGGTCGTCAGGAGCGCGGTCTTGGCGCCCTTGCGCTCGATCAGCGCGTTGGTCGCGAGCGTCGTCCCGTGGACGACGGCCCTGACCGCGTCGGATCTCACTCCCGCTTCGTCGAGAAGCGCGTGGATCCCCTCTTCGACGCCGTGCGCCGGGTCCTTCGTGGTCGTCAGGACCTTGCCCACACGCGCGGTCCCCGTCGCGTCGTCGATGACGACGAGGTCGGTGAAGGTGCCGCCGATGTCGACGCCGAGCCGGGCCCGCATAGCGGAAGTTTACAACGAGCGTCGCGCGAGGGCGATGAGCGAGAGGCCGTACGGCAGCGCGAGGCCGCGCAGAAGGTATTTCTCCATCGAGAAGACCGTGGTGAGCAGCGCGTTCAGCGGGGCCGGCGGCACGCGTGGCCGCGGATCGGCCGCGATCCCCACGACCTTCTCTCCCGCCCAGGCGGCGATCGCCGCGGGAAAGAGGATCGTGTTGAAGTACGAGAGCATCCGAAGCTCGAACCCCGCCGCTTGCAGGACCCGCCGGAGGCCGGCGCGCGTGTAGCGCCGCTTGTGGTGGTTCACGACGTCGTGAGGGCCCCACAGGAACTGGTACGCTGGGACCGTGACGATAGTCCAGCCACCCGTCTTCACGTAGCGTTGCGCCTCGCGCAGGATGCCGAGATCGTCATCGACGTGCTCGACGACGTCGAGCAGCGTGACCAGATCGAACCGCAGTTCTTTGCGTGGGAACGTCTCGAGCGTGCAGCAGAAGGCGTTCGGGAGACCGCGCTGCCGGCAGAGGTCGATGGCGAGCTGGGAGGTGTCAGTACCGTAGGCCTCGAAGCGGGCCGACAGCGCCTCGAGGACGGCGCCCGAGCCGCAGCCGACGTCGAGGACTTGCGCGCCCGCTGGGAGCTCGATCCGCCGATCGATCACGTCCTCGACGATCCGCTGGCGCGCGACGCACCACCAGTGGGTCTTCTCGATCTCATAGACCGTCCGATAGAAGGCTTCTTCCACTAGGGCTTCACGCCGGATGGTACCGCGAGGCCCAGAGTTGGAACGCCAGAAGCGTGTAGGGCTTCTTCCGGTGATCACGACGCCCCGCGGCGTGCTCGGCCAGGAGCTGTCGCGGAATGTCGCCGGGATCGTTCTGCAGGTCGGCGTCGAGCGTGATCAGGATGTGGTGCAGCGAGTGGGCGAACCCGGCCGCCAGCGCGGAGGTCTGGCCGAAGTTCTTCCTGAGACGTATGAGGCGGACGCGACGGTCTCGCGCAGCGATCTTCTTCAACCCCTCCCACGAGCCATCCGTCGAGCCGGCGTCGACATAGATCACTTCGTACCCGCGCCCCATCGGCTCAAGCGCGTCGCTGAGACCAGCGTGGAGAGGCTCGAGGTTGTCCTGCTCGTTCAGGACGGGAAGGATGACAGAGAGCGGCGTCGCGTCGTGCTGACTCATCGGTGCCCGTCGGATGGAAGCGTGTAAATCTCGGTGCTCGCAATTCGTTCCTTCATGACGTACCCGTGCTGGACGAGCTGGTCGCGGATCCACTCGCGGTTGAAGGTCCAGCTCGTCCAATTGCCGAGCACAACCACGTCGACCGTGTGCTGGTTGAGGTGCCAGAGCAGATCCGGGTAGGACATCAGCCTGAACCGCATGACCTCGCGTGGGAGCACTTTCTGGGAGAACATCAGCGCGAAGTGGTTCTCCATTCCGGGCAGGATCACGGCCTGCGTCTCCACGAAGTAGCCAGGCCAGAAGCTGATCACGAACGGTCGATCCTGACGCACTTCGTGGTCGACCGCCCGCCCGACGGCACGGATCGTCGTGAGCCGCCAGTCGGTCACGTTGTCGTGGCCGGAGATGCCGGAGACCATCGCTCCGCTGATTGTGTAACGGTAGAGGTCCAGTGGCGACACGAGGAGGTGCACGGCGACCAGCGAGGCCAGGAGGTGCCGGAGCCGCGGCGTGGCGCTCTCGCGCGTGAGCGCGGCGCAGAAGACTACCGCGTTGACGAGGAGGAACGGCAAGGGCATGCAGAAGTACTGCGTGTAGATCGGCGTGGGCACGAAGCTTGCGAGGATAAGCAGGATCGCCATCGAGGACGCCAGCGGGGGCCGCTCGCGCGCGAGCGCGTTCGAGACCCACGCGGCGAGGTTCACCAGGAGGAGGAGAAGGAACTGGAGGCTTGCCACGCCTTCTGCTGAGCGGATCGCGACCAGCTGCATCGGGCCTTGTGTCTTCTGCTCCCACCAGGTCACGGAGGTGTAGTCCGTGCGGATGACCTGGTTGCCGACGATGTTGAAGACGAACGTCGCAGGGTCGATGAGGAAGAAAAGCTCTGCCGGAAGCAGGGCGATGACGACCCCGATCGCGAAGCGCGTAAACTGCATGAACCGCTCGCGATGGTCGCGCTCGGTCCGGTACAGCTCGATGACGAGCGCCGGCGCGACGACGATCACATACACGCGACAGGCGACCGAGAGCCCGAAGAGAAGTCCGCTCGCCAACCACCGCCAGCGCGACGACGTCGAGAGGATCGCATACGCCGCGAAGAGCAGTAGCGTCGGGAGCACGAGCGTCTTGATTAGCGGGTACCAGCCGAAGGCGAGGCTCGAGAACGTGAAGAGCACGACCGCGAGCACGCCCCAGGCTCGGGCGCCCGCCACGAGAGCGGTCTGGCGATAGACGAGGAGCCCCAGCATGACCGAGAAGACCGCCGAAAGCAGGCGAGCGCCGTACCAAGAATAGCCGACGAGCTTCATCCAGGCGCCGTAGACGTACGGGAGGAGGAACATCTGCGGGTAGAAGAAGTCGTGGTAGGGGAGCTGCCCCTCGGCGACGAGCCGTGAGACGAGCAGGTAGGTGCCCTCGTCCCCGTCGACGATCCGGTAGAGGGACATCGGGACGAATACGGCCGCCATCAGGATGGCGAGCAACCCATAGATGACGGCTGGGCGCACGTGGTCGATTCGCCTCCCCGTAACGCCGCCGCCATTATAGACGCGAGATCCGGGAATCCCCATGGTCCTGGATGACTTAGATGTGCAAGCGATACGCCAGCCCGACCGCGGGATGGGGACGTCTTAAGCCGCGACAACAAAAGACCGGCAAGCCACGCTCCGCCGGCGTGCCGGGTCACTTTCTGGCAATGGTGCCACAGCGGATCACATTTTTGTCATCAGCGATCCCGCGAACCCTGTGGCGATGTTCACGACGAGCGTGCCGCCCACTCCGTCGGTCGGGCGCCCGACGCGGATGAGTGGCACCTGCTCACGTTCGATCTGAAGAGCCTGCTCGCCGCGATCCCGTGGGGGCTACGCGTCGCGCGGGTCGAAGCGATTCCCTTTTGCTGGCAGCCCCTGCGCTACGTGGCGCGCTGCGAGCCCGCCGCTCGGCTGGTCGCCGCTTCGCGGCGACGGCGCTCGTGGCTGGCTGCGCTCTCCGGGCGGTGGGCCGGCGGCGATCACCGCGCCGTGAAGCGCCGGATCCGGGAGTGGCTGCGGCTGACGTGCTGCGGTCGCATGCTCGACGCTGGCTGCGGGACGGGAGAGCTAGCGAACCTTGCCCGGGGGATTACTTGGGGCTCGACACCGACACAGCGGCCGTTGCCCGAGCTCGTCGCCGTTACCGCTGCGACGCGCGAAAGCGGTTCCTCATCGCCGACGCGGCGGTGATGGACTTTCCCGCAAATTTCTTCGACGTCGGGCTGGTCCACGGGATCGCCGAACCCAGCCGCGCGAGCCTCGACGCGATCGCGCGAGCGACGCAAGGGCCGATCGTCCTCGTCCAGCCGGCGCGGGCCTCGTTTGAGTCGCTTCGGGCATCGCTGGCGCACGCGGGACTTGGCGTCGACTGCGATGAGATCACACGTGAGCACCGCATCCTCTTGTGTCGCCGTGGAGCGGTGCGCCGCTGACCCTCGTTGGAGAAATCGATGACCTCGGCTACTCGCTCGAGTCGCTTCGGGCATCGCTGGCGCACGCGGGACTTGGCGTCGACTGCGATGAGGTCACGCGTGAGCACCGCATCCTCTTGTGTCGCCGTGGAGCGGTGCGCCGCTGACCCTCGTTGGAGAAATCGATGACCTCGGCTAGCGTGCCTCGCTGCGCGTCCCGCTCGCGGCCCAGCTGTTGGCGTGGTGCCAGCGGAGCGAGTCGAGCGTTATTCCGCCCTCGGCGAAGCAGCGCGCTACGCGGGGACGCTCCATGTAGTGCGCGACGGGTGCGAGGAACTGATCGAACGCGATCGAGTGCACCTCGCGGAAGGGGAACGGGACGAGGTCCCTCAGGTAGCTACTATACGGGAGGGCCCGCGCGAGCCTCGGGCGCGTTCGCGCCGGCGCGTAGAGCAGGCGCAGCGCAATCCAAAGCGGCACCGTGAGGGCGCGCGCGAGTCCGCTCACCAGCGGCAGCGGCAGCCGGCTCGTGAGCCGCCGTGCCGGGTCCACCAGCGTCAGCACCCAGCCGTTGCCCTCGCGGGCGTAGAGCCACACGACAAACCGCCCACCGGGGACGAGCAGGGGCGCCAGGGCCCGGAACCCCGCCTCGGGCTCGCCCAGGTGGTGGAGCACGCCGATCGAGTAGATCAGGTCGATGCTCGCGGGACGGAGTGGCGGATGCGTGAGGTCGCCCTGGACCACGTGAACGTTGTCGAGGTCGGCGGTGTTCTCCGCCGCGGCGTCGACCGCCGGACCGAGGTCGATCCCTATGACCTCCTTGGCGCCAAAGGCCGATGCCAAGCGCAGGTGTCGGCCCTTTCCGCAGCCTGCGTCAAGAACGCGACGCCCGACAAAGGCGTCGCGGCCGACGGGCGCGATCCAGCCGAGCATCTGCTCCTCGTACTCAGGGCGGATCTCCGAGAAGCGCAGCCACTCGTAGCCGAACCGCGCGGCCGTCGCGACCGCCTCGGTGGCGAGCGTGGGCGGAAGCACCCGCGGGATCCCCCGCGCGATCGGGTAGCGCGCACCGCAGGCGCCGCACGCAAGCTCGCCCTCGCGGATGTCGTCAGCCTCCGGCACCGCGCGCGTCAGGGCGATCGCGCCCTGACAGGCGGGGCAGGCGAGCCAGTCGAGGAGCCGCCGCTTCACGCGGGGTGGTACCGCGAGGCCCAGAGCTGGAAGGCCAGGAGGGTATAAAGCTTCTTCCGGTGGTCGCGACGCCCCGCCGCATGCTCGCCGAGGAGGCGCTCGACCGCCTCCGGCCGGAAGAGACCTGCCCGGCGGATCATATCGGGCGCGCACGCTTCCCGGAGGAGCGGCGCGAGCTCGGCGCGGAACCAGCGGGCCAGCGGGACGCCGAACCCCTTCTTCCGGCGCTCGAGGACCTCGCGCGGCAGCACGCCCGAGAGCGCGCGCTTGAGCACGTACTTGGTCGTGAAGCCACGGAGCTTCAGACGCATCGGCAGGCTCGCCGCCAGCTCGACGACGCGCCGGTCAAGGAGCGGCACTCGCACCTCCAGCGAGCACGCCATGCTCGCGCGATCCACCTTCGCGAGCACCCCCTCGCCGAGATACCCTTTCAGGTCGAGGTAGAGCATGCGCTCGAGCCCTGACGCGGACGGCGCGTGCGCCAGCATCTCGTGGAACGCGGCGTACGACGGCGCCATCTCCATGCGCGCGAGCGCGTCGGGCGTGAACAGCGCCAGCTGCTCTGCAGGCGCGAAGGAGCCGAGCCACGCGGCGTGGCGCTCGACCGGGCCGAAGTCCATGCCTGCCATGAAGCGCTTGAGCCTGAAATCGAAGCTCAGGTTGTCAAGCGAGACGGGGAGGCGCTCGACGACGGGACGCAGGAGCCCGCGCCGAACCCAGTGCGGGACGAGCTCGAGCGCGCGGGCGAGGCGGTGCGCCTGGTAGGTCGGGTAGCCGGCGAACAGCTCGTCGCCGCCGTCGCCCGAAAGCGCGACGGTCACAGAGCGCCGCGTGAAGCGCGAGAGCAGGAAGGTGGGAAGGAGCGACGCGTCGCCGAGCGGCTCGTCGAGGAGCTCGGGAAGCCTCGCCACGAGGTCGAGCGCTACGCGCGGGCCCAAGATCTCTTCGTGATGGTCGGTGTCGAGCGCGCGCGCGACGCCGCGCGCGTGAGAGGTCTCGTCGAAGGAGGGGTCTTCGAAACCGATCGAAAAGGTCTTGAGGCGGCCGGGGAAGTGGCGCGCGGCGAAGGCGGCGACCGCGCTCGAGTCGATTCCCCCCGAGAGGAACACGCCGAGCGGCACGTCGCTCACGAGGTGCTGCCTCACCGAGAGATCGAGAGCCCCGCGGAGTGCCTCCACCGCGTCGGCCTCGCCGATCGCGCCGTCGCGGCGGAAGTGGACGTCCCAGAACGGCTCGATCTTGACTCGGCCGTCGGAATACGTGAGCCAGTGACCGGCCGCGAGCTTGCGGATCGCTCGGAAGATCGAATGCGGCGCCGGGACGTACTCGTGGGCGAGGTAGCGCGACAGCGCCGTGAGGTCGAGCGTCCGGTCGATCGCCGGATGCTCGACGAGCGCCTTGAGCTCGGAGGCAAAAACGATCTGGTCCGGCAGCACCGCGTAGTAGAGGGGTTTGATCCCGAGGCGGTCGCGGGCGAGCACGAGCGTGCGCGCCGGCGCGTCCCAGATCGCGAAGGCGAACATGCCTTCCAGGTCGCCGACCGAGGCGAGCCCACGCTCCTCGTACCCGTGCACGATCACTTCGGTGTCCGAGCGCGTGGTGAACGCATGGCCGCGCGCGCCGAGGTTCTCCCTGAGCTCGCGGTAATTGTAAATCTCGCCGTTGAAGACGACCGAGACGCGCCCCTCTTCGCCCGCCATCGGTTGGTGGCCGGTCGTGAGGTCGATGATCTTGAGCCGGCGCATGCCAAGCCCCGCCGGCCCCTGGACGAGGAAGCCTTCATCGTCGGGCCCGCGGTGGGCGATCCGATCGTTCATCCGCTTCAGTACGGCGAGGTCAGGCGTGCGGTCGGCGCGAGCCAGGACGTTGCCGACGATGCCGCACACGGTCGCTAGTCCGGTGGGTCCACGCCCACCGTCTCGCGGACGTAGTAGGCGGGCTTGCGCCGCGTGTCGTAGAAGCCGCGGATGACGATCTCGGCGAGAAAGCCGATGAAGAGCGAGAAGACGCCCGTCAGGAAGAAGATGACCATGAGAAAGACCATCGGCGTCGCCTCGAGCCGCCTGAGCACGAACACGCGGTACGCGACCACGTCGAGGGCGAGGAAGCCGAGCATCAGGGAGAGGAGCCCGAAGCCCCCGAAGATGTAGTTCGGTCGCGACTGGAAGTCTCCGATGAACTTGAGCGTGATCAGGTCGAGGAGCACCTTGTACGTCCGGAGGAGGCCGTACTTCGAGACGCCGCGCGTGCGCGGGTGGTGGGCTACCTCGAGTTCCGTCACGCGGCCGCCGACCCAGTGGGCCAGTACCGGCAGGAAGCGGTGCATCTCGCCGTAGAGGCTCAGATCCTGTATGATCTCGCGACGATAGACCTTGAGCATACAGCCGAAGTCGTGCAGCGGGACACCGCTCACCTTGCGGATGAGGAAGTTTGCGATGTGCGAGGGCAGGAGCCGCGTGAGCCAGGGATCCTTCCGGTGGCGGCGCCAGCCCGATACCACATCGTATGAGTCGCCGAGCCTCTCGATGAGCCGCGGGATGTCGTCGGGATCGTTCTGGAGGTCGGCGTCGAGGGTGACCATGATGGGATACCTCGAGTGGGCGAAGCCGGCCGCCAGCGCCGGCGTCTGGCCGAAGTTCCTCCTGAGGCGCACAAGGCGGACTCGTCGGTCGCGCGCCGCGATCTTCCTGAGTGCTTCCCAGGAACCGTCCGTCGAGCCGTCGTCGACATAGATCACCTCGTACTCACGCGCCATTGGCTCAAGGGCGTCGACGAGACGAGCGTGGAGCGGCTCGAGGTTGTCCTGCTCGTTGAGGACCGGGAGGACGACCGAGAGCGGCGTCGCGTCCCCGTTCATCGGCGACCATCGGGCGGGAGCGTGTAGATCTCGGCGCTCGCGATTCGCTCCTTCATGACGTATCCATTCCGGACGATCAGGCTTCGGAACCGGTGGCTGTTAGCGGTCCAGCTCGTCCAGTTGCCGAGGACGATGACGTCGACCGTGTGCCGCTGGACGTGCCAGGCCAGCCCCGCGTACGACATCAACTTGAACTGGACGACCTCACGCGGCGTCACCATGTCGGAGAACATCAGCGCGAAGTGGTTCTCCAGGCCGGGGAGGATCGAGGCCTTCGACTCGACGAAGTAGCCCGGCCAGAGGCTGATCGCGACGGGCCGGTCTGCCCGAACTTCCCGGTCGATCGCCCGAGCCACGGCCCTGATCGTCGGGAGTCTCCAGTCGACCACCTCCGCCGCGCTAGTGATTCCCGGGACGAAAGTCCCGCCGATCGTGTAGCGGTAGAGGTCGAACGGCGAGACGAGGACGTAAATGACGGTGAGCGACGCAAACAGGTGTCGGAGCCTGGGGCCGGAGGCCTCGCGGGCGAGCTTCGCGAGGAAGGTGACGGCGTTCACAAGGAGGAACGGAATTGGGATGCAGAAGTACTGTGTATACACCGGAGTCGGCACGAGACTGACGAGCAGAAGCGAGACGGCCGTCGTCGATGCGAGCGACGGCCACTCTCGCGAGAGAGCGTCGGACACCCAGGACACGAGGTTCAGCACGAAGATGACGAGGAACTGGAAGCTCGTCACGCCCTCGGCGCTGTTGATCGCGAGCAGCTGCTCGACGACGCCGCTCCTCTGGTCCATCCAGCCGAGAAGCCCGAAGTCCGTCCGGATGACCTGGTTGTCGACGATGTTGAAGACGAACGTGCGCGGGTCGATCAAGAGGAAGAGTTCGTTTGGCAGCAGCGCGAGCGCGAGGCCGATCGCGAACCGCGCGAACTGCATCAGGCGGCGCTTGGGGTCCTCTTCCGTCAGATAGAGCTCGAGAATGAACGCAGGGACGACCGCGATGAGGTAGACGCGGCAGTCGGTGGCGAGGCCGAGCAGGAAGCCGCTCGCGACCCACCGCCAGCGCGACGCGGACGAGAGCACCGCGTACGCCGCGAAGAGGAGAAGGCTGGGGAACACGAACGTCTTGATGAGCGGATACCAGCCGAAGGCGAGGCTGGAGAACGTGAAGAGCACGACCGCGAGAACGCCCCAGGCCCGTGCGCCTGCGAGACGAGCCGCCTGGCGGTAGACGAGCAGACCCAAGGCGATCGAGAAGACTGCGGAGAGCAAGCGGGCCCCGTACCAGGAATAGCCGACCAGCTTCATCCAGCCCCCGTAGACGTAGGGGAGGAGGAACATCTGTGGGTAGAAGAAGTCGTGGTACGGGAGCTGGCCCTCGACAACGAGCCGCGAGACGAGGAGGTAGGTGCCCTCGTCCCCATCGACGAGCCGGTAGAGGGACATCGGGACGAAGACAGCCGCCAGCAGGATAGCAAGCAATCCGTAGACGACAGCCGGCTGCGCCTGGTCGATTCGCCTGATCACTGTGACGCTGCTGCCATTATAGTCGGGAGTAGGGGAATCCCCATGGTCCGCCATGATACCGACCTGCAAGCGATACGCCAGAGAGGCAGGAGGAGGGGCCGCTTAAGTCTCGATAACCAAAGAGCGACGAGCCACGCTCCGTCGACGCGCCGGGGGCCTTGCCGGCAAATTGCCACGGCGGGTCACCCCTTTGTCACCCGAGCCCGCCACTGATCGCGTCGCTCTGGACGGCGACAGCTGCCTCATCCTGTGCGGCGCGTATGGCTCGGGGATCCGAGCCGACGCGTATCAGAGCCGTCGGCAGCCCGGCTTTGACGCGATCACCCCACACCGCAGAACCAGACCCCGCGACCGCCTCGAATCATTCTCCACGTAGCGGCAGAAGTCCAGTCGGGCACCGGAACAGTTGTCTCTGAAGCATCTCAGGGCAAAGGACGGTGGGGGGTCGCGGCGGCCCTCACCGCGCGTCCGGACTCGCTCCGATCCTGTCGCACAGCGCCACCGAGGCACTCTCATCCCGCGCTCGCAGTTCAAAGAACGTCGAGGTGTGGACGACCCTGTCGAACGCCAGCCGGAGCGCTGCTTGAAAACCGCGCTGTTCGGGAGGATCGGGATCGCGCATGGCGGGGAAGACAGAGCGGAGCTTAGCCGGGTCGGTCCAACTGCGCTCGATGACCACCCATCGAGCCTCGCTGAGGACGCGCACGCAGGTTTCGCGGAACTGCTCCGTCGTCGTATACCCCGGTGTCATCACGTCGAGGGCCGCAACGTGACGGCGTGCCGTGAGGTAGGGAAGCATCGGGACGTAGGGGTAGAAAAAGAAGGCGTCGTCGCGGGGGATGCGGTCGATCTGGACCACGAGCGCCGCGAAGTCGTCGGTCCAGAGACTTGGGAGCCGCACCGTGAGCCCTCGCGCCGTTGGCACCTCGTGCAGGGGAGCGGTGACGACGGCCATCCTCAACTTGAGCGCGTAGCCGACATGTGCGAGGCACAGGCCGATCAAGAGCGCGCCCGCGGCGATACGGGCGCGGCGCCCCAGACGGCCGAGCAGATCCGTCGCGACGAGCGCGAAGAGCGGGCAGGCGAGCGGCGCGGTGAAGTTGAGGTGGGCAATGTCGGGGCGCGGGTAGGCGCCGACCAGGCCCACACCCGCGAGGGCCAGCGACGCGCGAAAGCGCAGCTCACGCCATATCGCAGCGCGCCTGAGGGCGAAGGCGGTTCCCGCGAGCACGAGGGTGATCGGAAAGAGCGCGACCGAAGCCGTGTCCGCCACGGTCGCGAAGCTCCCGAAGGGGACCGCCTGGATCCGGACGTAGCGGCGGGCCGGAAACCGGAGGACATCGTCGACAGCCGCCCCGAGCGTCCCGATGGCGGTGAGGTAGAGGATCATCGCCGCCGGAACGAGGCCGATCCCGACGATCGCGCTCAGAAGTCGAGAGCGGGCCCCGGGCAGGGTGAAAAGAAGGGCGACGACAGCCAAGCAAAGGAGCGCGCCGCGCATCGGGGTGACTATGGCAGCGGCGCCGGCGAACAGGCCAGCGAGGAAGGCCGCCCCTCGGCGAGGCGCGCCATCGAGCGCCAGAAGGAGGCCGACGGCCGCGGCCATCGAGGCCGCGGTGGTGAACCAGTGGTGGCTGTTCTCCCAGGGCACCCGAACGGCCCATGCGATCGAGAGCAGCGCTGCGAGGGGCCGGTTGTCCGACGAGAGACGGGCAGTGGCGTAGAGCAAGGCGGCAATCACCGCGATGACGCCGACCGCGAGCACCCGCACGGAGGCGAAGCCCGCTCCGAAGAGCTTCATCCAGGCAGTGATGATCAAGAAGCTGCCGGGCGGGAGGACCTCGAAGAAGTCGCGATAGAGTACCTCGCCACCGAGGATCCGCGCGGCGCCGTGGAGAAGGACGCCTTCATCGCCGAGCCAGAGGACGTAGCGAAAGACGGGGGCGCAGACCGCGCTCGCGATCAGCGCGACGGCGTAGAGCAGCGGATCGCCGAGGAGGGGCGGACCCGAAGCGGCTTCGAGGCCGGGACCTCGGCCCACGGGGTCTCGATGCAGGGGAGATCGCATCGACGCTTCCCTTTTCCCACTCAGTCTACGTTTGCGCTCGTCGAATGCGAAGCGTTCTTGGGTGGCGGTGTTGGCGCGACCGCCCTACACCTCGGAGAAGTCGGGCGACTGTCGCGCAATCACCCGCCGTCCTCACCGGAGGTAGGAGGTGACGAACGTGCCGGCCGCGGCCGTGCCCTCGAAGCGCCCGAAAGCGAAGGGCGCACGATTCACAGGCGGCGTGGCGCCGGTGATCCCGGCCGCCATCATCTCGCCGACGGCCGGTGCTAGCTTGAAGCCGTGGCCGCTCATGCCCGCGGCGATCCAGAAGCCCCGCACCGGCGATTCGTCGAGGATCGGCATCCAGTCCGGCGTAATGTCGAAGGCCCCGGCCCAGCCGCGCCGGTAGCGGGCCTCGGCGAGCCGCGGGATCGCCCGGCCCGTCCGCTCGAGCACCTCCGTCGCCTCGTCTAGGCTCACGTCGCCGCCGAGCAGCTCGGGCTCCATCGGATGTCGGGTCTCGTCCTCGGTCAGCGAGCCGGTCAGCGTAAGGCCCCCGGTTTCGGGCCGCGCGTAACTGCCGCCGGCAAGGTCGAGATAGACAAGGTGCGGACGGCCGAAGCCCGCGTCTCGCTCGACTACGAACACTGGATGGCGGCCGATGATGATCGGCAGATCGACCCCAGCCAGGCGGGCGACCGCGGGCGACCAGAGGCCGGCCGCGTTGACGACGACCGGCGCGTCGATCCGCTCGCCGGCCGCGGTCGCGACCCCGGTGACGCGGTCGCCAGCGGTGAGGATCGCCACGACCTCCACGCCCTGATCCGCTCGCCGGCCGCGGTCGCGACCCCGGTGACGCGGTCGCCAGCGGTGAGGATCGCCACGACCTCCACGCCCTGTTCGATCATGACGCCGTGGCGGCGCGCGCCTTCCGCGTACGCCATCGCGACTGCGGTCGGATCGCCATAACCCGACTCGGGCTCGTGCAGCACGGCCCCGAGATTTTCGGGATTGATCCGCGGCTCGACGCTCGTGAGGTCCGCCGGCTCAAGCACGTCAGCGCGCACTCCGAGCGACCGCTGCCGCATCACGGTCTCCTCGAGCTTGGGACGCATGGCGGCCGAGACGCCGATCAGGACGCCGCAGCCGACGTAGCCCGACTCGCCGCCGACCATGTCGCGGAAGCGGCGGAAGACCTCAAGCGATCGCACGACCATCTGCGTGGTCTCGGGGGTCGGGTAGAGTTGGCGGATGATGCCGACCGACCGGCCGGTGCCGCCGGATGCCAGGAACCTGCGCTCGAGGAGGAGGACGTTGCGAACCCCGAGGCGGCCCAGGTGAAAGGCGATCGAGACGCCCGTGACGCCGCCCCCGATGATGATGACCGCGGCGTGTCGGGTCACTTCGAGGCGGCGCTCACCTCGGCACGCGCTCGCCCGAGAGCACGTGGCTGCCCGGGACGACGGCGGGCCCGTCGACCCCTTCGATCGTGACGCGCGCCGCCGCCACCGCCGCCTTTGGGACGCCGCCACACGAGACGCTGATCCGCACGAGTCTGCCGCTCACAGATCGACCTCCGTTCCCAGGCCTCGCTCCCTGGCCCGATTGTACGCGAGCGTCGCCGTCGCCAGGTCCTCAAGGGCGAAGCCGACCGACTTGAAGAGCGTGACTTGGGCGGGGCTCGTCCGCCCCGGTCGGGTGCCCGCCACCAGCTCGGCGAGCTCGGCCACGACGTGCTCCCGCGCGATCGCGCCCTCGCCGAGTGGGATCAGGAGATCGCCTGCCTCGACGAGCGCCGCAGTGTAGGCGTCCACGACGACGCGGGCCCGCCGGACGGTCTCGGAGTCCACCTCGCGCGTTTCCGGACGGAACGAGCCGACTGCATCCACGTGGGTCCCGGCACGGAGGTCGGCGCCGGCGAATAGGGGCGTCGGCGACGTCGTGGCGCAGGTGACGATGTCGGCGCTGCTCACCGCCGAGCGCGGATCGTGGCTCGTGTCCACGGCGACGGCGAGCTCCTCGGCCATCGCCTGGGCGAACCGCCGCGCTCGCTCCGCATCGCGCCCGAGGACGACGACACGCTCGAGCGTGAAGACGGCGGCGAGGCACCGGAGCTGCTGGCGCGCCTGGACGCTGGTGCCGAAGCACGCCACCCGCCGGCTGTCTGGGCGCGCCAGGTGCCGGGCCGCGAGCGCGGAGGTCGCGCCGGTGCGGAGCGCCGTCAGGTAGCTCGCCTCGAGGAGCGCGAGCGGCTTCCCCGTGGCGTGGTGCATGAGGACGTACGTCGCGAGATGGGTCGGCTGACCGCGCTCCCGGTTCCGCGGATAGTACGTGACGAGCTTGGCCCCGAGCCCACCGGCTTGCTGCTCGCCGGGCGCGGGGAGCGACGCCGCGGGCATGACGAGGAGCATGCCGGCATCGCCGACCGGCGTTACGCTGCGCGGCGGGATGGAAGCCCGGCCGGCGGCCTGACGCCGGAACGCCTCCGCGAGCGCGTCGATGACGTCACGCGGGGCGAGGAGCGTCTCGAGGTCAGCGCGCCGGAGGACCAGCACCGCGTCGCGGGCTCAGCTCGCCGCACGCCGGATCATGCGCTGGACCTTCGCCTCCAGCACGAGCTCGCCGCGCTGGTTGAGGACACGGTGGCGGTAGGTGACGATACCGCGGTCGGGCTTCTTCGTCTCGCGCTTGTCGGCGACCTCGATCTCGACTGTCAGCGTGTCCCCCTCGAGCACCGGCGCGACCACGCGGACCTCGGCGCCCAGGAACGCCATGCCGGTGCCGTGGATGACGCCGGTCTGCATGATCAGACCCTCGGAGAGTGCCCACGTCATGGCGCCGGGCGCCGCGCGCCGCGTGAAGACGGACTCGCGCGCGACGTACTCCATGTCCATGAAGAGCGGCTCGTTGAAGCCGCAGAGGTTGACGAACGTGACGATGTCGGTCTCTGACACCGTGCGGCCGAGTGTCCGGAACGTCGCGCCGACCTCGTGCTGCTCGAAGTTCAAGCCCTGGGTTCTCATTGTCGAGTGACGAAGACGACGACGCGGGGGGCCAGGGTCTCGATTGCTCGGATCATTTGGCGCTGAGTGGCCGTGTCTCGAGAGGTGTCAAGCAGGCACGCTCGCGCTCGCGACCGGTTCCCCATGGATGGCGATGGTGAGCACCAGTATACCGGCGACCTTCTCGGCGCACGAAGAGGCCGCGTCTTCGTGTGCTCACGCGCCTCGGGCTCCCTGGGGTTGCCTCTGAGTGTGGAGGCTGGTTCCAGAATCGCTGGCATGAGACTTGCTTTGCAGGCTACATCTGCAGGCGACAGATGTACGGACAAATAACCGGATGCCGGATATGCGGGAGCGAGTGGCTCGAGGTTCTCCTCGAATTGGGCACTCAGTTCCTGACGGGCGTGTTTCCGCGCAGTCCCGACGAGTCCCTCACGAAGGGGCCCCTGACGCTCGTGCGGTGCGACGAGTGTGGTCTGGTCCAGCTCCTCTACTCCTACGAGCGAACCGAGCTGTACGGCGCGCACTACGCGTATCGCTCGTCGTTGAACCGGACGATGGTCAACCATCTCGAAGCCAAGGCTCAGATGCTCATGCGGACCGTCGACCTACGCCCTGACGACGTGATCGTCGACGTCGGGAGCAACGACGGGACGTTGCTCTCGTTCTTTTCGGGTCGAAACCTCTGCCTCCTCGGCTTCGATCCGTCCGCCGCACGGTGGCGCGGCGGCTATCCCGACGACAGCCAACTGATCGCGGATTTCTTCTCGGCGGACCTTTACCGGTCCGCGCTGGGCCAACGGAAGGCGCGGATCGTCACCTCGATCGCGATGTTCTACGATCTGGAGAGGCCGCTGGAGTTCGTCCGTGAGGTCGCCGACATCCTGGCCGACGACGGCATCTGGCATCTGGAACAGAGCTACCTGCCGTCGATGTTGCGGGCGAATGCCTACGACACGGTCTGCCACGAGCACGTCGAGTACTACGCCCTCGCGCAGATCAAGTGGCTGGCGGACAAGGCTGGCCTCACGATCTTGGACGTGGAGCGCAATGACGTCAACGGCGGGAGCTTCGCGGTGACGCTCGGGCGGGCGGGACGTCTCGCACCGGAGTGCCGGGCGCGGGTGACGCGTCTCTTGAGCGAGGAACGCCGCTCGGGCTTCGACTCGCTTCGGCCCTTCAAAGAGTTCCGCGATCGTGTCATGGCCCACAAGCGCGAGCTTCCTGAGCGCCTCCACGCGATCCGCGCCCGGGGCGAGAGCGTGTTGGGCTACGGCGCCTCCACGAAGGGCAATGTGATTCTCCAGTTCACCGACATCGACCGGGCCTTGCTCCCCGCGATCGCCGAGGTGAACGCGGACAAGTTCGGGTGCGTCACGCCCGGGACATGGATCCCCATCATCTCCGAGACGGAGGCCCGAGCGCGCAAGCCCGATTACTTCCTGGTGTTTCCGTGGCACTTCCGGTCCGGCCTCATCGAGCGGGAGGCGGCGTTCCTGGCGGCGGGCGGGAAGCTGATGTTTCCGCTCCCCTCGATCGAGGTCGTCTCGACGTCGCGGCGATGACACGGTCCCGCCTCCTCATCTTCGTGCCGACCTACAACGAGAACCACAACGTCGAGCGGCTCTGCGCGGAGCTCCGCGCGCTCTCGCTGGACGCGGACATTCTCTTCATCGACGATGGCTCTCCCGACGGCACCGGCGCGACGCTCGATCGGCTCGCGCGTGAGCACTCTCGCATCGCGGTGATCCATCGGGAGGGCAAGCTCGGCATTGGCAGCGCCCATCGTGCCGGCATCACCTACGCCTACGCGAAGCGGTACGACTTGCTCATCACCCTGGACGCGGATTTTTCGCACAGCCCGGCCGACATCCCCCGCCTGCTGGCCGCGCACGCCGACGACGTGGACCTCGTGGTGGCCTCGCGCTATCTCGCGCGGAACAGCCTTCCCGGCTGGAGTCGCCACCGCCTGTTCCTGACGCGGCTCGGGCATTTCCTGACGCGGGCGCTCCTTGGCATGCCCTACGATGCGAGCGGCGCGCTCCGGCTCTACGATCTCCGGCGGATCCCGCGTGAGCTCTTCGAGCTCGTGAACGCTCGCGCCTACGCGTTCTTCTTCGAGAGCCTCTTCATTCTCCATCGTAACGGCTGCCGCATCCGAGAGATCCCGATCGTGCTTCAGGCCCGGGTGTACGGAAGCTCCAAGCTCACGGCCCGGGAGGGCTTGCGGAGCGGGTGGTTTCTGCTGGAGCTGTTCGTCGCACGCCTGGCGAACCCCGGGTATTTCCTGCGATCCCGCCTGATCGACAAGCTGCGTCCCGAGCTGCGTGAGTCGCAGGGCTGGGACGAGTACTGGAGCGGGAAACGAACGGCGCTCGGCACCCTCTACGACCTCGTCGCCACCGTCTATCGCCAGGTGATCAGGCGCAACCTGCGCCGGTACGCGAAGAGATCGTTCGCCGAGGGCGCGCGCGTCCTCCACGCCGGATGCGGCAGCGGACAGGTGGACAGAGACCTCCATGAGCGAGTCCACGTGACCGCCGTCGACATCTCCGAGCGGGCGTTGAGGCTCTATGCCCGTAACAACCCGCGCGCGAGTCGGATCGAGCAGGCGAGCATCTTCGACCTGCCGTTCGAGGAGGGGGCGTTCGACGGAGTCTACAACCTCGGCGTGCTCGAGCATTTTCATCGGCAAGAGATCCGGGAGATCCTCGGCGAGTTCCATCGCGTCCTGAAGCCGTGTGGGAAGCTCCTGGTCTTCTGGCCGCACCGCCGGGGCTCCAGCGTCCTGTTCCTGCGGGCGCTGCGGCATCTCATCCGGGTGGTGTCGCGCCGGGAACCGAAGTTTCACCCCGACGAGATATCGCTGCTCGGCGCCCGCGACGAGGCCGAGGCGCTCCTGCTGGACGCCGGCTTCGCACTCCGCGAGTACTACTTCGGCGTCAGGGATTTGTTCGTTCAGGTCGTGATCGTCGCCGAGAAGCTGGAGAAGGACCCGACGGCGGCACTGTCGCTGCGGCCCGAGGGCGCGACCATCGCATGAGGCGCCCGGACGCCTATTCACCGAGGTAGGCTCGGCGAACATCCGCGTTGCCGGAGAGCTCCGCCGCGGTCCCCGCGAGCGCGACGGAGCCGGTCTCGAGCACGTAGCCCCGGTGCGCGATCGACAGCGCCATCGCCGCGTTCTGCTCCACGAGCAGGATCGTCATCCCCTGGCCGTTGATGTCGGCGATCGCGTGGAAGATCTGCTCGACCAGGACCGGCGCGAGCCCCATGCTCGGCTCGTCCAGAAGAAGGAGCCTCGGGTTCGCCATCAGCGCGCGCGCAATCGCGAGCATCTGCTGCTCGCCGCCGGAGAGTGTCCCCGCAACCTGAGTGCGGCGCTCCTTGAGGCGCGGGAAAAGAGTGAAGACGCGCTCAAGGTCGGCGGCGATCCCCCCATCGGTCCTTCGATACGCGCCCATCATGAGGTTCTCGCGGACCGTAAGACGGTTGAAGATCCGCCGCCCCTCGGGCACGTGCGCCACACCCCTCCTGACGATCTCGTGCGGCGGCACGCCGACGAGCGGATCGGCCTCGAGCGTGATCGTGCCGCGCAGGGGACGGAGGAGGCCTGAGATGGTCTTGAGCGTTGTCGTCTTCCCGGCGCCGTTGTTGCCGAGGATCGTGACGATCTCGCCGCGGCCGACCTCCAACCCCACACCCTTGAGCGCCCGGATCTCGCCGTAGGCGACGTCGAGCGAATCGACCCTAAGCACGGCGCGTCCTCGCTGGACCGGAGCCGCGCGTGCCCAGGTAGGCCTCGATGACCCGCGCGTTGCTCTGGACCTCGCGCGGGGGCCCTTCGGCGATCTTCTCCCCGTGGTCCAGCACGGCCACTCGGTCGGACACCTCCATGACGACACGCATGTTGTGCTCGATCAGGATGATCGCGAGGCCGAGCTCAGCGACGAGCCCGCGCAGGAGACGCATGAGCGCGCCCGCCTCGCCCTGGGTCATCCCGGCGGTGGGCTCGTCGAGCAACAGCAGCGTGGGCTCGGACCCGAGCGCGCGGGCGAGCTCGAGGCGTCGCTGATCGCCGTAGGGCAGGTTGCGGGCCACGTCGTTGGCGTTCGCCTGGAGCCCGACGCGGTCGAGCAGCGCCACCGCGCGCGCCGCGAGCTCCCCTTCGGTCCGGCGAAAGCGCCGGCGATGCGAGAGGACGTCCCACAAGCCGAGCGCGACGCGCGTGTTCATCCCTACGAGGACGTTCTCGATCGCGGTCATGTTCGCAAAGAGCCGGATGTTCTGGAACGTCCGGCAGATTCCGAGCGCTGTGATCTGGTCGGGGCGCAGGCCGAGGAGCGGCTGCCCGCGGAACGTGACGCGGCCCTCGTCAGCGCCGTAGAGGCCTGTGAAGATGTTGAAGAGCGTCGTCTTCCCCGCCCCGTTCGGCCCGATGATCGACGAGATCCCCGTGTCGAGCGCGAAGTCCACCGCCGCCAGGGCGGTGAGGCCGCCGAACCGCTTGGTGACACCGAGCGCCTCGAAGCGGGCTGGCATCAGACCTGCTTCGCCAGCTCGCGCGCCCGGCGGCGCACGGGGAAGATCCCCTGCGGGCGGAAGATCATCATGAGGATGAGGATGACGCCGAAGATCATTCGCTCGTACTTCGCGGGCTCGAGCTGCGTCGGGAGGTCGGCGAGGTTGTAACCGAGGACCGTGACGCCCGCGTTCTTCAACTCGTTGAGCCAGAGCGAGAGCCCCTTCAGCACCTGGAGGTTGAGGACGGTCACGACCGTGGCGCCCAGTACGGCGCCCGGGATCGAGCCCATGCCGCCGAGGATGACCATCGCGAGCACGCCGATGGACTCGAGGAACGTGAACGACTCGGGGTTGATGAAGATCTGCTTCGCCGAGAAGACCACGCCCATCACGCCCGCGAAGGAGGCGCCGCACGCGAACGCGAGTAGCTTCGACCGCACGAGGGGGACACCCATCGCCTGCGCCGCGAGCTCGTCCTCGCGGATCGCCTCCCAGGCGCGGCCGATGTGCGAGTTCTCGAGTCGCCGGTTGACCAGGATGACGACGGCGACGATCAGGAGGACGAGGAAGTAGAACGCCTCGGAGTACGGCATGCCGAACGGCACGGGCGGCCGCCCGATCGGCGTGATCCCCTTGGGGCCGTTCGTGAGGTTGATCGGCTTGTCGAGGTTGTTGGCGAGGACGCGGATCACCTCGCCGAAGCCGAGCGTCACGATCGCCAGGTAGTCGCCGTGCAGGCGCAACACGGGGAGGCCGAGGAGGATCCCGGCGCCCGCCGCGACCATGAGACCGACGAACAAGAAGGCGTAGAACCACCACGCGGAGAGGGGGAAGGCGTTCCCGCCGAAGATGAGGTTGGCCTGCGGCGAACCGGGGATCGCCCACGAGTAGGCGCCCACGGCGAAGAAGGCGACGTAGCCGAGGTCGAGCAGCCCTGCGAGGCCGACGACGATGTTGAGACCGAGCGCGAGCGCGACGAAGATACCCACCTGGGTCGCCACCTCGAGGTAGTAGCCGTTGAAGAACCCGATGGTGGGCATGAGGACCAGGAGCGCCAGCCCGAGCAGAGTCACGCGCAGCCAGCTCGGGATCCGAGCGACGTACGCGAAGAGCAGCGACCCCTGGAAGAGCAAGAAGACGAGTACCGAGCGAGGGAAGACCGCGACGGCCCACGCCGAGACGCCGATCAGGCCGACCGCGAGGACCGCGTGGGTCACGCGCGCCCCCTCACCACCTCGCCGAGGAGCCCCTTGGGCCGGAAGATCAGGATCAGGATCAGGATCGAGAAGGCGAAGATGTCCTTGTACTCGGCACCGAACGCGCCTGCGGTGAGGAGCGACAGGTAGGAAGCGGCGAAAGCCTCGAGCAGGCCGAGCACGAGGCCACCGAGCATCGCGCCGGGAATGTTGCCGATGCCGCCTAGCACGGCGGCGGTGAACGCCTTGAGCCCCGGGATGAAGCCCGAGTAGGGGTTGATCAGGCCGTACTGCACGCCGAAGAGGACGCCGGCGGCGCCGCCCATCGCCCCGCCGATGAGGAACGTGAGCGAGATGATCCGGTTGACGTCGATGCCCATGAGGCTGGCCGCCGCCTGATCCTCGGCCACGGCGCGGATCGCGGTGCCGATCGTGGTCCGGTTGACGATGACGTGCAGGACCCAGAGCATCGCGAGCGCGGCAGCGATCACCACGAGCGACTTCACCGGGACGTCGATCGTCTCCGTCAGCTCGAACCGGTAATTGAGTTGGTCCATCGTCGGGTAGACGAGATTGAAGGCATTACGCCAGATCGACTCGACGAGGCGGATCAGGTCCTGGAGGAAGAACGAGACGCCGATCGCCGAGATGAGCGGGATCAGACGGGGCGCCGTGCGCAGGGGCCGGTATGCGATCCGCTCCACCGTGACGGCGAGCGCGCCGCTGATCGCCATGCCCGCGACGAGGACGAAAAGGAGGACGAGCGGCCACGGCAGGGTGTCGAGGACTCCCGCCGACCGGAGGCTCAGGAGGATCTCGACCCCGACGAACGCGCCGACAATGAAGATCTCCGAATGGGCGAAGTTGATGAACTCGAGCACCCCGTAGACCATCGTGTAGCCCAGCGCGATCAGCGCGTACATGAAGCCCAGGATGATGCCGTCGAGGAGGACTTGCGGAAAGATGCCGAGGAGAAGCGGGTAGTCCATGAAGCGAGGACGGAGGGGATCAACGCGGCGGCAGGGGCTCCCGTTGAGGAGGGAGCCCTTGCCGCCGACGTCAGTCCAGCCCGACTACTTCTTTTCGGGCGGGCTGATGGTCAATTGCTTGACGATCTTGTTGTCGCCCCACTTCGCCGGGTCGTCGCTCACCACCTGCAGCACGAAGTAGAGGGCCTTTTTCCGGTCGCCCTTCGAGTCGAACTCGATGTCGCCGGTGATGCCGCTGTGCTTCGTCTTTCGGACCGCCGTCGCCACGTCTTCGCGGCTCACCTTGCCGCCCTTGACCGCGGCGTCGACGGCCTTGAGCGCGACGGTGGCCGCGTCGTAGGCCTCGGCAGCATACGGCTCGGGGTTCTTGCCGAACTTCTTCTTGAACTCCTCCACGAACGCCTTCGCCTTCGGCAGGACCGAGGCGGGGCCGGCCGCCGAGGTGTAGTCCATCCCCACCACAGCCTTGCCCGCGATCTTCGTCAGGTCGGAGGAGTCCATGCCGTCCGGGCCCAGGAACTTCGACCTCACGCCCTTCTCTCGGGCCTGCTTGAAGAACGGCGCGGCCTGGTCGTAGATGCCCCCAAAGTAGATCACGTCCGGGTTCTTGGCCTTGATGGGCGTAATGATGGGGTCGAAGTTCGACTTCTCCTCGGTGCCCTCGAAGCCGAGGACCTTGATACCTTTCTTCTCCGCGTCGGTTTTGAAGAACTCGGCGACGCCCTGGCCGTACTGTGTCTTGTCGTGGATGACGTAGACCGACTTGGCCTTCATCGTGGCATGGGCGAATTCGGAGCCCACCACGCCCTGGACGTCGTCTCGGCCGCACACCCGGTTGACGTTCAGATAGCCGCGGTCGGTGACGACTGGATTGGTGTTGGCCGGCGAGATCATCACGAGGCTGACTTCCTTGTAGACCTCGGACGAGGGGATGGCGACGCCGGAGTTGAGGTGGCCAATGACGGCCAGGATGTCCTTGTCGGCGATGATGTTCTTCGCGTTGGCCACGCCCACGTCCGGCTTCGCCTGGTCGTCGTAGGGCACGAGCGCGACCTTGTAACCCATCTTCTCAAGGTTGCCCTTGAACTTCTCAACCGCGAGCTGGGCGCCGAGCTTGATGCCCTCACCGAGGGCCGCCTGACCGCCACTGAGCGGGCTCTGGGTGGCGATCTTGATCGTGCCCTTGCTGCCCTGGGCTTCCAGGTTCGACGCAGCTGGCAGCGCTACCAGGCCGAGAACGGCCAGGAGCGCGAGTGTGAGATGGACAGGGTTGCGGATCATCGGGGCCCCTCCTCAGTCCTCGAGTCGGCGTGACTGGTGCGCCGGTATTATAGCGGTCGGCCGCCGAGGGTCAAGTCACGCGCCGCGTGGATCGCCTCGAGCAGCCGGCGCGTCGCGGCGGCGGGATCGGCCGCACCGCACACGGCCGAGATGACCGCGACGCCGTCGGCGCCCGCGCGGATCACGGGCGCGACGTTGTCGGGGGTGATCCCGCCGATCCCGATGATGGGCAGCGCGGTCTCCGGGCGGATCGTCCGCACGAGCTCAGGGCCGACGAGCTGGAAGTCGGGCTTGGTGCTCGAGGGGAACATCGAGCCGACCGCGATGTAGCCCGCGCCGTCGTCGCGCGCCTCGCGGGCCTGCGCGAGACTGTGGGTTGAGCGGCCGAGGATCATGCCCGACCGGAGCAGGGGGCGTGCGGCGCGCGGCGGCAGGTCGTCCTGGCCCAGGTGGACGCCGTCCGCGTCGACGGCCAGGGCGAGGTCGACGCGGTCGTTCACGATGAAGGTCGCGCCCGCACGCCGGCAGCGCTCGCGCAGCCGCTCGGCCACCGGCAGGAGCCGGCCGGCCGGCCACTCCTTCTCCCGGAGCTGAATCATGCGGCAGCCGCCGGCGAGTGCCTCGTCCAGGATCGCCTCGAGGTCCCGCCCCCGCGCCGCGGCGCGGTCGAGGATGACGTAGAGCGACGGGTCCATCAGCCGCGAAGCCGCTCGGTATCGACGCTGGTGAAACGGCCCTCCAGGAACGCGGGGTCGTTCAGGACCTTGAGGTGGAACGGGATCGACGTCTTCACACCCTCCACGACGGTCTCGGCGAGCGCCCGGCGCATTCGGCCGATCGCTTCGGCGCGGTCCGCCCCGCGGACGATGACCTTCGCGAGCAGCGAGTCGTAGAACGGCGGCACCGAGTAGGGCGCCATGAGATGGCTGTCCACGCGGACGTTGAAGCCGCCCGGCGGCACCCACGCCGTGATGCGGCCCGCGCTCGGAGCAAACGTCTCGGGATCCTCGGCGTTGATCCGGCACTCGATGGCGTGGCCCTCGAAGCGCACGGCGTCCTGGCGGTACCCGAGCCCCTCGCCGTCGGCGATGCGGATCTGTTCGCGCACCAGGTCGATGCCCGTGACCATCTCGGTGACGGGGTGCTCGACCTGGATACGCGTGTTCATCTCGATGAAGTAGTGGCGCCCCTCGGCGTCCACGATGAACTCCACGGTCCCCGCGCTCATGTAGTTGACCGCCGCCGCCACGGTCAGCGCCGCGCGGTGGAGGCCGGCGCGCGTCTCGGCGCCGAGGTTGGGCGCCGGCGACTCCTCGAGGAGCTTCTGGTGGCGGCGCTGCACGGAGCACTCGCGTTCGCCCAGATGGACGCGGATCCCGTTCTTGTCGCCGAGCACCTGCACCTCGACGTGCCGCGCCCGCTCGACGAACTTCTCGCAGTAAATCTCCTGGGAGCCGAACGCCGACCCCGCCTCCGCCTGGCAGGCGTCGAAGGCCTGGGCGGCGTCCTCGCGCCGCCGCACGATGCGCATGCCGCGCCCGCCCCCGCCGGCCGCGGCCTTGAAGATGATCGGGTAGCCGATCCGGTCTGCGACATCGACCGCCTCCGCCGCATCCTTCAGCGGCAGCTCGCTGCCGGGCACCACGGCGACGCCGGCCTGATTCGCCAGCTGGCGCGCCTGCGCCTTGTCGCCCATGAGCCGGATCGCCTCGGGCGAGGGCCCGATGAACGTGATCGAGCAGGCGCGACACACCTCGGCGAACGCGGCGTTTTCGGCGAGGAACCCGTACCCGGGGTGGATCGCCTCGCTGTCCGTGACCGCCGCCGCCGAGATGATCGCGGGGATGTTGAGGTAGGAGAGGCGCGCCACGTCGGGCCCGACGCAGATCGACTCGTCGGCGAGCCTCACCGGGAGCGAATCGGTATCCGCCTTCGAGTGGGCGACGACGGTGCGGATGCCGAGCTCGCGGCAGGTGCGGATGATCCGCAGCGCAATCTCGCCCCGGTTCGCGATGAGGATCTTATGGAACATTTATACAGGGCGCGTGCCCCCGGCGCGCGATCCCAGTTCGAGTCAACCTACCCTCCGAGGAGGCGGCGCCATTGGGATTCGATCTCAGCCATGCGCAGCCCGTACACCCGGAGCGTCGCGTCGTCGATGGCGTCGCCCGCGGCCAGCCGGTCCAGCAGCTCGCGCATCGTCTCTGTGCCACCGCGGTCGAGGAGGTCGTGCACGATCCAAAGCGCCAGGTCGTAGCCCGTCCGCGCGCGCAGGGGATCGGGGTCGGCGACGAGAGCCTCGATCCCCGCCAGCGTGACGCTGCCCGGCACGCGCAGCATCGGGTCGACCGCCGCGCCCTCCAGCGCCTGCGCCAGCCCTTCGTGAAGCCAGCGGGGCGCTCGGCCGCGCGAGAGGTGGTGGACGGCGGCGTGCGCGTACTCGTGGACGATCAACCGCTCGAGCTGCGCCGCGGGCGGGAGCGTCTGGCCGAGCGGCAGCCGGATTCTCCCGTCGAAGAGCCCCGTGGCCCAGCCGTGGACCCGCGTCACGTCCCGGAACTGCCGGTGCTCGTACAGGACCACCGTCAGCGGCTCGCGCGGCTCCCAGTGGAGCGCCCGGCCGACGCGCTCGGCGGCGACATCGAGAAGGCCCAGGATCGTCCGCCGCGCGTCTTCGCCCGGGGCGCCGCGGTACTTGAGCACGAAGCGCGGCGTGACATCGCGGTGGAAGCCCGCCTCGGCGCGCCACTCGCGCGCGATCTTCTCGAGCAGACGCAGCGCCTCCGCGTGAGCCGGCTCGCGCTCGAGGACGGCCTCGAGACGGGCGATCGCGCGCGACGGATCCTCGCGGTAGTCGTAGAGGTGGGCGAGGAGGAGGAGGACCTCGGGGTCGAACTCGGCGCGAACGGCGCGCTCGAGCGGGCCGAACGCGTCGTCGGGACGCCCTGCGTGGACGGCCGCGAGCCCGAGCCCCTTGAGGAGCGACGTCGACTCGGGTGTTTCGGCGAGGCCCTGGCGGAAGAGCAGGAGCGCCTCGTCGGGCCGGCCCTCGCGTAGCGCGTGCCAGCCCCAGCCCTCGAAGCAGCTGCCGACGTCCGTACGCAGCGCCGTGCTCGCAGGATCGTCATCGGCCGCGCGGCTGAAACGCTCGCAGGCCCGCGGGAACTGCCCGGAGGCGTAGAGTCGGATGGCCTCCTCGGTGAGTGCCCGCGAGTCGCGCGCTGCGACGAGCGCCGCGGGCCGCCCGCCGTCGGGGACCTCGTGGCGACGCTCCGCGCGCCAGCCGAGGGCGAGCGTGCCGAGGCCCAGGGCCAGGAGGGCGAGGAGGGCGAGGGGACGGGCGGGACCCATTCGCTCCACGCGGGCCGCTCAGTGCGCGGGATCGATCAGGAACAGCGGCTGGCCGTACTCGACCGCGTGTCCGTTCTCGACGAAGATCTTCACGATCCGACCGCTCGCTTTCGACTCGATCTCGTTCATCAGCTTCATCGCTTCGATGATGCAGAGGATCTGGCCTTCCTTGACGACGTCGCCCTCGTTGACGTACGGCTGGGCGGTCGGGGATGCGGCGCGATAAAAGGTGCCGACCATCGGCGCCTCCACCGTGACCATCCCCGACGGGACGACGTCGGTGACGAGGGGAGCCGCCGCGCTTTCAACGGGCGCCGCGGGTGCCTGAGCCATGTGCACCGGCGTGGCGGTGGGCCGCTGAACGCGGACCCTCACGTCGCCCCACGCCACCTCGATCTCGGCGAGGCCGAGATCCCGGAGCGCCGCGCCCAGCTGGCGGACCAGCGCGACCACGGTCTGCTGGCTCGTGTCGGCACGCGGACGACCGCTAGCCATCACGTGGCCGCCGTCGCAACGCGGCCGAGATACTCGCCGGTACGCGTGTCCACCTTGACGATGTCGCCCTCGTTGAGGAAGAGTGGGACCAGGATGACGGCGCCCGTCTCGAGCGTCGCGGGCTTCGTCCCGCCCTGCGCCGTGTCGCCGCGGACGCCGGGGTCCGTCTTGGCGATCGCGAGCTCGACGAAGTTCGGGAGCTCGACCGCCACCGGCCGGCCCTCGATGTAGAGCACGTCCACCTCGGTGTTCTCCCTGAGCCAGTCGCGGGCGTCTCCGACCTCGTGGGGCGAGAGCGAGACCTGCTCGTAGGTTTCCACATCCATGAAGTGGTAGCGGTCGTCCTTGTAGAGGAACTGCATGTGTGTCTCCGCGAAGTCGACCAGCTCCACCTTCTCGCCCGAGCGGAAGGTGTTGTCGATCACCTTCCCGAGGGTCATGTGCTTGAGCTTGGTGCGGACGAACGCGCCGCCCTTCCCGGGCTTCACGTGCTGGAAGTCCACGATCGTGTACGGGTTGCCATCGAAGACGATGCGCAACCCCTTCCTGAACTCCGCCGTCGACACCTGCATCGCGCTCTAGCCTTTTCGCCGCTGACGAGCGTGGAGCGTCGTCTCCAGGCGCTCGCGCGCTTCGTGATTGTCGGGATCCTTCCGGAGGATTCGGGTGAACGCCTGGGCGGCCTCCTCGACGCAGCCCTGTTCGAGACAGAGGGTGCCGAAGGCGATCGTCGCGAACGTCTCGTCGGCGAGCACGCGCTGGAGCCCGCTTGCCTCGCCTGCGGACGGCGTCGTCGCGTGGAGCAGGCCGAGCAGCGAGCGTGAGTCGCGGTCGCCGGGGTCGAGCCTCACGGCCGCTTCCAGGTGCGTCACCGCCCGGTCGATGTGACCCAGGCGGCGGTGGATCTCCGCCGCGAGGCGGTGGCACTGGAGATCGTTCGGGTTCACCTCGAGGATCGCTTCGATCTCTGCGAGCGCCGGCTCCAGCTGTCCCTCGGCGGCGAGCGCCTTCACGAGAATCAGGCGCGCCGTCGTGTAGTGGGGGTACCGAAGGAGCCCGTTCCGGCAGACTGCCACGGCCTGGCGCGTCCGCCCGGCCTTCCGGTAGAGATCGGCGAGCTGCGCGAAGGCGAGGGACGCCGGGTCGCGGGCCAGGCGCTCTTCGTGCCGGCGGATCGCGGCAGCGAGCGCGGGATCGTCCACGGACATGTCGAATCGGTTATACGGAGCGCGGGTTTGCATTGTCAACATGATCTAGGGTCCGAGCTCCCGGAGGGCGGCGCGGATGAGGTCCGGGGACACATCGTAGGCCAGCTGGAAGGCCCCGATCCTCGGCGCCAGCACGAAGGGCACGCGGCCGTCGCGCGCCTTCTTGTCCCTGGTGATCGCCGCCAGAACCTCATCGGCATCGATGGCTGGCGCGCGGACGGGGAGGCCGACGGACGCGAGGAGCCGCTCCTGCCGTGCGACCGTTTCGTCGGACCCGATGCCGAGCCGCCGCGCGAGGCGCGCCTCGGCGACGATGCCGAGGGCCACCGCTTCGCCGTGAGCGAAGCGCGCGTAGCCGGTCACCGCCTCGAGGGCGTGGCCGATCGTGTGGCCGTAGTTGAGGACGTGCCGCAGCTCGCTCTCGCGCTCGTCGCGCTCGACGATCCCGGCCTTGAGGCGGCAGGAGCCGCCGATGATGCGCTCGACGACGGGGAGGTCGCGGGCGCAGAGCGCCGCGGCGTCGCGCTCCACCTCGGCGAAGTAGGCGGCGTCGAGCACGATCCCGTGCTTGACGATCTCGGCGAGCCCCGAGCTGAACTCGCGCTGCGACAACGTGCGCGTGGTGGTGGGATCGCAGAGGACGAGGCGCGGCTGGTGGAAGGCGCCGATCAGATTCTTCGCCGTCGGGTGGTTGATCGCCGTTTTGCCCCCGCTCGAGGCATCGACCATGGCGAGGACGGTGGTGGGGAGCTGGACGATGTTGACGCCGCGCATGTAGGTCGCCGCGACGAACCCCGCGACGTCCCCCACCGCGCCCCCGCCGAGGGCGAGCACCGTGGACGTGCGGTCGAGCCCGGCGGCGAGCAGCGCGTCCCAGCAGCGCTCGGCCACCGCGAGCGTTTTCGCGGCCTCGCCCGCGGGCACCTCGACCGTCGTCACCGTGAAGCCCGCGCTCTCGAGGCTCCGCGCGACGGCCTTGCCGTAGAGGCGCAGGATCGCCGCGTCGCTGACGAGCGCCGTTCGCGAGCCCACGCGAAGCTCCGCGAGGCGAGCGCCCACGGTGTCGAGCGCGCCGGACTCGACGATGATGCGATACGACCGACTGCCGAGGTTGACGGGAATAATCATCACGCCTCAGGAGATCGAGGCTACCAGCTTTTCAGGCTGTCTAGATAGGCGTCGTAGTTGCGGCGGATCTCCTGGATGCTGTCGCCCCCGAATTTCTCGAGGAATGCGTCGGAGAGAACGATGGCCATCATGGCCTCGCCGACGACGCCGGCGGCGGGCACGGCGCAGACGTCGCTCCGCTCGACGACCGCGTCCACCGCCTCCTTCGTGGCGAGGTCCACCGACTTGAGCGGCGTGCGGAGGGTCGAGAGCGGCTTCATCGCGGCCCGGACGACGACCGGCTGGCCGTTCGTCACTCCGCCCTCCAGGCCGCCGGCGTTGTTCGTCTTGCGCTTGAACCCGCTCTCGGCGTCGAAGAGGATCTCGTCGTGGACGGCCGAGCCCGGGCGTCGCGCGGTTTCGAATCCGAGGCCCAGCTCGCAGCCCTTGATCGCCTGGATCGAGCAGAAGGCCTGCGCCAGCCGGCCGTCGAGCCGGCGGTCCCACTGCACGTAGGAGCCGAGCCCCACAGGACAGCCGAGGGCGACCACCTCGAACACGCCGCCGAGCGTGTCGCCCTTCTCCTTGGCCGCGTCGATCGCGGCGATCATCGCGGCCGCGGCGGCCGGATCGGCGCAGCGGACCTCCGAGGCCTCGGCGCGCCGGGCGAGCTCGTCCCACGTGACGTCGAGGTCCGCGGCGATGCGGACGCCGCCGATCTGGGTGACGTGGCTCAGGATCGTGACACCGAACTCGGCGAGCAACCGCTTGGCCACGCCCGCCACCGCCACGCGCGCGGTGGTCTCGCGCGCGCTCGAGCGCTCGAGGACGTTGCGGATGTCGTGATGGCCGTACTTCATGGCGCCGGCGAGGTCCGCGTGGCCCGGCCGCGGCCGCGTGACCTGCTTCTGCGCCGCGCCCGGCTCGGGAGCGCCGACCGCCATCGTGGACTTCCAGTTCTCCCAGTCGCGGTTGGCGATCTGGAGCGTGATTGGGCTGCCGAGCGTCGAACCCCACCGGACGCCGGAGAGAATGCGGACCTGATCGCGCTCGATCTTCATGCGCCCGCCGCGCCCGTAGCCGCGCTGGCGCCGCGCGAGGTCCTCGTTGATCTGGGTCTCGGTGAGCGGCAGACCGGCCGGGACGCCGTCGATGACCGCGACCAGGGCCTCGCCGTGGGATTCGCCGGCGGTGAGGAACCGGAACGCCCCGGCCATCACTTTTTCGGTTGCTCGGCCGGGGGCGCCTGGACCACGTCGAGCTTCAGGACGTAGGGCGTGATGAACACCACCAACTCGCGGTTCGGGTCGGTTGTCCTGGACTTCGATCGGAAGAGGAGTCCGAGCACCGGGATGTCGCCGAAGAACGGCACCTTCGAGACGGTCTCGGTCACGTCCCGCTGGCGGATGCCGCCGATCGCCAGGGTCTCGCCTTCTTTGACGACGACCTGCGTCGTGGCCGAGCGCCTGTTGATGCTCGGCACGGTGCCTCCCGTCGTCGGGACGAGCGCGCCCTGAGAGTTGTTCTCGACGTTGACGATCATCTTGACCCTGGTGATCTCCCCAGACTCCTTGATGACCGTCGGGGTCACCTCGAGCTTGAGCAGGGCCTCCTTGAACTGGACCTGCGTGCCTGCCGAGCTGACCGTGGCGTACGGGATCTCGGCGCCGAGCGAGATCGTGGCCTTGGCGTTCTCCGTGGTCACGACCTCGGGCTTCGAGAGCGACGTCGTCTTGTTCTCCGCCTCGAGGGCGTCGAGGACGAGGTTGATGTTGAGCTTGCGGCTGATGAGCCCGAAGGCGATGCTCGCTGGCGTACCGAAGGTTCCAGGGAGGATCGGGAAGTTGACGATGTTGCCGCCTAGCGGCAGCCCGGTGGTCGCGCTGACGGGTAGGACGTTGGCGAGCGTCAAGTTGGGGTTGTTGCCGGGTTCGCCGAAGAAGACGGGAGGGATGCCGCCAGTTGGGGCGATGATCGGGGGGATCGTGGCGGCCGTGTTGCGCTGACCCGAGACGCCTTGGCCGACCAGAACGTCGCCGCCCGTGGTGAGCCGGCGCACCGCCGCGCCGCCCCACGAGACGCCGAGGGCGAAGAAGTCGGTGCGGTTCAGCTCCCCGCCGGCGTCTGCCCGGGAAGAAAGCCGGGGTTGTTCGCGGGGTCGCTGAAGAAGACGGGAGGGATGCCACCTGTCGGGGCGATGATCGGGGGGATCGTGGCGGCCGTGTTGTGCTGACCCGAGACGCCTTGGCCGACCAGGACGTCGCCGCCCGTGGTGAGCCGGCGCAGCGCCGCGCCGCCCCACGAGACGCCGAGGGCGAAGAAGTCGGTGCGGTTCAGCTCGTTCAGGCGCGCCTCGATTTTCACTTGAGGCAGCGGGATGTCGAGCTTCTCGCGGATGAGCTTCTTGATCCGCTCGAGGTCCGCCTCGTAGTGGCGGATGAAGATCGAGTTCGTCGGCTTGTGGGCCCTGATCGTGATGCCCTTGGCCAGGATCTCGGCCGTGGGCGTGGGCGTGGGCGCAGGCGCCCCTGGCGCCTGCGCGGTCCCGTAGAGAGCCGAGAACGGCGGCGCGGCGATCGGCGGCGGCCCGCTCGGCACGGTGGGCGCGATGCCGGCGGGCAGCTGGCCGAGGATCCCCAGGAGGGTCTTCTCGATGTCCTCAGGGTCCGCGTAGGCGAGGCGGATCGTCTCTTCCTTCAGCGGGCCGCGGGCCTTTAACTGGGCCAGCTCGAGCTCGACAGCGCGCTCCCTGGCGATCGCCTCCTGCTCCTTGAGCTTGGCCTCGGCGGCCTTCGCGCGGATCTCCGTCTCCGCTTTCAGCTTCGACTCCTCGACGCGTGCCTGCGCCTCGCGCTCCTTGAGGAGCTGATCGTTGGAGACGATGCGGATGACGCCGTCCTTCTCGATCTTCTGGAGCCCCCGGGTGTCGAGGATCGTCTGGAAGGCGAGATCCCACGGCACGTTACGCAGCGAGATCGACATCTTGCCCTTGACGTCGTCGCCGATCACGATGTTCTTGGTGCTCTCTGCTGCCAGGATGCGCAGGAGGTTGACGACGTCGGCGTCCTTGAAGTCGAACGAGATGAGCCGCGAGCCGTTCGACGGCCGCTCGGGCGCCGCCGGCGCAGCCGGGGCGGGCGGCGCTTGGGCGATGCGGGTCGGCCCCGGTCTGGGCACGGCGGCATCCGTCTTGGCGGGCGCGGCCGCCGTCGCGGGCGGGGCGCCCGCGTTCATGGCCATCGCGCGGCTGGCGCCGGGCGCGGTCGGAATGACGATCGCGAGACCGTCTTCGTCTTCGCGGATCGCGTACCCGACGTCGTGGGTCAGGTCGAAGACGATGCGCGTGACGCCCTTTCGGTACTGGCTGCCGCGAATCTGCGCGACCGGGTCGATGCCGACGGTCAGGGGGATCCTGCGCCACGCGTACACCGTGTCCTCGAGGTCGATGACGAGCCGCCGCGGCGAGGCGATCAGCTCGGCGTGGTACTTCGGCTCCGTCGAGGTCTTCACGAAAATGTTGAGGGCGTCGGGCTGCGAGGTCACCGTCACGTCGAGGAGAACGCCCTGGGCCGCAGCCGGTGCCGCCGGCACGAGCAGGACGGCCGCCGCACTTATCGCGACCAGCACGGTGGGGATCCGTCGTCCAGCTGTCATTTATAGTCCGTTGCCAGTCTGAGGACGACGCGGTCTGTCTGTGAGCCGGGCTGCGGCGCCACCTGGAACACCACGCTGTCGGTGCCAATCTCCAGCAGGCGGCCGTCCCCGAGCGTGTCTCCGGCTTTGAGGATGTATCCGATGCCCTCCGGTGTCTCGACCAGCGCGAGCGTTCCACGACCGCTACGCACGATGCCGGTCAGCTTGGCGGTGGTCACCAGACTTCCCCCTCCTCCGGCGCCCAGAGCCGCGTCCAGAGCTTCGAACGGATCACGGCGCCCCTTGGCTTCGTATTTCGGCACCTCCGCCTCGGGCACCGGCGGCACGGCGGGCAACAGCGGGCCGGCTGCCGCGCCGGCGGCCGGCGGATTCGCCGGAGGCGCCGGAGCCGGAGTGCCACTGCACGCGGCGAGCACTGTCACGAGACTCGCCGAGACGACTCTTCCGGCCGCGCGTATCGCCCGGGCCCTCAGCGCGGCGCCTTCGGCGCCGGCGGCGAGCCGACCGGCCGGTACGTGTAGGTCACCAGCGTAATCTCGGCGCGCATCGGGTTCTTCGGCTTGTTCTGACCGCTGAGCTTCATCTCCCTCACCGAGACGACCCGCGGGAGCCTCGCGACGCGCTCGAGGAAGTCGCCGAACTGGTGATAGGAGCCCTCCGCGTTCACCGTGATCGGAACCTCCACATAGTAGTCCTTGGTCACCCCCTCCTTGGGCTGGAAGAGCGACACGCCAAGGCCCGCCTGGATCCCCGCGTCCGACATCGTCCGGTAGAACGTCGGCATCTCCCGCTCGGTCGGCAGCTTGTCCTTCAAGGTGTTGACCTTCGACTCGAGCGCGGCCACCTCGACGCGGAAGCGGACAAGGTCGGCAGCGATCCTCCGGGCCTGGGCGAGTTCGCGCTGAAGCGACTCGTTTTGCGTCCTGAGCTGATCGACCTTGATCTCCAGCGGGGAGAGGACCAGGAAGTATGCCGCTGCGACGATGGTCGCGAGCCCCAGGACACCCAGCACGATCTTCTGGGGCTTGGGTGCGTTGACGATCGGGTCGAAGATCGGAGGGAGCACCATGTCAGCCCTCGAAGCGGCAGGTGACCTCGAAGGTCACCAGGCCTGTGGCCTTGCTGAGATCGCGGCGGGAGATCACGATGTCTATTTCTTTGAACTTGCCGGAGCTCTTGAGGTTCTGCATGAAGTCCGAGACCGCCGTGGTCGAGAAGGCCGAGCCGTTCACCTTCAGCCTGAAGTCCTCATGCGTCTCGAACAACGTGATCCACAGGTCCCTCGGGATCACGCTGGCAAACGCGTCCACCAGGGCGATCTGTCTCCCCTGGCCCTTGATGAGCTCCTCGAGGACCGCCACCCGCCTCCGAAGCTGGTCGGCCTGGGCCTTCAACTGATTGACCTGACCGATCGTCACCTTGAGTTGCTCGAGCTCCTGCTGGCCCACGGCGATTTGGGCGGTAAGTCTCCTCCCCTCGTTGGCGAGCAGCAACCAGTAGGCGGTGACCCCGACGATCGCGATCACGTAGACGAGGCCGAAGAGCACGCCCAGGTTGAAGCTCGGCAGGCTGAACGTGGGGAGGCCGGGGAAGCCGAAGCCCCGCCGCCGCTTTGCCTCGGGCGCGAGATTGATCCGGATCATTCGTCCTTGTCTCCCGGCCGCCTGAGCCCGAGTCCCACGGCGACGGCGAGCGCTGGTCCGGCAGCGTTGACTTCCTCCCCGTAGGCGGGTCCGACCTCGACCCTCGCGAACGGTCGCGCGAGCACGACGGGAATGCCCCAGTTCGACGCCAGGTAGTCGTTCAGCCCGGGGAGCAGGGAGCAGCCGCCCGCGAGCACGATCCTCCCGATGCGCTCGGACTCCGCGGTGGAGGCGAAGTAATCGAACGTGCGCTGGACCTCGAGCGAGAGCTCGCGCGACACCGCCTCGAGCGCCGGGACCACGGCCTCCCACCGCACGCCGACGTCGCGGCCGAGCTTGGCCGCCTCCGCCTGCTCGAAGGGGATCTTGAGCTGCTGGGCGATCGCCTGCGTGTAGTTGTTACCGCCGAAGGGGATGTCGCGGGCGAAGATGGTGGCGCCGCCCCGGACGACGTTGGTCTTCATGGTCGAGGCCCCGATGTCGATCAGGGCGACGGCCTCACCGCGCTCTTCCGGAAAATTGAGCTCGAACTGGTTGGCGAGCGCAAAGCCGTCCACGTCCACGATGGACGGCTCGAACCCTGCCTCGGAGACGACGGAGACATATTCGAGCACTTTGGATTTCTTGACAGCGACCAGGATGACGTCCATCACGCCGCCCTGCCGGCCGATGGTGTGGTAGTCGAGAAAGACCTCGTCGATCGCGAACGGGATGTGGTGCTCGGCTTCGAGCTGCACCACGTCGTGCACTTCCTTGGCCGGGACCTCCGGGATCTGCACCTTCTTGATGATCAGTTCCCGACCACAGATCGCGATCGCGCTCTCCGTGGCCTTGATGCCCGACTTGGAGACCGCGCTCTTGATCGCCTCGATGACGGTACGAGAATCCTTGATGCTGCCGTCCGCGATCGCGTCAGGGGGCAGCGAGGCCGTGCCGAGCGCGGCAAGCTTGTGGGATCCTCCGACCTCGCGCAGCTGGAGAGCCTTCACCGAGCTCGATCCGATGTCGAGGGCGAAAACGTCCGAGGTCCTGCCGAAGAACGGCATGTTAAACACGCTTTTTCCCTGGTGAATAAACAGTATAGGCGTCATAACCGAACAGGCCAATATTTTCCCACGCACTAGACTTGGCGTCTCGGGAGCGTCGACGCCCCCACAGGTCGGACCACAGTCGACCTCGGGGGTCTCTAGAACTCTCGCCAGCCGGATATCGTGTAAAAGACGCGCCTGGTGGGCTCTGACGACCCCTCTGCCACGCGCCGTACGACAACCTCGATCGTCCGGGTTGTGGTATTGAAGGTGCCGGCCGATCTCACGGTCATGCCGTCAGCGGCCTGACGGTCGTTCCGGATGCTCACGACATAGCTTCCCTCGGCTGGCGTGAGCCCTGGAAGCGCGGCCCCATCCAGCGAGGGCAGGACGACCCACGACGCGTCCGCGGTCGCGAGGAGCGCGTTCCATGCCCCGTCGCCGGCGGCGGCCAGCAGGCCGTAGCCGAGCTCGATCCCGGCTTCGGTCAGCCAGCGCGCCCGCGACGCGTCGTGGAGGTTCCGCGAGATCCGCGGCTCGAGCGCGCTCGAGGCGAGGAGCGCGAGCGAGAGCCCGCTCAGCGTCAGGAGGACCATGAGCGCGAGGATGAGGGCGATGCCCCGCTCATCGCCCAGGCGCTGCACGGAAGGTGTCATGCCGCGGCCTCACGTTCGGGGGACGAAGACGGTGACCAGGTCTACGCGCCGCTCCTGATCCGGTCCGCCGCCACCCGAGACCGGCCTGTAGCGTACGATCACCCGGACCTGCTTGCATGTGGCCGTCGAGGGCGCCCCCGTCGAGCACTCCCGTCCGACGCGATCCGCGACGACCGTCTCGCGGCGATAGGGTGTCGCGTTGACGATCGTGCCGTAGGCCTCCACGGCGGTGCCGGCCAGCAGGAGCGTGCTCGACCAGTCCTCGAGCGCCGCACTCTTGAGGAGCTCGAGGCGCTGCTCGGCGAGGAAGATGGCCGCCGTCTCCCCGCGGCCGACCTCGACGCCGCTCGTCGCCTGCTGTAGCCCAGCGGCAACGGCGACGATCCCGACCGACAGGACGAGCGTCGCGACGAGGATTTCGGCCAGGGTGAAGCCGTGCGCGTCGCTCACTGGATGCTCACGCGGCCGGAGGCCGCGACGACCACGCTTCGCGTCCCGCTGTCGGCGGGGCTGACGACGGTGTAGCGGCCCGCAGGCGACGCCGCGCCGAGGCCCGTGAAGAGGACGCTCGCGCCCACGGCGCGCACGACGAGCCCGCTCGCGAGACGGACCGGCGCCACCCCGGGCAGCGGGACCCCGCTGCATGCGCCGGCGCCCGTGCCCTCGAACCGCACGTCGGAACCGACGACGGCGATACAGACGGGCGCGTTGCGCGAGATTGCGAGCTGTCTGCCGAGGTTGATGGCGGTCGCCAGCTCCTCGGAGGCGGCCCGGAGCGTCGCCGCGCGCCGGAAGGCGACGAGCGACGGCGCCGAGACCGCCGTGACGACGGCGACCAGCGCGAGGGTGACCGCGAGCTCGGCGAGGCCGAAGCCCGCCGCGCTCAGCCGCCGAATCCGCTCAGATACCACGCCACCACCTTCTCCCCCCAGAAAAGGCCGGTGGCTCCACCGAGTGCAAGGAAAGGACCAAAGGGGATCGGGTCCTTGCGTCCGCGCAGCCCTGTCGCCAGCAGCACGATCGCGAGGACGCCACCCACAGTGACGGCGACAAAGAGTGAAAAGAACAGCGCCCGCCAGCCAAGAAAAGCGCCCAGCATTGCGCCGAGTTTCGCGTCGCCGAGGCCCATACCCTCCTCGCGGAAGACGAGCGCGTAGCCGAGGATGATGGCGACGAATACCCCGCCACCGACGAGCACGCCGATCACGGCATCGCGCCACGAGACGGCGCCGGTGCCCAGGTTGGCGAGCACTCCTGCCACGATTCCGGGCAGCGTGATCGCGTTCGGGATGATCTGGAGCTGGAGGTCAATGGCAGTGATCGCGATGAGCGCTGCGAGGAGCGCCGCCGCGACGACGAAGCGCGCCGTCGGGCCGAACGCGGCGTATGCGGTCAGGAACGCCGCGCCCGTCAGCGCTTCGACGACCGGATACCGCCAGGAGATCGACATCGCGCAGGCGCGGCAGCGGCCGCGGAGGAGCGCGAACGAGAGGAGCGGGAGGTTGTCGTACCATGCGATCGGCGTACCGCAGCGCGGACACGCCGAGCGGGGGCGCCAGAGGCTCCGGCGCTCGGGCAGGCGCGCGATCACCACGTTCAGGAAGCTGCCGACGACCAGGCCGAGGAGGCAGACGGCGCCGAGCGCCACGGCGGGCGTAGCCTCCGCGAGCGCGCGCAGCATCACCTCACCAAGTCGTGAGCAGCGCGGGGCCGAGTTGCCTCGCCAGCGGGGGGCTCCACATCCCGAGGATCCCGTGCGCGGTGCGGGCGGCGTCGGGCTGGCCGGTCTCGAGAAAGACCCCGACCAACCCGTACCACGCCTGGGGCGTGTCGAACTTCAGCGCGATCGTGTGACGGAACTGTTTCAAAGCGTCATCCCGCCGGCCGAGCTCGGCGAAAGCGTAGCCGAGGTTCGTATTGGCGGAGACGTACTCGGGCTTGACCTTGAGCGCGCGCTGAATCTGCACGAGCGCCTCTTCAGGGCGGTGCATGATCAGCAGCGCCGCGGCAAGATTGTTCAGCGCGTCGACGTCGCTCGGGACGCGCTTGAGATACGTCTTGTAGGCCTCGGCGGCCTTCGGGTGGTTGCCCGAGGCTCCGTAGACGAAGCCCATGTGGTAATGGTTCAGCGCCATATCCGGTCGAAGCTTCAGCGCCCGCTCGAAATGCTCCCTGGCGGGAACGTACAGCCCCCGGTTGCCGAAATCGATCCCGAGATTGCTGTGGCAGATGACACAGTCGGGTTCGGCGTCGAGGGCGAACCTCCAGAGTGTTTCCGTATCGTGCCAGATCTGAACCTGGTTGAATGTCAGGACCGCGAGGCCGGCGAGCCACGCGACGCCTGCCACACCGAGGGCGCCTGCGAGGATGGGTCGGAGCCTGCCGGCGACGGCCTCGCGCGCCGCGACGCCCGCCAGCCCGCCGAACATCAGGGCGAGCCCGAGCGCGGGAAGGTAGCTATACCGGTCGTGCGTCAGCTGGTGTCCCGAGTGGACGAGTCCGATGACCGGGCCAAGAGCGATGGCATACCACGCCCACACGGTCAGCCCCGCGGGCCACCGCCGTCTCAGTGCGACCAGCGCGGCGGTGATCATGGTCACCGCGATCGCCGGACCGAGAAAGCGCCAGTCCAGCGGATTCACGCGCGCCGGGAGCTCGTACAGGGGCCCGAGGCCTGCCGGCACGACGGTCTTCGAGGCGTAGAACCAGAGGCTGTAGAACGTCATCCCGATTCGTGCGGTCAACGGGTAGCGCTGGAGCGGGGTGATGTACGCGTTGGCATTTTGGGCGTAGTAGGTAGCTGCCGCGCCCGCGACTCCGAGGAGGACGAAGGGGATCTTCTCGATCAGAGTGCGCCGGCCGAGCTGCCGCAACGGGTAAATGTCGAGGACGAGCAGCAGGGCCGGCAGGACCATGACGCTTCCCTTCGACGCCAGGGCCAGGATGTAGAAGCCGGCGGACCCGGCCAGAAGCCAGAGCCGCCGGCGTCCGCTCGCCTCGCACGTCTTTAGGTAGGTCAGGATCGTCAGCAAGAAGAAGAGCCCCGAGAGCACGTCGCGGCGCTCGGTCACCCACGCGACCGATTCGGCTCGCAAGGGATGCAGGGTGAAGAAAAGCGTCGCGGCGACCGCCCCGAGGCGCAGCGGAATGCCGGCCAGGGTCGTCGCCCTCGCGAGCATGCGCAAGGCCACCAGGTACAGGACAGCCGCGTTCGCAGCATACAGGAGGAGATTCGTGAGGTGATACCCCGTGGGGGTCATGCCCCACAGGACGTAATCCAGGCCGAGCGTGAGCCACGTCAGCGGGATGTAGTGGCCCAACAGGACGGTGGTGAAGAAGTACTTGAGTTGCGTCGGGCCGAGCCCGCGATACTGCTCGTTTCCGGTGAGGTTGACCTGATCGTCCCACTCGACGAAGTTGTTCGACAGGGCGGGTGAGAAGACGGCGAAGGTGACGAGTGCTAAGGCGAAGGGAATCAGCCAGTCGCCGACCGCCCACGCCCCGATCCGGCTGGCGAGCGAGCGAGTCGTCGGCTGCGGATCACGAGCGACAGCCGCTGCGCTCCCGGACTCCGTACCCGATATCATACCCGCGCTGGATCTCCCGGGGGATGAGGCGCCGCACGCCCGCTGGAGGTCGCCGACCTGCCGCGGGCAAAGTCGCCTGACTCTTCTGCCGCTACGGTACGATGACGCTGGTGCCGTCGCCGAAGGCCGAGATTCGGTAGGTGCCGGCCGCGCTGTTTTCCGCGTAGGCGTAGGCTGCGGGCCAGCCAGCTCCCGTACCCGGCGGCGTCGGTATCGAGGCCATGAACGGCCCCTCCGCAATGTTCTGACTGTTGGTGGCGATTGCCGTCAGGAGGCCCAGCGTAGCCGGGAGCACGCCCATGTGAGCCGTGTACATCGAGACGGCCGACGCGAGGGTCCGGGTGTCGGCCTGGGCCTTGGCGATGCGGGCCCGCGCCTGGACGTTGGCGTAGAGCGGGATGGCGATGGCCGCCAGGATGCCGATGATCGCCACGACGATCATCAATTCGATGAGGGTGAAGCCCCGCTGGTTCCGTGTTCTGAATCGTCTCTTGTAGAATTGCGCGATCATTTGAATCCTCCTTAGGCTATGAGCCGCATTCGGCTTTTTCCACGTCGACTAACGAGCCTACGCATCTTGCGTGCCAGACGCCCGATCCTGGTGGATCGCCTGATCATCAATGACTTACGCCGCGTTCCATTCTCGGGGCACTTCCGATAATGACTCTGCGGGGCAGTCGAGTGACGAGAAACGTCAGGACATCCCCCTCTCAGGGGGGCGTCAGCCTCGCCTTGTGAGCCGCGTATACTTCTGGAGCTTGTACCGGATTTGGCGGAGGCTGACCCGGAGCAGCTCCGCGGCCCGCGTCTGCACGCCGCCCGTGCGCGCCAGCGCCGTCTGGATGTACCGGTGCTCGATCTGGCTCAGCGTCGCTTCGAGGTCGAGCCCGTCCTCGGGGATCTCCACGGCGACGTCCTGGACGTCTCGGGGACGCCGAAGGTCGGGCGGCAGCCCTGGCGCATCGAGCCTGTCACCGCTGCCGAGCACGAGGGCCCGCTCTATGACGTTCTCCAGCTCGCGGACGTTGCCCGGCCAGCGGTAGGTCTCGAGGATCGCGAGCGCCTCCGGCGTCACGCTGCGCACGGGCCGGCCGAGCTCCGCCGACAAGCGCCTGACGAAGTGTGCCACGAGGAGCGGGATGTCCTCCCGCCGCTCGCGGAGCGGCGGGAGATGGATCGGGATCACGTTCAGGCGATAGAAGAGGTCCTCGCGGAGCACCCCGTCAGCGACGGCCTTCGCGACCTCGCGGTTCGACGCGGCGATCAGCCGCACGTCGACCTTGATGTCGCGCGTGTCGCCGACGCGGCGGATCTCGCGCTCCTGGATCGCGCGCAGGAGCTTGACCTGTACCGACGAGGGGACCTCGGTGACCTCGTCGAGGAAGAGCGTCCCCCCGGCCGCCGCCGAGAACAGGCCGACCGTGTTGGCCACCGCGCCGGTGAAGGCGCCTTTCACGTGGCCGAAGAGCTCGGACTCCATCAGCGTCTCGGGGACCGCGCCGCAGTTGATCGACACGAACGGGCCGTTGCGACGCGGGCTCTCCTCGTGGATCGCGCGCGCGACGAGCTCCTTGCCTGTGCCACTCTCGCCGGTGATCAGCACGGTCGAGACGCTGTCGGCAGCCTTGCGGATCGTCTCGAAGATGTCGAGCATCTGCGGGCTCTTGCCGAGGAAGTTCTCGAAGCCGCGCTCCCGCCTCAGCTGGCGTTTGAGAGCCTGGTTCTCGTCCTGGAGCCGTTTCCGCTCGAGCGCGTTGGCGATGGTCAGCTTGATCTCGTCGACCTTGAAGGGCTTCGTCAGGTAGTCGTAGGCGCCGAGCTTCATCGCCTCGACGGCCGTCTCGGTGGAGGCGAACGCGGTGATCACGAGGACCACCGTCTGAGGCGACTGCTCCTTGGCGGCGCGCAGCACCGCGAGTCCGTCCACCTCCCGCATGCGGAGGTCGGTGATGACGAGGTCGAACGTGTCGCTCTTCAGCGCCTTGATCGCGGCTTCGCCGCCGTCGGCGACGGTCACGTCATGGCCGGCCTGCCTCAGCATGATCGCGAGCAATTCGCGCATGCTGCGCTCGTCGTCGACGACCAGGACGCGCGTGTCAGGCATCGCGGGCGGGCAGCGTGACCGTGAACGTGGTCCCGAGGCCCGGCGTGCTGCGCACGTCGACCTCGCCGCCGTGCTCCTGCACGATCCGGTGGACGAGCGAGAGGCCGAGCCCGGTACCCCCGGGTTTGGTGGAGAAGAACGGCTCGAAGACGTGGGTGAGGTCGTCCGGCGCGATGCCGTGCCCGCTGTCGGTCACCCACACCTCCAGCTTCTGGCCCGGGACCGCCGTCGCTCCGACGCTCAGCTCGCCTCCCTGGGGCATCGCTTCCACCGCGTTCAGACAGAGATTCCAGAGCACCTGCCGGAACTGCTCCGGGTCCACCCGCCAGACGAGGGGCGAGGAGAACGCCCGGACGATCTTGAGGCCGCTCGCCGCCCCGCGGTGCTCGAGCAGGAGGAGGACGCCCTCGAGCGCCCCCGCGACGTTCACCGCCTGGAAGGCGAGCGGCGCTGGGCGGGCGTATTCGAGGAAGTTCGTGATGATCTGGTTGAGCCGTTCGGACTCGCGCACCACGATCTGCGACAGGCGCTCGCGCGCCTCCCCCGCAGCCGCGGTGCCCGTGAGGACCTCGATGGCGCCCGTCAGCGACGCGAGCGGGTTGCGAATCTCGTGAGCGATGTTGGCGGCCATCCGGCCCAGCGTCGCGAGCCGGTCCGCCTGGCGCATCCGCGCTTCCATCGCGCGGATCGCCGAGAGGTCGTCGCACGCGCCGATCAGCCCGAGTCGGGCGCCCTCGCCCGAGCGGAGCGCGGAGAAGGTCAGCCGCACGGGGACCGCGGTGCCGTCTGGCCGGCGGAGCAGCGTCTCGTGCCGTGTGGACGCGCGCGGGCTGGCCTCGATCGCTGCCTCGACCTCGGGCAACGGCACGCCGTCGCCGAAGATCGCCCGCCACGGGCGGCCGATCGTCTCGTTGGCCGAGCGTCCCGTGATCTCCTCGGCGGCCCCGTTGAACGCCGTGATCCGATGGTCGCGGTCGAGGGCGATCAGGCCCGTGCCCACCGACTGGAAGACGAGGTCCTTATATGCCTGCAGGTCCCGCAGGTCCTTTCGCTGGGTCTCTAGCTCCTGGCTGGTCGCCCGGAACTGCTCCGCCAGCCCCCCGGCGACGATGGCGACAATCAGGAAGGTCCCGGCGTTGAGGAACATGGTGAGGAGCTCCAGGGCGCTGGTCTCCCCGGGCGACTCGAAGAACACGCTCGTCGGCAACACGGTGCGGCCCAGCACGACCCCGGCGTACAGCACGCTCGCCACGCCCGCCATCGCCAGACCGCCGGTCCGCGACAGGAGCATGCACGCGCCGGTGACCGACAGCACGTAGAGGAAGGCGAAGATGGACCGCCCGCCGCCCGTCGCCGCCACGATGGCCGTGATGAGCACGATGTCGAGCAGGCCGAACAGCCATGCGACGGGACGGGGCCGGCCGCCGGGGCCGAACAGAAGCAGGACGCCCGACGAGACAGCGGCGATGAGCAGCGCGAGCGTGAGGACGACCGGATCCTGGCCCGGCACGAAGCCGGATGGCATGACCGGCCCGACCGCGAGCAGCAGCGCGGCGAGTCCGAGCCGCGCCCAGGCGAACCCGCGCAGCAGCGCGTTGACGTTGAGCGCCTTCACTACTTCACTTCATCACCGTGACCAGCTTGAAGATCGGCAAGTACATTGCGACGACGAGGCCACCGACGACGACGCCGAGGAACACGATCATGAGCGGCTCGAGCAGCGACGTGAGCGCGGTCACCGCGGTGTCGACCTCGTCGTCGTAGAAGTCGGCGATCTTCTGGAGCATCTGGTCGAGAGCGCCGGTGTTCTCGCCCACGTTGATCATGTGCACCACCATGGGCGGGAACACGGTGCTGCCCTTCAGCGGCTCCGACAGCGTGCGGCCCGAGGTGACGGCCGCGCGCGCCTCCATCACCGTGGCCTCGACGACGCGGTTGCCGGCTGACCGCGCCGTGATGAGGAGCCCCTCGAGGATCGGGACGCCGGATGAGATGAGCGTGCCGAGCGTGCGCGTGAACCGGGCGACGGCGACCTTACGGATCAGCATGCCCATGACCGGCACCTTCAGGAGGAATGCGTCGATGACTTTGCTGCCCTGGTCGGTCCCGTAGTAGCGCTTGAGCGTGTAGACGCCGGCCGCGCCCGCGAGCACCATGAAGACGATATATCTCTGCGTGAAGTCGGAGACCCACATGACGATCCGCGTGGGCATCGGTAGGCCGGCGCCGAGGCCCTGGAACATCTTCGCGAAGGTCGGGATGACGAAGATCATCATGAAAATGATCACGAGGACGGCGACGCTGACGATCGTGATCGGGTAGACCATGGCGCCCTTGACCTTGCTCTTCAGCTTGGCGGCCTTCTCGATGTAACCGGACAGCCGCTGCAGGACGACGTCGAGGACACCGCCGGACTCGCCGACCGCGAGCATGTTGACGAAGAGGTCGTTGAACACCTTCGGGAACTTCCTGAACGACTCCGCCAGGGTGGCCCCACCCTCGACCTCGCGCGCGATGCGGCTCGTCACCAAGCGCAGGGTTTTGGAGTCGCTCTGCTCGGACAGGATCTGCAGGCACTGGGCGATCGGGAGACCGGCGTCGACCATCGTGGAGAACTGGCGCGTGTAGATCGCGAGGTCCTTGTCCTTGACTGAGCCGCCGATCTTCTTGACGGCCGCGACCTTGGCTTGGCGTTCCTGGACGGAGAGGGCGATGACGCCTTTCGTCCGGAGCTGCGCGACGGCAGCCGGCCGGTCGTTGGCCTCGATCTCGCCGGCCACGATTCCGGCCCCCGACCGGCCACGATACGCGAAGACGGGCATGCTCCCCTCCTACCGCTTGCTGAAGGGCGACCCGCCGTGGGCCGGCGCGGCTGACGCGGCTGTCGAGGGGGCGCCGCCTTCGAGAAGCTGGAGCAGTTCCTCGACCATCATCGACTGGTTCAACGCCTCGTCACGCGTGATCTGGTTCCGCCTCACGAGATCGGCGAGCGACTGGTTCATCGTCTGCATCCCGTACTTGACCCCTGTCCCGATCGCCGAGTAGATCTGGTGGATCTTGTCCTCGCGGATCAGGTTCCGGATGGCGGGCGTGGCCACCATGATCTCCATCGACATCACGCGCCCGCCGCCGACCTTGGGGATCAGGGCCTGCGAGAGCACACCCTCGACGACGAGGGCGAGCTGGGCGCGGACCTGCGGCTGCTGGTTGGTCGGGAACACATCGATGATCCGGTTGACCGTCTGGGCGCAGGAGTTCGTGTGCAGCGTGGCGAAGGTGAGGTGCCCGGTCTCGGCGATCGTCAACGCCGCTGCGATCGTCTCGAGGTCGCGCATCTCGCCGACGAGCACGACGTCCGGGTCCTGCCGGGGGATCGCCTTGAGCGCCTTCTGGAACGAGTGCGTGTCCGAGAACACCTCGCGCTGGTTCACGAGGCACGACTTGTGCGGGTGCACGAATTCGATCGGGTCCTCGACCGTCACGATGTGATCGTGGCGCTCGTTGTTGATCTTGTCGATCATCGCGGCCAGGGTCGTGGACTTGCCCGATCCGGTCGGGCCCGTTACGAGGACCAACCCCTTCGGTCGGTCCGCGAGCTGCTGGACGATGGGGGGCAGGCTGAGGTCCTCGAACGTGCGGATCTTGTACGGAATGAGGCGGATCGCCGAGCCCACGGCGCCGCGCTGGCGAAACACGTTGCAGCGGAAACGGGCCAGCCCCTGGATGCCAAAGGAGAGGTCGAGCTCGTTCTCCTCCTCGAACTTCTGCTTCTGCGTTTCGTTGAGGACGCTGTACGCGAGCCGCTGCGTGTCCTGCGGCGTCAGCTGCTCGAACTGGGTGAGCTGGACGAGGCTCCCATCGATCCGGAGCTGCGGGTACGTCCCGCTCGTGAGGTGGAGATCGGACGCCCGTCGGTCCACCATGAGCTGGAGCAGATCGGCCATGTTCGCGGCCATTGGTCCCCCTTCGTCGCCGGAGCCCGTCGGCTAGGCGAGCGTGACTCGCAGCACCTCTTCGATGCTCGTCGTTCCCGCGAGCACCTTCAGGAGGGCGGCCTGCCGCAGGGTCTTCATGCCCTGAGACTGCGCGATCTCCCGAATTGCCGCGATCGTCGCGGACCGGAGGATCGCGTCCTTGAGTTCCTCGCTGATCGGCATGACCTCGTAGATCGCCACGCGCCCCTTCATGCCGGTGAAGCTGCACGTCGGGCAGCCCTTGCTCTTGTGGATCGTGACCTTCCCGCGCCCGGTCGGGACGTGGCCGTAGGGGGCGAGCGACTCCTCGTCGACCTCATACGGCTCCTTGCACGCGGCGCACAGCCGGCGGGCGAGCCGCTGCGCCAGGATCAGCAGGAGCGAGGACGAAAGGAGAAACGGCTGGATCCCCATCTCCAGGAGCCGCGCGATGGTCGAAGGGCAGTCGTTCGTGTGGAGCGTGGTGAACACGAGGTGGCCGGTGAGCGCTGCGCGGATCGAGATCTGCGCCGTCTCGACGTCGCGCGTCTCGCCGACCAGGATCACGTCCGGGTCCTGGCGCAGGAAGGAGCGGAGCGCGGCGGCGAAGGTCCGCCCGATGCCCTCGTTGACCTGCAGCTGGTTGACGCCCTTGAGGTTGTACTCGACCGGGTCCTCGGCGGTCATGATGTTGACGTCGGGGTTATTGATCGTGTGGATCGCCGAGTAGAGGGTCGTCGTCTTGCCCGAGCCGGTCGGCCCCGTGATGAGGACCATGCCGTAGGGCTGGCGGATCGCGACGTTGAACTTCTCGAGGCTCCACGAGTCGAAGCCGAGCTTGGTGAGGTCGAGCTGCAGCGCGTCCTTGTCGAGGATGCGGAGGACGGCTTTCTCACCGAAGATCGTCGGCAGGGTCGAGACACGGAAGTCGATCTCGCGGTTGTTGTACTTCAGCTTGATGCGCCCGTCCTGCGGTAGGCGCCGCTCGGCGATATCGAGGCTCGACATGATCTTGATGCGCGACAGGATCGCCGACTCGAGGCGCTTGGGCGGGGCGAGCATCTCGTGAAGGACGCCGTCCATCCGGAAGCGAATCCGGAAGACCTTCTCGTACGTCTCGAAGTGGATGTCCGAGGCGCCCTTCTGGATCGCGTCCACGAGCACCATGTTCACGAGCTTGACGACGGGCGCCTCGCCGCCCGACTCCTTCAGCTCGAAGATGTCGACCTGGGCGCTCTTCTCCTCCTCGTCACCCTCGACGACTTCGACGTTCGCGAGGTCCGTGGACATGTCCTGCATGGCGCTCGCGATCGCATCGGTCTTTGACTCGTAGTGACGGTCGATGGCCTTCCGGATCGCCGACTGCGAAGCGACCAGCGGCAGCACCTGGAGGTTCGTCATGAACGCGATGTCGTCGAGGGCGAAGACGTTGGTCGGGTCGGCCATCGCGACGGCCAGCGAGCTGCCCATTTTCCTGACGGGAATAACCTCGTACTTCTTCGCGATGGGCGCCGGCACGAGGCGGAGGACCCCGGGGTCGATCTCGAGCTGGGCGAGCGTGATGGAGGGCACACCGTACTGGCGAGAGAGGAACCCGATCAGCTGCTCCTCGTTGATGAAGCCGAGCTTGATGAGAACGGAGCCGAGCTTCTCGGTGGAACCCTTCTGCTCGCCGAGGGCCTTCTGAAGCTGCGCAGGGGTCAGCAGCCCATCGGCGACCAGGAGGTCTCCGAGCCGCCGGTTGAACGACTGTCCCAGTTTCTGTTGCGGCTGCGCCATAGATTTTTACTGTACCCCACCCAGTCGTTTCAACGTATCGGTAAAGGCTTTGTAAGCGTCGTCCTGGTACAGCACGAACGTGACCCGCTTGAGGGAGGTCCCGCCGGCTTTCAGGTGGCCGATGACCGCGTTCAGCATGGCCTCACCCGAGACAGCCGGCGGCACGTGCCCGACGCCCGTTCCGAGCGCCGGGAGCGCCAGGGACGTGATCCGGCGCTTGGCGGCGAGCGCCAAGACCGCGCGCGTGGTGGCGGCGATCTTCTCCGCGTCGGTCTTGAGATCGGGTCCCATCACCGCAGCGTGAATGACGTGGGTCGCGGCCAGGTTGCCCCCGGTGGTCAGCACGGCCTCGCCCACCTCCACCGGGCCCTGGCGCATGGCGTCCTCCTCGATGATGACGCCGCCCTTCCGTTTGATGGCGCCCGCGACGCCGGCGCCCATCGCGAGCGTCGAATTCGCGGCGTTGACGATCGCGTCGACCTCGCAGTCGGTGATGTCGCCACGCTCGATCGAAACGGACGAGTCGCCGATCCTGAGCTTCACGGCTTGGCCCGGCTGCGCTCGTGGGCCTTGGCGGACTCCCACGACCGCTCCATCTCGTCCTGCGGGACCGCGCCGACCGACTTGCCCTGCGCGATGAGGCCCGCCTCCATCTCGGCGAAGCGGCGCCGGAACTTCTCGATGGCGTCCTGCAGGGCCTCCTCGGCGTCGATCGAGGAGAGCCGCGCCACGTTCACGAGAGAGAACAGCGCGTCGCCCAGCTCTTCCTGCACGCGCTCGACCTCACCCGATGCGAGTGCCGCGGCGGCTTCGCGGATCTCCTCCTCCACCTTGGCCCACGCCGACCGGGCGTCCGGCCAGTCGAAGGACACACGCGCGGCCTTGGTTTGGATCCGGTGCGCGCGCAACAGCGCGGGCAGCGACCGTGGAACGCCGTCGATCGCGGAGCGTGGGTGCCCTGTCCGCTCGGCTTCGCGCCGTTTGATCGCCTCCCACTGCGCGAGGGCCTCCTTCGGCGTCGCGACCGACGCGTCGCCGAACACGTGGGGGTGGCGGCTCACCATCTTGTCGATGAGGCGCCGCAGGAGGTCGGGCATCGCGAACTCGCCGACCTCCTCGGCCAGGCGCGCGAGGAAGACCACCTGGAAGAGCAGATCGCCAAGCTCCTCTTGCAGCTCCGCTGGGTTCCCCACCGCGATCGCCTCGAGAACCTCGTACGCCTCCTCGATCAGGTAGGGCTTGAGAGAGGTCCGCGTCTGCTCACGGTCCCAGGGGCAGCCGTCGGGCCCGCGCAGCCGCGCCATGACGTCGAGGAGTCGTTCGAAGAGAACACCGGGGGACTCGGTCATATCCGTTCCTGGGGCTAAGTCGATTATACAGCACGCGTTTTTGCGTATGCTAGGCTCGCTCCTGATGGCTTCCAGCGACCCCGAGGAAACGTTCAAGGTTACGGACCGGCGTCGGCGGGTCCAGGACGACGAGCCGGCCCGGCCCGCGCCCCCGGGCGCGCCCACACCCAGCGCCCAGCGGGAGCGACCGAGGCCGGCGCGCGAGCCCGAGCGCGACTTGACAGGGCTCTTCGTGATGCTCGCGAGCTCGGCGGCGATCGCGATGGGCGACGCTGCCGACCCCGTGACGGGCGAGCGACATTACGACCTTGCCCACGCCGCCGAGGCCATCGATTTGCTCGCGCTCCTGCGCGAGAAGACGGAAGGCCACCGCTCCGTGGAGGAAACGCAGGTCCTCGAGGGGCTCATCTACGATCTCCAGCTCCGGTACGTCGAGGCGACCAAGCGAGCCGGATCACCACCGGGGCCGCCTCGATCGTGAGTATTCGAGTCGCACCAACTCCAACCTACCACAACAGGTAAAATCCCTTTCCTGGTTGGGTCTTACACTTCTATCTCGCCAGCTTGACAGGTCAAGACTCATCTGATATATAAATGATGGACTCAATCAAGGCTGGCAAGGAGGCTGGCCAATCAAGGAAGGAGGAGTTGCTTATGGCGATCGATCGTTGGCGTCCGTTTGCGACTTCTGTGGAGCAATGGGATCCGTTCCCCGAGATCCAGAGCGAGATGAATCGGCTGTTCGACGGCTTCTTCGCTCGTCCGAGGGCCATCGCCACGGGGACGGAGAGCCGGGCCTGGATGCCCGTCGTGGACATGTACGAGACGAAGGATGACCTCATTCTGCGCTTCGAGCTTCCAGGCGTGAGCGAGAAGGACGTGTCGCTCTCGATCACGGACGATGTGCTCACGGTGAAGGGCGAGCGATCGTTCAATCAGGAGTCGAAGGACGATCACGCCTACCGTGTCGAGCGCGCCTACGGGAAGTTCGAGCGTAGCGTCGAGCTACCGGTGCCCGTCCAGGCCGACCGTGCGAAGGCGACCTATCGCGACGGAGTGCTCGAGGTGAGGCTCCCGAAGGCCGCAGAGGCCAAGCCGAAGGAAATCAAGATCGACATTCTGTAATCCGGTCCGGAAATGGCGGAGCGGGCCCACCCCGGGCCCGCTCCGCCGAGCGTCGATACCACAGGGAGATCAGACCATGGCGAAGGTAATCGGGATTGACCTCGGGACGACCAACTCGGTCGTGGCGATCGTCGAGGGCGGCAACCCCACCGTGATCGCGAACCAGGAGGGGAGCCGTCTCACGCCCTCCGTAGCAGCCTTCACGAAGGATGGCGAGATCCTCGTCGGCCAGGTCGCCAAACGGCAGGCGATCACGAACCCCGAGAACACGATCTTCTCGATCAAGCGCTTCATGGGGCGGCGATACGACGAGGTCCTCCAGGAGATCAAGCTCGTCCCGTACAAGGTCGTCAAGGCCCCGAACGGCGATGCCCGCGTCGAGATCCGCGGCAAGCAGTACTCACCGCCGGAAATCTCCGCCCTGATCCTCCGCAAGCTGAAGGAGGCGGCCGAGGCCTACCTGGGCGAGAAGGTGACCCAGGCGGTCATCACCGTGCCGGCGTACTTCAACGACAGCCAGCGGCAGGCGACCAAGGACGCCGGGAAGATCGCGGGGCTCGAGGTCCTGCGCATCATCAACGAGCCGACGGCGGCCGCGCTCGCCTACGGAATGGACAAGAAAAAGGACGAGACGATCGCCGTCTATGACCTCGGCGGCGGGACCTTCGACATCTCGATCCTCGACATCGGCGAGGGCGTCTTCGAGGTGAAGGCGACCAACGGAGACACGCACCTCGGCGGGGACGACTTCGATCAGCGCATCATCGACTGGATCGGCGAGGAGTTCAAGAAGGAGCACGGGATCGACCTCCGCAAGGACCGCATGGCGTTGCAGCGCCTGAAGGAGGCCGCCGAGAAGGCCAAGTGCGAGCTCTCGACGACGCTGCAGACGGAGATCAACCTGCCCTTCATCACGGCCGATGCGAACGGGCCCAAGCACCTCGTGCTCACCCTCACCCGGGCGAAGCTCGAGGCCCTGGTGGCCGATCTCATTGAACGGACGATCGGGCCCTGCCGGCAGGCGATGCAGGACGCCGGCCTGACGCCGAAGGACATCCAGGAGGTCATCCTCGTCGGCGGGCAGACCCGCACGCCGAAAGTGCAGGAGGTCGTGAAGCAGTTCTTCGGCAGGGAGCCCCACAAGGGCGTGAACCCGGATGAGGTCGTCGCGGTGGGCGCCGCCGTGCAGGCGGCGGTACTCACGGGCGAGGTCAAGGACCTCCTGCTCCTCGACGTGACGCCGCTCTCGCTCGGGATCGAGACGCTCGGCGGCGTGACGACCGTGCTGATCCCGCGGAACACGACGATCCCGACGAAGAAGAGCGAGATCTTCACAACCGCCGCGGACAGCCAGACGTCGGTCGAAGTCCACGTGCTGCAGGGTGAGCGCCAGATGGCGCGCGACAACCGGACGCTCGGCCGCTTCCACCTCGTCGGCATTCCGCCGGCACCGCGCGGCGTCCCGCAGATCGAGGTGACGTTCGACATCGACGCGAACGGCATCCTGAACGTGGCGGCGCAGGACAAGGCCACCGGCAAGCAGCAGAACATCACCATCACCGCGTCGTCGGGCCTGACGAAGGACGAGATCGGGCGGATGGTGAAGGACGCCGAGACGCATGCGGCGGAGGACACGGCACGGAAGCAGGAGATCGAGGTCCGCAACCAGACCGACTCGCTCGTGTACTCCACCGAGCGCACGCTCAACGAGCACGGCGCGAAGCTCGGGGAAGCGGACCGCAAGGCGGTCGACGAGGCCCTCGCGGAGGCGCGCGAGGCGCTGAAGAGCGAGGACGTGGAGCGGATGAAACGCGCCCAGGAGAAATTGACGCGCGCCTCCCACAAGCTTGCGGAGATCATGTACCGCGAGGCGCAGGGGCCGACGCAGCAGCCCACCGGCGCGCCGGGTGGGGAGGGCCGCGCGGCGTCTGGCCCCAAGGAGGGTGAGGTGGTGGACGCGGACTTCGAGGACCTGGGCGACAAGAAGAAGTAGCGGTCATGCGGCGCGACTACTACGCCGTGCTGGGGGTCGCGTCCACGGCGGGGCTGCGCGAGGTGCGCCAAGCGTACCGACACCTCGCGCGGCAGTACTCGCCCGACGTGAACTTCTGGGACGCCCAGGCCCGAGACCTCTTCGACGAGATCGAAGAGGCGTACCGCGTGCTGAGCGATCCCGCCGCCCGCGCGATGTACGACCGGTTCGGCCACGCGCTCCGCGACGGCGAGGCGCTGGCTGCGGGCCGACGCGGTGAGGACGTGCACGCCACCGTGCAACTCGCGTTCGCGGACGTGGTGCGCGGGACGAGCCTGCGGCTCGAGGTCGCGCGGTTCTCGCCGTGCGCCGCGTGCGGCGCGACGGGCGTCGCGGGCGACGCGCGGTGCCCCGCGTGTGGCGGGCGCGGCGTGCGGCGCGCGGTCGACCCCGTGTCGGTCACGATCCCGGCCGGCGTCGACTCTGGCTCGCAGATCCGCGTGCCTGGCGAGGGGAGCGCGGGACCGTTCGGCGGCCCGCGCGGCGACTTGCTCATCAGCACGCGGGTCCAGGAGCATCCCCTCTTCGGTCGCAAGGGCGACAGCGTCCACTGTGAGGTCCCGATCAGCGTATGGGAAGCGATCCTCGGCGCGCGGATCCGGGTGCCGACGCCCCTGGGCGAGGCGGCGCTGGTGGTCCCTCCGGGGACCACGGGGGGACAGGTCTTTCGCCTCCGGGGCCAGGGGTTGCCGAAGTTGTCGGACGAGGGGATCGGGGATCTCTACGTGACCGTGCGCGTCGAGATCCCGACCGGGCTCGACGCGCGCACGCACGATCTCGTCCGAGAGCTCGAGCGGCTGATCCCGCTCGCGCCGCGCACCGCGCTCGAGCGATATCGAGGGGGGGCGACGTGAGCGATCGTGGCAAGCCGCTGTACATGATCGGGGTGGTCGCCCAGATGCTGAACGTCCATCCCCAGACGCTCCGGTTCTACGAGAAGAAGGGGCTCGTCCGTCCGAGCAGGACCGTGGGCCGTACCCGCATGTACTCGGCCGAGGACGTCGAGGAGCTCTCGCGCCTGCTCCGGCTGACGCGCGACCTGGGTGTGAATCTCGCCGGGGTCGAAATCATCCTAAAGATGAGGCGCCGGATGCTCGAGATGCAGAGGCAGATCGAAGACTTGGTCGCGTACCTGCGCGAGAGCGGCGTGGAGGTGAAGGACCAGGCCGCGCGGGCGCCGCGCGAGGCGCTCGTCCGGGCCGCCTCCGGCCAGCTCAAGCCGGTCGATCTCTTCTAGGCATTCATTATTGGAAAGGGCGCGCATGACTGACGTTCGGAACGAAAAAGACCTTCCGGTGCCCGACATCCTGGGCATCCTGCCGCTCCGGAACACCGTCGTCTTTCCGCACGCGGTGGTCCCGCTCGGCGCGGGCCGCGCGTCCTCCCTGCGTCTGATCGAAGAGGCGCTCGCGGGCAGCCGGCTCGTCGGCGCGGTGATGCAGCGCGATGCCGCCGAAGACGCGCCGGGCGCCGCCGGCCTTCACCGGGTCGGGACCGTCGTCGTCATCCACAGGGTGTTGAAGCAGGCGGACGGGACGCTGCGGCTCATCGTCCAGGGGCTCGAGCGCTTCCGAATGGTCGAGGTGGTCCAGGAGTCCCCGTATCTGCGCGCGCGGATCGAGCCCATCGCCGCGGACGGCGACGCCACGCCGACCCTCGAAGTGGAGGCGCTCTCCCGGAGCGCGCTGTCGCTCTTCCAGAAGGTCGTGTCCCTGTCGCCGACGCTCCCCGACGAGCTCGCGAACGTCGCGGCCGCGGCCGATGGCGCGAGCGCCCTCGCGGACCTGATCGTGTCGTCGCTGCCGACGCTGTCGACGACGCTCAAGCAGGAGCTGCTCGAGACGGTCGACGTCAAGCAGCGGCTCGAGCGGCTCGTCGGCGCGCTGGGGAAGGAGGCGGAGGTCCTCGAGCTGGGCTCCAAGATCCAATCCGACGTCCAGTCCGAGATGTCGAAGACGCAGCGCGAGTACTACCTGCGTGAGCAGATGAAGGCGATCCAGAAGGAGCTCGGCGAGACCGACGAGCGCGCGCAGGAAATCGGGGCGCTCCGCGACAGGATCGAGGCGGCGGGCATGCCCGAGGAGGCCAGGAGCGAGGCTCTCCGGGAGCTCGACCGGCTCGCCAAGATGCCGCCGGCGGCGGCGGAGTACACCGTCGCCAGGACGTACATCGACTGGCTCGTGGCGATGCCCTGGCAGCAGGAGACGACCGACAACGTCGACATCGAGGGCGCGCGGCGGATCCTCGACGAGGACCACGAGGGGCTCGAGAAGGTCAAGGAGCGCATCCTCGAGCACCTCGCGGTGAAGAAGATCCGCCCGTCGGGCAAGGATCCCATCCTCTGCTTCGTGGGCCCGCCGGGCGTCGGAAAGACGTCGCTCGGGCGGTCGATCGCGCGGGCGCTCGGCCGCAAGTTCCACCGAATCTCGCTCGGCGGCATGCGGGACGAGGCCGAGATCCGCGGCCACCGGCGCACCTACATCGGAGCGCTGCCGGGCCAGATCGTCCAGGGGCTCCGCCGCGCCGGCACGCGGAACCCGGTCTTCATGCTGGACGAGATCGACAAGCTCGGCATGGACTTCCGCGGCGATCCCGCCTCCGCGCTGCTGGAGGTGCTCGATCCCGAGCAGAACGCCACGTTCCGCGACCACTACCTCGACGTGCCGTTCGACCTCTCGCGGGTGCTCTTCATCACCACCGCGAACGTGGTGGACACGGTGCCGGCGCCGCTGCGCGACCGGATGGAGGTCATCCCGCTGGCGGGCTACACCGAAGAGGAGAAGATCCGGATCGCGCAGACGCACCTCGTGCCGAAGCAGGCGCGGGAGCACGGGCTCCTGCCGGACACGGCGATCGCGTTCGAGCCAGAGGCCCTGCGTCTGCTCGCCCGCGGCTACACGCGGGAGGCGGGCGTGCGCAACCTGGAGCGCGAGATCGCCTCCGTCTGCCGGAAGGTCGCGCGGCAGCATGCAGAGGGCCGCGTGGAGCCCGTCCGGGTCACGCCAGACGTCGTCACCTCGTTCCTCGGCGTTCCGAAATTCGAGTACGAGGAGTTGGAGGAGCGCACGCGGGTTCCGGGCGTGGCGGTCGGGCTGGCCTGGACGCCGGCGGGCGGCGACATCCTTTTCATCGAGGCGACGCGGATGAAGGGCAAGGGCTCACTGACGCTCACCGGCCAGCTCGGCGACGTCATGAAGGAGTCCGCGCAGGCGGCGCTCTCGTGGGTGCGCTCACACACGACGGGGCTCGAGATCGCGCCAGACTTCTGGGAGACCTCCGACCTCCACGTCCACGTCCCCGCCGGGGCGATCCCGAAGGATGGGCCGTCGGCGGGCATCACGATCACGACAGCGCTCGTCTCACTCCTCATGGGGCGCCCCGTCCGCCCCGGGCTCGCCATGACGGGCGAGGTCAGCTTGGCCGGGCGCGTGCTGCCTGTGGGTGGGATCAAGGAGAAAGTGCTTGCGGCTCACCGGGCCGGGATCCGCACCCTGATCCTGCCGAAGCGAAACGAGAAGAACCTGATCGAGGACGTGCCGACGGACGTGCGCGGGGTCATGACGATCCATCTGGTCGACTCCGTCCAGGGCGTCGTCCGCTTGGCGCTCGACGAGGCGCCCGTGGCCGAAGCTCCCTGCTTGACAGCGTCCGCGGGCACGTCGTTACGATAGATTCGTCAGAATAGATTAAGATAGAGACGTGACCCGCATCGTCGCGATCGCCCTCTTCACGGCCGCCACCGCGGCCGCCGCGCCGGCCACCGCCGAGACGTACCGGCTGAGCACGGCAGACGGCACCGTTCACTTCACCAACGCGCCGACCGATCCGCGCTATCAACGCATCGCGAGCTTCTCGTCGGGCACATCGGCGGGATGGCTCAGGCTGCCGGTCGGCGAGGTGAACGCGTACATTACGGAAATCAGGGGCGCCGCCGAGCGCTACGGTGTGCCCGAGCGGCTCGTGTCGGCGATCATCCGCGTCGAGTCCGCGTTCAACCCGCGAGCCGTCTCGCCGAAGGGCGCACGCGGCCTGATGCAGCTCATGCCGGAGACCGCGTCCGGCCTCGGCGTGCGGAACACGTTCGACCCGTACGAGAACATCGACGGGGGCGTCCGGCACCTGCGCGGCCTCATCGACCGGTTCGCGAACAACCTGCCGCTGGTGCTTGCCGCGTACAATGCGGGCGAGAGAGTCGTCACGGCGTACCAGGGGATCCCGCCGTACCCGGAGACACAGGGCTACGTGCTGAGGGTCCTGCGGATCCTCGACGCGAACGCCGACCCGCGGGGCGCCGCGCCGAGCGACGTCTACCGGACGGTCGACGCCGACGGAACCATCGTCTACACGAACATCCCGCCGCGCGGCCGCCGCTAGGTTTTAGGGCCCTCGAGGCCCCCTCCGATTCTCTAGCGGCGCCAGACGAGCTCGAGGAAGCGCTCGAGCAACCCCTCCTTCACGAATACCGCGACCGCCTCGCACGTCCCGGCCTGGTCCATACCCCAGAGCGCGGCGCGCTTCTCCTCGATCGCCATCTGCACGAAGACCTGCTGGTCGCGCGTGAAGGCGACGGGCAGCTCGTCGTAGATCTGGGCGGTGAAGGCGTTCACCGCGGGGCCGCCGACGGCGATCGCGGGGAAGAACTCACCGAGCTCCTGATTCATGAGCCAGGCGTCCGTGACGACCACGGCGGCACGCTCCTGGGAGCCGCCCGTCCGCGCGTTCACGGCCCGCTTGAGCTCGTAGGCGATGGGTCGATCCTCCTCCTCAGGGAGGATGCCATGCCCCACCACCACGAGCACCGTCGACTGGAGGTCGAAGTACCGCGCCATTTATCGGAGCAGTTTTGTGATCTCGCGAAAGGCGTCGGTGTCGGCGCGCCCGAGGAGTTGGAAGACCACGGTCTCCGTGGCCGTGACCACCGCGCCCGCCTGGCGCGCCTGAGCCAGGCCGAGCTCGAGGTTCGCGGGCGTGCGTGAGGCGACCGCGTCGGCGACGACCGACACCTGGAAGCCTTGGCGCTGCAGGTCCAGCGCCGTCAGCAGCACGCACACATGCGCCTCGATCCCGGCCAGGATCACGCGGCTCGGGTCGAGCGCGCGCAGCCGCTCGGTGAACCCCTGGGCGTCGCAGCAGGAGAAGGCGATCTTCTCGATGGGCGTGACGTCGTCGAGGAGGGCACGCAGCTCGGGCAGTGTGTGGCCGAGCCCCTTGGGGTACTGCTCGGTGACTAGCACCGGCAGACCGAGCCGACGGGCGGTGGCGCCGAGGATCTTGATGTTGCGGACCATCTCGTCGCGGCGCTCGGCGTCCATCGCATTGAAGAGGCGCTCCTGGACGTCGACGACCACGAGGACCGGCTGCGGCATGACCCCTCCCGGGGGCGAACCCTGACGGACCGACCCGCCTATCTTCTCACGCGCGCCAGGCGCGGTCGAGGCCGCGGTACTGGATCGCCTCGGCGCAGTGCTCCGGCCGGATCCCATCGCTACTCGCCAAATCCGCGATCGTGAGCGCGACCTTGAGCACGCGGTCGTGGCCACGCGCCGATAACCCGAGGCGGCTCATCGCGGCGGCCAGGAGCCGCTGGGCCTCGGGCGGAGGCTGACAGTGGCGCCGGACCTGCCGCGGGGTCATCGACGCATTGACGCGGGTCCCCGACGCGCGGAAGCGCTCGCGCTGACGCTCGCGGGCGTCGGCGACCCGCTTCCGGGGGACCGCCGAGTGTTCCCCGCCGACACCGCTCTCGAGGTCGGCGGGTCCGAGCGCCGGCAGCTCGACGTGCAGGTCGATCCGGTCGAGGAGCGGACGCGAGATCCGGCCGAGATAGCGGTGTCGCTCGGCCGGGGTGCAGAGGCAGCGCTCGAGCGAGGCGCAGCCGCGGCGGCACGGGTTGGCGGCGGCAACGAGTTGGAACCGGGCGGGGAAGTCGCTCACGCCGCTCGCCCGGGCGATCGTCACGCGCCCGTCCTCAAGTGGCTGGCGCAGCGATTCGAGGATGTGCTGCTGGAATTCCGGCAGCTCGTCGAGGAAGAGCACGCCGAGGTGGGCGAGCGTCACCTCGCCCGGGTGGGGCGGGCTACCGCCGCCGATCAGGCCCGAGACCGAGATCGTGTGGTGCGGGGCGCGGAACGGCCGGAGCGTCATGAGCTCGCCGTGCCGCGGGAGGAGCCCCACGACGCTCCAGATCGCCGACACCTCGAGAACCTCGTCGCTCGAGAGGGGCGGCAGGATCGCCGCGAGCCGACGCGCGAGCATCGTCTTGCCCCCGCCCGGCGGGCCGACCAGGAGCACGTTGTGGGCGCCGGCCGCGGCGATCTCGAGCGCACGCTTGGCGTGTGCTTGGCCCCGGACGTCGGCGAGGTCGAGGTCGTCCGCCGCGGCTGCTCTGACGGGGCGCGCGAGCGGCACCGCCCCGGCGGGACAGTCGCCGTTCAGCAGGCCGACCGCGTCGGAGAGCGTCGGCGCGGCGAGCACGTGGAGCCGGTCGACAGCGAGCGCCTCAGCGGCGTTCTCCACGGGCACCACGAGCGTGTCGATCCCCTGGCGCCGGCAGGCCAGCCCGACCGCGAGCGTGCCACGGACCGGCTGGATCTGGCCGTCGAGCGCGAGTTCGCCGACGACGGCGTACGGTCCGACGACGCTATTTTTCACGACGCCCGTGGCGGTGAGGATACCGAGGGCGATCGGCAGGTCGAACGACGCGCCCTCCTTCCGGATGTCGGCGGGCGCCAGGTTCACGGTGATCCGGTCCAAGGGGAAGGCGAAGCCGGCGTTGCGGATCGCGGTGCGCACGCGCTCGCGGCTCTCGCGCACGGCGGAGTCCGGCAGGCCCACCGTGGTGAAGGCCGGCAGGCCG
>Ga0209803_1000069_pt1 | contig 57660 bp, 63 predicted proteins | sample GraSoiAngelo_138_FD_185895 | JGI IMG/M metagenome (GOLD analysis project Ga0209803, IMG submission 185895) | Grasslands soil microbial communities from the Angelo Coastal Reserve, California, USA - 14_0929_09_40cm (SPAdes) (version 2) | ecosystem: Environmental > Terrestrial > Soil > Grasslands ...
GCGATCGCGGCCGGGTCGGTGTTCGGCTCCGGCGGAAGCGATGTAGAGACTGGCGGTACCGGCACTGGGCCCTTTCCCGCCGCGCACGGATCGGCATTGATCGCGGCCACCCCCGGGGTCAGAAACGCGCTCGTGCCCGACGTCCCGCAGGTCGTGGCGTTGTGGCCCGAAAGCTCGGAGCCGTCCGCGCAGACGGCGTTGCTCGACCCGGAGTTGGCGCCGGCCGCGCAGGAGCCGCCACCGCCCACCCAGGTCTGGCCGTTGGCGTAGACCGTGACGTTGCCGAGGTCCGAGTACGTGCTCGAGGCCGCCTCAAAGCGGTCATGGGCGTAGACGGCGCAGCTGCCGCTGAGCGTGATCGCGTTGGAGACTTCAAGGGTGCCCCCGACATTGAACTGCCCGCCGGTGCACGACAGGGTCGTGGCCCTGATCGCGGTCGCCGATCCGCTGAGCTGCTGACCGACGGCGCGGCGGGTCACGTTGGTGTTGCTCGCACCCATGTAGTTGCCGAAGGAGATCGGCAGGGCGACCGTGAGGATCACCTCGACCTGCTGCTGGTGGCCGCGGTACGGGTAGTGGATCGTTTCGCTCATGGCGCCGGCAAAGGTGTCGGTACCGGTGTAGCCGGCCGCGCAGCTTCCGCCGATGCTCAGGCTGCCGGTTCGCGTCCGCTGCGTGGCCAGGAAGTTGTCGGCTTGCGTGATGATGGTGCTCGCCGACCCAGCCGTGCACCCGACGCCGATCGTGAGCGCCGAGTCGGTCGCGGCACCATCGGCAAGCTGCTGAAGCTGGTTGCGCTGCCACTCCACGGAGCCCGTGAGGAGAATCAGCGCCGCCGAGCCGATCAATGCGAGCATCCACACCGCGACGATGACGAGCACCTGCCCACGCTCGCGCTTGCTCATCAGTACTCGAGGGTCTCCACCGACTGGGAGTCGAACGTGATCGTGCTTGGAATCCCGAGCAGCGAGTTCAGGACGGGCTTCCACTGGAGCTTGAGGTCGACCACGACGAGCTGATGGCCGGACGTGCGGACAGCCGCACCACTGGCCCCCGCGCATGAGGGACAGCTCCAGCGTGGGTTGGGATTGCCGCCGGTGGAATCGAGCTCATAGATAAAGACGTACACGGTGCTCGCATTGATCGCGCCGGTCAGGGTGATGGTCCCGGGCTGCAGCGGGTTCGCGTTGGCGACGTATGTCCCGTACGTAGGAGGGCTGGAGATCGCCGTCGAGTCCTGGTACACGACGGACATTCCGAGCGGGTCGAGCTGGTGAGCGCCGTTGGTCAGCGGGCCCAGGGTGCACGGTGTGGTCAGCGCGGTACATGTAGGCGAGAGGGTGTTCGAGCCGCTGTAGTAGCCCAGCACCGCCTGCCGCGCCATGTCGCGGGAGGCGCCCTGCAGCATCGTGTAGATCAAAAGGCCGCGCCCGAGGTCGACAGTCGCGCCAATCAAAAGGAAGAGGGCCGGGGCGATGAGCGCGAACTCAACCAGCGCTTGACCGTGTTTGGTGCGCTTCACCACGACGTGGTGGCTCGGCTCGAACCTGTGATGGTGATCCCGCCGCCCAGGATGTTGAGGTCGCTGAATCCGTAGTAGACGAAGACGTCGATCTCGGACTGATAGAGCGTCGGTATCGACCCGGTGCAGTTGACGCTGGTCCCGCAGTACACCGCGACCACGGCCTGTCCGGCGGTCGGTTTCGTGTAGTCCGTCCCGACGACGAAGGGGGGTGCGTGGTTCACCTGCGTTGGGCAGGTGATGTTCGTCGTGACCGCAGCCAGGTCGGCCGTGATGAGGTTGCACATCGCCCCCAGGCCGGGACCGTTGGTGGACGCGGTCTTGCCGGCTACGAACCTCGCCGCGTCCCGAGCCGCGTCGGAGGTCTCGACCGCGAATGCGTAGCCGCGGCCGAGCTCGAGCACACCGGCGACGAGAATGACCAGCACCGGAAGGGCAATGGCAAACTCGACCAGCGCCTGACCTCTTCCCCGCTTGCGGGGAAGTACCCGGCTCAGCCGGGGGATGGGGCCAGTCCTTTCATGGTCACGCATCGAGCTTGAGGCTGGCCAGGACCACCCGCGCGATCTCCGTCGCTCCGCGAGACACCATCGACGACGGGTCGTGTTGCAGGACGAGTCCACCGGCCAGCGTCGAGTCCTCTGGGCGCGAGTCGTCGAAGCCGACGACGACCGACATCTTGCGGCCGAGGATCGACTCGATCGCCGCGCGGTCGAGCGGGGGATGGGGGGAACGCTGGTTGAGGACCAGCTCCATCCGGTTATCAGGCACGTTCATGATGTCGCGGAAGATCGCGAGCGACCGCCGCGCGTCGGTCATCGCCGCGATCTCGGGCGGCACCACCATGACCAGGCACTCGGCGCGCTCGATCACCGCAAGCGCGGCCTCGGCCAGCGAGGTCCCCAGGTCGACGACGATCACTTTCTGCCAGGCGACCACAACGTCAAGAACGCGCCCGACGCGCTCCCCGGTCAGCGTGTCTACCTCCTCCGGCCGCAGCGTTCCGGGAAGGACGCCCATCCCGGTGCGGTGGTTGACGATGTTGCCGCGCAGGACCGATTCGAAATCCACCTGAGCCGCCTTGGTCGCGCTCGCGATCGATCCCGTGGCGATCAGGTCGGCGAAGAGCGCGGCGTGGCCGAATGGCGCGCCGAGGTCGATCAAGAGAACCTGGCGAGGGAACTTGCGAGCCAGGGCCGCCGCCGTGTTGATCGCCAGAGTTGTCGTGCCGGCCCCGCCCTTGGCGGAGAAGAACGCGACGAGGGGCGCGGCCGTGCGGGAGGCGCTTTGAGCCTCGCTCGCCGCGGCGGCGGATAGCTCCTGCTCCCACAGCTTGTCCAGGACGAGGGCGACCTTTTCGACCTCTGCGCCCAGTCCCTCGACCAGGCCGTCCCGGTCGAGCGTCAGAAGGACCGCGCTGGTCAGCCCGTAGATGCTGGTCGTGTAGCGGCCGCCTGTCCGGGGCGCGGGGAGGATGACGAGGTCGCCAGGGGCGGGTCTCCTGGTCAGCAGGACCTTCCCCGAGGAGTCGCTGATCGACTCCTCCACCTGGCCCGAAGCCAGGAAGATCACGACATCACCGCCCTGGCCGCCCAGGCGGAGGGTGTCCCTAGCCGCCAGCCCGACCGTGCGCATGCGGCGGGCGACCGCTCGCAAAGCGCCGTCGCTCAGCTCCGAGAAAACGGAGGACATCTCCAGAATGCGCATCCGCATCTGAACTGCCGACGGCGTCTGGTCTCCGGCGGGTGCGCTGTCGCTGGCGCCCACCTGGCTCGGCTCTTCCTCCCGCGCCCGCTGTAAGGTTTTCGGGACCTCACGGGCGTTCAAAACGCGGATACTGTAGCGCGCTCCCCCCAGATGGACCCTTCGCTTCGCAGCAATGGCTCAAACACCAGGCCCGCGATCTCGGCGCCCAACCGCGCCGTCGGGCGGTCTAAGGTCGCCGGGCGCGTTGACCGGGTGCTTAATACCGCCCTGGCCGGAGAGCGGGCCGCGGTCCTTAACGCCACGGCGGCGGAGCTTCTCGCGGATTCGCAGCCGGTCGCCCGCCTGATCGAGATCGCCCTCGGGCGCCCCGGTGTAGGGGTGATCGGTCACTGGATGGTCCAGGAGCTCTTTCGCCGTTCCAACCTGTACGACGAGCTGATGAACGCCCTGGTCAGCTCCAACCCGGCGACCCGAGCCGCCGCGGCGCGGCTGTGCGCCGCCGCCCGGATGACCGACTCGGTGCTGTGGATCGGCGACCTGCTGGATGACCCGAAGCCGCCCGTCCGCGAAGCTGCGGTCCGTTCGTTGGGCCAGCTCGGCGGCCGCCGAGCGGTCGAGCTCCTGATGGCGTCGTCAGAGCGGATTCCGGTCTACCGGCTGGCCATCGCCCTCGCCCGCGCCGCCTCCGATGTCGACATCGAGGCCCTCATGCGACAACCGGCCAGCGAACGCGCGGCCGTGGTGACCGTTCTCGCCTGCGGCCTGCGCCGCGACGTGCTCCGGGTGTCGCCGCTGCTTGGCATCGCGCACGACCGCAGGTGGCCAAAGAGGGTGCGCGTCGCCGCGTGCAAGGCGCTGGCGACGATCGGCGATCGTGCCGGCGTCGGCGGGTTGAGCCGGCTTGCCGAGAGCGATCCGGACCCGGTCGTCAAGACAGCGGCCGACCGCGCCCACCGCCGCCTGGTCAGGCGGGCGGTTGCGAAGTGAAGCTCTCCGAGCGGTTCGACCGCCGCTACCAGCAGGCCCCGGTCGCCACGCAGCCCGAGCCGGCGGCCGAGCCGGCGACGCCGCCCGACGGCTCGCCGACCATCGCCCCGGTCGAACGCCGTGCCGTGCCGCGCGAGACCGCGCCCAACCAGGCCGTCACGGCGGACCCCCGGACCGCGGAGCTACCGACGGTCCTGAGTCCGGCCCTTTCGGCGGCGAAGGCCGAGATCCACGCGGACATGCTGCGGCGTCACGCGGCCGCGATCGACATCAGCAACCGCGCCGGGATCCGGCGGCTCTTGATGCAGCTCACAGAAGAGCACTTTCGCGCCAAGCCCCCCGCCGCGCTGGTCACGGCGGCGGATCGCGAGCGCCTCGTGGAGATCCTGTTCGACGAGGTCATCGGCCTTGGTCCGCTCGAGGCGCCGCTGCGGGACCCGGACATCACCGAGATCATGGTCAACCGGCCGGAGCAGATCTTTGTCGAGCGGCACGGCCGGATCGAGCTGACCAACCTCGCGTTCGAGGACGAGGCGAGTCTGCGCCGAGTCATCGACCGCATCGTGTCGACGATCGGTCGCCGCGTCGACGAGTCGGAGCCCATGTGCGATGCGCGGTTGAAGGACGGGTCGCGGGTTAACGTCGTGATCCCTCCGGTAGCGATTTACGGCCCATGCCTGACGATCCGCAAATTCGGACGCGAGGTTCTGACGCCGGAGCGAATCGTCGCCGCCGGCGGCTCGAGCGAGGCCATCCTCGAGTACCTCGACGCTGCCGTCAAGACGCGTCTCAATGTCATCGTGTCGGGTGGCACGGGTTCCGGCAAGACCACGTTGCTCAACGTCCTGTCGGGTTTCATTCCGGGGGATGAGCGCATCGTCACGTGCGAGGATGCGGCCGAGCTCCGCCTGCGGCAGGTGCACGTGATCAGCCTCGAGTCCAAACCCGCCAACGTCGAGGGGCATGGCCAGATCGCCATCCGCGACCTCGTGCGCAACTCTCTGCGCATGCGGCCGGACCGCATCATCGTCGGCGAGGTCCGCGGCGGAGAGGCTCTCGACATGCTGCAGGCGATGAACACCGGCCACGACGGGTCGATGAGCACGCTTCATGCAAACAGCGCGCGCGACGCGATCACGCGGCTGGAGACGCTCGTCCTGCTTGCCGGCTCCGAGCTTCCATCGCGCGCGATCCGCGGGCAGATCTCGTCGGCGATCAACATCGTCGTCCAGACGGAGCGACTGCGCGGAGGCGCGCGCAAGATCGTCGGCGTCACCGAGGTGCTCGGCATGGTCGACGGGGAGATCGCGCTGCAAGAGCTGTTTACTTTCCGGCAGATCGCGGTCACCCCTGAAGGCCGCGCGGTCGGATTTCACACCGCGACGGGCGTGCGCTCGAACTACCAGGCGCACTTCCAGAGCAATGGCGTCGAGTTTCCCGCCGCGATGTTCATGCCGACCAATCAACCTTCCCCGGAGCAGCTGTACTGATGGGTGAATTTCGCGAGCTCGGCGCTCCACCGAAAGGCGATGCTGGTGATGGCCACCGCAACCTCGTTCACGTCGACGCGGATGTCCTCGCGGACCTCGGCCACCAGCTGCGTAACCAGCTCAACGCTGTGGTCGGCGCGGCCGGCCTGCTCTCGACCGGAGCCGAGACAAGTGAGGAACGCGAGCTCGCCGCGATCGTCGAGGCTGGCGCCGAGCAGGTCGCACGCATCATCGACGAGTGGCTGGATTCGGCGACGATCGAGAGCGGCGAGTTCGAGCTGGCGCTGCATCCATTCGATGTGCGCTCGATGGTCGAGAGCTGCCTCGGACTCGTTTCGGAGGCGGCGGGCGCCAAGAGCCTGGACATCTCCTTCAACGCGGCGCCCGGTGTCCCCAAGGTCGTGATCGGCGACTCGCGCCGCCTCGAGCAGATCCTCTTGACCCTGCTCCATAGCGCCGTCGATCGCACGAATCGGGGCGGCATCGGCGTCGAGCTCTCGTCCGACGACCGGGGCGGCCTCGTCGCTCTCCAGTTCAAGATTCGCGACACCGGCCGCGGGGTGCCGGCCAGGATCCTGCGTGGAGCTCTGGACGGGGTCACCGGTCCCTACGACAAGCTCGAGCCGGGAGATCGCCTTGCCGTCCTCAGCCTGCGCACCACCAAGCAACTGATCGAGCTGATGGACGGCGAGCTTCGCGTCGAGCAGGGCGGTGTGGAGGCCGGGCCTGACGCCGGCACGACTTTTGGCTTCACTATTCTCGCGGAGGCGCTGCCCGGCGCGGTGGCGACCACGCTCCTGACGCTCGAGGGGATGAGGGTGCTCGTCATCGCCGCCGATCCGACTGAGAAGCGCGTGCTTGCGCTTCAAGTCGAGCAGTGGGGGGCCAACGCAACCTCGGCGACGCCGGAAGACGCCCTGGGTGCGATCCAGATGGGTAGGCCGTTCGATATCGCCCTGATCGAGCACCGCGCTCCGGCCATCGACGGCCTCGAGATCTCGACGTCGCTTCGAGCCGTGCGACGGGCCGAACAGATGCCGATCGTGCTCATCAGCTCGATGACACCCGGGCCGGCCGAGGCCGAGGCCGCCGACAGCGGCGTCATCCAGGCGACCCTGACCAAGCCGGTCCCGCCGCGGACCCTACATGACGTGATGATCCAGGTCGGTGGACGCGGCGCGCAGCCTCACTCCACACAAGAGGTAGTGCCCGGGGCGCTCCGGGTGCTCATCGCGGACGACAACGCCTTGAACCAGAACCTGCTCAAGAGGCTGGTCAGCAAGCTTGGCCATTCGGTCGACGTCGTCTCGAACGGCCGCGAGGCCGTCGCCGCGGTCGCCCAGCAGCCATACGACGCGTTGCTCATGGACGTCCTCATGCCCGAGATGGACGGTCTCGTGGCCGCCGAGGCGATCTGCCGCCGCTGGCCGCGGGGAAACCGGCCTCGACTGATCGCGCTGACCGCCATGGCCGGGCCGGGCGACCAGGAGCGATGCCTTCGTGCGGGATTCGACGACTACATGAGCAAACCGATTCGACTGGAGGACCTCACCGAGTCGCTCAAGGCGGCCGTCGGTTACCGGACGAACCGAGAGAGCGCCGGGCTCTAACTGTTCCCTCTCCCTTCGGGGCAGGTTGCCCTCCCTGGCGAGAGGGCGGCTGGCTCTAGCTCCTCAGGCGGTTGTCGAGCCGGTCTTCGCGCGTCGCGCGCCGGGAAGCACGGGCCTCGAGGTAGACGACCACGATGACGATCATCCCGCCCAGCACCATCAACCCTCCGAGCGCTTCGGCTTCGACGCCGGCGGGCTGGGCGATGATCTGCACCATCGCCGAGCCGAACACGAGGATGTAGCTCACGCCCAGGAGCCGCACCCGTGGCGCGACCTCCGCCGACTCACCACCGCGCCATGGCCGCTTGCCGATGATCAGCAGGTAGGCGCCCATCACGAGCGCGAGGCTCGCCAGGCCGAGAGAGATCAGCTGAATGTAGGCGGTCACCGGCGCGGCATTCTAACCCCCAACAAGGCCGCTTCTACAATCGAACACTCCGATGCCCCGCTCCGAGCCGATCAAAGCTGTCCGCGGCGTCCGCGACATCCTTCCCGCCGAAATGCCAGTATGGCGCGCGGCCCAAGCCGGCGCCGCCGCCGTGGCCAGGCGATACGGCTACGAAGAGATCATCACGCCGATCATCGAGCACGCTGAGCTGATCGAGCGGGTCGGCGAAGACACTGACGCCGTGGCGAAGGAGCTCTATCGGTTCGACGACCGCGGCGGCCGGAACCTCGCCCTGCGGCCCGAGGCGACCGCCGGCGTCGTGCGCGCGTACTTCGAAGGCGCCCTCAATCAGGGCGCGCAACCCTCGCGTCTATATCTATTCGGTCCGATGTTTCGCTATGACCGCCCGCAGAAGGGACGGTACAGGCAGTTTTACCAGTTCAACGTGGAGGCGATCGGCAGCGCGGCTCCCGGACTGGACACCGAGGTTGTCGAGCTGGCCGGCGACTGGCTCAACGAAGTGGGCCTGCAGGATCTGCGCTTGGAGCTCAACACCATCGGCGACGGTAAATGCCGCCCGCCATACCTGGAGCGCTTGAAGGAGTACTACCGGCCGCTCAAATCTCAATTGGGGGGCGACTCGCAGCTGCGCCTGGAGCGCAATCCGCTGCGGCTGCTCGACTCCAAAGTGCCACAGGAGCAGCCCTTCAAGAACGGTGCGCCGAAGATCATCGACCACCTCTGCGACGAATGCGCGGAGCACTGGTCCTCGGTGCGCCGGCTGCTCGATGCCGCATCCATCGAGTACCAACTCAACCCTTATCTGGTCCGCGGTCTCGACTACTACACGCGCACCGTGTTCGAGTTCTATCCCGGCGGCGCGACCGGGCAGCAGGATGCGCTGGCTTCGGGCGGGAGATATGACGGCCTCGCCGAAGCCGAGGGCTGGCCCTCGACTCCGGGCGTTGGATTTGCAGGCGGCCTGGACCGGGTCACCGAACTGATAGCGGCTGCCGGGAGCGAGCTGACGACCTCGTCGCCGGCGGACGTGCTGGTGCTTCCCGACGGCGAGCTCGCGGTAGAGGCCGCCGAGGTCGCCCGGATCTGTCGCGCGGTCCGCTCGGTGGCCGTCGATTACGAGGCGAAGAGCCTTCGCGCGAAGATGCGATCGGCCAACAAGCTGGGCGCGCGGTGGGTCGTCCTCATCAGCGCGGAGGACGCCGCGCGCCGGGTGGCCCAGCTGCGCGAGATGTCGACGGGCGACCAGGTGGAGCTGGCGTGGGTTGAGTTGCCAACCCGACTCGCATGAGCGGTTATTCGGCTCCACACTGCGGTTCGCTCCGCGCAAGTGACGAGGGCCGCGACGTCGAGCTCTATGGCTGGGTGGCGCGCCGCCGCGACATGGGCGGCGTCATCTTCATCGACCTGCGGGACCGCTGGGGCAAGGTCCAGGTGGTATTCAACCCGGCCGTGGCGCCGGCCGCGCATGAGGCCGCGTCCGATCTCCGGTCCGAGTTCGTGGTCCGGGTCGCCGGGTCTGTCCGGCGTCGACCAAGCGGGTCCGAGAATCCGCGGCTCGAGACTGGCGACATCGAGGTCGCGGCGTCAGACCTCGAAGTCCTGAGCCCATCCGAGCCGACGCCATTCCCGCTCGAGGATTCGGAAGAGCCCGACGAGAAAACGCGCCTCGAGTATCGCTACCTCGACCTGCGCCGCCCTCGCATGACGAGGATGCTCGAGCTTCGCAACAAGGTCAACCGCATCATCCGCGACTACATGGAGGAGCGGGAGTTCATCGAGGTGGAGACGCCGATCTTGACGCGGAGCTCGCCTTCAGGCGCGCGCGACTTCCTCGTTCCGTCGCGCTTGCATCCGGCAGAGTTCTACGCGCTGCCGCAGGCGCCACAGATGCTCAAACAGCTTCTGATGGTTTCTGGCGTCCAGCGCTACTACCAGATCGCCCGCTGCTTCCGTGACGAGAACCTGCGCGCCGACCGCCAGCCGGAATTCACGCAGCTCGACGTCGAGATGGCCTTCTGCAACGAGGAAGACGTGTTCGCGTTGATCGAGGGACTTTTCGCGAAGCTCTGGCAGGAGACCGCCGGCGTGACTCTCGCGGCGCCGTTTCCACGCCTCGACATCAAAGAGTCGTTTCTGCGCTACGGATCGGACAAGCCCGACCTTAGGTACGAGCTGGAGATCGCCGACCTTGGAGATGCGCTCGGCAACACCAAAGCCGACATATTTCGCAAGGTGCTGGCCGCGGACGGCGTCGTGCGGGCCTTGAGCGTGCCGCACGGCCGGGACATGGCGCGACGCGAGCTCGACGAGCTGGTCACTGTTGCGAAAGGGGCGGGTGGGCAGGGACTGGCATGGCTCCCCGGCGGTCCGCTCGACAAATTCCTGAGCGAGCAGGAGATCGAGTCGATCAAGCGGCTGACCATGGCCGGCCCCGACGACCTGGTCCTGATCGCCGCCGACCGAAGGCGCAAGGCCGAGACGGTGATGGGACTGATCAGGCAGGAGATCGCGCGCCGCCGCAAGCTGATCCGTGAAGGCGAGTGGAAGTTTCTATGGATCAATCCGACGTACCTCTTTGACGAGGACGACCAGGGCAAGCTCACCTACGCGCATCACCCCTTCACGCGGCCATTTGCCGAGGACATGTCGTTCGTCGAAGAGCGGCCGTACGACGTACGCGCGCACGCGTACGACATCGTGTGCAACGGCTACGAGCTCGGCGGAGGAAGCCTGCGGATCTACGACCCCGGGATGCAGGAGCGCGTCTTCCAGCTGCTCGGCATGCCGCTCGACGTGATCCGGGCGCGCTTCGGGACCTTGCTCCAGGCCTTCACCTACGGCGTGCCGCCGCATGGAGGCATCGCGCCCGGCATCGACCGCATCGTGATGATGCTCGGTGGCACCGACAACATCCGCGACGTGATCGCGTTTCCGAAGACGCAGTCGATGTCGGATCTCATGCTCGGCGCGCCCTCGGAGGTCGACCAGTCACAGCTCGACGAGCTGAACATCAAGGTCGTTCCACCGAAGAAAGACCGCTCGTAGTATTGAAGCGTTCCCAACGGGCTGGCGGGCATGTGCGCGTTGCCCAACAGTTCATCCATCGGGACCCCGGAGTCCGCAAGGTCGACCAAATGCCCGCCCGAAGACCTCACGAAATCCTCGATTTCGCGGGGACCCCCGGGACGGGACTTGGAGAGCCGAGGCAGGGGACCCACCTGAGCATGCTCAGGACAACCCACCCCCGCTACCCGAAGGGAGCGTTTTTCCCCTACCAGCGGATAGTCCGGACAAACCGAGCTGGAGTCCAAAGCAAACCTCGGAGAGTCCGGACTATCCGGCGCCACGAGGGCAGCAATCGCCCCCTCTCCCCACAGGGGAGCGGGATCTGGGAAGAGGGGCGTTAACCGGCACAGCCATGAAGTACATCCCGCCCGGCTTGATCGTGGCCCTCCTGCTGATCCTCATCGCCTCCCAACTCTTCTTCGCCGTCCTGCCGTTCCGCCGCCGGGCTTACATACCGGTGCTCGTGATGACCGCGCTCGGCTTTGCCCTCGGCCAGGCGTGGGATTACCTGGGCCTGCCTTCCCTCCGGCTGGGCCAAGCCAACTTGCTGCCGGCCCTCGGCTTCGCTCTGCTGCTGCAACCGCTCGCCCGGTTCGTGCCCAGGCCGAGCCGCGAACCCAGGGAACCGGGTCCAAACGCACGCACTTAAGATTGCGGGTGTGTTTGCCGCCGGGGCAGCGGGGGTATGCAGTCGATGAGCGGTCAAAGCTTCATGTGGATCGCGTTCGGCGTCGCCGCCCTGGTGGTGGCGTTGGCCCTGGCGGCGGTCCTCATCAGGCTCCGCGGCACCCTGGGTGCGGTGGAAGCGCTGCTCGATACGACGAACGAAGAGATGAAAGAGACGCTGCCTGAGGTGCGACAGACCATCGAGAACGTGAACGACATCACGTCGGGTGTGAATGTCGGGCTCCGCACTGGCGGGCGCGGATTGGCCGCTTTCGGCCGGGGTGTGAAATCGGCGGCGTACGGCGTGAGGGTGGCGGGTCAAAGTCTGGTTCGCACGGTAAGAAGAGGAGAAAGCGATGGCTGACGAGAGAGACGGCGGCGGCGGATTCGGTTGGTTCATCCTCGGCGGGATCGTTGGCGTCGCGATCGGCGCCTACATCGCGACCGGTCCCGGTCGTGAGCAGGTCGAAAGCCTGCGCAGCAAGACCATCGAGCTGAGCGGCAGCGAGCCGGTCCAGCGCGCACGGGAGGCCGCGTCAAAGGCGCGGACCATGGTCACCGATCCCGAGCACCCGGTCGGCAAGGCGATCCAGGACGGCGTGGCCGCGGCCCGCCGCAAGCGGGAAGAGCTCGAGGCGACAGCTGCGCGCAGGATGCAGCGGGCCTCGACCAACCTGGAGGAATAGGCAACCCGGTATGGCCAAGCGGAACCTCGCTGAGCTGAAGATCCCGGCGACATCCGCGTTCATCCCCGTCGCCAAGCGCGTGGCCACGACGCTTGGCGGCCAGCTGGGTTTGAGCCTGATGGACCTGGACGAGCTGGCGATCGCGCTCACCCAGGCTTGTGACAGCGCGATCTCGGCAGCCGACGACCTGGGCATGCCATCCGACCTCAAGCTCACGTACTTCGCGACCAACCGTGCCCTGGTCGTCGACGTCGACCTCATGCCGACCGGCGCCGCGCTTCCATTGCCGGCCGTCAAGCACGAGACGTCGATCGACCCGGAGCTGCAGCGGCTCGCCTACGAGATGATCCGCTGTTTCGTCGATGACTTTCGGCCGTCGATCGAGCCACGTACCGGTCACGTGAGCTTCCGAATGGTCAAGCACCTGGCAGGCTGATCTCTGACCGGCGGAGACTGTAGGGGTGTCGTCTACTTCGACGCGGATTCCGCGCGACGAGCTGCGGGCGCTCCATCGTCGCTACAAGGAAACCACCGATCCGGCCGAGCGCGATCGCATCCGGGCGCAGCTCGTTGAGGCCTACCACGACTTCGTCTACTTTCTGGCCCGCAAGTTTCAGAACCGCGGCGAGCCCCTCGACGACATCGTGCAGGTCGGGTATCTCGGCCTGATCAAGGCGATCGAACGATTCGATCCTGACCTCGGCTACGAGTTCACGACCTTCGCGACGCTGACTGTGGCGGGGGAGATCAAGCGGTACTTCCGCGACAAGGGGACGGCGATCCGCTTCCCGCGCCGACTGCAAGAGCTGCACCAATCGGTCGTGCGCGTCAACGAGCAGATGAAGAACGAGCTCGGCCGCGAGCCGACGGTGGGCGAGCTGGCGGACCGCCTGGGTGTCTCGCCCGACGACGTCACAGACGCGATGGAGATGGGCCCGGCTTACGTCCCGGTGTCGCTGGACCAGCCGGTCGGTACCACCGACGGGCAGGACACGCGCTCGGTGGCGGAGCAGATCGGAAGCGCGGATCCCGAGCTCGAACGAGTGGAGATGCGGGACGTGCTCGACCGCGCGATGGAGCACCTGACCCCTCGCGAGCGCGCCATCATGGCCATGAGGTTCTACGAGCAGATGTCGCAGTCAGAGATCGCGCGCCGCCTCGGGATCAGTCAGATGCACGTCTCGCGGTTGCAGCGCGCCGCCCTGGAACAGCTGCGCAAGTACGTGCCACAAGAAAGCGCGAGCTAGGTGCCGCTCCTCGAGTCGGAGGCGCCGCGCGACCCGTTCGCGCTCTTCGACCGGTGGTTTCGCGAGGCCGCCGCCGCCGGGGCGTTACAGCCCGACGCGATGACTCTCGCGACATCGGGCGAAGAGGGTGTGTCGGCGCGGATGGTGCTTTTCAAGGGCATCGAGGACGGCGCCTTCCTCTTCTATTCCAACTACGGAAGTCGCAAGGGCCGAGACCTGGCGTGGTACCGCGGCGCCGCGCTCGTCTTCTACTGGGCCGTCACGCGCCATCAAGTTCGCGTCTCGGGGGCCGTGCGCAAGCTGGGTCGCCCGCAGACGCAGGAGTACTTCCGCAGCCGGCCCCGCGGTGCCCAGCTCTCGGCACTGGCGTCGCACCAGAGCCACCTCGTCCGCTCGCGCGAGATTCTCGAGAAGAGGGTCGCCGAGCTTGACGCGAGATATCCGGACGAGGTCCCTTTGCCGAACGATTGGGGCGGCTACGCCCTGCGCCCCAACTGGATCGAGTTCTGGGAGAACCGCGAGGATCGGCTGCACGATCGTCTGCGCTACACGTGGCGGGCCTCTACGGGCGCTTGGCGCATCGAGCGCCTCGCCCCTTAAGCTAGTCGCCGACCCCCGTGACCGGGAACGAGATCCGCACGCGCTTTCTAGAGCATTTCGCGAGTCGGGAGCATCTGGTCCTGCCGAGCGCGCCGCTGGTGCCGCGCGGTGACCCGAGCACTCTCTTCATCTCGGCCGGAATGCAGCCGCTTCAGCCCTATTACCTGGGCTTTAGTCAACCGCCCGCGCCCCGACTGGCCAGCTCGCAGAAGTGCCTACGCACAGGCGACATCGAGGAGGTGGGGAAGACGGAACGGCATCTCACCTTCTTTGAGATGCTCGGCAACTTCGCGCCGACTGGCGACTACTTCAAGGAGACGGCGATCCCCCTGGCTTGGGAGCTCGTGACGAAAGGTTTTGGGATGCCGGTCGAGCGTTTGCGCGCGACGGTGCATCCCTCGGACGACGAGGCATTCGAGATCTGGACCACCAAGACAGCGATCCCCGCGGAGCACGTGACCCGGCTTGGCGACAACTGGTGGGGGCTGGGTCGTGGACCCTGCGGGCCCGACTCCGAGATCTGGTGGGACCGCGGACGGGATGCGGGATGCGGCCAGCCGGACTGCTATCCCGACCACTGCACCCGTTTCACCGAGTTCTGGAACCTGGTGCTGCCCCAGTACGACCAGCGGGCGGACCTGTCCGGGCCTCCGTCGACCGCGGAGTCGATCCAGCGCGGCATCGCGGACGGCGCCCTTGTACCTCTGCAGCACCCTGCCATCGACACGGGCATGGGCCTGGAGCGGATCAGCTTCATCCTGCAGGGAAAGGAAAACGTTTTCGAGACCGACCTGCTCGGTCCGCTCGTCGACTTCGTCCACGACCACAGCAGAAAGCCGGCGACCCTGTCGGAGCGGATCATTGCGGACCACATGCGCGCGATCACGTTCTGCATCTCTGATGGCGTCGTGCCATCCAACGAGGGTCGCGGCTACGTCCTGCGGCGACTCATCCGCCGCGCGGGCTTGCACTCGCGGAACATTGCGATGTCGGAGAAGCTCTCCGCGGGAGCGCATCGCACGGTGGAGATTTTCCGTGACCACTATCCAGAGCTGCGCGAGCGCGAGCGATTCATCACTGAAACGATCGACACAGAGGCGGACCGCTTCGCGCGGACCCTCGAGCAGGGGATGGAACAGTTTGAAAAGATCGAGTCGCGCGGTGGAAAGGCAATCTCGGGTGCGGACGCTTTTCGCTTGCACGACACCTTCGGTTTTCCGCTCGAGCTCACACGTGAGCTGGCAGCGGAGCGAGGCGTCGAGGTCGATGAGGAGGGGTTTCGCTCCGAGATGGCCGGGCAGCGCGAGCGCTCGCGCCACGCCGTGACCCACGGATGGGCGCTCGCCAAGGACATCCCCAAGTCCGAGTTCACCGGTTACCAGGAGCTCACGTCCGAGACCAGGGTCGCCGGCATCCGCAGGTCGGGCGAGGGCGTCGATTCCGCCGTGGAAGGAGACGTGGTCGACGTCTTTCTCGAGCGGACTCCGTTCTATGCGGAATCCGGCGGCCAGGTCGGCGACACGGGAATCATCACCACACCGAGCGGCAGGTTCCGCGTCGAGGACACGCAAAAGCCATCAGAGGGTGCGTTCGCGCACCTCGGGACTGTGATCACCGGCGAGGTGCGTGTGGGGGAGAAGGCGACCGCGGCGGTCGATGACAAGCGGCGGCGGCAGGTCATGCGCCACCACTCGGCGACTCATCTGCTGCACAAGGCGCTGCGCGAAACCCTGGGCGAACGGGTCGTTCAGAAGGGGTCGTGGGTCGGGCCTGACCACACGACGTTTGACATTCCACTGAACCGAGCCATCAGCAAGGACGAGCTGCATCGGATCAACAGACGCGTGATGGAGAAGGTGCGGGAAGCGCTTCCGTTTCACGAGAGCCAGAAGCCTTACAAGGATGCCGTCGCGCAAGGGGCGATGCACCTGTTCGAGGAGAAGTACGGGGATATCGTCCGGGTCGTGTGCTTCGGCGACTGGACGTGCGAGCTGTGCGGCGGCACCCACGTCCGGAACACCGCGGACATCGGGACGGCGGTGATCGTATCCGAGTCCAGCATCGGCTCGGGGCTGCGCCGCATCGACATGGTCGTCGGCGAGGCCGCCGACGAGCTCGTCGCCCGAGATCGCGACCTGCTGTCGGAGATGGCCAGGTCGTTCAACGCGGGCCCTGAGGCCATGCCGGAGCGAATCCGGGCCTTGCGCGCCGAGCTCAAGGAGAAGGAGCGGGAGCTTGCGCGTGTTCGCGATCAGCTCCAGACCGCCCGCGTCGGCGGAGGGGACGGCTTCGCCGTCAAGCACGGCCGCGTGGACTATGTGGCGCAGTCCGTCGAGGCGTCGAACATCGACGAGTTGAAGGCTTACGCCGACCGCTACCTCGAAAGGGTGAAATCGGGGGTCGTAACCCTTGTCGCCGGGGACAAGTTTGTGATCAAGGTGTCCAATGACCTCGTGTCGCAGTTCGATGCCACGCGCCTCAAGGATCTCTTTGGCACGGGCGGCGGCCGTCCGCAGCTGGTCAGCGGCAAATTGACGGTTCCCGCGCAGGAGGCCTTTCAGCGCCTCGACGAGGCGCTGAGGTGACCAAGTTCAAGTTCCTCCGCAAGCGCAGCGACTACTACCGCCACTTCACAGTGCTCGACATCGGCACCGACCTGATCAAGGTCCTGGTCGTCCGCCGCGAGGGGCCGGACGGCGAGGTGCTGGGCGTCGGCCGCGAGCCGCAGGCACCCGCCGCCATGTCGGGTGGGGCGATCGCGGACCTCGAATCGGTGATCCTGGCCTGCAATCGCGCGCTCGAGGCGGCGGAGGACATGGCGAGGACGGTGCCGGGCCAGGTCGTGGTCGGCATCGCCGGTGAGCTGATCAAGGGTTTCTCGTCGACCATCGCGTATCCGCGCGAGAACTCGAAGTCCCGCGTACGGTCAGGCGAGATGTCGACGATGCTTCAGATGGTGCAGCGCCGCGCGCTGCGCGAGGCTCAGCACCTGCTCGAGATGGAGCGCAGCTACGGCCAGCTGGAGGCTCGTCTCGTCCATTCCGCGATCACGAACGTCCGCGTCGACGGCTATCCCGTCACCAACCCCGTCGGCTTCACGGGCAAGAATCTCGAGGTCACCGTTTTCAACACTTTCGCGCCGATGACCCACATCGACGCCATCGAGACGGTGGTGCGCGAGCTCGACCTGGAGCTCGCTGCCGCGGTGGCGCAGCCGTACGCGCTTGCGCGGGCATGCGCCAACGAGGAGGTATGGGCCGAAGGCGGCATCTTCGTCGACATCGGCGGAGGCACCACGGACGTCGCGCTGATCCGCGACGGTGGCGTCGAAGGCACTCGCATGTTCAACCTCGGCGGCCGCGCGTTCACGCGACGACTGGCGCTCGCGTTCGGACTCAGCTACGAAGAAGCGGAAGCGCGCAAGCTGCGCCATTCTGAGGGCCTGCTGTCCGCGGAGCAGCACCGGCAGGTCTCGGACCTGTTGGGCGCCGATGCGGAGGTCCTTCTCCAGGGCCTTGCCCTGAGCATCAAGGAGCTGTCGCGCGGCGAGCGGCTGCCGACCAACATCTATCTTTGCGGCGGAGGAAGCCTCCTGCCCGAGCTCACCCTCGAGATGGTCAAGAACAACTGGTCGGCGGGGCTTCCATTCCCGCGGGAGCCTCGGGTCCGGCACCTCGTACCGCCCGATGTGCGTAACGTGACCGACTCGACCGGACAGCTCACGAGCCCCCAGGACATCGCCCCGATGGGCCTGGCGAACCACGCTTTGCGAACCGAAGCCGAGGAGCGCGATACGGTGAACACCGTCATGAGACGGGTCCTAAGCGCTATAAAAGTCTGACCAGACGTGTAGGAGACCTGTAAACGCCATGGCAACGAACCCGATCTACGTCGAAACCGAGGAGGAGATCCCCGAACTCGTCGAGCGCCTTCGGCGCTACCACGGCGAGGACACGATGGTGGTCCTTCCGATGCGCTCGCGCATCGGGCAGAGCCGCTTCAACTTCCAGCTGCTGCGCAATTACTCCGCCCGCCTGGGCAAGCGGGTCACCGTGGTCTGCGACGACCCGGCTGTTCAGAAGATGGCTTCCGAGAGCGGTTTTCCTGTGTTCGGCGCCGTCGGTCCGCACGGCGAGGGCGTGCCCAGCGAGGCAGAAGCGCCGCCGCCCATGCGCAGGTGGTGGCGGCGTGGGCGCACGGAGGCGACAACCCACATCGGCATCGCAGCCCCGACCCGCCTCCTGACCAAGACGGCGACGGAGCTGAAGCCAGGGCGCTTCCTGCTCTACGTCACGGCCATCACCTTGATCCTGGTCGGGCTGTTTGCGGCCGCCGTGTTCGTCCCCTCCGCCTCGGTGACCCTCGTCGCCCAGGCGCAGCCGTTCACCCAGAAGGACGTCGAGATCCAGGCCCAGCCCGGAAAGCCGCCGATCAAGGTGCGCCCGGTCAACATCTCCAAGTCGAACTCGCAGGGCTTCAAGGTCACAGGGTCGAAGAACGTCCCGCTGGCGCCTGCGACCGGCCAGGTCGTCTACAGCAACAACTTCCCGCCTCCGCACTGCCCGGGTATCAACTGCGGGTCGCCTGGGATCGTCGTGCCGAAGAACCAGTATCTGCAGAACACCAACGGGCTCGAGTACTTCCAAATCTCTGGGAACACGATGGTGCCCTGGAAGGGGACGGCGAAGGCAAACATCGTCGCGGTCACTCCAGGATCCGTGGGTAACGTCGGCAGCGACACCATCACTCAGATCGAGCACAACCCGTATGACCAGCTGAGCGTGACCAACCCGCAAGCCACCGGCGGCGGGACGGATCCTTCGTCGACGCCGGTCATGACCGAGGCCGACTTCGACGCCGCCCGGGCGCAGCTCGAGCAGTCGCTGCACCAAGCGATCGCCCAGCAGCTCGCCGCCGGCGCGCAGTCGGGAGAGAAGCTGAGCGACACGATTGTCTTCGGCCCGCCGCAGTTCACGACCGACCACCAGCCCAACGACAAGGTGCCGACCTTCACCGGCACGATGACAGTAAGCGGGGAGGGCGACTTCTACACGGACGCTGATGTCGTCCAGGCGTTCAAGACGTATCTGTCGCAGCGCGTGCCGAACGACCAGCAGCTCCTCACCGAGAGCCCCATCCAGGTCACGTACCGCCTGCTGAGCGCGGCAAAAGGCGGTTACCTGGTGTTCGTGGGGAGCGGGTCGGCCTACGTGGCGCCGAGACTCGACGAGGAGAAGATTCGCGCCCAGATCGTGGGCCGGCCGGTCGCGCAGGCACGGTTCTACCTCGAGAAGCTGCCGATCCGCTCCGTGGCGATCAGGGAGCAGCCGCTGGCGCTCCCGCTGATGCCTCTGCTGGACCGCCGTATCCAGCTGCATTACGTCGTCGAATCCAACGCGCCTTCGGCTGAAGCCGCGTCGGAGGGAACAACGACAGCGTCGCCGTCGCCGCACTCGCCGTAGGACGCCAGGTGAGGGTGCTGGCCGTGGATCTCGGCTCCAAGAGGGTCGGGCTTGCCCTCAGCGACCCCACCGGGACGATCGCCCAGGCACTCGCCACCGTCCCCGCAGAGCCGGTAGAGACATTGGTGGCCAGGCTGGCTGAGATCGCGGCCCGGAACGAGGCGAAGGAGATCGTCGTCGGTTTGCCCCGCCGGATGGACGGCTCGTTCGGGCCCGAAGCCAAGGCCGCGCGCGCGCTCGCGGGCGAGCTGCGCCGCGCCTCGCGTCTGCGCGTCGAGCTGGTCGATGAGCGACTGACCACGGCCGCCGCGGAAAAGTCTTTGCTTGCCGGCGGCCTACGTCGAGACAAGAGACGCGCGAGCATAGATCGCGTGGCGGCCACCCTTCTCCTGCAGTCACACCTGGATCGCAAACGTGTCTGACCATGTGACCCTGGTCGATGAGACCGGGGCCGAAAGGCGATTCAGGCTGCACGACGCTTTCGACCTCGATGGGGTCGCCTACTACCTGGTCGAAGATGCGAACGACGCCGCACGGGTGATGTTGCTGCGGGAATCCGGCTCGGGGCTCGAGACGGTCGACGGCGACGAGTTCCAGCGTGTCATGCAAGCACTTGAGCAGGACGCGGTGGAATGAAGCGCCTGGTCGCGATCATCGTGATCCTCGCCGTGCTCGGGTTCGGCACCTCCCGCGCGTTCGATTGGTGGAACTTCAACGTGAACACGCCGATCTCTTCGACCAGTCACAACGTGACGTTCCACGTCGACCTGGGTGAGTCGCCCGCGCAAATCGGCAGCGACCTGTACGACCTGCACCTGATCCGCAGCACGATCGCGTTCGACATGTACACGCGACTGACCGATGCCGGCCCAAAGTTCCAGGCCGGCTCATTCGTGCTGAACACCAACATGTCACTGGTCCAGATCGTCTCCGCGCTGCAGCACGGGCGGCCCGACGAGAAGACGATCACCTTTCCCGAGGGCTTTCCGCTTCGCTATCAGGCCGCGCTGGTCGACAGCAAGAAGATCGGGACCCTCACCGGCGCCGACTACCTCAAGGCGGCTCAGGATCCGGCGCTTGCCAAGGCGTATTCGTTCCTGCCTGCGCAACCGCCCTCTGGTGACTTTCCCTACGAGGGATACCTGTTTCCCGACACGTACCTCGTCGACCCGACCCTCGGCGCGAAAGGCCTTGTTGCGGCGCAGCTCGATCAGTTCGACGCCGTGTTCTCGGCCGACTGGCGCGCACTGATCGCGCAGTCCACGTCAGGGCGTCCCAAAGAAGACCTGCGCACCATCGTGATCCTCGCCTCGATGGTGGATCGCGAGGCCAACAACAAGAACGCCACCGATCGCGGCAACGTTTGCAGCGTCTACTACAACCGGTTGCGGCGGAACATCCCGCTCGGCGTCGACGCTACGCTGCTTTACGCGTTGGGTCGCCTGACGCCGGAGCCGACCGCGCCCGAGCTCAGCCTCGATTCGCCGTACAACACTCGCAAACACACAGGTCTCCCGCCGACGCCGATCAGCAACCCCGGCAAGGAAGCGCTCGCCGCGTGCATCAATCCTCCGGCGACCAGCTATCTCTTCTACTTCACGGACAAGCAGGGAACAACGCATTTCGAGACCAACCAGCAGGACTTCGACAACGACATCAAGAAGTACGGTGTGAGCGCCTCCTGACAGCGAGACGGCAGGTTTTTCTGCTGGGTGAAGGGATCTCCTACTCGCGCAGTCCCGCCATGCACAACGCCGCGTTCCAAAACCTAGGCATGGACTGGACCTACGAGGTGCTCGACATCCCGCGCCAGCAGCTGGCGGAGTCGGTGCGCCGGCTGAGAGCGCCGGATGTCGGCGGCGCCAACGTCACCATCCCTTACAAGCAGGCGGTGATGGAACACCTCGACTCGGTCGCACCCGAGGCGCTGCGCGCCCGCGCGGTGAACACGATCGTGAATGACGGCGGCACGCTGGGCGGTTTCAACACGGACATCCCCGCGATCCGGACGGCGCTCGAGGAGCTCGGCGTCGAACGGGCGAGGGCGAACGCGGTCATCCTGGGCGGCGGAGGGGCCGCGCGGGCGGCGGCCGTCGCGCTGGAGGGGGGCCACGTCACGTTTGTGCTGCGCCATCCAGCCGGCGCCGACGTCCCCGGCAAGGTCGTCGGCTGGAGCGATCCGTCGGTGTCGGCGCTGACGCGTGCCGCGGACGTGCTCATCAATGCCACCCCGCTCGGCAGGCACGACGAGATGCCGCTGCGTCCGGCGGCGCTGCCGAAGGATGGAGCCGTGATCGACCTCGTCTACGTAAAAGGTGGAACGCCGATGGTGCGCAAGGCCCGCTCGCTCGGGGTGCCGGCGGTCGACGGGTGGGAGGTCCTACTCGCGCAAGGCACGATCTCGTTTCTGCTGTGGACCGGTCGGGCCGCGCCGCGAGACGCGATGCGCGAAACTCTCGACCCGTGACACTCGTCGACGGCAGCCCGTACCTGCTCGCCGCTCTCTGGGCGATCGTCGGCGGGGGGGCGGGGTGGGTCGTGCGATGGGGTTCTGTTCGCCTCGCCCGCATGGAGGGCCTCGAGCCGGGTCACCGGCGCTGGCAGGAATTCGGGCCACCCATTCTCTGCGCGGTTGTGTTCGCGGTCTTCGCGCTGGTGATCACACCGTTTCCGCTGCTCCTGGTCCGCAGTGTTTTCGCGTTGGTCCTCATCCAGGTGGTTTTCTTCGACTTCGAGCATCGCCTGATCCTGGATCGCGTCATGTTTCCGGCGATGGCGCTTGCGCTGCTGGTCAGCCTCTCGCCTCTTTTCGCGTCGGGGCTGGGCCTGTGGCACCAACCGTGGTGGATCGGAATCCTGATGGGAATGATCGCCGGCGTGTTGTTCCTGGCCCTCGCCCTGCCGGGCTCGGCCATCTTCAAAGCCGAGGCGTTGGGTTTCGGCGACGTCAAGCTCGCGGCCTTCATGGGGCTGGTGCTCGGCTGGCCCTACACCTTCACGGCGATGTTCTACGGAGTGGTGCTGGCGGGCCTCGTCGCCATCGGATACATTGCGTGGCACCGGTCGCTGAAGGGCACTATCGCGTACGGCCCGTACCTCGCGGCCGGGGCTCTGATCATGCTGCTGGACCCGCTCAAGTAGGCGACAATACGCGGCCATGAGCAAGCTCCTGCCCGGCGAGAACCTCGTTTTGAGGGATCACCCACACTGGATCACGGTCGTCAAGAGCCTGGTCGTCCCCGTGGTCCTGCTCGTGGTCGCGATCGTCGCCGACTTTACGCTGCTCGGACCGGGCTATGGCCTCTACGTGCCGAAGCTCCGGACCTTCCTCACGATCGGCGTGGTCGCTCTCGCCTTGCTCTGGTTCATCGTCGTCTGGATCCGCTGGAAGTCGATCACCTACACGCTTACCGACCAGCGCATCACGATCCAGGCGGGCGTCTTCAGCCGCCAGGAAAAGATCATCCCGATCGACCGGGTGCAGGACTGCACGACGAGGCAGTCGCTCATCGGCCGCATCCTCGGCTACGGGCGGGTCGAAGTGGACGCCGCCGGCGCCCAGGGCGCTGAGGTCCTGGACCACCTACCGAAGCCAGGTGATTTCCGCGACCAGGTCTTCGTCCAGTCGGAGAAGCGGCGCGGCGGCGGGGTCGCGGCGGTGACGTCCCCGGCTCCGGTACCGGCCAACCCCAGCGGCGTCTAACCACTCTCGCCGGCCGCTCGCGCTGCTCGGCTTCATGGGGTCGGGCAAGACGCTCGTCGGTGCGCTCGTCGCGGAGCGCGCCCACGCGAAATTCTTCGACCTCGATCACCTGGTGGAACATGAAGCCGGCATGTCGATCGCCGAGATCTTCGCCACGAGTGGCGAGCAGGTGTTTCGGGCTCTCGAAAGGAAGGTGCTGCCTCAGGCGCTGCAGACCGACTCGGTCGTGGCGTTGGGTGGAGGGTCGGTCATGGACGACGATAACTGGGTGCTGATCTCCGAGCGCGCACTCACCGTCTACCTCGAGATCTCCTTCGAGTCGGCATGGCGGCGAATCGGCAAGCTGGCGGGCCGTCCGTTGATCTCGGGCCGGACGGCCTCGGAGGTGGAGGCACTGTTCGAAGGGCGACGCAAGCGCTACGAACAGGCGGCGCATCGTGTGGACGGAGATCGACCGGCGGGCGAGGTCGCCGATGACGTGATGAAGCTTTGGTCCGCCTGATCCTCGATTCGCCATCGGGCGGGTATCCCGTCCTGATGGGCACCAACCTGCAGCGCGAGCTGCGCAACGTGATCACGCGGATGGATCCGACTGGGGCGGCCATCGTCACCGACACCAACGTTCGGCCGTGGGCGGTGAAGGTCGCGAAGGCGATCAAGGGGGCCGGCTTGAAGACTGCGATCCACGCCATACCTGCGGGCGAGCGCTCCAAGTCGATGCTGCAGCTGCAGGGCGTGCTGTCCTTCCTCGAACGGCAGCAGATCGATCGCGGCGGATGTGTCATCGCGGTCGGCGGAGGCATGGTCGGCGACCTGGCCGGCCTCGCGGCTTCGATGTGGCAGCGCGGGGTCAGGCTCGTCGCGGTGCCGACCACGCTGCTGGCGATGGTCGACTCGAGCGTTGGCGGCAAGACCGGCGTGAACGGCAGGAGGTCGAAGAACGCCATCGGTTCCTTCTGGCAGCCGTCAGCCGTCATCTCGGACCTGGCTGCGATCGAGACACTGCCAGCCCCCGGCTACCGGGATGCTTTCGCCGAGGTTGTAAAGTACGCCGTCGCCATGGACCGCGGACTGTTCGAACTGCTGGAGCGGAATGCTCCCCGCCTCCTCGAGCGCGACCTGTCGATGCTCGAGCGCGTGCTTTTTCGCTGCGTGGCGGCGAAGGCGTTGATCGTGGCCAAGGACGAGCGCGATCGGGGGCCGCGCGCGATCCTGAATTACGGGCACACGGCCGGCCACGCGCTCGAAGCCGCGACCGGATTCCGTGTCACCCACGGCCGTGCTGTGGCATTCGGCATGAGAGTCGCCGCCCGCATCGCCCTGGCCATGGACCTCTGCAGCAAGCGCGTCGTCGACTCGCAGGATGCGCTGCTTGGGTCTCTTGGCCTGCCTGACACCGCGCCGCGAGCCGATCCCAAGCGCGTCCTCGCCGCGATCGCGCTCGACAAGAAGGCACGGCGGGGCAAGGTCGCGTGGGTGATGCCTCGGCGCATCGGCCACGCCGAGATCGGCCATTCGGTGCCGGGCGCGATCATCCGGCGCGTCGTCACGAGGTCGCTCGCGTGAAGCGCGTGGTCGTGGTCAACGGACCCAACCTCAATCTGCTCGGCAAGCGCGAGCCGCACATCTACGGCACTCGATCGCTCGAGGATCTGAACCAGACCGTGCGCGAAAAAGCGCGCTCGCTCGGCTTCGAGGCGAGCCTCTTTCAGAGCAACAGCGAGGGCGACATCATCGACTTCCTGCAAAAAGAAGGTCCGGGTTCGGCCGGCATCGTGATCAATCCCGGCGCGCTGTCCCACTACTCGCTCGCCCTCTACGATTGCTTGCAGGCGCTCGCGCTGCCGGTGGTGGAAGTTCATCTCTCCAACATCCACGCGCGCGAAGAGTTCAGATCGAAGAGCGTCACCGCGCGTGCGGCGCGGGGCGTGATCACCGGCCTCGGATTTGCCGGCTATGGACTGGCGCTGGAGTTCTTGGCGGAACAGTGATCTCAACCAACGATTTTCGGAACGGGATGATGTTCGAGATGGACGGCCAGCTGCTGTCCATCGTCAGCGTCGAGCACATCAAGCTGGCGCGCGCCGGCGCGGTGATCAAGGCCAAGCTGCGCAACGTGCTCACCGGCTCGATCTTCGAGCAGAGCTTCCGCAGCGGAGACAAATACCGAACCGTGCGCATCGACAGCACGGAGGCGACGTACCTCTACTCCGACGGTTCGCATCACTACTTCATGGACAGCAAGACCTACGACCAGGTGGCGGTGGATGAGGAGATGCTCGAGTCCGTGCTGCCGCTGCTCAAGGACGGGAGCACCGTCTTCCTGCAGCGCTATCAGGACCGCCTGATCGGCGTGGAGCTCCCGATCAACGTCGACCTCAAAGTTGTTTCGACCGACCCTGGCTTCAAGGGAGATACGGTTTCAGGCGCAACCAAACCGGCCAAGCTCGAAACTGGCGCCACGATCCAGGTGCCGCTGTTCATCCACTCGGGCGACGTGATCCGCGTCGACACGCGCGACCAGTCGTATATCGAGCGCGCGTGAACGGCTGCAGGCGTAGCATCAGCCGGTTATGAGTGAGAACGGTTCGCTGGGGGCTGTCCGTGTAGCCAACGAGGTGATCGCGAGCATCGCAGCATTGGCTGCCTGCGAGGTCGAAGGTGTGGAAGGCATGGACGAGGCGGCCGCGCGTCATTTCGGCGATTGGGTGCGGCGCCAGGGCGCGCATCGGGGCGTGCGCGTGCACATCGAGGGCGACCGCTCCATCCACCTCGAGGTGTTCATCACGGTCGACTCCGAGGCAAAGCTCGCCGACGTCGCAGCTTCGGTGCAGGCCAACGTCGTCGAAGCGACCGAACGCATGCTGGGTCTCGAGGTCGGTGAGGTGAACGTCTTCGTATCGAGTGTTGCCTTCGCCTCATAGACATTCGTCCGGCAAACGACACCAGGCCAGGGAGCTGGCGCTCAAAGTCCTCTTCCAGCTGGAAGGGAGCGACGACGATCCCGAGGAGGTGTTGGGCTATCACGCGTCCGAAGGTGCCGCCACCGAAGAGGTCGCGAACTTCGCGCGCCAGCTGGTGCAGGGAGTGATCTCGAATCAGGACAAGCTCGATGGCATCCTGGCCGAGGCTTCGGAGCATTGGCGACTAGACCAGATGGCGAAGGTGGACCGCGTCATCCTGCGGATCGCCGTCTACGAGATCGCCGTCGAACGCAAGGTGCCCACCAAGGCAGCCATCAACGAATCGATCGAGCTGGCGAAGACCTTTTCGGGCGACGAGGCCGGCCGGTTTGTGAACGGCGTCCTCGGTCGAGTGGCCGCCACCGCGACTTGAGCGAAACGCCCGGGCTGGACGATCTGCTTGCGGAGCTGGAGAAGACGATCGGCAAGCTCGCAGACGGGACCGCGCCGCTGGAGGAGCTCGTGGCGGCTCACGAGCGGGCGTTGCGGCTGCTGGCCGATGCTCAGGCGCGCTTCGCGGAAATGAAAGCGCGCGCGGACCAAACGGCTAAGTTACTGACGAGTTGAGATTCCTGCTCGCGCCGCTGGTGGCCTGGACGATCGCCCAGGCGGCCAAGGTGATTCTCACGTCGGTCCGCCAGCGCCGGATCAACCTCCGGGTCCTGGCGGAGACAGGAGGCATGCCCAGCAGCCACAGCGCGATCGTGATGGGCCTCACCACCGCGGTCGGCAAATATTCCGGGCTCAATTCCGCCGCCTTCGCGATCGCCCTTATCTTCACGTTCGTGGTCATGTACGACGCTGCGGGCCTGCGCCGCGCAGCGGGCCGCCAGGCCGAGGTGCTCAATCGCCTGGTCGAGGACCTTTTCCACATGCGGGGGGTGCAGGAGGCACGGCTTCGCGAGCTTCTTGGACATACGCCCTTCGAGGTTTTGGTCGGCGCCGTGATCGGTCTCGCCGTCGGGCTCATCCTCTAAGCAGTGCCGCGCCTCGATGTGCTGGTGACGAACAGCGGGCTGGCTGAGTCCCGCGAGCGGGCGCAAGCCCTGATCCTGGCGGGCAAGGTACGCGTGGCGGGTGAGACCGTGCGCCGGCCCGATCACGCGGTCAGCGATGACGCCCTCATCGACGTCGACGCCGGACCTGGATACGCAAGCCGTGGCGCGCTCAAGCTCGCGCCCGCGCTCGATCGATTCGGTGTCAACCCGGCGGGACGTGTCTGCGCGGACATCGGCGCGTCGACCGGCGGTTTCACCGACGTCCTGTTGCGCCGCGGCGCGGAGAAGGTGTTCGCGCTCGACGTGGGCCGCGGTCTCCTGCACTGGCGGCTGCGCCAGGATCCCCGCGTCGTCGTCATCGAGCGCACCAACGCCCGCGACATCGAGTCATTTCCCGAGCCGGTGAGCCTGGTCGTGGCCGACGTGTCGTTTATCAGCCTGGAGAAGGTGCTGCCTGCCGTCCGGCACGCCGCGCCGCGCGCCGAGGTTGTCGCCCTGTTCAAGCCGCAGTTCGAGGTCGGTCGCTCGCAGGTCGGGAAAGGTGGGATCGTGCGCGATGAGGCAGCGGTCGAGTCCGCGCTCATTCGTTTCAGGGAATGGTGCGCCGCCAACGGATACGAGGTCGCTGGTGAGGCGCCGTCAGACCTGGCGGGCGCCGACGGCAATCGTGAGATCTTCGTCCACCTGCAACCGGTGAAGGCATGAAGGTCTGCCTCATTCGAGGTTCTGGCGTGGAGCACGACGAGGTCGACGATGTCTTTCGCGCGATGAAGGCACGGCACGTCGACGCCGTCGAGCTCAAGCGCGACGCCGAGGTGGAGAAGACCAACGATCTCTTGAAGGGCACCGCCCTCATCCTCACGCTGGGCGGCGACGGAACTTTTCTGGCCGGAGCCCGTCTGGCGGCTCCGCGTGATATCCCGATCCTGGGCGTCAATCACGGGCACCTCGGCTTTCTGACCGAGATCGAAGCGGAAGGCATGGAGGTGGGCCTGGGCCGATTCCTCGATCATTCCTACCGAATCGAGGAACGGACCATGCTGCAGGTCGAGCTCGCGCGGCAAGGCCAGACCTTGGTGCAGGAGATCGGCCTGAACGAGGTTGTGGTGGACCACGCGGGTGAGTCGCGGATCCTGCGCCTCGAGATCGACGTGGGCGGACAGCGAGTGGGCGTCATCGACGCGGACGGCGCCATCGTGGCGACCGCCAGCGGGTCGACTGCGTACGCCCTTGCCAGCGGCGGCCCGATCCTGGAGCCGACGCTGGAAGACCTCTTGCTGGTGCCCATGAGCCCGTTCGCGCTGACCGTCCGTCCGATCGTTTTCGCTCCAGGTCAGGACATCAGCCTGAGCGTGGTGCGTGGGCCCGGAGAGATGCGCGTCGACGGCCAGGGCCGCGGACATCAGGTGGCGATTGGCGATGTGATCAGGTGCGGATCCCATGCGAAGCGGCTCAAGGTCATTCGGTTCAGCCCGCCGGAAACCTTCTACCGACGTCTGGGCGACAAGCTCGGTTGGGGCCGGCCGCTGGTGCCCAAGAAATAGGGCGGGAGGCGCGTGAGGTAGCGTTACGCCTCGTGGAATCGCCCGTCGGCGAGGGCGCGCAGCTCAACGTGAACACCCCGGTGTTCGAAGGTCCTCTGGAATTGCTGCTCGCGCTGGTCGAGCGCGAGGAAGTCGACATCTTCAAGGTGTCGCTCGCGAAAGTGACGGACGCCTACCTCGCGGAGCTGGCGTCACGTGAGATCCCGGACCCTCAGGAGATGGCTGAGTTCCTGTGGATGGCCACCCGGCTGCTGCTGCTGAAGTCGATGCGCCTGCTGCCGGGTGAAAACCCGACCGACGAGGAGACGGAGCTCCTCGGCTGGGAGGACGAGGTGCGCCAGCGCCTCGAGGAGTACCGGGCGTACAAGGAGATCGCAGGCGAGCTGCTGGATCGCGCCCAGCAGGAGGCGTTCGCGTTTCCGCCGCCCGCAAGGCCGGTCGAGGCCGGCGGGCAGGAGCACCCGCTCGACGTCGACTTCCTGGTCGCCGCCTTCAACAGCGTGCTCGCGCGAATTCCGCCCCGGCCGCTCGTCGTCCGCGGCAGGACGTGGACGTTGCAGGAGAAGCTGGACCTGATCATGGACCGGCTGCGGCAGGGCCCCATCGAGCTGATCGAGCTGATCCTGGAATCAGAGGACCGCCTCGAGGCGGTGGTCACATTCGTCGCGCTCCTGGAGCTGATTCGCCGGTCGGTCGTGCGTGTCAGGCAGAAAGAGCGATTCGGACCCATACGTGTCGAGAGCCGGGAGCCTGCGGCGTGACCAGTGTTTCCGCCGCGCTCGAGGCGATCCTCTTCAGCTCCAACCGCCCGCTGAAGGTCCGCGAGCTGCAGCAGGCGACCGACAGCGACCGCAACAGCGTGGAAGGAGCTCTCGAGCAGCTTCGCGAGTCTCTGGAGGGGCGCGGCGTGATGCTCATGCGCCACCACGACGAGATCCATCTGGCGACGCGACCCGAGTACGCGCCCGCGGTGCGCCGCGCGTTGCGACCCGAGGTTTCGGGCCGGCTCTCGCAGGCGGCTTATGAAACGCTCGCCATCGTCGCCTATCAGCAGCCGGTATCGCGCGCGCGCATCGAAGAGGTGCGCGGCGTCAACTGCGAGAGCGTGCTCGGCAACCTGGAGCTGCGCGACCTGATCACGGAGGTGGGGAGGGGGTCAGGTCCAGGCCAACCCAAGCTCTACGGCACGACGATGCGCTTCCTGCAAGTAACAGGCATCGAGTCGCTCGACCACCTCCCGACGCCAAGCGACGGCGCGGAGCTCCTCGAACGCGGAGGCGCGGACGGGAACGCTCGGCGAGAGATTCGGTGATCCAGGTGGTCCAGATCCGGGCGAAGCGACGAGCAGCGCAGCGAGCGCATCAAATCGATTCGTGAGCGAGCAGCGCTTACCGGCTGGGGTCCCCGCGCCTTAGGCGCGGGGGGAGTGGGCCGAATGGGCGCCGAAGATCCGCCGAGCGGTTCCCGGCCCGCGCCTCGGGAAAGGCTAAATCGATTTCTCGCTCGGTCTGGCGTGGCCAGCCGCCGCGCCGCCGACGAGCTCATCTCCTCCGGCTCGGTGCGGGTGAACGGCGTGCGGCCGCCGCCGACCGGCATCGAGATCGATCCCGACCATGACCGGATCACGGTTGACGGCCGCCCCGTCAATCCGCCAGGCATGCACCGCTACGTGATGCTGAACAAACCACTTGGCGTGATCACCACGGCAAGCGATGAGTCCTCGCGCTCGACAGTGCTCGACGTCGTGGGGGAGGAGGGCAAGCATGGCCACCGCCTGTTTCCGGTGGGCAGACTGGATGGCGACAGCACGGGCCTGCTGCTCCTGACCGATGACGGCGGCATGGCCTACCGCCTGACCCATCCGCGCTACAAGGTCGCCAAGGAATACGAGGCCGTCGTGGCAGGAGTGCCGGCGTCCAGACACCTGAAGACTCTGCGCGATGGCGTCGAGCTCGACGACGGCATGACGGCGCCCGCGGAGGTCGAGATGCTTCGCGCGACCAGGGGTGCTCGCGATTCTGGACGCGCCGAGATTCGCATCGTGATTCGCGAGGGAAGAAGCCGCCAGGTTCGGCGCATGCTTCAGGCCGTCGGCCACAAGGTGATTTCTCTTCGACGCACCGCGTTTGGGCCGCTGAGGTTGGGGCGGCTCAAGACAGGCGGCTGGCGAGTGCTGTCGGAGGGCGAGGTCGCCGCGCTGCGGCGCGCGACCGGCCTCGATCAGACGTGATCGTCACGATCGACGGAGGCGTGGCGTCGGGCAAGTCCGCGGTCGGCAAGCGCGTCGCCGAGAAGCTCGGCCTTCCTTTTATAGACAGCGGGTTGATGTACAGGGCGATCACACGGATGGCTGCCGAGCGCGGTATCGACCCGCGTGACTCCGTAGCCGTGGCGCGGCTCGCCGAGGCCTATCAGATCCGCGTCGAGGGCGAGCGGGTGTGGGCGGATGGCGTCGAGCTGACCGAAGGCATCTACGACGTGGATCATGCAGACGCGTTGCCCATCGTCTCCGCCATCCGTGGCGTGCGCCAGGCGCTCGTGGCGCAGCAGCGGCGCATGGGCGAGAAGGGCGTCGTCATGGCGGGGCGCGATATCGGCACGGTTGTCTTCCCCGAGGCCGACCACAAGTTCTTCCTGGTCGCGAGCCTCGACGAGAAGGTGAGGCGTCGCGCCGCGCAATTCGAACGCCGCGGCGAAGCTGTTGACGAGAAGGCAATGCGCAGAGAGGTCCAGCTCCGGGACCGAGTCGACTCGGAGCGCCCGGTCGCGCCGCTCAAACCGGCCGGTGACGCTGTGATCATCGACACGGACAACCTGGACCTCGATGAAGTTGTGAGCCGCATCGTGGAAGCGGTCCGTTCGCCAAGATGAAGTACACATTCCTTCGCGGGTTCATGCGGTTCATGACGCGCACATACCTCGTCGGCCTGTTCACGGTCGAAGGGCGAGAGAACGTTCCGCGCGCCGGAGGCCTCATCGTGTGTCCGAACCACTTCGCGACACTCGATCCCCCGATGGTCCCCGCGTTCCTGCCGCGCTCCGACAGCTGGAGCATGGCGAAGTTCGAATACTTCCGAAAGGGCTGGATGCGCTGGCTGTTCACCGCCTACCACTCATTCCCCGTGGTTCGCCACACCGCGGACAGGGTGGCTCTGCGCCGCTCGTTCGACCTGCTCCAAGCCGGCCAGGTCCTCGTCATGTACCCGGAAGGCACGCGCGTGGAAGCCGGCGTGCTTTCCAAGCCTGAGCCGGGAGCCGGCTTCATCGCTCAGAAGTCCGCGTGCCCGGTGCTGCCCGTCGCACTGACGGGCACTCGCGAGTGCTTGCCGAAAGGGGCCATCTGGCCGCGGCGCGTTCCGGTGAAGGTTCGCTTCGGAAAGCCGTTCTTGGTCTTGCGGCGACGCGCAAGCGGCGAGCGGGTCTCGCACGAGGAGGCAGCGGACGCGATCATGCTGGCGATCGCCGAGCTTTTACCGCCGGAAAAACGTGGCGCCTACAGCGACCTGGAGTCGTGGCACCGGCGGCTGGACGGAGTCTTCAAGCCAGCCCAAGCCCCGGGCTAGGCTCGGGACTTCCTCCCCAGCGGGGAAGACTACTAGCCGATCGCTGGTCGCGCCCAGTCGTCCTCGACCAGGCTGCCGAGCGCTGGGTTGAAGCACGCGTCGAATGCTTCCTTGAGGGACTGGGGCGTCAGCCGGGGCGGCTGCTGGCGGTAGTTGGCGAGGTCGACCAGCCGTGCCACCAGCGCCCTGGGGTGTGATCCGCGAAGCGGCTTCTTGCCGTAGAGGTTGTTCAGAAGGTAACCGATCGACTTCTCGTCCCAGGGCACGCCCTGGCGGTCGCACTCGAAGCGCAGGATGCGCCCGAAGGCCTCCGGCGTCGGGTTGCCGATGCCGATCTTGTAAGCCATGCGGCGGAGGAACGCTTCGTCGACCAGCTCGGTGGGCGAAAGGTTGGTCGAGAACACGACCTGGCATAGGAAGGGCAGCTCGATCTTGCGGCCCGACGCGGAAAGGTCGAGGTAGTCGATCTTCTTCTCCATCGGCACGATGAATCGGTTGAGGAGCCGCATCGGCGGAACTTCCTGGCGGCCGAAATCGTCGATCACGAACACGCCGGCGTTGGCCTTCCACTGCAGCGGCGCCTCGTAGTAGCGGTTCTGCGAGTCATAGGTCAGGTCGAGCTGCTGGAGCTTGAGCTCGCCTCCGGCGGTCACGACCGGGCGCTCCACCCTGACGAGTCTGCGGTCGATCGGCTGCTCGCCCTCGGCCACCTTGTGGTACACGGGGTCGATCACGCGGATGATCTCGTCGCCAAGCGCGACTGCGTGTGGGATCTCGATCGGCGCCCCCATGAGCAGCGCCATGCGCTCTGTGATGGTGCTCTTGCCGTTGCCCGGAGCGCCGAAGATGAACAGCGAGGCGCGCGACACCATCGCGCCCCCGATCTGGTCGATGATGTGCTGCTCCAGCTCGAGCTCGCCAAGCGCCCTCTTCAGTTGCGCGTCGGTGACTGGCGACTTACCGCTCACCTGCGAGCGGATCAGCGCGAGGTAGTCCTCGAAGTTGACCGGGCAAGGGCCGAGATACCGGGTCTGGACCGCGGACATCTCAGCCGCCCGCTGGCGGCCGGCGCCCGAGATCGCGTAGTTCATCTTCACCGGGTAGGGCCGGCCCTCCAGGCCGAGGTCGTTGGACACCCCGCGGGTGTCCATCAGCTGGTTCTTCTCGAACTCGTCGATCAGTGGGGAGAAGGTCTCGAACGGCAGGCCGAGGCGCTGCTCTAGAGCGGCGCCGGTCAGCTGGTCGGCAAAGGCAAGCGTCCTCAGCAGCAGGCTCGCGACCAGGTCACGACGGACGTGCAGGTCTTCAAGACGCTTGGGAGCCTCGATCGCCCCGGTTACCATCGGGCGCACATATTACATTCCAGGACTCACGTTCCAACCGCGATTGGGCGCGGTTCGTAGAATCGCGGGAAAGTTGCCGGAGTACGCTGCCCTGGACCTCGAAACGACCGGTCTCGACCCGGCCCGAGACCGAGTTATCGAGATCGGGGCCGTCGCCTTCACCTCGGACCAGGTCACATCCACCCTGGAGCAGCTGGTCGACCCTGGCCGAGCGGTGCCTGACACCGTGCTGCGTCTGACCGGGATCAAGCAGGAGGAGCTGCGCGGCGCCGCCACCCCCGAGTCAGCTCTTCGCCGCCTGGCGGACTTCCTTCGAGGAAGGCAACCGGTGGGGCACGGCGCGCGGTTGGATGTCGAGTTTCTCGAGGCCGCGGGCCTGTGGGACGAATCGCAGGAGATCCTCGACACGCTGGACATTGCCCGGATCCTGCTGCCCGGCGCGGGAAGCCACAGCCTGCCGCTGCTGTCCAGCGAGATGGGATTCATTCAGCCGCGCCCGCACCGAGCCCTCGACGACGCGGACGCGACGCGCCAGCTCCTGCTCCGCCTGCGGGACGAGGCCGTCGGACTCCACGAGTCGCTGAAGGAATCGATGGTCGCTCTTGTTGCACCCTACGAGTGGCCCGTGGCCAGGTTCTTCGCCGAAGCGCTGACGGCGCCGAATCCAAACCCGGAGCCGGAGATCGCGGTGAGTGTCGAGTCCGCCGGCCGCGGCCGCTCGGCTGTGGCACCGCCGGAAGACCCTTACGTCCTCGCCGGATTGCTGGGCCCAGAGGGGCCGCTCGCCGATCTACTGCCTGGTTACGAGCATCGGGAGCCGCAGCTTCAGATGCTGCTCGCGGTCGCCCAGATCCAGGCGCGCGGGGGCACGCTGGTGGTGGAGGCCGGGACGGGGACCGGCAAGAGCCTCGCCTACCTCGTGCCGTCGATCGCGCGGGCTGTACGTCACCGCGAGCGTGTCGTCGTCTCGACCAACACGCACACGCTCCAAGAGCAGCTGATGTCCAAAGATCTGCCCGGGCTGCGCGAATGGCTGCCCTGGGACTTCAAGGCATGCCTGCTCAAAGGCCGGTCGAACTACGTGTCGCTGCGCCGCTGGCGGCGCTACCTCAGCGAGCCTTGCAAGGACGCCGAGGAGCTGATGTTCAAGCTCAAGGTCCTCATCTGGCTGCACACCACCGAGAGCGGCGATCGCTCGGAGCTTCGCCTGCACGGGCGCGAGGAGGTGCTGTGGAACCGGATCGCCAGCGACCCACTCGACTGCGTCGGCATCCACTGTACGAAGGAGGACTGCTACGTCCACCGCGCGCGAGCGGAGGCCGAGACCGCAGACCTCGTCGTGATCAATCACGCGCTGCTCCTGGCCGATGTCGAGGTTGGCGGGGGCCTCCTGCCTGAGTTCGACCACCTCGTGATCGACGAGGCGCACCACCTGGAAGAGGCCGCAACGCGGGGTCTGCGTCAGGAAGTCGACGGCCCGGGTTTGATCGCGCTGCTCGAGCGCCTCGCGAGGCGGGACGATGCCGGGCGGATGGACGGGCTGCTGGAAGAGCTGCAGCGCCAGCCGCACCTGGGCGCCTCGGGCGAGGCCTTCACGGAAGCCCAACCCAACGCCGTCGCCGCAGCGGCTCACGGCCGCGAGCTGTTCCGCATCGCGGACGTCTGGGTCGCAGCGCGCTTGGGCGAGGCCGAGCGAAGGGAGGAGTCCGTTCGCATCACACCCGCCATGCGCGGCGATGCGGAGTGGGTGCACATCGGCATGCCTGCCGAGAACACCGTCACCGCGCTCGCCGCGCTCGATGCGTCGCTACGCCGCGCCGTTGGCGGTGTGCGCGAGTGGCTGGGCGGCGAAGAGCCGGACCAGCGCATCCGAGAGCTCGAGATGATCCGCGGCCGCCTCGATGCCGCGATGCGGCTCCTCGACGAGGCCTTGATACGGCCCGACGCGAATCGCGTTTACTGGTTCAGCCAGGTTTCGCGCGCCGAGAACCTCTTGCTGCGGGCCGCGCCCATCAATGTTGGCTCGCTCCTCCGCGAGCGTGTCTACGCGGAGCGGCGGTCGACCGTGTTCACGTCCGCAACGCTTGCGGTCGGCGGGACCTTCGACTACTTCAGCTCGCGGGTCGGTCTGGGCGCCGAGATCGAGGAGCTGATCCTTCCGTCGCCTTTCGATTTCTACCACCAGGCCCTCGTCTGCCTGCCCACCGACATTCCCCTGCCTGAGGACGAGGGGTTTGACTTGGCCGCCGAGGAGCTCATCGCCGCGGTCGCTCGACGGGCGGGCGGCCGGACGCTCGCCCTTTTCACCTCGCACCGCCAGCTTCGCGATGTGCACGCGGCGTTGAAGCAGCGCGTCGACCTCGACGACGTCCTGATCCTCGGTCAGGGCATCGACGGTCAGCGCCGCCAGCTGCTCAAGACGTTTGAGGAGGCCGAGCGGCCGCTGCTTCTCGGCACGTCGAGCTTCTGGGAAGGCATCGACATTCCAGGCGAGCGATTGAGCTGCGTGATCATCGTCCGGCTTCCGTTCCCGGTACCGACCGACCCGATCTACGCGGCAAGGGCCGACCAGGTGCGCGATCCGTTCTCGCAGCTGGCGCTGCCGCAGGCGGCGCTGCGTCTCAAGCAGGGCTTCGGGCGGTTGATCCGGCGCTCGACGGACCGCGGAGCTGTCGCCATCCTCGACCACCGGATCCTCGGGCGGGACTACGGCAAGGCGTTTCTCGAGGTGCTGCCTCCGGCGTCGCGCTTCGTGGGTCCGGCGGCGGAGGTCGCCGACCGTATCGGCGTCTGGCTCCAAGGGGTTTGACCATTTCACCTCCCCGCTTGCCGGGGAGGTCGGCGGCGCAGCCGCCGGGTGGGGGCGAATGAGCAAGCTATACGTCGTCGGGACACCAATCGGCAATCTCGAGGACCTGAGCGCACGAGCGATACGCGTTCTTGGCGAGGTGTCGGCGATCGCGGCGGAGGACACGCGGGTGACCTCACGTTTGCTGGCCCGGCACGGGATCCGCAAACCCCTGTTCAGCTACCGCGCCCCGGTCGAGCGTCGCGGCCTGCCCCGGGTCATGTCGGCGCTCGAAGAGGGCGATGTGGCGCTGGTCAGCGACGCCGGCACGCCGACCCTCTCGGATCCCGGACAGGCGCTCGTCACTGCCGCCTGGGCCGCAGGCCACACCGTGGTCCCGGTCCCCGGGCCCAGCTCCGTCACCGCCGCGCTGTCCATCGCCGGCTACGGCGGCCCGGGATTCACGTTCCTCGGCTACCTCCCACGCAAGCCGGGCGAGATGCGCCGCCTCATGGATTCGTTGCGCGAAGACCCGCGGCCGGCGGTCGCGTTCGAGTCGCCGTATCGCGTCCACAAGTCGCTGGCGCTGATCGCGGAGGTGCTGCCCGAACGGAGCCTCACCCTGACGCGCGAGCTGACCAAGCTGCACGAGGAAGTGCTGCGCGGCACCCCGTCACAGATCCTGGCCGCCCTTGGTGACCGCTCGCGCGGCGAGTTTACCCTTGTGATCAGTGGGCGGGATCGGTCGGCCGGGGCCTGAGATCGCGGCAGGCGACCACAGGTCGCCGGTCGGGGCGCCGAGGCGAAGGCAGGGGTGGCGCCCGGAGGAGTGCATATCAATGCACGACGACGGACGCCGGGCCCGCTAACGCACGCATCGGCGTCCCGAGCCGATGAGATCAGGTCCTGGCCTGGCCGATACTGTCCACCAGGTGCCTGATCGAAGAATCGTCTTGATCGCTCCCGCCTGGCCGTACGCGAACGGTCCTCGGCACATCGGCCACGTGGTCGGTTTCGCGGTGCCCGCCGACGTGCTTGCACGCTTTGAGCGCCTCCGCGGCTCGCGTGTCCTTATGGCGAGCGGCACCGACGAGCACGGAACACCGATCACCTACGAAGCGGACAAGGAGGGAATTCCACCGCGCGAGTTCGTCGATCGCAACAACGCGTCGATCGTGGACGACCTGGTCCGGCTCGGTATGACCTACGACATCTTCACGCGCACCACGACGGCCAACCACTACCGCGTCACGCAAGACATGTTTCTGAAGCTTTACGAGAAGGGCTACCTGGTGGCTCATAAGCAGATGGGCGCCTTCGACCCGGCGAGCGGCCGCACGCTTCCCGATCGCTACATCGAGGGCAAATGCCCCATCTGCGGTTACCCAGACGCGCGAGGAGACCAGTGCGACAACTGCGGCAACCAGCTCGACCCGACCGACCTGATCAACCCGCATCAGCGAGGCAGTGACGCCCCCGTCGAGTTTCGAGAGACGGAGCACTTCTTCTTCGACCTGCCCGCGTTTGGCGAGCGGCTCAAGACGTGGATCGGGTCCCACGACAACTGGCGGCCAAACGTCCGCAAGTACTCGCTCGAGTTCGTGCGCAACCTCAAGCCTCGCGCCATCACGCGCGACCTGGACTGGGGTGTTCCCGTTCCGCTTCCGGGCTGGGAGGACAACCCCGCGAAGAAGATCTACGTCTGGTTCGACGCCGTGATCGGTTATCTGTCGGCGTCGATCGAGTGGGCGATGCAGCGCGGCGAGCCCGATGCGTGGAAGGACTGGTGGGAGAGTCCCGACAGCCACCACTACTACGTGATGGGAAAGGACAACATCACATTTCACACCGTGCTCTGGCCGGCAATCCTGATGGGCGCGGGCGACTTCCACCTGCCCGATGACATCGTGGCGAGTGAGTTCCTCCACATGGAGGGCAAGAAGTTTTCGACGAGCCGGGGCCAGGTCATCTACGTCAAAGATGTCCTCGACCGCTACGACGCCGACGCCCTTCGCTACTACCTGATGATCGCCGGACCCGAAAACCAGGACACCGACTTCACCTGGGACGAGTTCGTGCGGCGCAACAACGACGAGCTCGTCGCCACGTGGGGCAACCTCGTGCACCGCACGCTCGTCAACGCGCACCGCAACTTCGCGGCGGTGCCCGAGCCGGGGGCGATGACGGCGGCCGACGAGACGCTGCTCCTGGAGGTCGAGAAAGCCCTCGAATACGTCGGACAGCAGCTGCAGGAGGCGCGGTTTCAGAACGCTTTGAAGCACGCCATGGCGATGGCCTCGAAAGTCAATGTCTACCTCGGCACGGAGCAGCCGTGGCACACGATCAAGACCGATCGTGAGCGCGCCGGCACGGTGCTCTATGTCGCGCTGCGCTGCGTCGACAACCTCAAGACGATGTTTGCGCCCTTCCTGCCGTTTTCGTCGCAGCGATTGCACGCGATGCTGGGCTACGAGGACTTGATCGCTCCGCAACCCGAAGTCCGGCAGTTCGCCGAAGACGCGACCGCGCACACGGTGATCACCGGCGATTACGAATCCGGGGATCGTTGGCACCCCTCAGAGCTGCGTCCCGGCCGCAAGCTGCCCAACCCCGAACCGCTCTTCAAGCGGCTCGACGAGGTGGTGGAGGAAGCGCCATCTTCGTAGACACCCATCTCCATATCGACGAGCTGGGCGATGCCACCGAGGTCGTGCAGCAGGCCGTTGCGGCCGGAGTGACGCGCCTCATCGCGGTCGGGGTCAACCTCGATCGCAGCAGCAACGCTGTTTCGCTCGGCCATGCCTATCAGGAGGTGTGGGCGGGCGTCGGTCACCACCCTCTCGAGCCGTCCGAACCCGACCTGGCGGCGATGCACGCGCTGGCCAAGGATGAGATGGTCGTGGTCATCGGCGAGATCGGTCTCGACTTCGAGCACGTAGGCGGGCCGCACAACGACCTCCAGGTTCAGCGCCTGAACGAGCTGTTCGCGATCGCCACCGAGCTCGACCTGCCGGTCTCCGTCCACAACCGCGGCGCCGCCCAGGAGCTTCTCACGGCCATCTCGGCCCACCACGGCCTGCGCGGGGTGATGCACTACTTCGGGCTCGAGTGGGACTGGGCGCAGCGGTTTCTGGACGTCGGTTTCTATCTCTCGTTTGCGGGCTTGATCACCCGTCCCAGCCGCGAAGCTCTGCGTGAGGTCGTGAAGCGCTGCCCCGCCGATCGCCTGCTGCTGGAGACCGACTCGCCGTACGGCAACGCCCAGAAACGGATGGGCGTGCCCAACCGGCCCGCCTACCTCGTCGACACGGCGGAACTCGTCGCGGAGCTGCGCGGGATCAGCCTCGAGCAGCTCGCCGACCAGGAGCGCGCCAACGCGATCACGCTTTTTCAAAAGATGAAGTGAGCCGCCCGCCGCAGGCGACTGTTTGATCGATCCGGCGAACGCCCAGGAGCTGCAGGCGCTGCTTCGCCGGCACCGGATCACGCTTCAGCACCGCCTCGGCCAGAACTTCCTCATCGATCCGGCGCTGCGCGACGCCGTCGCCGAGGCTGCCGGAACCGACTCCCGCGACGACGTCCTCGAGGTCGGAGCCGGCGCCGGCACGCTCACCATCGCGCTGGCGGCGCGCTGCAGGCGACTCGTCGCGGTCGAGTTCGACCGCGCGCTGATCCCCGTCCTTCGCGAAGTTGTCGCCGGTCGAAACAACATCGAGGTAGTGCAGGCCGACATCCTCCGCTACGACGTGGCCGGCGGCTTTCCCAACGGCGGTGAGGTCGTCGCGGGCAACATCCCGTACAACCTGACCGGGGCTTTGATCCGCACGCTGCTCGATCGGCCGCCGCGGCCGCGCCGGCTGTCTCTGGTGGTGCAGGAGGAGGTCGCGGAACGGTGGACCGCGACGACCTCCGCGAGTCTCGGCACGGTGGCCGTGCAGCTGTTCGCGGAGCCCAGAGTCGTCATGACCATCCCGGCGTCGTCGTTCACGCCTGCGCCAAAGGTTGACTCGGCCCTCGTGATCCTCGAGGTGCGCGACAGGCCCGGCATCGATGTCGCCGACACCGACGAATTCCTGCGTTTCGTCGAAGAGGTGTTTCAGTTCCGACGCAAGCAGATCGGCGGCACGCTGGCGCGGATCGGCGGGAACTCTGGTGTGGAGTCTTCCACCCGGCTGGCCGAGCTTGGAATCGACGGCGCGCGGCGCCCGCAGACGCTCACCCTGCCCGAGTGGGAAGCGGTCTATCGCGCATTCAATCCCAGACCCGATCGTTAACCTCTAGCGGTCGTGGATCCGATCAGGCTGCCCGTCGAGGCTCCTGGAGGCTTTCGGGGTGCGTTGTCGCACACCGCGTTCCGCAACATCTGGTTCGCGCAGCTGGCAGCCCAGCTCGCGGACAAGTTCCTGCTCTTCTCGCTGATCATCCTTGCCTACCACATCTCCGGTGGCAGCACGTCGGTAGCGGTGACATTGCTCGCGTACACGGTTCCGGCGGTACTCTTCGCGCCTCCCGCCGGCGTGATTGCGGATCGCTTCGACCGCAAACGGATCATGGTGTGGTGCAACGTCGGCCGGGCGGTTGTGGTGGCGCTGATTCCCATCGCGTCTTTGATACCTGGCGTGAAGGACGACTTCATCCATCTACTTGTGATCACGCTGATCTTTTCCGCGGTGGGTCAGCTTTTCGGACCGGCCGAGGCCGCCGTCATCCCCACCGTTCTCCCACGCCAGGCGCTGATCACAGCCAACTCGATGGCGCTGCTCACCATGGTCTTGACCCTGGTAGTCGGCGGTGTGCTGGCTCCGGTGATCTCGCGAATCGATCTCTACGCGCCGTACTGGTGCGCGGTCGCGTTGCTCGCGATCGCGGGCGCTTTGATCTTCGCGTCTGACATCCCGCATCTCAAGCGTCACACCGAGTCGCCGGTCGAGGAGAGCCGCAACCGTTTTCACCAGATGCTCGTCGACCTCCAGGAAGGGGTCGACGCCCTGCGCGCGTCACGCGGCCTACGTCTCGCGTTCGGCCAGGTGAGCATCGCGGTCCTCGTCCTTTTCAACCTCTACACCCTCGCGCCCGCGTACGTGAGCAAGGTCATCGGCATCGCTGCGGAGGACACATACGTCATCCTCGGTCCGGCGACCGCAGGCGCGATCCTCAGCGCGATCCTGCTCGGACAGTTCCTCCGCAACGTCGACCGCTCGCGTCTGCTGGAGGGTTCCCTCATCGCCAACGGGGTGACGCTCGTCGCGCTCGCGGCGGTGCCAGAGGCCATGAAGCATTTTCCCGACCTCCAGGTGCACAACCGAATCACCGGTGCGACCTTCAGCCTCCTGCTTGGGGTCGAGTTCGGAGCCATCCTGATCCCGGCCGTCACCTACCTGATGGAATCGACGAGCGACGCGATCCGGGGTCGCGTCTTCGCGCTTCTCTACATGACCATCAACGGCGTGTCGGCGCTTCCCGTGCTGCTGGCTGCCGCTCTCGCCGACAACATCGGCACCGCCCAGGTGCTCGGCGGACTCGGGGTGCTGCTCCTGGGGGGTGGGGTGGCCCTCATCGCCGGCGGGTTGCGCGTTCCTGAGCGAGCACCAAAGCCAACACAATGACGACGAGGAAGACCAGCCCGCCGATACCGATGGCGCGGATGATCGTCTCCAGCAGCTGGAGGTTCGTCCCAAGCAAGTAGCCGGCGACCCCGATCGCAGCCGCCCAGGCCAACCCGCCGGCCGCGCTGAACAGCTGGAAACGCCAGAAGGGCATACGCGCCATGCCGGCGAGCATGGACGCCCAGGTGCGCAGACCGAGGACAAAGCGCGCGACAAGGATCGCTTTGTCGCCGTGGCGGGCGAAGAAAAGCTCGGCGCGCGCCAGGTGGTCGGGCCGGATGCGGAACACTCCGCCGAAGCGTTCGACAAATGGCCGGCCGCCACGGTGGCCGAGCACGTAACCAAGATCCGCTCCCGCCGTGGCGCCGAAAAAGCCGAAGAAGATGACCAGCGCGAGCGAGTGGTGTCGCGTCGCGGCCCATGCGGCCGCGGCAAGGAGCAGCGCCTCGCCGGGAAAAGGTACGCCTGCGCTTTCGATCAGGATGCCCAGTCCGGCGGATGGATAACCGAGCGCGTCCACGATCCGAGCCCAATCCACTTCATTCATACGGACGAGCCGCCATCGATGACTCCAGACCCCTCCCCATTCATGGGGAGGGCAAGGGAGGGGCCCGGTTGTCCAAGCAAAACGGTTCATATACTGGACGACCCGATGTCGGATTACGGGGACCACGAATCAACAGGCGACCCCCTCGAGAAACTCAGACACTCGACTGCCCACCTGCTGGCAGCGGCGGTCACAGAGCTCTACCCGGAAGCGAAGTACGGCATCGGGCCCGCTGTGCAGGACGGTTTCTATTACGACTTCGACTTCGGAAAGCCAATTTCGGAGTCTGATCTCCCGGCCATCGAATCGCGGATGCGAAGGCTCGCTCAAGCCGATATCCCGTTCGAGCACGAAGTTCTTCCTCGCCAGCGGGCGATGGAAGAGTTCCAAAAGCGGGGTCAGGAATTCAAACTTGAGCTGATCCGGGACAAGGTCGAGGGTGACGAGGTCAGCGTTTACCGGACGGGCCAGTTTCTCGACCTTTGCCGAGGTCCGCACGTCAGCTCGACCAAGGACCTCAAGGCGTTCAAATTACTTCGCGTCGCGGGTGCGTACTGGCGCGGTGATGAGAAAAGGCCGCAGCTGACCCGCATCTACGGCACCGCCTGGCCAACGCCAAAGGAGCTCGACGAATACCTCAAGTTCCTCGAAGAGGCCGCGAAGCGCGACCACAAGAAACTAGGCAGGGACCTCAAGCTTTTCACGGTCGACGATCGAGTCGGGCCAGGCCTGCCACTGTGGCTTCCCGACGGCGCCACGATCCGCCGCGAGCTCGAGCGGTTCATCGTCGACGAGGAGCTCGCGCGGGGCTACCTCCACGTGCGCACTCCGGACGTCGCGAGACTCGACCTCTACCGGCAGAGCGGCCACGCTCAGCTCTATGCCGAATACATGTATCCGCCGATGAAGTTCGAGGACGGCGAGGAGCTGGAGCTGAGGCCCGTCAACTGTCCGCACCACATCGTCGTGTACCAGACGGAGCTGCGCAGCTATCGCGACCTGCCGTTGCGAATCGCCGAGATCGGCAACAACTGGCGTTATGAACGCTCAGGCACGCTCGCGGGGATGAACCGCGTGCGGTCCTTCGCGCTCAACGACGCGCATATCTTCTGCACCCCTGAGCAGCTGATGGACGAGGTGAGGAGCGCGATCGACCTGGCGCTCTACTTCTCCAAAGTGCTCGGTATCGACGAGTTCTGGTATCAGCTGTCGACGCGCGACGACGTCAAGGACAAGTGGCTTGGAGACGAAGCGCAGTGGCAGGAGGCGCAAGCGGCGCTTGCGGAGGCGCTCGAGTCGATGGGGCAGCCGTACAAGCTTGTCGCCGGAGAGGCGGCCTTCTACGGACCGAAGATCGACTTCCAGGTCTACGACGCGCATCGCCGGGAGTTCACGAACTCGACCGTGCAGGTCGATTTCCAGCTTCCCCAACGGTTCGATCTCGAATACGTTGCGGAGGATGGCACCCGGAAGCGCCCGGTGATGGTGCATCGCGGAGCGGCCGGGGCCATGGAGCGCCTTTTCAGCTACCTCATCGAGCGCTATGCCGGCGCCTTCCCCACGTGGTTGCATCCCACCCAGGTGGTTATCACGCCGATCGCCGACGCCCACCTGGAGTTCGCGTCGGAGGTTGCGAAGCGCTTACGCGCCTCACGCGTTCGCGTCCATCTCGACGGCCGCTCCGAGCGACTCGACCGCAAAATTCGCGACGCCAAGCTGAAGAAGGTGCCCTACGTCGCGGTCGTCGGCGGCAAGGAGGTCGAGTCCGGACACGTCAACGTCCAGAACCGGGCAGGCGAAAAATCCGATATGCCGCTGGAATCATTCGTGAGCATGATCTCGGCCGAGATCGCGGAGCGACGCCGCTAGCTATCGAGCTTGATGTTGATCACGGTATGCGTCCCGCGTCCCAGCAGCGTCACCTCTCCGACGGTCTGAGGTCTCGAGACGCGGGCAAAGCTGATCGTGCCATTGGCCCGGTCGTTAGATGTGATGTTCCAATCGCCTGAGCTCAGCCGGCTCGTGTAGAAATCGGTGACTGTCGCCACATCGTCGTCCGAGCCCAGGCTTTCAGTGCATTCGCGCGAATCGCCGGGCGCGACGCCGGTCCCGAAATACGTTTTCTCACCCGTTACCGTCGCCCCTGGATAGGGGGGAAAGTCCGACGGCAGGCACGCGAAACCGCCTTGCTGGATGCGGTTGACAAGAGCGACGCCTCCGATGACCGCGCCGCCCACGCCCAAAATCAGCAGGAGCGCGCAGCCGCCGGCGACCCACCAGATCCAGGTTCGCCGGGGTCGCGGCGGTCCCTGACCTTGTCCAGGTTCTCGCGGCGTGGCCGGCACCCATTGGCGCCCGTCCCAGCGCCACATGCCGTCGGGCGAGATGCGGCCGATCTCCGGCGCCGGTTCGCTCACAAGCTTGCTGGGACGGCGAAGCCGGGATTGCCTCGGCCCCATGGCACGACGGCCACGACGGCCGCGACCGCAAGAATGGTCGTCAGCTTGGTGGGTGCTGGGCCGCGGGGCAGCGTTCCAATTCGCAAGGGCAAGGACATTGTGCGCACGCGGTTACGTTTCCGGTACCATCCACCCTCTGTAAAGCAGGGGCCGACCCTCACCCTCAGAGAGCTCGAAAGGGTACCTTCGGAAGCGCGCCCTGCGCGCGCCCGGCGGCGGACGGCACTTGCTGTCCGTTTTGTTTTATCTGGATGGAGGAATAAAGCAGCACTGAATTTGGCCGAGGTTTTGACCCATACCGTTTAAAGAGCTGAGGATCAACGATCAGATCCGCAGCTCGGAAGTGCGACTGATCGACGACCAGAACAACCAGTTGGGCGTGCTTTCTCTGGACGCCGCGCTTCGCATCGCAAACGAGAAGGGGCTGGACCTCGTGGAGGTGGCGCCGCAGGCGAGCCCGCCGGTCTGCCGCCTGATGGACTACGGACGCTTCAAGTTCGAGACCATCAAGCGCGAGAAGGACCAGCGGCGCAAGCAGAACGTCATCAAGCTGAAAGAGATGAAGCTGCGGCCGAAGGTCGCGGAGCATGACTTCCAGACCAAGTTCAAGGGTTTGCGACAGTTCCTCGAGGCAGGAGAAAAGGTCAAGGTGACGATCATGTTCAGGGGCCGCGAGATGGTCCATCAGGAGATAGGGCGGAAGATCCTCGAGCGCGTGGCGGACGACGCCAAGCAGTTCGCGGTCATCGAACGACAGCCTCTCCTCGAGGGCAAGAACCTGTTCATGATCCTCGCGCCGAGCCGTCAGGGCGCAGCGAAGGAGCCGGCCGCAACCAGTGCCTAAGATCAAGACCCAAAAGGGCATCGCAAAGCGAGTTCGCGTGACCCGCAACGGCAAGCTGATGCGGCGCTCCGCTTTCAAGAGCCACCTGCTCGAGCACAAGTCGCAGAAGCGCAAGCGCAACTACGAGAACCAGCAGCCGGTCTCGAAGGCGGACCGCAAGACGGTGCGCCGGGCGCTGGGGGTCTAGATGGCGCGAGTCAAGCGCGGCGTTCCCGCGCATCGCCGTCACAAGGCAATCCTCGATCGCGCGAAGGGCTTCCGGCTTTCCAAGAAGCTGTTGTTTCGACCCGCCAACGAGGCGGTCCTGCACGCCCTCGCCTACGCGTTCCGTGACCGCCGCCGCCGCAAGCGCGAGATGCGCCAGCTGTGGATCGCGCGCATCAACGCGGCGTCCCGCCAGTCGGGGCTGCCTTACAACAAGCTGATGCACGGCCTTCGCCAGGCCGGAGTAGAGATCGACCGCAAGATGCTGGCTGACCTGGCCGTGCGCGACAGCGGTTCCTTTGCTCGGCTGGTGGAGGTTGCTAAGAAAGCCCTCTAGAACAGACCCAACCTGCTGGGAAAGAGAGCAGGCGCGCTTGCCCCGCCGCCAGGCGGGGTGGGCTTTGCCCACGCGCCGATGAGAGGAAACCGCCCGGTTTCCTCTCATGGTTCTGACCAGCTGATCTCGAGCCCGGACAACGACGTCGTCCGCCGTCTGCGGCGTCTTGCTCACCGGCGCGAGCCAGGTCTCGTCCTCCTGGAAGGTCCGCGCGTGCTCGCGGAGGCTAAGGCCGCCGGCCTGGAGTTCGAGCTGCTGGTCGTGCGCGAAGGCGACAAGCTGCCGTTCCACTCGGAGTCGCGTGTGACCCTGACCGCGGGCGCCTACCGCGCGGCGACCCAGACCGTGACGCCCCAAGGTGTCATGGCCATCGCGCGCCTACGCGAGAGCGTGGCCGCCGATGCGATTCGGGCCGCGCGCAATGCGCGCTGGCCTCTGCTGGTCCTCGACGGCGTACAGGATCCCGGCAACGTGGGCGCGATCTGCCGCACAGCCGCGGCCGCAGGGGCGCCGGCCCTGGCGGTGCTCCCGGGCAGCGCCGACCCGTATGGACCGAAAGCCGTGCGCGCTTCAGCCGGCAACGTGTTCCGGCTCGTGGTGGCGAGGGCCATTTGGAAGGACCTCGAAGGGCTGGACGGCTTCGGCGCCACGCCGAGCGGCGGTGCACCGCTGGCCGAGGCGTCGATAGAGTCAGCGGGCATGATCGTGCTCGGCAGCGAAGCGCACGGCCTCTCGCGCAAGGACCTCATGCTGGTGACCGTGCCGCTGACCGAAGGCGTCGAGTCGCTGAACGTCGCCGCCGCTGCGGCGTTGATCCTGTTCGAGATCAAGCGTCGGAGAGTGGCATGACCGATGCGTCCTCGCTGACCACAGAGGCGCTCGCGGCGATCGGGCGCGCCCCGAGCGAAGACGATCTCGCGCGCATCGAGCAGGAATACCTCGGCCGGAAGAATGGCCAGGTCAGCCGGCTGCTGTCGAACATCGCGCAGCTTCTGCCCGCAGAGAAGGCGAGCCTCGGCAAGGCCGCCAACGAGGCCAAGCGCGCCATCGAGGCAGCTCTGGCCGCGCGTCGCGCCGAGCTCGAGACCGCAAGGCTGGCCGACCTTGCCGAAACCGAGGCGATCGACATCACGTTTCCTGGCCCGCCTCCGGAGCGCGGCCACATCCACGTCCTGACGCAGGTCCGCCGCCAGATCGAAACGGTGCTCGAGTCGCTGGGCTACCAGGTCGAGCTCGGCCCGGAGGTCGAGACCGAGTGGTACAACTTCGAGGCTCTGAACATCGCCGAGGGACACCCCGCGCGCGAGAACTGGGATTCCTTCTATTTCAGCCATGAGCTGTTGCTCAGGGCTCACACGTCGCCGGTTCAGATCCGCGCAATGCAGCGCATCAAAGAGCCGCCGATCTACATCATCACGCCCGGCCGCTGCTACCGGCGCGACCCGCCGGAGGCGACGCGGCTGCCGTACTTCAGCCAGGTCGAAGGCCTCGCGGTCGACAAGGGTCTGACCGTCGGCGACATGAAAGGCACGCTGCTGTACATGATCCAATCGCTCTACGGTCGCGACCGCAAGGTTCGCGTCCGCCCCAGCTACTTCCCGTTCACGGAGCCGAGCTTCGAGTTCGACGTCAGCTGCGGCATATGCGGTGGCATCGGCTGCAAGAGCTGCCGCCACAAGGGATGGCTCGAGGTCGGCGGCTGCGGCATGGTGCACCCGCAAGTCCTGCGCAGCGGCGGGATCGATCCCACGCAGTGGAACGGCTACGCGTGGGGATTCGGCATCGAGCGGATGGCGATGCTCAAGCACGACGTCGACGACATCCGCCTCTTCTACGAATCCGACCTGCGCTTCCTGGAGCAGTTTTAGATGGTCAAGTCCCCTCCCCACCCCGTAGGGAGGCGGCGCGCACCGCCAGAAGGGCCGCCCAATTGAGAATTTCCTACGAATGGCTGGGCGATTTCGTGGACCTGGACGGCGTCACGCCGAAGGATGCGGCCGATGTCTTGACGCGGCTCGGCGTCGAGATCGAGTCGCTGACGATGGTCGACCTCTCGCAGATCGTGATCGGCAGGATCGTCGAGCAGACCAAACACCCCAAGTCCCGCAACGACCTCTGGGTGCACCTGGTCGACCTCGGCGGCCGCCTGGAGCAGATCATCGCCGGGGCGCCGAACGCCGTACCCGGCTCGCTGGTCCCGGTCGCCCTTCCCGGCACCACGGTGCCGAACGGAAAAGTCGTGAAAGACATGAACATCGCGGGTTTTCGCGCGAGTGGGATGCTCTGCTCGGCCGCCGAGCTCATGCTGGGCGACGATCACTCGGGCATCCTGATCCTCGACCGCGGGACACCTGGTGAGCCGCTGACCACGGTCATCCCCAGCCAGGCGATCATGGAGGCCGAGATCACCTCCAACCGGCCTGACGAGATGGGTCATCTCGGCGTCGCGCGCGAGCTCGCGGCCGGGCTCGGGCGGCCCGTGAAACGCGACTTCATGCCTTCGTTCACGGGCACCGCGAGCCCACCTGGCCGCGAGCTCATCAAGGTCACGATCGAAGACCCGAATCTCTGCAGCCGGTACATCGGCGGCGTGATCAAGGGTGTGAAGGTCGGCCCGAGCCCCGACTGGCTGCAGCGACGGCTGCGCGCGTGCGGCGTGCGGCCGCTCAACAACATCGTCGACATCACGAACTACGTGCTGCTCGAGTACGCGCAGCCCTTGCACGCATTCGACCTGGCGAAGCTGAACGGCGCCGAGATTAAGGTGCGCCGAGCCCGGGAGAACGAGAAGCTTCTCGGTCTCGACGGCGTCACCAGGGACTTGACCGCCGATATGCTCGTCATCGCCGACGCCCAGCGGGCGGTCGCATTGGCCGGCGTCATCGGTGGGGAAGAGAGCGCGGTCACGTCGACGACCACCGATGTGCTCCTCGAATCGGCGACCTTCAACGGCCCCAACGTGCGACAGACGTCACGCACGATCGGGCTGCGAACCGAAGCCTCGGCGAGGTTCGAGCGAGCCCTGCCTCCCGAGCTCGCCCTGGCCGGCGCACGGCGCGCCGCGTCTTTGATTGCCGAGCTGGCGGGCGGCGCGGTCCACAAGGACTGGGCCGATGTCTATCCGCGCCCGCAGGAACCTGTTCGAGTCAACCTTCGTCCCGCGCTCATCGACAACGTGCTGGGGACACATGTGCCTCTGGAAGAGGCGGAGTCGATCCTCAAGCGGCTCAACTTTCACGTCAAGGTGATGGGCGACGGCGAGTGGGACGTGCTCCCGCCGGTGTTTCGTCTCGACGTCACCATCCCAGAGGACCTCGTCGAGGAGGTAGGGCGTGTCTACGGATACGACCGAGTTCCTCCGACGCTGCCGGGCCGGCGCCACGAAAGCTGGACGCCGCTTGCGCCCAGCCTCGACCGCCGGCTCGACCTGACCCGCGAAGTCCTCGCGGGCGCGGGTTACACCGAGACCTGGAACCCGGCCCTCGTATCGGGCAGGAAACTCGAGGACCTCCGGATCGCCGCGCATGCGATGCGCGTCTCCAACGCGCTCAGCGACGATATGGACACCCTGCGTACGTCGCTGCTGCCTTCTCTCATCGACGTGGCCGTGCTGAATCGGGATCGAGGCCGGGTCGATGTTCGCGTCTATGAGATCGCCGAGGCCTACCTTGCGCGCGTCGGAGAAAAGAACACGCAGCCCGAAGAGCCACTTCGGCTTGCGGCCATCGCGACCGCGGGATCGACAGCGGACGACGGCCGGAAAGCCTTCTACCGCCTGAAGGCGGTGCTGGACGAATGCATCGCCGCCCTGTCAGGCCCGCCGTGCACCTACCAGCGAGCTGCCGCCCAGCTTTTCCACCCTGGCCGCTGTGCGGCGGTCGTGATGGACGGGCGCCAGCTCGGCTACATCGGGGAGGTTCATCCCAGCGTCTCCGCGGCCGCGAACCTGGAGGGCCGCATCGTGGCCTTTGAGGTCGACGTCGAGCCCATGCTCGCGGCGGCGCGAATCCCTCGCTCCCAACCACTCCCGAGATTCCCTGGAGTGGAGCGCGACCTCGCCGTCGTGGTCGAGGACACGGTCGCGGCAGGCGCCGTCCTGGCAAGCATCAAAGAATTGGCGGGCGATCTACTCGAGCACGTACGGGCGTTTGACGAGTATCGCGGAGCGCAGGTGTCTGAAGCTCACAAGAGCATCGCGTTTACCTTGACTTTCCGAAGCCCGGAGCGCACCCTGACGGACGCCGAAGTGGACAAAGTCATGTCGGAGATCAAGCTGGGGCTGGAGAAAAGACACCGCGCCAGGTTCCGAGAGTGAGGGCCGGCGCGAATTTCGCACGCGTCTGCGTGCCGTTCCGGGGGAAGCGCTAAGTGACGTGGATCGATGTTTTTCCGATCGTGCTCGTCCTCGCGTATGCCGCGGGTGGCTTCTTCGCCGGCTTGATCCGGCGGTTCATCGGTCTCGTGGCTCTGTTCATCGCCGTGTGGGCGGCGACCAACATGGGTATCCAGGCCGGCGGCATCCTGCAGCAGACGTCGAGCTTTGAGATAGCCGACGGGAGGATCTACGGCTTTTTCGGGATCATCTTCGCGGTCCTGGTGATTGTCGAGGTCGCGACCCAGCTTGCGCACTCGCAGATCCAGATCCCGGCGGTGGTGCTCAACCGAACCCTCGGCACGATCCTCGGCGTGTTCACTGCGATCCTTCTCTCCTACGTGGTCGTCTACGAGCTGGGCTCCGCGGCCAATCCCATCGGGGGCGCGCAACTCGACCCGCTGCAGCAGAACATCCGCGACGCGGTTCACCACTCCGTCTACATGGTCAATCTGGTGAACGCCACCGACAAGCCCATCATCGCCCTGTTTCAGCCGCTGCTTCCAGGTGACTCGCAGCAGTACTTCAGCTCCAACCCCGTCAATCCCTAGACTCCGGTGAGCGGGCAATTCTTCGAGCGCCTGCGCGAACGGGCGGTGCAGATCGTGGCGGCCGACCATCTGCACGCAAGGCTCGAGAGGGGCGATAGGCTGCGCGTCAAGCTCGGGCTCGATCCGACCGCCCCCGACCTCCATCTCGGCCACCTTGTCGTGCTCGACGCCCTGCGGGCGTTTCAGGACGATGGACACACCGTCGTAGTGATCATCGGCGACTACACGGCCATGATCGGCGACCCAAGCGGCCGCTCCGAGACGCGACCGATGCTCACCCAAGAGCAGGTCGCAGCCAACGCGCAGACCTATTTCGACCAGGTCGACCTGGTCCTCGACCGCTCCAAGATCGAGGTGCGGCACAACTCGGAGTGGCTCGCCACGATGACCGCGGCGGACATCCTGCGCCTCATGGGGAAGGCGACCTTGCAGCAGGTCTTGCAGCGCGAGGATTTTTCTGACCGGATCAAATCCGGGGCGGCGATAGGCGCCCACGAGATCCTTTACCCATTCAGCCAGGGCTACGACTCGGTCGCGGTTAAGGCGGATGTCGAGATCGGCGGAACCGACCAACTCTTCAACCTTCTATTCGGCCGCGAGATCCAGAAGGCATACGGACAGGAGCCGCAGGACACCGCGGTATTTCCTCTACTCGAAGGGCTCGACGGCATGCAGAAGATGTCGAAGTCGCTGAACAACTACATCGGCCTAAGCGAGCCGCCGGAACAGATCTACGGCAAGACCATGTCGATCCCGGATCCTCTGATCGAGAAGTACGTGCGACTGATCTCGGGTCTCGACGAACGCGAGCAGGCCGAGGTGCTTGCGATGAAGCCTCGCGACGCGAAAGCAGCCCTCGCACATCAGCTGGTGAAGCGTCTGCACGGCGAAGAGCCCGCACGCCGCGCAGAAGAGGACTTCGATCTGAAGTTTCGCAGGCACCAGACACCCGACCGCATTGATGAATTTGAAACTGGATTCCCAATCCGCCTGATCGAGGCGATGGTGAGCAGCGGGCTGGCCGAATCAAACAGAGAGGCGCGTCGCCTGATCGAGCAGCGCGGAGTCAAGATTGACGGTGTGGTCGCGACCGGCGACGATCCGTTGAATCCAGCCTCGGTTGTACAGGTCGGCAAGCGCCGCTGGATTCGATTTGTCGTGAAGTAAAATGAGCGAAAGCATGTTCGGAGGCGTTTCCTGATGTCAGGCCACTCCAAGTGGGCCGGCATCAAGCACAAGAAGGCGGTCGTCGACGCCAAGCGCGGCCAGGCGTTTACCCGCGCCAGCCGGGAGCTCACGATCGCTGCCCGCGAAGGCGGTGGAAACCCCGACGGCAACTTCCGGCTGCGCCTTGCGATGCAGAAAGCCCGGGAGATCAACATGCCCACCGACAAGATCCAGAACGCCATCAAGCGGGGGACGGGCGAGCTGGCCGGAGAGAGGCTCGAAGAGATCCGCTACGAGGGCTATGGCCCCGCGGGCGTGGCGGTCATGGTCGACGCGCTTACCGACAACCGCAACCGAACCTCGGCCTCCATCCGTCACCGGCTGAGCAAGCTCGGCGGCAACCTCGGTGAGAGCAACTCTGTCAACTGGATGTTCGAACGCAAGGGTGTCATCAGCGCGAACGCCGGTAAAGCAGACCCGGAAGAGGTGGGTCTTGCCGCCATCGAAGCGGGCGCTGACGATGTGCAGGTGGAGGGCAAATCGGTCGAGATCACCGCGCCGCCCAGCGTCTTTGAGAAGGTGAAGGCGGCCGTGGAAGCGCTGGGCGTGACGGTGGAGAACGCCGAGATCACGATGCAGCCGAAGCAGACCGTCCCGATTGGGGAAGACAAGGCCGCGGCAGTCCTCAGGCTGATGGAATCGCTCGAGGAGGACGAAGACGTCCAGCAGGTATACGCCAATTTCGATATTCCAACTGACGTTCTTGAACGCGTCTCAGCACAGGTATAAAAACATGGCTTGCAACCTGATGGACAAATGCCGGGCCGCAACAACGGACTGATCCTCGGCGTAGATCCCGGCCTGGCCGGCACGGGCTTCGCATTGTTCGCCGAGCCCAACCTCGTACTCGCCTGTAGCACTGTCGTCACGATTCCCGGTCGTGATGGTGCGCGTCTCTTGACCATCACCAGCCACCTTCGCGCGTTGCTCGCGGAAAATCCTCCCGCCGAAGCCTCGATCGAGGAGCTGTTCATGGGCCGCAACGCGACAAGCGCGGTCGGGGTCGCGCAGGCTCGGGGCGCGATCCTCAACGTGCTCGAGGAATGCGGCGTTCCCGTCTTCGAGTACAAGCCGAGCCAGGTGAAGGTCATCCTCACCGGCTACGGCAACGCCGATAAATCGCAAATCTCACGCATGCTGTCGGCGCAGGTGAAGATGCCGGAGGGGCGCCTCGACGATCACGCGCGCGATGCGATCGCGATCGCGCTGTGCCACGCCCGGAGCCGGGGATTCGCAAGGGCAGCGATAAGGTGATCGGACATCTCAGCGGAGTTGTGCGAAGGGCCGGTCCGGATTTCGTGGTGCTGGACGTCGGAGGGGTCGGCTACATCGTCACAGTGGCAAGCCAAACGCGGCAGCAGCTGCCGCCGCCAGGCGGCGATGTCGAGCTGCACATCCACACCCACGTGCGCGAAGACCAGCTCAACCTTTACGGATTCGCCTCGGTCGAAGAACTCGAGCTTTTCGAGATGCTGATCCAGGTTGACGGAGTCGGCCCGAAAGTCGGTCTCAACATCCTGAGCGCGGCGAGCCTCGAGGTGCTCAAGCGCGCCATCATGAGCGAGGATGCAGCCCCGATCAGGCGCGCGAGCGGAGTCGGTCAGCGCACGGCGGCCAAGGTGATCATCGAGCTCAAGCCGCGGCTTGACGCGGTGGCCGCGCTCGAAGCTGTGCCGCGCGCAGCTGCTATGACCGGTGACGGAGCCGTGCCGAAAGCCGTCGAGACCGCGCTGCGCAACCTCGGATTCTCGTCCCAGGAAGCGCGCACCGGGCTCGAGTCCGTGGACTGGCAGTCGGCACCGTCGACCCAGGAAGCCCTCGCTTCGGCCCTCAAGGCTCTGGGTCGCAAGTGACAAAGGACAAACTGCTCGACGCGCGCCCCGACGACGACCAGTACGACATCACGCTGCGCCCGCGGTCGCTGGCCGAATACATCGGCCAGCAGCAGGTCCTCGACAACCTCAGCATCCTTCTCGAGGCCGCGCGCCGCCGCGACGAGCCAGTCGAGCATGTGCTGCTTTGCGGTCCGCCTGGCCTGGGCAAGACGACGCTCGCGCACATCATCGCCAACGAGCTGGGGGTGGCGATCAAGGTCAGCTCGGGCCCCGCGATCGACCACCAGGGTGCGCTCGGCTCGATCCTCTTGAACCTCAGCACGCGCGACGTCTTCTTCATCGACGAGATCCACCGCCTCAACACGGTGGTCGAGGAATCGCTCTACCCAGCGCTGGAGGACTTTCGATTCGATGCGGTGCTTGGGAAGGGTGTCGGCGCGAGCGCGGCGACGTTGCCGCTTCCACATTTCACTTGCGTCGGCGCAACTACGCGCCAGGGCTTGCTCAGCGGTCCGCTGCGCGACCGTTTCGGTGCCGTCTACCGGCTCGACTTCTACACCAAGGCCGAGCTCGAAAAGATCGTCGGGAGGTCGGCGCGGATCCTGGACATCGAGATCCACGACGACGCTGTCTCCGAGATCGCCCGCCGCGCGCGCGGCACGCCTCGCATCGCCAATCGCCTGCTCCGGCGGGTGCGTGACTACGCGCAGGTGAGGGGCGACGGTCGGGCGACTGTGGACACGACGCGGCTCGCCCTCGAGATGCTGGACGTCGACGAGATCGGCCTGGAACCGCTCGATCGGCAGCTGCTGCATACAGTGATCGTGAAGTTCAAAGGAGGGCCCGTCGGCCTGGACACGCTCGCCACCTCGTTGTCCGAAGAGCCGGAGACGATCGAGGATGTGCACGAGCCCTACCTGATCCAGATCGGCTTCCTTGCCAGGACCGCTCGCGGCCGCGTGGCCACCGAGCTCGCCTACCGCCACATCGGGATCGCGCCGCCGCAACCCGACTCTCAGCAAACCCGCCTACTGTAAGGAGGCAGTGGCAGATGTCGGGAGACTGCTTCTTGTCTTCGGCGTGCTCCTCGTCGTCATCGGCGGGGCGCTGATGCTCTTCGGGCGCTTTCATCTGCCGGGCGACCTCACGTTCCATAGCGGGAGCACGACCGTCTACATCCCCCTCGCCACTAGCATCGTCCTCTCGATCGTGGCCACCATCGTGCTGAACCTGGTCTTCCGGCAGCGCTAGATGGGTAGTACGTACACTGATCGGCTGCCGTGCAGTTAGTTCTCAGCTGGCCGATTCGTCTGCTGGTCGTCGGAATTCTTGTCTTTTCCCTGTTCGTCGACGGGGCCGGTTACGTCTACCGCATCGCGAACCATTACCCGCTGACCGGCAACGCGCCGGGGCTGCCGCCGAACTTCGGCGTGTGGCAGCTGTTCTTCCACCGCGGCCTCGACCTCGCGGGCGGAACCCACATCGATTACCAACTGACCAACTTTCCGGCGGGGCAGAACCGTGCCGACGTCCAGCAGAAGACCATCCAGGTCATCAACAAGCGCGTCAACGCTCTGAACGTCAGCGAGCCGGAGATCCGCGGAGCCGGTTCCAACTACGACAGGATCACCGTCGACCTCGCCGGCGTCAACGCCGACCAGGCGCAGAAGACGATCGGCGCTGTCTCCAAGCTTGTCTACACGAGCTGGGTGCCCGACGCCAAGGTCACCGGTGGTCCGGAGCCCGGCTACAAGCCCAAGCTCACAGGGCTCACGGGCGACGACATCACGAGCGCCTCTCCCAACATCAACACCGACGGCACCGCCTGGGTGGTCAGCATCCAGTTCGGCTCGCACGGGGGCACGTTGTTCGACCAGCTGACCCGCGCCAACGTCGCGGCCTGCCCTGGGGATCCGAACACCGTTCAGACGGCCAACTGCGCGGAACGTCATCTGGCCATCTGGCTCGACCTGACCCAGAAGGACATCGACAACTGGGAGAACGCGGACTACGTGGCCAAGATCTACGCGCCATACGATCCTGGCTGCCTTTCGCAGCAGACCTCCACCACCGTCTGCGGTAAGTTCCTCACCAACCCAGTCACGATCGAGGAGATCTCGGGCGGGGCGGCCCAGATCAGCGGCAACTTCACGCAGCAGAGCGCGGCGGACCTGGCAACCGGAATCAACGCAGGTTCGCTCCCGGTCGATCTCGTGGCGCTTGACGTCACGCAGGTAAGCGCGACGCTCGGCGCGGAATCGGTCAAGTTGAGTCTCGCGGCCGGCCTGCTCGGCCTCGCGATCGTCGTCCTGTTCATGATCGTCTACTACCGCGTGCCCGGCCTTCTGGCGAGTCTCGCCCTCCTCTTTTATGCAGGCGCGGTGCTGGCCGTGTTCAAGGTCGTCCCGGTGACGTTGACGCTGGCCGGCATCACGGGGTTCATCCTCTCCGTGGGCATGGCGGTGGACGCCAACGTGCTGATCTTCGAACGCTTCAAAGAGGAAGTCAGAGCCGGCCGCACGATCAGCGCGGCGGTGGACGCGGCTGTGAGACGTGCTTGGCCGGCGATTCGCGACTCCAACACCTCGACGCTCATCACCTGTGTGATCCTCGGCTTCGTCGGCCCGTCGACGGTCAAGGGATTCGCCATCACGCTCGGCATCGGTGTCGTGGCGAGCTTGATCTCATCGATCATCGTCACCCACAACCTGCTGGCGATCGTGCTGACCGCGGGCGGGTTCAGGCGACCGGCGTTGCTCGGAGTAGATCGTGTCCGAGCTGTCTGACGTCAGCGCGGAGGAACAGAAGGCCGACGTCGTCGCCGACGGCGCATCGGAGTCCGAGCCGGCCGCCGCACGCGCTCCGGCCCCCTCCGCCGAGCCACGCGTCCGCCGCCTGAACATCATCGGCCTGCGCAACATCTTCTTCGCGATCTCGCTGCTGATCATCATCCCCGGCATCGTCTCGATGGCCACCAGGCACTTCGCGCTCGGCATCGACTTCGCGGGTGGCACGGAGCTGACTGTCACTTTCGCCAACCATCCGTCCCTGCAGCAGGTCGAGGGAGTGGTGGACGCCGAGGGCCTGAACGGCCAGGTGATCCAAACGGGAGGCGGCTACATCCTCCGCTACCCGGTGCTGAACCAGAACGAGCTCTCGAGCGTCCAGAGCTACCTCACCAGCCGGCTGGGCCCGATGAACGTGCAGCAGCAACTCTCGGTCGGCGGCACGATCGCCGGCGAGACGATCTTCTACTCGCTGCTGGCCGTCGTGCTCGCGTCGGTCGCCATCCTGTTGCTGCTGGCAATCCGGTTCCGCAACGTG
>Ga0209803_1000085_pt1 | contig 52257 bp, 36 predicted proteins | sample GraSoiAngelo_138_FD_185895 | JGI IMG/M metagenome (GOLD analysis project Ga0209803, IMG submission 185895) | Grasslands soil microbial communities from the Angelo Coastal Reserve, California, USA - 14_0929_09_40cm (SPAdes) (version 2) | ecosystem: Environmental > Terrestrial > Soil > Grasslands ...
GATCTGCGCTCCAACCAGCTCATCCGGATTCGTCACTGCCATCCTCGCCAGTGTAAGGGCCACGTCAAGGTCTACTATCATGAAGTCAAATTGTGTTTGGTTCAGCTTCTTGAGAAGGGCCGTAAAGTCTTCCCTTGAGAAATTCCCATTGGTCGTGTCCTCTGAGAATCGCCTCACTGCAACTACCCCCTAAGGCCTCAGTCGTTTGTCGCTATTGAACATGGCGCAACTCCGCTCTGTTTTTCACCTCGGCACTCTTGGGGAAACATCCCGCTTTACGCTTAAATTCTTGCCCTAGTGGCTTTGAGTCAAATCGCTTTGTTGATGCCCTTCATCGTGAGACTCGCCTGTGATACGGCGTAGAGTGCGTGTGCGCCTTTTCTTCGCCAAAAGGGTGCGTTGAGTGTTTGGAATCCCTTGGCGATATGTTGGCGAAGGCCGGAACTGTCAATGGCCTAGGACACGTTCGAGTGAAAGAGCTGAGTGGAGCTATTCGAGCCGCAAGCTTTACATAGGATCGATGATCGATGTGCGTGGCGCGGCCAGCAGGCACGTAGCTGGAGCACATGGTTGAGTTTCGTGAGGCTCCGGTAGACAATGAACGCGTGAGTCCGCACAAGCGCCGGATCGCCGATTACTTGCGGCCCAAAACTCTTGCGATGTTGTTGCTCGGGTTTTCTTCAGGCCTTCCCTTTCTCCTGGTCGGCAATACGTTTGGCTACTGGCTGCGCGATGAACACACCTCCCTGACGGCGATCGGGTTTCTTTCCTGGGTGGGCATTGCCTATTCGCTGAAGTTTTTGTGGGCGCCCTTAATGGATCGCGCCGACTTGCCGTTGTTTAAGCGGCTTGGACATCGGCGCGGATGGATGATGTTCTCGCAAATTCTCGTCGGGCTGGCGCTGTTCGCTATGGGCGGAACCGGCACGAAAGCCGGGCTCGGCCGGCTCGGCGCTCTTGCGCTCGTCGTCGCGTTTGCCTCATCGACACAGGACATTGTAGTCGACGCCTGGCGAATTGAATCGGCAGACGACGGAGAAGAACAAGGCCTCCTCGCGTCTGCCTATCAGTTCAGCTACCGCCTTGCGCTCCTGGCGACGGATTCCGTTATCCTTATCGTGGCAGCGACCGTAGGCTGGCGCATGTCCTACGGTATTTACGGCGCATGTATGGTCGTTGGAATGATCGCGACCTGGTTTGCAAAGGAACCGGAGCGCGCGGATGAGGTGATGGATAAAAAAGAGCGCGAAGCGCCGCTTTGGACGTGGCGCGGTTTCTTTGACGCTGTGGTGGGACCGTTCACCGCTTTTTTCCGCGCACATGGCTGGCTCGCGTTTGTGATGTTGGCGGCAATCAGCCTGTACCGGTTGCCGGACTTTATCATGGGTCCGATGGCGAATCCCTACTACCACGACATTGGTCTTTCGAAGCAAACAGTCGGAGCGGTGCGCGGCTCAATCGGACTCATCGCTACGTTTGCAGGCATCGCAGCGGGCGGATTCTGCTCGCTGAAGCTCGGCTACATGCGCGCGCTCATCATCGGGGGCATTGTGCAGGCTGCTGCGATTGCCACCTATGCGACCCTCGCGTTCGCGGGCACGACCATTCCTCTCTTCGCGCTGGTCATGGCAGGTGATAACTTCGGCATCAGCTTTGCAGGCGTTGCGCTTGTAGCATACATGTCGAGTCTCACCAACATTGGATACACCGCCACGCAGTATGCGCTCTTGAGTTCAACCTATGCCTGGCTGGGAAAGGTCTTGAAGGGGTTTTCGGGCGCTGAGGTCGAAAGTCTGAGCACCACGCACGGCCTCATTCATGCCTACGGCATTTTCTTTATCGCTTGCGGACTGACAGGCGTGCCTGCCGTCCTTCTTTTTGCGGCATTGGGTTACTGGCACAGGCGGAAGCAACCGCTCCCAGCCGCTGCCTCGCAGAGTCTTCACTCGTAACCAACGGTGGAGATACTTGCTGTGAAACGGGAAGTCAAAATCCCCACCCTATCTGCACAAACTCGCGCGCAGACAAAGGACGGGGCACCCTCCTTTTCATCCGCAGCGTCCACCAGGCCTGGTCCAATCGTGAATCAAATCCCTTGTGCATGTTGACCCCCTTCACGAGAATAGACTTGGCAGGGGCAAATCGGTTACAGGCCAACGCGTCCATTTCTCTTCGTGAACCGCGGCAGTCTGATCTGTAACCTTTATGGCGGTCGTGACTCCATCACGTGGAGGGTTTGTATGTTCAGCCCAACGGAAGTGGCCACTTCGCAAGAGCCCTTGAGTGACGAAGAAGTTGTGACGCGAGTGTTGGCGGGCGAGACCGGGATGTTTGAAATCATCATGCGCCGTCACAACCAGCGCCTCTACCACGTGGCTCGCGCAATTCTGCGCAATGATGGCGAAGCTGAGGACGTAATGCAGGACGCCTACGTGCGTGCTTACGAACATCTCGACCAGTTTGCCGCGAAAGCGAAGTTCTCCACTTGGCTGACACGTATTGCGGTGCACGAGGCCTTGTCGCGGCAGCGTCGCGGAAACCGATATCAGGAGTTGGAACCAATGTCAGAACGGGAGAGAGACCCCATGGATAGGTTTGCCTCTTTGGCGCCGGATCCGGAACAGCAAGCGTCAAACTCGGAGGTTCGCAGATTGCTGGAAGAAGCGGTTGAAAAGCTGCCGGACGCTTACCGGACCATCTTCATACTGCGCGACATCGAGGACATGAGCACGACCGATGCCGCAGATGTCCTCGAAATCACCGAAGACAATGTCAAGGTCCGCCTCCATCGAGCGCGGGCGTTGTTGCGCAAGAGTCTCTACGCGCGTGCCGGCATGGAAAGAAAAGAAGCATTCAATTTTCATGCCGTCCGGTGTGATCGCGTGGTTAAGAATGTCTTTGAAAGAATTCTGAAGCAAGCCTTGAATACGGAAGGCTCCGCGGCGAAGACCGAGTGACAGTCTGCCCGGTGCAGTAACTATAGACTGGCCGTAGCACGAAAAGAGTCGGCATGGACTGAAGAGGGGGCGCATGGCTGCCAAAGAAATTCCGATCGCTGGTTACGGACCCAGGTTGTTGGGTCGAGTCGAGGTTGCGGAAGGCACCATGGCCTTCCATTTCGAGAAACCACCGCAATTCGGTTTCAAACCAGGACAGTCCGCCGACCTGATACTAGCCAATCCTCCAGAAACTGACGCAGAGGGGAACACGCGCACTTTTTCGATTGCCAGTTCTCCATTCGAAAACCAGTTGATGTTTACCACGCGCATGCGTGCTACGGCGTTTAAGCGCACACTGAAGAAAATACCTCTGGGTACAGAGGTGAAGATTGACCCGCCAATGGGTTCCTTCACCCTCCATTCAACTGGCGAGAAAAATCAAGCTCGCCATCTCAGAATAGCCGGGAAGTGGAGGCGTGATCTTCACTAGGGCCCATGGGAGGTGCTTGCTCCCATAAGCTCAAGCTCCGAAGGGGATTGCCCTCCTCTTCGGCGCGTCTTCTGTGTAGGATGGAACGCCGCTACTTTAACAGGGGACCGAACCGGCCGGCAAAAACCTGCTCACCTGGTCCTCAACTTGTCGGTGAGATTCACTACGGCTTGGGTGGGTCAAATCTGGGGCGGGTCATTTTTGCCAAGCGCCCGAGCGGACGGGGCTAGTTCGCGCATCTTGCGCTCGAACGCGACAATAGGCGCTCATTGGCACGCTGGCGCACTTTGTCGTGCCTAGTCAGAATTTGCGTGGTGAAGACGCGGAGCCTTCATTTTAGCTCAAAGCTCAGCCTTGACGAGGATCGCCAAAGCGGCAGGCCGTTTTCTTTCTCCCTGGATTTGTATTTCGCGACGCTACTGAAGCGAACTCGCGACGGCGGAGAACGCAGTGTTAGCGTGTTGGCCGATCAGCCGGATGGTGCCAATCACAATAATGAGAATCGTTGCCAACATCACGGCATACTCTGCGATATCTTGTCCTTCATCCTCCAGCCAAACCCGATGCAGAAAAGCAATCATGTTCCACCTCATGTGGATGCGATCTCAAGAATTTAAGGGAGTTCCTCCAGGTTCAGGCGGCCTCAGCGCTTAGTCGTTGTGCCAGACAAACATGTGCACGGGGGATATCCACTCACCCGGGGTCGTCCTCAAAGCACATCAAAAACCGGCCGCTCCGGGGCGAACCTCCCGAAGTCCCCACACTCCTCGGAGCATGGGAAAAAACACGCGAATCCTACTCTGCTTCCGCTCACAAGCCACTACGGACTTTCCTGTAGTAAGCCCGCGTAAATGCCTTACGGCACGATCCTGACCGAGTTTGCTTTTAGCGAGAGTGTATGAGGCCGAGGAAGTCCTTGGTAGACATAGATTTGCCCGGATTGGTGCGGTCACGATTTCCTGCCAGGATTTATCGCCACGCCAGAACCTTCCTTCAGAGTGTTAATCGTGTCCACTCGCACATTATCGAACTGCTCGACCAGTCCACTTGGCCAGCGCACCTGGATCGAGTCTACTTTCTCGACGCTACCCAGCCCAAAATGCACCCGCATATCGCTTTGCGAGATGTAGCTTCCCCCACTGCGAACCTCGTCTACCATTATCCGCTTGCTGATTTTCACCGTTATGCGGGCCCCGATTCCGTCTCGATTGGAGCGTGTTCCCACAGTCTTGAATGCGATCCAGTGATTGGGCGAGCGCAGGTCATTCATCAACAGACTCGGCTTTGCGCTCATATTGCTAATCACTACGGAAAGCCGGCCATCGTTCCATAAATCGCCCACGGCCAATCCGCGAGAGGACGCCACGGTCGTAATCCCCGGTCCGGAAGTCGCGGATATATCCGTAAACGTGCCGTTGCCATTGTTGTGATAAAGGATGCGCGGCTCCTGGAAACTGCTTCCCAGGTGGTGTTTGTCTACTTCCGGATACACGTGTCCGTTGGCCAGGATCAGATCGGGCCAGCCATCATTGTCGAAGTCAAAGAACATCGTGCCCCAGCCCAGGTACTGTGTATGCAAGCCCAGTCCCACGGCAAAAGTAGCGTCCGTGAAGGTGCCATCGCCGTTGTTGCGATACAGGGTGGACGTATCGTCCGAAAAATTAGTTTTGAAAAGGTCTATGCGGCCGTCGCCGTCAAAATCGCCAGCAGTGATCCCCATTCCCGCCTGCTCGCGCCCGTCTTCGTTGAAAGCAGCGCCGGCGGTGACGGCAACGTCGGTGAAGGTTCCGTCGTGATTGTTGCGGTATAGGATGCTGGGGGTGCTGTCGCACGCCACATAGATATCCGGCCAACCATCATCGTCAAAGTCGAGCGTAGTAACGCCGAGAGAGTAGTGGCCATCGGTCTGATCGATGTGCGCCTTGGCGGTGACGTCGTCAAAATTTCCGTTTCCCCGATTGTGATAAAGAATGTTCTTCGCGCGGGGCAGGCCGCGCGGTCCGCACATCACAGGAGTGCCTTTCCAGACGCAAGACGTCCGCTCCCCGGGCGCAGGTGCAGTGGAGACGTCGAAATCGACGTAGTTGGCGACGATCAGATCAAGCAAGCCGTCGCGATCGTAGTCCACGAACGCGCATCCCGAGCCCCAGGCCTTTCCTGATCCCGCCGCTCCCGCTGGCTCGCCCACTTCTTTGAACACGCCCTGGTCGTTGTGGTACAGGCGATTCTTGCCGTAATAAGTGACGTACAGATCCTCCCAGCCGTCATTGTCGTAGTCGCCCACGCAGACTCCTTGTCCCCAGCCCGAAGCCGCCAGACCCGCTTTGAGCGTTACGTCGCTGAAAGTGCCGTCATGATTATTGCGATAAAGTTGATTGGTAGGAGACTTTCCAGTGGGGAACCCTTCCAGAGTGGTGCCATTCACGATGAAGATGTCGGGCCAGCCGTCGTTGTCATAATCGAAAATCGCAACGCCGGTGCCGGTTGTCTCGATGATGTACTTCTTGCTATCAAGCCCGCCAAACACGTTGGTCACGGCGAGGCCGGCTTTTTCGGCGATATCAGTGAAGTGAGCGAGAGAGGGTGGATCTTTGGAGGGCTCGGGTTTTGATCCCTGTGCCGTCGTCAGCACACTCATTAACAGAACGATGGACCCAACCGCTCCGGCAAACTGCGTGCGAAGACAACGACCTGAATCCATGGCCCTCGCAGCATCCTAGTGGCGCACTCCGGCTTGGGTCAAGGTGGCCGTTTATTGCTATTCTTGGAGATCACATTTTGTAATCGTGAGTTCTCACGCTGCACAATGATCTACAAACCCCTCCAGGTCGGTATTTTGCTGGTGTGTCTCACTGGGTTGGCTACTTCTGCCCCACAGAGGGAGAGTGCGGCGCAGGTCGAATCGCTCTATCAAAAAGGTCTTGCCGCCCTGAAGCGGGGGGACCTCAGTTCCGCGCGCACGACTTTCGAGCGCGTACTCAAGCTCGATCCGCGCAGTCCTGAAGCGCACAATTCGCTGGGGTTTGTACTGTTTACCCAAGGCCAACTTGATCCCGCGATTTCCCACTTCCGCACGGCCCTTAAGTTGAAGCCAAATTCTCCACAGGCTGAAACCAATTTGGCGAGTGCGCTGGCTCAAGAAGGTGACATCCAGCAAGCGATTGCTGCAGCCCGCGGTGCCGTTCGCCTGGCCCCGAACGACGCGGAAACACACCGCACGCTGGGGCGTGTGCTGAGTTTCGCCGGGGATTCCGATGGCGCCATCGCCGAGCTGCGGCGGGCCACCGAACTTGACGCGCAGCGCGCCGATTTGCACGATGAACTGGGTTCTGTCCTGGCGCAAAAATTGCAACCGGCCGAAGCCGCTGCAGAATTTTCACAGGCACTGCGATTGCAGCCAAATTCAGCGCATGCCAACCTTCATCTCGGTGTCGTCCGCTGGCAGCAAAAATCTTTAGAGGAAGCTCAGGATCTACTCAGCAAGGCCGTGCAACTCGATCCGAAAAGCGCCCAGCCTCACTATTATTTGGCCCGCGTTTTGGAAGATCGAGGCGAGCGGGACGATGCCATCCGCGAGCTCCAGGCGGCCGTGAAATTGCAGCCCGACTTCGTCGAGGCCCAGAATCAACTGGGATTGTTGCTGCAGCGCGCTGGCGATGCCGACGGCGCCGTCTCCGCTTTTCAGCATGTCGTACAGCTTCAGCCCGAGAATCCCGACGCGCACAACAACCTCGGTCTCGCGCTCATCCAGGCAGGCCAGGCCTCCACCTCCATTCCCGAATTCGAGGCGGCATTGCGCCTGCGGCCGAAGGGCGCTTCCTACCGGGGGAACCTGGGGACCGCTTATTTGCAAAAGGCGGATTTTGACAGCGCCATCACACAGTTTCGCTCCGCTCTTGAAACAGCTCCCGACGACGCCACGGTTCACTACAATCTCGGCCTTGCGCTTAAGCTCAAGGATCAACTGGCCGATGCGACCGCCGAGTTTCAGAAAGCGGCGCAACTCGATCCCAATCAGGCCGACATCCACTACACCTTGGGCGTCACATACTGGCAGCAGGGCGATTTCCCACACGCTGCCGGAGAACTCCGCGCCGCACTGAAGATCAAACCCGATTATGCGGAAGCGCATTACACCTTGGGCACGGTGCTGAAGCAGCAGGGAAATTTCGAGGACGCGGCTGCCGAGTTGCGGGAGGCTATTCATCTCCAGCCCGACTTTGCCGGCGCACACACCACGTTGGCTGCCGTCCTCCGCCAGCTCGGGGACCGTGACGGTGCAGTGGCGGAGGCCCGGGCCGGAGAATTGATCGCTAAGGAAAAAACAAATCTACAGGCCGCAACCTTTGCCACCAACTCCGGGAAACGTTTACTGACGGTGGGCGATCTGGACGGAGCCGTCTCACAATTTCGAAATGCCATCCGCATGGTTCCCGCCTATGCTCCTGGGCACTACCAACTGGGGATTGCGTTATCGCGCAAGGGAGACAAAAGAGAAGCGGAGCAGGAGTTCAAAAAAGCGAACGATCTGGATCCTCGCCTCACGCCGCCCAAGGAATAGGATTTGGTCAATTCTCCATGACGCGAGACATCTTTCGTGCCTCGGTCGGCGACAACGTGGCAGGTGGGTGATGATTTTTCATAGAACCAAATCGAAACCTACGCGATTTCATATCTCCACGAGTTGTGCAAACTTCTCTTGACAAGTGAAAGCAAGGAGATTAGCGTGACCGTCACATTGGAACGTGAGTTGCGTCACACATTCGTGTGACCCCTGGGAACTGTCGAGAGTCCACTCTCTTGAGACGCACTTCCAATTCGACGCGTCGTGGGAACTGTGTATCTTTTTTCGACGGCGGTTTCATTTTTTCAGCCGTGGCCCATAAAACGAAGGCTCCCACCTCAAACACCAACAACAGTAGCTTCCATGGAAAACAGGCAGCCCCGGCGATGCACGCCTGAAAGACCTGCGGAGGAATTTGCGATGACAAGGCGATTGATTCTGGCAGTAGTCACTCTGGCATTCCTGGTAGTTACACTGGCCTCGACCTCGGCCTTTGCCCAAGCGGTCTATGGCAGCATCATCGGCACGGTGACCGATCCGCAAGGCGCCGCGGTGCCCAACGCCAAGGTGACAGTCACGAACCAGCGCAAGGGCGCGAGTGACCAAACGACTACAAACCAGGACGGCAACTATTCCGTTACGCACCTGATCTCCGATATTTACACGGTGCGAGCGGAAGCGCCCGGCTTCAAGACGATAGAGCTGAAGAACATTGTCGTTTCTGCCGACACCGGCTCTCGCGTAGATGCGCAATTCCAGGTAGGAGGTACTCAGGAGACTGTCGAAGTCACGGCTGAGGCGCCACAGCTGAAGACTGACCGCGCCGACGTGGCAACTACGTTTGATTCCAGAATGGTGGAAGGACTGCCGCTGCTCAACCGTAATTTCCAGAGCCTTGAGTTGGCGGCTCCCGGTACCCAGAAACTCGTTGGCTGGAGTCACGCCGCGACGGAGAATCCGCAGGGCAGCCAGCAAATCTTTGTAAACGGTCAACACTTCAGCGGTACGGCATATGAACTAGATGGTACTGACAACCAAGATCCAATCTTGGGGATCATTGTCGTGAACCCCAACATCGACGCCGTCACCGAGACCAAGTTCAATCTGCAAAATTATGATGCCGAATTTGGCAAAGCAGTAGCGGGCATTATGACGGTGCAAACGAAATCCGGCAGCAACGATTTCCACGGCGACGGATTCTACTTCCGTCGCACCGACGCTACCCAGGCGCGCAACCCCTTTCAGCAGTTCAAGCCGGATCCGGTCACCGGGCGATTAATTCCATCATCCAGGTGGCAGCAATTCGGGGGCACCTTCGGCGGACCAATTCTGAAAGACAAACTCTTTTTCTTTGGTGACTATCAAGGTACCCGACAATCCGTCGGCACCACCAATACCCTCACGATTCCAACCCAGCGGGTGCTGCAGACGTGTATCGCTCCAGGTGACGGCAGCGGATTCTGCCAGCTCGATCAATATGCGCCCTTCTTCGGGAACGGCAAGGCAGGCGATCCTTCCACGTTCCTATATGATCGCACTACTAGCGCAGCGACCGATGGCAGCGGGCGTTCGCAATTCCTCGGGCCAGGTGGACAGCCCAACTGGATTCCCTTGGCGCGCATATCGCCAGTTGCTCAAAGCATCCTCAAGCTTTACCAACAACTGACCCCGAGCAATACGCAAGTCACCAACAACTTCGTTGCCTCCGGTTCCGGGCCATTCTCACAGAACAGCTTCGACACCCGCGTCGATTACACCGCCAGTTCAACCGTAAATGTCTTTGGTCGGTTCAGCTTGGCCAGGTTCAGTTTGTCGGGTGGGGGATCCCTAGGCACGCTGGGTGGTGTCGGCTTGGGGCAGTTGGGCTTAGCGGGCAGTTCCGTAACCCATAATTACAGCTTGGCAACAGGCTTTACCAAGACTTTTAGTTCTTCACTCTTGACTGACTTTCGTTTCGGCTGGTTCAAGTACAACCCAACTACGCACAAGCCGGACGAAGGCAAGACTCCAGCCAAGGATGTTGGGATCCCGAACGTCAACTTTGGCGATCTGTTTACATCCGGTTGGCCGAGCTTCCAGGGTGACGGGCCGAACTCTCAACCTGGCGTGTTGAGCGCTTTTGGGGATGGTTTGAACGTCGGACGCTGCAACTGCCCACTAATTGAAAGTGAACAGCAGCTCCAGTTCGTGAACAACTGGACAAAGATGAAGGGCAATCATCAGATCAAGTTCGGTGCTGACGTTCGGCGGGCTTACAACCTACGCGTTCCCAGTGACGCCGACCGTGCTGGCGTCATGCACTTTGATTCGGGTACCACCTCGAACAAAGGTGTGGGAGGCAACGGCATCGGCAGCTTCCTGCTGGGCGACGTTCACAACATGAACCGCTTCATCAGCCGCAGCCTGACGGCGGCAGAGCGACAGAATCGTTTCTTCTTCTACGGCCAAGACACCTGGCGCATGACTCCCAAGCTGACCCTCAATTACGGTCTGCGCTGGGAGCTGTACATGCCTGAATCCGTAAACGGAAAGGGCAACGGCGGTTTTGCCAATCCACAGGAAGGAATTATCCGCATTGCCGGTTACGGTCCTTACGGACTAAACGGCAATATTGACAATGACTGGAAGGCGTTTGCACCGCGGCTTGGCGTTGCCTACCAGCTCACGTCCAAGACGGTTATCCGCATGGGGTACGGTCGCAGCTATGACATCGGTGTGTTCGGCTCGAATTTCGGTCACGCTGTGACTCAGAACCTGCCGGTACTGGTGAACCAGAGCGTTACGGCAAGCAACAACCTGGCTAACAACGGGTTACCTGCTGGAGTTGATGACGCCTATTTCCCGGCTTTCACGCTCTCGCAAGGGCCGCCAGTATTTACCTTCCCTACGATTCCGTCTAACGGCGTTCTGCCTCTGGGCGGACCCGGGAACGATGTCCAACCAAGGATGCGCCCGAAATTCCAACGACTCCCGACGCTTGACGCGTGGAATCTGACCGTACAGAGACAGCTTACGAACACCATGAGTCTGGAAGTCGGATATGTAGCCAACAAGGGCACGCATGGGTTCGCAGGTAACGGCCCGGCCTACAACGCGAACCAGGTGCCTTTCGGACCTGGAGCTGCCGTTGCGAGCGGGAAGGACGCGCTGGGTAATACAGTGGCAAACGGAACCTCGTGTTCAGCACCGGGTGTGACTTGCTCAGTCGCGTTTGTCGCCACGACCTCACGCGACCAGCGCCGACCATTCTATAACCACTTTACTTATCCGGATTACCCGGGCCTAGTCTGCTGCAACAACGACCAGATCATGGGCAACTACTTTGGCAATGACGCCAGCAGTAATTACAACTCGCTGCAGGTCAAAGTCGACAAGCGATTCTCCCAAGGTCTGCAATTCAGCGCATTCTACACCTTCTCCCATGCCAACAACTTTACGAATGACAATAACTTCCTGTACTCGGTTGCGCCGCGACAAAGTTACGGTCCTGACGACATGAACCGTAACCACGTCTTTCTAGTGGACATGGTCTATCAGCTGCCGTTCGGAAAGGGGAAGACGTTCGCAGGAAGTGCTGGTCGAGTGCTGGACCTTGTCGTAGGCGGCTGGCAAATCAGCAATGGCCTGAACTGGAGCGGCGGTTTGCCCTGGACGGCTAACGCGGGTGAGTGCGGCGAAATTAATGATACGGGCCCGTGCCTGCCGAACTACCACGGCGGATTCCACGTGGGCGCTGGGAGTCTGCAACATCCGGCAAGTGGACAGCCCTTTATTCAGTACTTCACCCCAGTCACCGGTCTGGCGTACGACCTGTCCGGAGCTACTGTAGGCGTAACAGACAGCTGTAGTCTGCCGCGGCCTACATCGGGGGCGTTCTCTTTACCCGCTTGCGGCACTGATGGCAATGTGGGTCGGAACAGCTTCCGAGGCCCTCATCACTTCAGTGATGATATGGGAATCTCCAAGAACTTCCGGGCCACTGAACGGTTCACGGTTCAGTTCCGGATGGACGCTTACAACGTGTTCAACCACCCAGTCCTGGGCTTCAGTTCGCAGGATTACGGCGCGACCGGCGGAACCTGCGTGGACTGCGGCGGCAACAACGGCCAGATTCGAAACATCGAGGATGGCACGACCATGCGCCAACTGCAGTTTGGGCTTAAACTCATTTTCTAGTCTCGATTGATGCTACTTCAGGAGGGAGTCTCGACTCCCTCCTTGTTTTTTGCTCGGAATTTGCCCCGGATCGCTAGTTTCAATCAATTCCCATGCTGCAGATGACCACAAGGGTACAAATTGTCTACTACGGAGCAGCCGATAAGTACGTCGGAGCCGCAGAGGCCTCGTTGACCCACTGACCTTCCTTTTGTGCTCTAATTCTGAAGACGCCTGACTCGCTGGTCCATCCATGTCACTACTGAGGCTGCTATTCCTTTTTGCGCTGATCACGGGTGGTTTTGGTCATTCCGCCGGTCAAACCGCGACGCCATCTGCGCCTGATAAACCTGCGGCCGCTGCGCAGTCCTCCGACTTCGATAAACCCCGTCGTCTCATGGACCAGGGCAAATACGACGAAGCCATTGCCCAGCTTCAGGAATTGGCGGCAAAGGATCCCGCCCGGAAGGGGTTAGCTCGTGAACTGGGTATGGCCTACTACAAGAAGGGCGATTACATGAAGGCGATAGACTCGTTGAAGAAGGCGACCGAAGAACTTCCCGCTGACAACGAAGCCACGCAACTGCTCGGCCTCTCGTACTACCTCAGTGGCCGTCCGGCTGAAGCCATCCCGTTGCTCGACAAGGTTCAAACCTGGTTCCCGCGCGCCAACGTCGACGCCTCCTACATCCTGGGCATCTGCTACATCCAGACCAAGAACTACCCCCAGGCGCGCACAGCGTTCGCCCGCATGTTCGACGTGACGCCAGACTCCGCCGCCGCTTATCTCTTTACCGCGCGCATGCTGCTTCGCCAGGAATTCGATCCCGTTGCCGAGGAGTGCGCGCAGAAGGCGGTCGCGCTCGACCCCAAACTTCCCTTGGCGCACTTCCTGCTAGGCGAGCTCTACTTGTACAAGTCGCGCATCCCAGAGGCCATCGCTGAATTTCAGAAGGAACTCGCCATCAATCCGGGCCATGCGGCCACTTATTACAAACTTGCCGACGCCTACGCCCGCGTTCAAAAATTTGACGATGCCGAACGTCTCCTGCAGCGCTCCATTTGGCTGGATGCCACTTCCACCGGCCCGTATATCCTGATGGGAAAGGTCCTGGGAAAAAAGGGAGAGACGGAGCTGGCGGTTCGCGCCCTTCAGCGTGCCCTGGCAATGGATCCCAATAACCCCATCCCACATCACTTGCTGGGCGAAGCCTATCGTCAGCTCGGCAGGGCTGACGAGGCCGCGCGCGAACTAAAAATGGCCGAGCAGCTAACTGAATCCGAGAACGCCAAACACTAGCCGGCGTAAGAGTCCGCGCCGATACCCGACTTCCCGCCGCTCTGTGAAAAACGGGAACCCCCTCCCGTTTCATGGAGCGCTCTTATACGGATTTCTGTAGAAGCGAAGGAGTGTCTTCTCTCGCCATATGACTGGGTCGGGTTGACTCAGGTACTTTCGATTCTGCAGTGGTATGCGCGTGAAAATAGAATGCTTATGCGCGTGCAGATTAGGCACGAGACTTGCGACTCAAATTGTTGCCAGCGCGCCACAAAAATGCACTAGGACTTGCATGGGGCCTGTCAGCTTTTGGGTGAGAGCGTTCTGAGCTGATCAAGGCGACTACCTCGGAGCGCTGATTCTCGTTCAAATCTGTGCTAAGCAATCGGCATAACGTTTGGTCTCGATCGTGATTTTCAGGTCCGGTCGGAAGAGCAGGAGGAGCAACATGTTAAACCTTCGATTTTTGCGATTCACCACCTTAGCCCTGGCTATCGGCCTGTTGTTGGCTGCACTGGGCTGCAGTAACACGGCCAAGCCAACTACGATGACGGCTGCCAACGCGCAGTTTAAGATCGGGGATGCACCCGCCGACTCCGTGTTGTCGTTAGTAGTGACCCTAACTCGGGTTGACCTGATGCAGCAAGGCGGAGGAACGGTCACGGTTCTGGATTCGCCCAAGAAGATCGAGTTGACCCATCTCGCAGGCACAGTGGAGTCCTTCGGGGCGGCGAACGTGCCGCCCGGAACCTACCAATCTGCCAAGGTCTCGATTTCAACCGTGGACGTCACCTATATTCCGCCAAACAGCACTACGCCCGTCGAGAAGACGTTTACGCTGAACACGACTGTCACCGTCATGTTCAGCCCTGCCGTTACCATCGGCAAAGAACCCAGCGTCCTGAGCTTCGACTTCAACGCCGCTCAGTCCCTCACGTTTGATTCTGCCGGCAACGTGACCGGTATCAATCCTGTGATTACGGTTTCCGTGCAGGTGGTCTCCGGCGAACAGGAAGATGACGAGGAGCACGGCGAAATCGAAGACATGGCCGGCACCATCAGCGCGGTCACGCCCGCCAGTGGCACTATGGCCGCGTCTTTTGACCTCACGCCGGAGTCTGGCAGTTCAGCCCAGGCTTTCACCGTGGACGCGAACACCAAATTCGAAGACGGCATCTCCCAGTTTGCTGATCTGAAGACCGGCATGCTAGTAGAGGTGGACGCCCTTACCCAAACCGACGGTTCCCTGCTGGCTACCAAAGTCGAATTGATGGAAGCCAGCGAGGGAATGGAAGCCGATGGCCTGGTTACTGCGACTTCCGGCGCTCCCGTCACTTCCGTGACTCTGCTGGTACAGCATGAGAGCGGCAACATGACCAAGGACATGGTTGGCGCGACTCTGACCGTGGATGTTTCCAATGCCGTGTTCAAGAGTCCGCTAAGCAATTCGAATTTCTCCAGGCTGCTGCGAAATCTGCCGTTCACACCGAAGTTCGACAATACGACGGTGGCAGTCGGGCAGCGCGTACAGGTGAACGCCCCTGTAGCCAGCCAGATGCAAAGCAGCTTCTCAGCAAGCCAGGTTAAGCTGCAGAAGCAGGCGTTGTCGGGAACGGTTGGCGCAGCGCCCATGGGTTCCAATACCAGCTTCTCGCTACTGCTGGATGCCGACTCGGCATTCGTGAAACTCACGGGTGTGTCCAGCGTGAATGTGTACCAGGGGCCCGGGACGCAAGAGATGAGCCCCGTTGCGCCGGGCACGAAGCTCCGCGTGCGTGGTTTGTTGTTCTTCGACGGGACTAACTATCAGCTCGTCGCCGCACGCGTCGCTAAACCGGACTAAAGCATTTGTAATTGACGGGGTGCCCGCATGTGTCCCTACTTTTGGGAGACATGGGGAAGATCCTCAAATACCAAGACTCGTATCAGGGCACGGCTTCAGCCGTGCCCTGATACAAATCGCTTAGTACGGAGTGAAATCCTGCCGGTAGCTCAGGTTCACGATGTCCTGGAACATGGGCGTACCTGGTGGCAGGTTCGCCGGATTTAGGAACAACGTGTCGAACTGGTAGTTACGAGCGGGCGGGCTGTAGACGAGCGAGCAGCACTTGAAGGTACCGGTCGCATACTGGGAGTAATAGAGGCTCACCAGGGAACCGCGATAACCAAGTGTCCGGCCGCCCCAGTTTTCGATGTAGCGGAGGAAGTTGTGCATTCCGCCGTCGGTCCCGAAGTCCTGGCCGGTCCCGCCGATATGTTGGAAGTTCACTCCTTTGCCGGCAGCGATTGCCATACGGTAATAGGTATTGGCTGCGGGCCGGGATCCCAGAGAACTGGGATATTTCATGCTCTCGAAGTCACTCCAGCTGGTGGAAAGGAAAGTGACTGCGTCGGCGATGACTGCGGCGGCGGCGTGGGGAACGTCGCTGGTGGTGTCCGGATTTGACCAGAAGGGGTCGGCGGCGGAGCTATTGTAATCCCCTTGCACGTAGACGGGGTTCTCGGAAACCACGGTAAATCCGCCACCACCGCCCTGTGCGGGTGGAATGGTGGGCAGATTACCCAGCCCGGCGTCCACTAACTTCAACACGTGGCGAGCGCCCGAAACTTTGTTGGCATAGGCATTGCCGTTGCCGCTGAGGCAATCGAGTCTTAAGAACGGGGCAGCGAGGCCTGCGCCGAGGTTCTTAAAGCCGCCACCGACACTGGCGGCTCCCCAATTGTCGAGCAGGTTGTTCTCATCGACGTCTTCGGGCGAGTAGCCATTGGAGTAAACGGGATCAAGCGCGCCATCGGGCGAGCCGTTCGCGGAGCCGGAATTGATGACGTCCTCCAATCCCGAGGCGCCGTTGAGGGCAACCGGCGTGACATTCGGATCGGCCACCATACCGCGGCGATCGGAAAAGTACAGGATGTAGCCGTTCTGATTTGAGAAATTGACATTGGGACCATTGGCTCCAATAGTCCCAAGGAGCCACTGCCGCAGGTTGCCCACATCGACCTCAACTGCGTTCATGACCCCGTTCGCATAGCAAAACGTGCCGGTCAGAGCGGTCGAATCGCGTGGAAAGCCTTCCCGTGCGTCGTAGAAATTGATCGGATACCAGCTGAACTGCGAGTTGGCTCCAGTGCGATTCGGAGCCGGTGTATCAGAACCATTGATTGCACCGTCAGCATTGCGGTCTGCCAGCTTTTGGAAAATCAGGATGGCATTCGGGTGTCCCGTAACATCGCTGCCGGGAGCGGTTCGCGGAAGAAGGCCGCGGCCAAATCCCAGGCCCAGCCACTCGTTCGTGACTCCGACCCAATTGCCGGTATTTCCGTTTAGATACTCCACCCGCAGATAACCGTCAACCAGATTCCAATTACCAGTACTCGGGAACCAGGATGGATCATAGCCGCCCTGGGCTTGAGCGAAGTAGCTGGTGGATCCGGCCGGTGTTCCCGGGACGTTAACGACGGAATTGGCGTCCAAGTGAAAGTCCTGTCCGTCGGGATTCGGATTTGCGCTTCCGTCGGTGTGGAGGTTGGCCAAAGTATCAGCCAGGATTACCCTGATCGCAGCTTTGTTGTACTCGCGGGAAGCGCCCAGCGGCGAAGTTGCCGATTCTCCGGCCGGCGGTTTGCGGACGATCTGGATCTGCGTCGCGCTGGCATTCATGCTGGCGCCGCCTACGAACGGAAGTGTCAGCGGAGTCACGCCCGTAGCATTGTTGGCGAGAAATCCGTTGTAGGTGTTGGTGGAAGTATTGAACCATCCCGGGTCCTGTGCACCGGCGGATGGAATGCCGCCACTCCAACTCGCCTGCGGCACCGTGAAGCTCAGACAATTGGTAGCGGGCTGAGCCGTGTTGCAGCCGCCACTCGCATTGGGGGCATATACCATCCCGCCGTAACCGCTGGAGGTGGGCCAGTCGTTGGCCAGACGGTCGCGAATAATCTGCCCGGCGGCCGTGACTTTCGAATAAAAGACCAGCGTCGAGCCGCTGGCGACGTAGAGGTTGCCGTTGCTGTGCACCCGTCCGCGAAAATCAAACCTCGGGCCGGCAAAATAACTCAGGTCGCTATCGGAAAAAACGCCGAATTGGAATACCGGGATCAGTGCCACTTCCACGTTGCGGAGCATGTTGACGTTCGCACCGCCTGGGCGGGTGGCGTTCACTTGCAAGGTGTAAAGAACCTTTTCTGCCGTCAACCCGGCGTTCGGTCCGGCGCTGATCGTGCCCCAAGTTGCCACTGGGTTCCCGGCCGCATCAACCACGGTCGGCTTGATACTCTCCACGTAATTCACGTTTGGAACCATCGCTGGAGTAGGCGGGTTGTTGGCCAGGTTGGCAATCGCGGCCGGACTGGGAGCAAGACTTACCTGATAGAGTTGGGCCAGGTCGGCTGTGAGTTTTTCCATGCCGGCTTCTGCACCATAGTACGCCACGTTGCTCTCTTTGCTGTTGCCGCCCATCCGAGTCTCGCTGGTGACCAGCATGATCACACCCACAGCGATACCCGACATCAGCACCAGGAGAAGTAGAGCAGCGATCAGTGTGAATCCTCGCGCGCGACTTGTGGCCTTACCCATAGACTCGTCTCCCCGAACTCTTAAGCCATTACCGGTAGCGGTCGCGGAAATTGAGATTCCGCGTACTGACTGAGCTGACCAGAGCCATGTTCTGGGCCTTGTTCCCTGACAACAGGCTCTGTCCCATCAACGTAATGTTCACCTTGTGAATCTGGCTAGGGGTAAAACCGGCTGCGATGGGGTCCTTGACGTTGGCGCAGGTGGGTCCGGCGGTGACCGAGTCGCACACGTCATAGGTAAACTGCAGGTCGATGATGTTGTCGGCTACCGGCACCGGCTCTTGTCCATTGACTTGGCGCATCAGGCGTGGGGGCCGATTGGCAGGAACGTCCACGAAATACGTCACCGCCAGGATCCGCCATGCGGTCGTTGGGCTGCAGCAGGTGAGGGATGCGATATTCCCCTGCGCCGCACCAGACTGGTTGATATTCAAGGGATCCAGGTTGCCGAACGTGATCGTGCCCCCGCCGGGGACAATGCCAGTCACTTCTCCAATGGCCCAGCCATCACCGCCCGCGCTATTACTCAGCATAATCAAATCGCCCGGTTTGATTCCGTTCGCCGGATCATCCACGGGCGGCGGAAGCGGAGTGGGAGCGGGCACAGGCAAAGCAAGATTGATGGTCGTCCCGGTGTTGTCCGGAAATGTGACTTGGTATTGGTTCAGCGGAAAGCTGTAATCGACATAGATGACCGTGATAGCGTCGGCCGCCCGATTGGTGGCTGGGATCACTCCCGGCCCACCTTTTTCCATACCATTGCCCGGTCCCGGAATCAGCCCGTACATGTAGTTGTTCACCGGCGTAGGCGGGGTTCCGATAGTGCCCGTGGGATAGCCGTTGTTATTCAACCAGCACGTTCCGCTCTGGTCACAGGCGAAGCGAGATAGACTCGCACCCGCGCCATTCGGCAAAGCCAAGCCGCCAGGACGCAAACCAGCCCCGGACATGCTCACGTCTTTGACAATCAGGTTCACGCCGGCACGGACGTTCTGCTGCATCTCAGCACGCTTCACCACCAGGGACGTGGCTTCCATTCCGCTTTGGAAGATCGCTGTGGCCGCTCCCAGAACCATCAAACCCAGGGCCATAGCGACGATGAGTTCGACCAGGGTGAAACCGCGCTCGTAGGTAGTCACTCGCTGCATCCTTGCCTTTTAACGGTAGGGCGAAATCAGGCCCTGGATCGTGTAGTCGCGCAGCCCTCCCGGAGGGGTTGCGTACGACACCGTCACAGTAATTTGCCGCAGGTTGGGGTTAGGGCCGCCACCCACGGCAGGCACGGGGCTAATCGTTATTGTCCGCGTGAAGTAGGAAAGGGACATGGTTACATCGTCGGCCGTTCCCAAGACACCGTCTGGCCCCGGCAAAATCACGCATTGATAGACGCCGGGACAGCCGGGTTGTGGGCCATCGTCAGCAGTGCCGTCCAACCCATCCGGGCCTGCGCCCATCAGCGGAGTCGGTCCGGCCGTGAATATGCCGTTGGGGACATTCTGAATCTGGGCATAGGTAATCTGGTTGGTGGCGCGTGCTGTAAAGATACTCTCAAATGCTTCGGTCGCCTTTTGCCGTGCGATTTCGTCTTGCTGGACAAGTCCTGTGGTTCCGACGGCCATGGCAAAGGACGCCAATATGGCCATCAGGCCAACGGTGATGACCACGATGGCAATCATTACTTCCAGGAGCGTAAACCCCTCTTGCCGCTTCCTTTTCTTAGCTACTGCTCGATCCATGTTGCTGCTCCCGCCTGGCTGACCAGGCGCCAGCCTCGAACTCTGCCCGTGCTCCCGAATACCGTGATTGCCTTCGAGCTGTACAGGTCGCCGTTGCGGGCCAGGTACAAGATTCCGTTGTTCAGATTTCCCAGCAGGTCATGTGCGGAGCCATCGGGCAGAAACATGACCAGGTTGGTTCTGCCCGCGCCGACGCCCTGATCAAAGTCAATCGCCACTGAGCCATTTCCGAACCCATCGGGCACCGCGCCGGTGGGAATGCCAGACAAGACTTGGAACTGAATGTCATACGGCAAATCAATGGTGCTGATTTGGACCGGTGCGGGAGAAACTGGTTGCGCTACGTCCCAGCGGAAGACCTGAATACTGGAGGGATTCGGCGCGCCTAGCGGCACGGGAGCTCCGGTTGGCGCGGGCTGTCCGAAAACAACGATGTAACGCTTGCGATCCGCAATCGCACGCTGGCGCGCGGCACGCAAGAGCATCAGGGCGTTATCATAAGCGCCGTTCACGCGGGCATCTCTCAACGCCGGCTGCAGGGTGATGAACATAATGCCGAGCACTACAATAATGATGCCCAGCACCGCAATCATCTCCACCAATGAGAAACCACCCATTCGGCGCAAGGCTTCGGGCCCTTTCTTGGAGGACGAAGATCCTCCATTCGTGTGGCAGGACTCCTGCCACGGCAGCCCCTCTCAGCGCCACCATGGGTCGGGGATGGCGATTGCCTGCAACGTTGTGCATCGCTGCCGGAAGCAGGTCAATCGAAGAGCTCTTCTATCGTAAGGGGCTGATAAGTGCCCTTCAAGATACGAAAGACGTAGGTGCCGCGCCGCTAATGGGCACGTTTCTTTAGTAAGTAATCAAGCGAGGAATTACTGTGGTAACGCGCCTACTGGTTCTCAGTGGGTGTTTTTTGCTTGTGCCTGTCGCTTTTCGGCGATGAAGATTGATTTCGAAATCATGCAGTGTACTCCTTTGCGGATATCCACGACCTCGGTCACGCGGCAATCTCCGACCATGGAAGTCAGCGCATAGGCTTCTTCGCGGCTCATTGGCGCCATCTTCTGGGTTGACAGCCAATTCACGGTCTGCTGGACGGCGATCTTCATCGCCTGATTCAGGTCCTCATCGAATCCGGTGAAGATCCAATTATCTTTTGTCTCGGCGCGCGGCCATTCGATCTTGAGATCCTTACGCACGATCGGCTGAATCTCGATCTCCTTATACGCGCACTCGAGGGCAGTGAGGTTGACTTCGCCATTGCCTTGGCGGCAATGCGCATCGCCAATCCAGATTAGGCCACCTTTGAGAAAGACTGGCAGGTAGAGAGTGGAACCTGCCTGCAATTCGTTGAGGTCCATATTTGACCCGTTTTTCCAGGGGCGCAGCGTGCTGGTTCGCCCTTTGGCATCGTGAATGGGGGGACCGGCCTTTTGTGGCGGCTCGTCCGGGTCCACCCCTACCGCCAGTATTCCTGGGAAGGGAGCGAGATCGAGAACGATTCCGGGCTTGAACTCGGTCTGCATCTTGGCCACATCCAGCTTGTAATAACGGACGAATCCTTCAGGGAATTCGGAGGCCAGTAACCCAACGGTGGGAAATTCCTTGCCGGGCAAGTTGAAGTTAAAACCATTGGCTTTGGGAACGATTTTGAGGATTCGAATTTCCAGGGCATCCCCCGGCTCAGCACCATTTACATAAATTGGGCCGGTGACAGAGTGTGGGCCACCGCCGTCGTTTTGCTTGCGGAGTTCCACCAATTTCTCCATCGGGACTCCCGGCTGTACCTGGTCGAGCGAGTGCATCAGGGTCTCGACTGAAATGGTGTCGCCGGAATCGACCGTGAGCTTGGGCGGTTCCTTGGGATCCAGCCAGCCCCATTGCACGGTGTCTGGCGTGGCAGCCAATGAGTGGTGTTTGTTTGTTGCAGCACTCGATGGAGTTCCAGAGTCGCGTTTCGTTTGCGCTAGAACCAGTATTGACGAGCACAGAATCAACACCATCCGAGATGCAATCCCCACTGCATGTCTCATAGTCGTTCCCCTCAGGAATATTCAGTGGAAAAGAGTGCGCGGATTCTAGCACAGAGTGCACGAACAAAGGAGGGCATGGGCGCTGGCGGCGCTGGCGATGAGCGAGGGCGCGTGCTGGAGAAGAAGCGGAGCAAAGCTTAAACGCCAGGCCTGGCGCCGCAAAAAATTGCTGGCGCCCAGGCCTTTTTGCGAAGGAGCCGAACACTTCTTCGTCGTTAAAAAAAGGTATAGCACTTCCCGTTCCAAGGGAAACAAACATGAAGGGGCTGGAAACATTAGGTACCGGAGCAAGTCGTGGTCTAGGTTGAAGGTGCCATGTGTCGATTGGACACACTCCGAGTCTGGGAATGTCTCGCCTAAGACGTGCTCAGAAAGACCACAGGTGCACTCAGTGCGGTTCGCCCTCCTGCTCAGGCTTGGTACCCTGGCGACTGTCCGGTTTCTGTTCCCTGCCGTGTTCATCGCGCTCAATGCCAGGTTGGCGGACGCGGTCTTCGGGGCTTTCGCGGAGATTCTGAATCTCATGTGGACTCTCGGGGTTTCGGTTTCTCTCCACCCAAGTCGAGAAGCCTGGTCTGATGACCACGGGCGGCCCCATCAGCCCTATCCCTTCCACCTCTACCAGGCCTTCAAACACGTCCACCTCGGTGCGCTGCTTTTTGTTCACCTCAACCGAAAACCGCGTTCCACGAACAGTGATCACTGCGGTCGGAGTGCCCATTCGGAACGATGGTGTACTGCCGAGACGCTTCTGAATCTTGTTGACGACCTTGCCGATCAACAGTTCGAGGGAGAATCCTTTGTCCTGATCAGGCGCCTTCAGCACCACCTGGCTGTGCGATTTCACGAGCACCTGGGAACCATCCGCCAGATTCAATAGAAGGCTGCCCTTGCCAATCTCAATCCTGCTGCCGGGTGTGAGGACGATGCCCGGTTGAGCGGCGACAGATTCACCTTGGGGGGATTGGATGGAAACCTCTCCCTTAAGCTCGCCTATGGTCGCTGAGCCGATTGCGAGCGTGGTGGGTTGAGCCTCGGGATTCTGCCCTGCTGCCAGGGTGAAGGCAATGACAATCATCAACAACATGGGAAGCGCTCGATACATTCTCATAATGTTTGTTTCGTCGTAGCCGCCACATTGACCTTGGCGGGAAGATGGATGTGGAAGCAGTTGCCAGTGGGCTGGGCTTCCACGGTTACCGAACCGCCATGTTTCTCAGCGATACGCTTCACGAAGGCCAGGCCAAGCCCCCAGCCGGTTTTGCTGGTTTCAACTTTCGAGCCCCGATAATACGAATCAAAGACACGGGATATGTCGCCTGCTGCAATCGGCTCACCGTCATTAGCGACACTGATGATGACTTCATCGTTCTCGCGCCAGCACTTGACTCGTATGTCTGTACCAGCCATGCCGTACTTGATGCCATTGCTCACGAGGTTGAGAACCGCGCCGCTAATGAGAGTCGCGTCCCCAATCATTGCGAGAGGCTCACCGCGATCAAGAAGCAACTGCATCTTAGCGGCATCAGCCAGCGGCTGCAAAATGTCAAAAACTCTACGTATGACATCATCGACTTCCAGAATGTCGCTGGAGATCGGTTTGGCGCCGGCATCCAGTCGAAGGATGTCCAAGTAACTGTTAATCAGTGCCAACAGGCGTTTCGACTCGCGGAAAATGGTTTCCGGGGCGGTGCCACAGGACGGCGAAGTGGGATATCGCATCATCAACTCTGCGAAGCCCTGTATCGAAACCAGGGGAGTTCTCAGCTCATGGGTGATGAAACCCAGGGCCTCAGAACGGGCCCGATCCCGCTCGACCCGCGTTCGCAAATTGGTCATCGTCACGATAGTCCCCCCCCGGGGAGAAATCGTCGTTGGATGCAAGGGCATGGTGCGGAGGGAATACAAATCGCCGCCGAGATACACTTCCCCCTCGAGGCTGATATCGCCGGAAAGCAAGGGGGTACCTTCAGTTGGTTTAATTCGACTACGCAACTGCTCCAAAGTAAACACTGCCTGTCTGCCGGGCTGGCATACTTCCTCGAAGAGCTGGTTACTGAGTAGAAGCTCACCACGTTCATTGAAGATCGCCACCAAATCCTGGGTAGATTCCAAGAGTGTCTTATGCAACTCGTAAAGCGCGCCGAGTTCCGTTTGCAGGTTGTGCAAGAGGTCGAGCTTCCAGGAAAGATCGCCTTTATCCTGAGATGATCCGTCTTTGCTTCGTGATGCCAGCCAAAATCGCAAACCGAGCAATTGTCTGGTGACGCTGCGTTCTACGGTGACAAAATCCGCGCTGTAAACCAGCAGGGGAGCCAGCAGGAAGGCGAGCAGGACCTGTCCAACCGGCACTATGCGCGACATCCAGATGAAGCTCAGGAGAGCCCCGGTGTAGAGGACAATTACCGCGCCCAGAAGCAAGAAGAGCGCGGCCCTGCCACGCCACTTTCGAAAGACCACAACCGCGAGCACGCACCCGATCAGCAATATTCCGGCAGCAAAGCCGAGCGGAACTTCACGCAGCATACGCCCCGTCAAAATACTGTCCAGGATTTGTGCGTGGACTTCAACGCCAGGGGCGGGAAGCTCCGAGGTCAGGGGCGTGCTGATGCGATCGCCAATCTCGGTGGGACCGAACCCAACCAGCACGGGACGCCCTCGCACGCTCTCCAGCTTGTTGCCTTCAAGGGCATCGCGCCCCGAAATAGTGTGGAATCGATCGTGGCGATACGCGATGCGGGCCAGCACAGGGTGAGCCCTGCTTACCGCATTCGCATCGTCCGCGAAAGGCACTTTGTAGGAAGTCAAGAACCCTGCTGTCCGCTGCGGGTCGATCAGTCGTGCTACTTCCACGGCAAAGGCCCAACGGGAACCGTTGAGGGTAAGCTCACGGGGAGGGAAATGGCGGCAGATGCTATCTGCATCGAGGACAGAATGTGCGTGTCCTATCACGGCCGCCGCTTGAGCAAATTGAGGCAGAGGTTCAATCCAGTGCGGCCCCTCGGGGAAAGCGCCAATCTTATCTACTATTACGGTTCGGGCTTCGTGGAGCGCGCCGGCCAGCGCCTGGTCGGCAGTAAGCGACTGGGGCTCTGACAACAAGATATCAAGACCGATCACACTCGCGTTGGCCCGGGCCAGATTACGCGTGAGTTGGGCTAACAGCTCGCGCGACCAAGGCCATCGGCCATACTGGTTCAAGCTCTCGTCGTCAATCAGGACCAGTACGACACTGGACTGCTCTTTGGGAGCGGGTGCGAGACGGAAGAACGTATCTGTGAGCCGTACTTCGGAGTCACGAATCACCGGCAGGGTTGAGAATGCTAGCACCAGAACAAACAAGATAGCCGCCAGACCAAAAGTCTGGCTCCAAGTTCGCTGCTTCGGCTGCCAGGTCATTTTTCGTCCGTTGATTGCAAATCAATACCGAGGCGCAACGCTTTCCGGTAGAGTGTCTTTCGCTCAATGCCCAGTCGGCGCGCCGCTTCCGACCGATTGCCGCGCGTCTGCTTCAGGATCTGCAAAATGTGTTGGCGCTCGAGTTCTAACAGGCGATCCGGGGGCACTGCCGCGGCCGCATGAGCCGCTGGAATTTCGGCAGGCCGGTGCGCCTCAGATTCCACATCTTCCGATGTAATCTGCCGAGTGGACGCAAAAATGGCCAATCGATTAACGGTATTCTCCAACTCGCGAACGTTGCCCGGCCAGGGCATTTCCTCGAGGCGCTGTACGGCCGCAGGCTCGATCGTCACTGCCAGGTCGTTTTTCGCGTTGAACTGGTGGAGAAAGTGATTCACCAGCAGCGAGATGTCCTCGCGACGCTCCTCCAGCGGCGGCATATTGATCTGTACTACGCTGAGCCGGTAATAAAGGTCCTCGCGAAACTGGCCTTGTTTGAGCAGCCGGGAAATATCACGGTTGGAAGCGGCCAGAATGCGGACGTCTATCGGAATGTATTTGGTAGACCCGACGCGGCGGACCTGCTGCTCCTGGATCACGCGCAACAACTTGACCTGAAAAGACAGGGTCGTTTCGGTGATTTCATCCAGGAAGAGCGTACCCCCATTCGTTGCCTCGACTAATCCTTTATGGATGTTGCCGGCACCCGTGAAAGCCCCTTTTTCATGGCCAAATAGTTCACTCTCCAGAATGGTCTCGGTAAACGAACCACAATTGACCGGCGTAAACGGCTGCTCGGACCTCTGGGAGTGCTTATGTATGGCCCGGGCCACCAATTCTTTGCCCGTGCCACTCCCCCCCGTGATCAGGACATGGACGTTGCTGGCAGCGACTCGACCGATGGCTTTGTACACCTCGAGCATCTTCGGGCTTCTACCGACGATCGCCGATTCCTGAGGCTCGGGGGCGGCAACGGTTTTCGATTCCAGGCTCTGTGAACGGAAGCTGTCCGCACGGGCTGAAATAGCGCGAATCTGGTCGATGGTGAGCGGCTTGCTTACATAGTCGATCGCGCCCTCTTTCAGCGAACGGGCGGCAGTTTCGACGCTGATGTGAGCCGTCATGATTACGGGATAGAGTTTTGGCCGAAGGGCACGCAACCGGCCTAGAACGTCAATGCCATTCACGGATCCGAGGTATACATCCACCATCACCAGGTCGGCTCCGGCTGAACTCAGATATTGTTCGGCGTCTTCCGGGCGGAGAAATGTGCGGCACTCGTGTCCTTCGGCCGTAAAAACAGCCTGCAAGAACGAACACGTGTTTGCATCGTCGTCAACAACGATTACCCGCAGCGGGTCCATAGGGTGCTCTAGCGAAATTAGTTTACTGCAGAGTTACGGTGTAAATGAGCAATTCTGGTGCCACAATGGCTCCCCGAGAGCACGGTGCGACGGATTACAGAGTCCAACCCCAGAAACATCAATCTTGCGCCTAAGGGTGCTGTGTATCTCAGGTCACGCCAGCCAAGTTTATGGTTTTCAATGAGTTAGCTCGATCACTCGCTCACATCGATGTGTGACGGTCGTCACTGAACAAAGGGGCTGGATTCGATAGAGTGCCTACAACATAAAGGTTTAACAAGGCGCGAGTCGTTGCCATCCTTACCCCACAAACTTACGACTCGCGCCTTACCTTTTTTCTACCCTGCACTCGACCGGGATTGCGGTGTGTGTCCCCCGCACGATCAGAAAAGTGAACTGGCTCCGTTAAGCTTACTTTTCCTTCCTCACCGCGCTGAGCTCGATGCCGAGCTGCTCACATTTCTTGTAGAGATGACTGCGCTCGAGGCCAAGGGCTCTCGCGGTGTTGGTGATGTGAGAATGATTGCGCTTCAGTTCACTGAGAATCACTTCGCGTTCAAAACTCTGCACGCGATCAGAAAGTAAGCCAGATCTTGTGCTCGCCGGACTGTCCGGGGTCCCTGGCAGAGCGACGTGCACTGTGGCGGTATCCACCTGTCCTTCTGTTGCCAGCAACATCAGTCGTTCTACGACATTTCTCAGCTCGCGTACGTTGCCAGGCCAGGGATGGGATTGCAGGGCCTGGATTGCCTCGGGCGTGAAGGGAACCGGCTTCCAGCCGTTTTGCGCGCACACTTGCTTGGCGAAGTGTTCGACGAGGTTGGGAATATCCTCGCGGCGCTCTCCGAGAGGCGGCAAGAGCAACGGGAAGACGTAAACGCGATGAAACAGGTCTTGGCGAAACTTGCCTTCCTTAGCGAGCGCTCCGAGATCGCGGTGGGTCGCAACCAGAACGCGTACATCGACGAGGATGGGTTTATCGCCTCCGATTCTCTCGATTTCGTTCTCTTCGAGAACGCGCAGCAGCTTGGCTTGCATGGGCAACGGCATGTCTCCAATTTCATCGAGAAAAATAGTCCCGTGCTCGGCCTGCTCAAATTTTCCGATATGTCTGGCGGCAGCTCCCGTAAAGGAGCCTTTCTCGTGACCGAAAAGTTCGGACTCGATGAGTTCGGCGGGAACGGCCGCGCAATTGAGCGTAATAAAGGGGCCTGAGGCTCGCGGACTGCGTTCGTGCAGCGTACGTGCGATCAGTTCCTTACCGGTTCCGGTCTCTCCTAAAATACACACGCGGGTCTCGCTCGCTGCAACTCGCTCGATTTGGGACATAACCTTGCGCATGGCCTCGCCCGACCAAACGATTTCATGTTTTCCCAGACGCTGCCGTAGTTGCCGGTTCTCGGATTCGAGTCGTTGCAGCCTGAGGACATTTTCCACGGTCAGCAGGAGCTTTTCGGTCGAGATAGGTTTCTCGAGAAAATCCAGGGCCCCTAGCCGGGTGGCTCGGACTGCCATCTCGATATGTGCTTGCCCGGACATCATCACGATCGGAGTCGTTACCCCCTGGGCCTTCAACTCTTCCAGAAGCGAGAGACCGTCTTTGCCCGGCATGACAACGTCGGAGAGCACGAGGTCGAAGGGTTGCGACTTAGCAAGGTCCAAGGCTTTGGCAGCATTGTCGCAGACGGTTGCTTCGTGGCCGGCGAGGCGGAACGCCCGCGAGAGTGAGGCCAAGGTGTTGGCTTCGTCATCGATGATCAGCAGGTGCGCTTTTTGCGGCAATACTGTCTCCTTCAAATGAATGATCCCGGTTTGGCTGCACTTGCGTGATTCTGCTCAGCCGAGAGCCTATCCATATTCAGGGGCAGTTCGATGCGAAAGGTGCTACCCCGGCCAGGTGCACTTTCCAGGCTGATCTTGCCTCCGTGATCGCTCACCACGGATTGAACGATGGCCAAACCCAAGCCAGTCCCGTGCTCCTTGCTGGTGTAATAAGGCGTGAACAGGCGCTCGGATTCTTCGGGGGTCAGGCCGCTACCAGTATCGGAGACTTCCAGGCGAACCCGCTCACCATCCTGACGTGTGCGAAGGGTCAGGGTCCCTGCTTGCGGCATCGCGTCCATAGCATTCAGCACGAGGTTGGAAATTGCCCGGTGAAGCAAGTCGGGATCAGCGGCGATCATCGGCACGCGGTCATCCAAATCCAGATTACAGGTGATGCCATCCCGCTGCGACCGCAGTTGGGCTTCAAACAGCCGTGACACGCCCTGCATAATCTCGTTTGGATTTACTTCCTGCAGCTGGGGCTGAGGCATTTTGGAGAATTCGCTGAAACGCCCAATGATGGTTTTCAGGTTAGCAATCTCGGCCAGCAGGGTCGCTGTGCTTTCCTGAAACATTTCTTCGAACGCCTGTGGGCTCTGCTGCCGTGCCCGCAGCAGGTTTTCCACGGTGAGTTGAAGGGGGAACAGTGGATTTTTGAGTTCGTGGGCCAGTCGCCGCGCCAGTTCGCGCCAGGCGGCCACACGCTCGGTCTGGACCAATCGCTCCCGTTGCTCCAGTAACTCCCGTGTCATGCGATTAAACGATTCAGCCAGTTCGCCGAGTTCGTCGGTTGATCGGATATCGACCTGAGTGTTCCAGTTTCCATCCGCGACTTGGCGAGCTGCCAGGGCAAGCTGCTCGACCGGCCGCATCACGCGCCCAGCCGTCCATCCGCTCAGCAGGACAGCCAGCAGAATTCCCGTTCCGCCCACCAGCAAGGCCACCAGAGTAATGCGATGTCCCAGCTCGACATAGGAACGCTGCGAATTGCCTACCAGCAGGACACCTAACAACTGCCCGTCCCGGCCTCTCAGCGGAATCGCATGCATGCTCTCATCATCGGCGGGATCAGAAGACCAGTGAATGATCTCGGTTGGCTCCTCGGTTTGCTGCTGCGCTTTCTGAATCAGAGGCGCGAGCCTATCTGGCTGCTGCACAGCGCCCGATGGATCGATTAAGAGCTGTGGCGAAAACGCCGTCCCGAAGTTCTGGTAGAGCAGGGCACGCATGCCGGAAGGAAGCTCAAGGGAGGCCAGAAAGTCCTTGTCCAGGCGGTGGCCTCCGATTACGTAAAGAGACTTGTCGCCAATCGCGATAGCACGAGTTGCGAACAGCCCTAAGACGGCGCCGTCAGCAACGTCTTCCCGTTTCAGGTATGCCTCTTTGGAAATTGGCTGGGAAAGATTCAGGAGGGATTCTTTGTAGCCAAATTTCGCGGGCCAATGGGCGGAGGCGATAATCGTTCCCTGGCCGTCTATGAATTCGAGAAAATCCAGTCGTTGACTGTCGGCGATCGACTTCGCCTCGGAGAGATAAGCGCCATAATCGGGTGCTCCTCTGGTTACAGCGACGGCCATGTGCGCGGCTGGTTCGGAGGCCGCAATCGCGTCGACCCGGTGGACTACGTCTTCTCCCCGGCGGTTAAATTCGCGCTGAAACTGCTTGATCAGGGCCATCGTGCGCTCTCGACTGGCACGTTCGAAAGCGCGGCGACTGAGAGCGGAAACAATCCAGCCAACGGCTGCCACGGAGAGAAAAACAGTGAGTGCAAAAACCAGCAGGAGTTTGCGGCGGAAACTCACGGTTTCTCCGTAGCCAGCCAGATATCGCTTAGATCCCAAGCCCCGGTGCGCCTCTCGCCCCAATTCCTCACGGCTGTGCTTAGCCCGTAGTTTACCGGCAAGTGGAACAGGGGAATGATGCGGTGCGACTGCAGAAGAGCGTTTTCCGATTGATAGAGTTCCTCGGGGTTGTTCGCAGTCAGCGCCGGCTGTGGCAATCCTAAGCTGGCGGTCACTGCGGCGAGCGCCACTTCTGGGTTCGGGGATGCGAGGGCTGTGCGAACTAAACGAAGATCGCCACTACCTGTGCTGATTGGACGCAGAGTCATGCCCGCATCTTTTACGTTCAGGGCGACACGCTCTGCGATGAGTCGGCCCAGCGAGTCGGAGGGGTCGTAACTCAGCGTCCATGCAGGCGCGTAGGGAACTTCCGCTCGCCGCTGTTGGGCCGCTTGCATGTTGAACTCAGTTGGGAACAGGAATTCATACCCGGTCATCCAGTTGGGCAAAATCCCACCTGCGGGATCGCCTTCCCCTTGCAGAAGTACAGTTTTGATTGAGGCGCGATCGATACTGAGCGCGAGGGCGTCAAGCAGTTTCTGATCCTCGGAAGATGGCTGCTGATGCGTGAAAACAAGGGCCACAAGTCCGAGAGGGGCTGATTCGGAAACACGGCGCCCTTCCATAGCCGTGCGTCGGGCCTGTTCGGGCGCAATCTCGATGAGGTCGGCCTTGCCAAGTTCGAGCAACATCAACTGGTCGCGCGCGCTAGTTCCCAACGCTATTTCGGCGGAATTAACAAACGGACGTCCTCTCCAGTAGTCTTCATTCGCGGCAACGACGAGTTTCTTTCCCGGCTGCCAATCCGAAACTCGAAAGGGTCCCGTGCCGCTTATCTTGCCGGGCAGGCGTTTGACGATCGAGTTCTTTGGCAGGGTAAGCTCCGCAGCCAATGACGGGTTGGCGGAGTTCAGCTCGATGGTGATCGAGTCATCGAGCGCATAGATAGTCCACGTCGGATTGGCGGCTCGGAGCGAAGCTGCGACGGCGCTGGGAGTCAGCAGGGAACCGTCATCGAAAGCGACACCACGACGCAACCGAAATTGCCAGCGCTGGCTTCCGGGCTCGCCTTGCCAGGTGAGAGCCAGGGCCGGCCGAATCCTGCCGAGGTCGTCCATCGTGACCAGCGTATCGAAAAGCAAGCTGGAGAGATTACGAGAGGTCACCGAATCCAGCTGAACCAGGACAGCAGGGTCGAGCGAAACCGGAGCGGTTTGTATGGCCGTATGCAAGGTGCCGCCGTATTGCGGACGCCGGGCCGCTTGGGCAAGCCCAACGAGCACGAGACTACTGGCCGCAAGCAATGGTAAGGCGAAATGCCTCATATTTCCCCGTTTCCCAATTTCGCGAGACTACGGCTGCTGTGTTGCCGCTACTCTCCGTCCATAGAGAAGTGGTGCTTCCCCCCAACTCCACCGGCTGGCTCACCGGCACAGGGTCACGGTCCGGGAATTCGTAGGCACGTACCGTGTCCGGTGCAGCCCCGTCACTGTTACTCGACACCAGAACCTGCGATCCGGAGCCACAAGTGGTCTTGACACCAGCCATGTCGCTGCCCCACCCGGGGCGGGAGAGCGTTTGCACATTGACGCCGTCGACTTCGCGAACCTGTCCATCTATCCCTGCCAGCACCCAGAGGACGTACTTCTCTCTGGGAATCGGGGCGGCCGAATAAAAAGGAGGAACCGTCCGCTCTTGCCCGATGCCCGGAGCGAGCGCACCAGTAAAGAAGTTTCGAGTAGGCGAGAAAAAGGCGTTCAAGCTGACCTGCTCCGAGCTCAGGGGCCAAGGATCATCGCTCTCGCGACAGGATAGGCTTAGAGGAGCCTGTGCCGCGGTCGAACAGAAAACTCCTGGCAAGTAGGCGTCAACGAGGCGGTCTCTGCGCAGGACAAGTCTTCCACGCAGATCCCGGGGCCAGGGTCGACTGTGGGGAATTTGGAATGACTGCTCGAGTTGCCACCTGCCATCCTGCAGCGCGTACATGGCAATTTTGTTCGGATCGAGGACGATAACGTGCGGCGGACTACTGTCGATGACTGCTACGTCCAGTATGCGGTCGTCCTGAGACCAAAGCTGTATCTTGCGGATCAGCAAAACAGCGGGTTCTCGGATCGGCGTACCGGGTTCCATCCGCGCCATGGAGATCATCGTGATGGCGGGTTGATTGTTGCCCTGCTGGATGCGGGCTACCCAGACATAGTTCTGGAGATTCTCCGACAGCGAGACCTGCACGGTGGCGGCGGCCTGGTCTGGGTTGACGAAGGTTAGGCCAGCAGCATTCAACTGGGTGCGGAGGGCAGTACGAATCGCTTCCACGTCGGTCTGGCTCAAGGAAGACCGGTTCGCAACATCCAGGGAGACGGCTGTGGGACCGGTAATTGCGACGATCTTCTGAGCCAATTGCTGTTCTGGGGCGCCCCAATCCGCAGCCCAGGCAGAGCCGAGTAAGAATAGGAAGACCGGCAAAGACCGTACCAACCGAGAAGACCGACGCAGGAGGTTGAACATTTGGGGAACTCGTAAAATTATAACCGCATTGCGCATGGGCGTACGTCCGACCTTCTGTCGTCATCCTGAGCGGGCTGGCAGCCCGTGGAGGATCTGGCGTGCGCCAATCGCGCATTTCGGTGCTGCACGCGAGATCCTTCGCCAAACTCACGCTTGGCTCAGGATGACGACATCGGCGAATCATCTTTGAGACCTTGAGACCTTGAGACCTTGAAACCTCGACCAATCATCTGTGTGGCGAATCCTGCGGCGGATCGTCCGGCTCCGCCTGACTGACACGGTTCGCAGTGCTCATACTGCGCAAGACATCGTTAGCGAAGAAGAACTTGCCATCCGCCGGTACCATCATGATCTGCAACTTGTCCGACAAACGCTCGGCCACGATCTTGTTTATCAAGAGCGGATTCGATTTCAGAATTGCGGCTTCGCTCTTCATCCGCTCGGCATCCGCGGCAGCCGTGATGCGAATGCGGTTGGCTTCGGCATCGGCCAGCAAGTTGCGCCGCTCCATCTCTGCCTTGCTGTCGATGACCTTAGCCTGTGCCATGGCTTCTGCATTCTTGACCGTTGCTTCCTTGCGCGCTTCGGCCTCCAGGCGGGATTGTTCAATCTGTTTCTGTTTGAGAGGCAGAGTGTATTGCATAGCGTCAGCTTCAGCTTTTGCCTGCAACACTCTGACCTGAGCCTGACCTTCGGCTTGCTTTACTTGCTGTGCCTTCTGCGCCTCGGCGTCCAATTCAGAAATCCTCACCTGTTTTTGGCGGATATCGGTCTCCACGCCCATGCGGTCGCTTTGCTGTTCTTTGAGTAACAGGTCTTCCAGGCCCTTGGCATATTCCGGTGGGAGCTGGATATCTCGCAGCATGACTTCCTTGACGATGATCCCGTCAGTTTCCAGCTTCCGTGCCATCGCATCCGCGGCGCGCCTGCGAACCTCTTCCCGCTTGGCCGCGAACACGTCGCGTACGGTGTAATTGGGTACCAGGTCACGCCACACGCTGGCTACTACTGCGGGCACGATTTCCTTCTCGACCGGTTGCGGCAAATTAGCCTGGATGAGATCCAGCCGCCTGGGATCAAGCCGGTACCGAACCGTAATCGCCAGTCCCACTGTTAGTCCCTCTTTCGCTTGCACATTGAGTGGCAGCAGCTTGGACGCGGCCTGGCCTTGTTTCTTGTCCCCATCCTCGCGCGCGCCCGTGGTGAACAACTGGTCGCGCGTGTCAAACAGCGCAATGCTTTCCGCAAACGGGACAACGAAGTGAACCCCCGGATACAGTGTGCCCGGGAGTGTCCCTTGAGTCTGGCTGACGCGAACGCCAGCCATTCCGCTAGGGATTACGACAAAACTTAAAGCCAGCAGCAAAGGCGCCCAAGCCAGCAGGGCCAAGGCCAGCGAGGTTCGCCAGCGGACCTGCGGCGCCGTCGGCAACGGTGCGCTCCCTGCCGCGGCCAGAGCGCGCCGATAGTGCATTTCCAGATAGAGGTCGTAACCGAGGATTCCAGTCGCCACCAGAATCATTCCGGCCCCACCCAACATTAAGAGGTACTTGACGAAAAACATGTTCTTACTCCTTCCCGCGCGCGCCGCAACATCAGCATCCCGCCACGATGCCCGCACAACAGCCGCCGGGATGGCGGCGTTCCTTCAGCGCATTTGTTTCTGCCCGGACCTGATCCGCTCTACCGCCTGCGGAGCAAAGAACAGGCGGAAGACTTCTCCGAAAATTAGCTCTTCGACGAGCAGTGCTACCGCGATCGAGAAGACCAGCCCTGCCACGACCGCCATTGCTGTGATTGCGAGTTGCATAAGTTCCTCGTTGAATCGCTACTGCCCGCCTGCCACGCCACTGCCGATTTCCGACGTGGCAACGGTCGTGTTTTCTTGATCTGTGCCGCCGAATATTTGCGCTATCCGCCGATCCTGGTCGCCGCGAATCTCAACCCTGTCGCCTGATCTCAGCATCGTGAACAGCTGTTCCATGTCGCGATTGCGCAGGCGGATGCAGCCGTGTGAGGCTGCCTTGCCGATGGAGCGCGGCGCGTTCGTGCCGTGGATCCCATATCCTTTTCTGTTGAGGCCGACCCAGCGGGTGCCGATCGGATTATCTTTTCCGGAAGGTATTACTTGGCCCGCATGGTAATAGGTCGGGTTACTGACACGGTTGACGATCTCAAACTCGCCGGTTGGGCTCGGGCTGCTATCGGCTCCGACGGCAATCTGGAAGATTCCCAGGATGGCGCCATCTTGCAGAACCGCTAGCTTGCGAGCGCGAAGGCTGACCACGACCTGACGTGGAGGTTGGGCGGGGCTCTGGCCCTGGGCCAATCCCTCCGCGGCTGCGAGAAGGATCAGACCCAGCAGGAATCCCGTCCAGTGTGCTCTCTGCTTGCCGTTGCCCGATTTCACCACCGCCCTCTTTCTGGCTTGCGCCAGCAAGAAATGCAGGGGGACGGCCAAAGAGTAAGTAGTTGAAAAATAGGTAGTTACTTGCCAGGTAGTCGCCCCAATAACGTGTGCCGGTGCAGACAACGTGTCAAGGGTGACACGCAAGGAAATACTCCACAGGGGTAGTTATGGAAGTTTTACGGGATTCTCTTCTAGCTAGCTATAGCTAGGAGTACACGCCCGGCCGCGCCAGAGACGGGGCATCCGGTGGCGCCGGTGTCTGGAAGAGCTGTTCGGATTCGGCGCCGATCAGGATAAAGACAAAATCATTTGGGATCTCGGCGAGCCGTCCGGCAACAGACACCATTACCGAGTCGTTGGTGATTGCTGCCACGGTGGCGTTCCGGAGGATGCGGACCTTCTTCTCGTGCTCCAACCGGTCTACCAGTTGGCGGTTGTGGGCGGGCCCGCGCTGGAAGTGATCGCCACGATAGGTCAAGGTGACACGATTGCGGCCGGAATAACCCAGGGCAAGGGCTGCACGAATGGCGGTGTCCCCCCCGCCGATGATCAGGATGTCCTTGTCCTCATATCGTTGGGCATCATCAACGCAATAAGACACCTTGGGAAGCTCTTCTCCCGGTATTCCGAGCTTCACCTCGGCAGTCGCCTCGACCGGGGCTGGCGCTGGAGCTTCAGGAGTTTTGACCGCTTGTTTTTCTTTCTTGACAGCCTTTTGCTCTCTTGCTTCTTTGCTGGCCTCCACGGTCAGGTCACGGGATCCGAGTTGGACTCCGACCTTCTTCAGGAAATCATTGGGCGGAGTACCTCCTGCGAAGATCCAAACAAAGTCGTTTGGTAACTCCATCCGCTCACCTTTGACTTCGATAACGACGGCGTTCTCCCTGAACTCCAGGGGACTGGAGTTGAATAGCACCTTGAGTTTTCCATTGCGTGCGCACTCTTCCACCCGGGTCGAGTTGCGCTCTTTAATGCGGCTGAAACGATCTTGCCGATAGGAGAGGGTGACTTCATTGCCGGCCTGGTGTGCCAGTCCCATCGCCGCCTCGACCGCGCTGTCGCCGCCGCCGATCACCAAAATCTTCTTATTTATGTAGTGGTCGGCCTCGATCAGCCGGTACATGACCTTGGGCAGATCCTCTCCCTTAACGCCGAGTTTTCGGGGAGTGCCGGTCTTACCGAGGGCCAGGATGACCGCCCGCGCGCGGTATTGGGCTTTGCTGGTGGTCACCGTGAAGATTCCATCCTCGGCCTTTTTTATGTCGTCCACTTTTTCGCCGGCGCGGACCTGGAAATCGGCTCGATGCAGAACCTTGTCCCAGAAGGCCAGTAGGTTCTCCTTAGAGAGTTCCGTCTTCTTGAATTTTCCGTACATGGGGAATTCCACGGGGCTGGTCATCACCAGTTTCTGGCGCGGGTATTTGGCCACTGTGCCCCCAATCTCGTCCTGCTCCACGGTGACGTATTTAAGATTCTTCTCGATGGCGCGTAAGGAGGCTGTGATGCCTGCGGGCCCGGCGCCCACGATTAGAACATCGTAGACGTCTCCGGCGGGCCGGGAACCCGTCGCGAACCGCTGGGCGATAGTGTCGATGCATTCCCGCCCTTGGTTCACGGCATTCTTGATTAAAGCCAAGCCGCCCAGTTCGCCGACGATGAACATATTCTGGACATTGGTTTCGTACTCGGGAGTCAGATGAGGCATGTCGGCGCTCATGCTGGGGCTGGCCATCACCATGGTAATGGCCCCGACAGGGCAGGCTTCCTCGCACAAGCTGTGGCCGATGCACTTATAGCCGTTAACGATGACCGCCTTGCCTCCCAACATGGCAAGGACATCTCCCTCCGGACACACCATCGTGCAGCTCTGGCAGCCGATGCAGAACGTCGTATCAATGTGGGGATGCTGTGACTTAGGCCCCTCGGAATAGAGCTTGCCTTTTTCTGCCGCGGCGCGCGCCTTCTGCTCGGTCTGCTTCAAACCCTTCAGATAGCGGTGCAGAAAGAAATAGGCTATAACGACGGCAATGCCTAAAGCGAGAAGCGTATCCATGCGGGCCCTATTATGCTCTTAAATTATGCCCTAAAAGAGACCGTAACCCATCGCCATGACCGTCACGATATGGATAAGCGCCAAGAACGCGAAGGTATAGCTGAACGGTTTATGGATGACATGCCAGGCTTGGAAAACCGGCTGGGAGCGGGAGAGGAACAGGATGCGCTTGGACAGCGAGGCTTCTTCGCGCGCCATCGCGATCGCCCTTTCCAACTCAGGGTGACCGGTGGAAAGTAGCCCGCCTAGCGTCGTGATGTATTCCATTCCCTGCAGTGCGTGACGGCGCAACCGGGCTACCCGGAAGACACGACCCAGGTCGAGCATCATCATGTAGGGAATGGCCACGAGAAACGAGAGAGTCTCGACTTTTTCGGGAGCCGGCAGACTTAGCATTTCGCGTAAATCCGCTTGAGGCAGCAGCTGTTGCTCTGCCAGTTGCTGCGACAATTGCGCCTGCAACTCCTGCGTCTCCTTGCGGGACAACTCCGCGGCATTCAGGCTGCGCGGAATCTGCGAATAGAGGTACCGCCCCACGACCCCGCTGGCAGAAACGGCTGCCATGATCCAGAAGGCAATGCCGGCGAATCCACGGAACTTGAAGGAAGCATGAAACGCGATAATGAAGGGAGCCGACAGTCCAAACAGCACATGAATATCCAGCCAGTGCCGGGTATTACCTTGCTTCATTAACCATGCCCAACGCTTGCGAATCGGATACAGGAAGATGGCAAAGAAAACGAACATTCCCAGGAATCCGAGCTTAAGTCCGATTGCCCCGCTGGGTTTCAGAAGCGCATGTTTAGCCGAGAAAGGGCGCTGGGTGACGTCCAGCGTGTAGTAGTCCCACCCATAGATTGCCAGAGCCAGAAGGAGGCAGATGGCCAGAAGGTAACCGCTTACGAGTATAAATCGGTGCACTCGGTCATTCTTCTTTACAACCGGAACCGCCCGGGCCGGGGCGACAGCAACGTTAGGTGTCGAAATACTATTCATTGTTGTTTTGCTACCTGCTCCTCCGTACTCACCGAGAATCTCTTGTAGTCAGAAAACCGGTGCAAATTGCGCCAGTGCTGGCGCGCCGTCTCCACTTCCACCGTGGCAGTCGAGGGAAACCAATAGGCTGGTTCGGCTGCCGCAAAGCGCACCGGCGTAAATTCCACTTCCGAGCGCAGTGACTTCATGCCGACATCGTCCATGGTGCCGTTTTCGAGCCCGGCAGTAATCTTGGCGATCGCCCCAGTATCCGGGTCGATCCAGGCCATGCCGGCCAGTTCCAAGGGATATTCACGGCCGCGCACCGCCAAAGCAGTAACGGAACGCGTATTGCGAATATGCTGGAAGTGGACTTTGCTGAATTTCTTGCCGTTGATGATCTCGTCTCCCGCCGCGCTGAATTGAAAACTCCCGGCGTAGTAGGGATGGAAAATCAGAAATAATGTGGCAAACCCGTTGCTAACCAGCAGCGGAGTCGTTTGATCCTTCTCTTTTTCCTTCTTTTCGTGCTTCTTGCTCTGCTTTGCGTCCTGCACGGCAAGCCGCGACTCATCCAGGGTGAGTTCCCCGCTGGCATTGCTCAGGATCACGAGGTAGTCGAAAGTGGATTCCGCCTTGCGTACGACCTTTTCGTTTTCCCCGAGCTTTTCCTGAGTGACGTGCTCCGTGCATTTCACTTCAGAAAACTGGTCAACAAAAGCAGATACACGCTTGCTGGTACGCGCCAGCAATTGATCCACTGTAGTATCCGTCGCCGACACCAGCGACGACAGACACGCGACAGTCACTACCAGTTTCCCAACTCCCAACCACGATACGAACCTGTTCGAATACATCATTGTCCCTTTACTTCATTGTCCCTTGAATTTTGAGTCAAAGCGGTATCCCAAACTCAAATACCACTGGTCGTAGTTCAGCGCTCCGCCGCGGTTCCAGGTGAACCCACCCATGAAAAAGTAATGCCGGCCTACATTCGTATCCAGGTTGGCGGTTACGAACTTAGATGTGTTGCTGGCCGCCAGGGTTGACACGAATGACTGACGTCCTGCAAGCAATTCGCCATGGAAAGAATCGCGGATGTTGCGTGAGAGCGAAATCGCCTCGTAGAAACCCCTGCCAAAAGAGCCGTTAAACTTCGAATAGTGCAGGTCAGCCCGAACCCCGGTCCACGGCACGCGACCAAATGTCACCCCGTACAGTTGGTTCAGAGAGGCTGTGGGATCACCCGAACGATTACTCTTACCTAGCGTAGTATACAACCACACCTGCCGGATGACCTCCACCCTCACTCCGGCACTGTAGCCTTGGAACAAGTACTTGTCGAGCAGGGTCGTTCCAACCAGGCTCAGGTCGAAGGTGGGCAGATCGCGAAAATAAGTGTGGTTCAAGTCGAATTCAATGCGTTCATGGGGCTGTAGCCGGACTGTCAGGAAACTGCGGCTAACCCCTGCGCCAGGAGCCTGCACGACAGCGTTTCCTTTCGGACTATCGGCCTGGAATGCGTGATAGATCCCCAAGAACCGCTTGTAATAGAACCCGTTCTCGGCAAACACGAACGGCCGATTGGGGTCCCACTTCAACATGCTGAGTCCGACCCCGGAAGTGCTGGTGTACCGCAGGCCGTCGAAGCTGCCGCCGGAGAAGTTGACAAACGATCCGGCAATGCGCTGATTCGGGTTGTAACTGTACGAACTGGGATCCGGCGTCGAGCCCGCAAACACGCCCAGGATCGTTCTTCCGATCCGTCCGCCAACATAACCGCCGTCAATGGTGTCGAGGCTGGTGGCCCAGGGAAGATACAGGCGCCCGAAGCCGGCGACAAACGGCGACCGCGGATTGTCGTAAGTCAGACCCAAATGATAGGTACGATTAATCAGGTCCTGCAAACTGGTTTGACTGGAATTGGTGGAGGTCAGACGGCCGCGCCAAAATCCGCTCAGATTCCAGTAGGTGCCGTAAATTCGCGTGATATCAGTGCGCACCACGAAACCAAAATTCGAGCTGGTTAATGGCGTTGCCCCGTGGCTCATCATGCCGGAATAGTCAAACCCGAAACGTCCGCGGGCACGATTGACTTCGGGCAGCGGAGGGCGGGGAACCTCGGCGCGCGCCTCTTCATCCAGTGTGTCACTTTGCGTGAAACTAATGACCGACGGATATTTCCGTGTGGCGCTCAATGAGCGCTGCGCGACCATGGCTTCGGTCTCATCCGAAGAGAGAAACGCCAGATCGCCAGATTTGAGGTTGCGCTTGGGAGTGTGAATGTCAGCTACGGCGGATGCATCGGCTACGGCCGTCACCTGCAATTCGGCCACTATGCTTTTTGTGGGGACCGCGGCGGCAGTGGGCTGGGCTAGAAAAGGATCCTTGTCGAGAACGATCAACTTCGCGCCCTCGGTCAGACCGGAGGCGCGCCCACCGTCCAGGTAAGCCACCCCTTCGGCCACATACTTCACTTTATAACTGACACGAATATCGGTATTGCTCGGCCTGGTCAATAACACGGGAACCTGGGTATCAAGATCAGGCTTAGCGGGCGCCGGCGCAGGTGCGGCGCTGGCAACTAGAGTCGGCTTGGACGCTTGCGGTGAAGCTGACGCCTTGCTAGCCGCCGTCGGAGTGGCAGTGATTCCTCCCGAGCTAACCGAGGCCGGAGCGCCAGTGGTGGGGGCGGCGACCGTAGCAGTGTTGCTAGTGCTGGGTTGTAGCGTCGCAGCTGCTTGTGCTCCCTGAGACGAGCTTGCCCGACCGGCGGCTGACGAGGTAGTCGCCGAGCTCGCCGTTGCGGTCACAGCTGTGGCGGGCTGCGCACCGATCTTTGCCGGCGAGCCAGTTCCCGGATTGGCCGGTGTTGCCGAGGAGCTTACGACAACACCAGTCGACGCGCCTGGGAACGCGGGTTGCTCCCACAAAGGAACTTGTTTCGAGGCAACTGGCGTCGTGGTCCTTCCAGAGGTGCTGGCGCTTGCGTTCGTGGGAACTCTAGCGGGCTGTGCCGGCACCGGTTCTTGTCTAGAGGCAACCGCCGTCGTGGCCGTGCCAGAGGTGGCCGTACCTGGAAATGCGGGCTGCTCCCAAACGGGAACTTGTTTAGAGGCGACCGCTTTCGTTCCTGCGCCAGGCGTGCTGACGCTGGCCGCCGTTACACCCGGACTTGGTGCAGCGGCTTGGGGCTTCGGCGACTGGGGTCCCGGCGCAGGTTTCATCGCTGCCGGTGGTGCTGGGATAGCAGTATTCGCCGTCAAAGAGCCACTTGGTGCCGCCTGCAAGGGTTGCTTTGCGAGGACGCCGGTCTTGCTTTGCTCCGTCGACATGTTGCCCGCGATCACCGGAGTAGGGTTGTTTGCGGCTGACTTCACCGGTTGCGGCGGAACCGCGGGAACGGCAGGCCTTGCGGCGGCCGAGGTCGCGGCGTTGACTGTCTTAGCGTCGGTAGACGCTGGTGATGAAGTTGCTGCCGGCTGCGCGCCTTTTGATTGGGGCCCGGGCGCGGATGACTGCTTCTGATCCACGGGAGTCATCCGGTCGCCACGTACGACGGCAACTTCGGGGAAACCCGACTCCGGCTTGGTAAGGCCCAGGCCAGTACTGGCGCTAGAACTAGTTCGACCCGGAACAACTCCTTGTCCTGGCGCACCGGTATTGGGCGACACGGTGCCTGGTTGCAGGCTGCCAAAATTCGGGTTGGCGGCGCTGGGACGAGATGTACTCGCCGTCATGGTGCCAGCGGCAGGATTCGATTGCGCAACCGGGGTCTTGACCGGGGGAAGGGAAGCCGGCGGTGTTACCGGCGCCGGAGCCGTTGCAGTCGTGGGGAGGTTCTCAGGTCCTTCGCGATGCAGCTTTCCCAAGAGCGTTCCGGTCGCCGCGGGAACGGGCCCGCCCCTTCGTTGACGTGCAGTCTCGGAAGCCAGGAGTGTCAGCGTGACTTTCTTTCCGTCAGTGGCTAGTTCATACAGACGCGGTTCGACCAGGTCAAGCACCACGCGCGTCACCGGCGGATTGGCGCTGTTCAGCCCGATGCGCACCATCTTCACGCCGCCTTGATTTACGACCGCGCGTTGCTGCTTCGCGCTGGAGGAGGTATTGGGGAGCTCTAGAACCAGCCGATCGGGGTTAGTCGCAACGATGACCGTCGGAACCACGGGCTGAGTGAGGGTGACCTCAATTTTGACCTGATCACCGACGGGTGCCACGTCTACGTTGCGGATTTCCACCGGGTTGCCGGCGGGCACTTGCCCAACAGCAAACGACACCAAGACGAGGAGGAGGATTATATTTATTAACTTCATTTCGTCCTGCTTTTACTATCTTTAGAATCGCCACCGCCAGCCCAAGGTACCCTTAGTCCGGGGCGACATCTGCACTTCAGAAACTTAGCCATCCACCGGGGCTAGCCGCGCCCGTGACACTGGTAGCAGTTGACGCTGTTGTACACGTATCCACCGACGTTCGGGTGACGGAAATTCGCCGCGTTATTGTTCCCATGGCACCCCGTGCACTGGAACACCGAATAGTCATTCGAATTGGTGTGGCAGGTGGCACAGACGCCGTTGGCGCCGCCGTGATTCAGCGGGAAGTACGTGTGATTGAAGGTCGCCCCTGTCCATGCCGTGGTCGTATGGCACGTCGCGCAGGCCGTCGGGAACCCGGCAGACTGGTGGTTCGGATTCGTCGTGGCGGTATATTGCGCCTTGTGACACGAATAGCAATCCATCGGAACCGTCGTGTAGTTGTTGTTCACGTGGCAATTGGCGCACGCCACGGTCGTGTGTGCACCCGTCAATGGGAACGGTGTGTTGTTGTGATTGAACGCGGACGGTATCCACGCGGTCGTGTTGTGGCAAACATCGCACTGCTGTGGGAAGCCTGACGTGACGTGGTTCGGATTCGTCGTGCTCTGGAAATTCGTCAAATGGCACGTGACGCACGCGGTGCTGGTCAGGTTGTAGTTATTGCTGGCGTGGCACTGGGCGCATTGCAAACCAGTGTGCGCGCCGGTCAAGGGGAAGCCGGTAGTGGCGTGATTAAAGTTCGCCCCCGCCCAAGATGCGGTGCTGTGGCAGACCGAACAATCCGTTGGGAACCCGGCAGCCACGTGGCCCGGATTATTGGTCGCCTGGAAATCGGCCATGTGGCACGAAGCGCAGGCTGTATTCGCCGACGTCAAAGTGTAATTCCCATTTGCGTGGCATTGTGCGCACGTCACGGTGGCATGGAAGCCGGTCAGCGCCCAGCCGGTGGTGGAGTGATCGAATGTCCCATTACCCCACGTGGTCGTGTTATGGCATTGCTGACAGGTCTGCGGGAAATTCGCCTGCACGTGGTTTGGATTGGCCGTGGTCTGGAAATTGGTGAGGTGGCACGACACGCAAGTCGTATTCGCGCTGGTCAGGGTGTAGTTCCCGTTAATGTGACACTGACTGCACTGCAGAGTGTTATGCGCGCCCGTCAGAGCGAACCCCGTAGTCGAGTGATCGAATGTGGCGCCGTTCCAACTTGTGGTGTTGTGGCATTGCTGACAGGTCTGCGGGAAATTGGCCTGCACGTGGCTCGGATTGTTCGTGTTCTGGAAATCTGTCAGGTGGCACGTTACGCAGGCTGTGCTGGTCAGATTGTAGTTTCCATTGACGTGGCACTGGGCGCACTGCACAGCCGCATGCGCGCCGGTCAGGGGGAAGCCAGACTTGGAGTGGTCAAACTGTGCCGGCTGCCAGGCCCCTGTGTTATGGCAGGTCTCGCAGGTCTGCGTGAATCCCTGCTGCACGTGGTTTGGATTGGTCGTCCCTTGAAAATCCTTCAGGTGGCACGACACGCACGTCGAAGTCGTCAGATTGTAGTTCCCGTTGACGTGGCACTGGGTGCACTGCACAGTTGCGTGCGCGCCGGTCAACGGGAAACCGGTGGTGGAGTGGTCAAAGCTCGCTCCCGCCCACGACACCGTGTTGTGACACTGCTGGCAGGTTTGCGAGAAGCCGCCGCTCACGTGATTCGGGTTAGTCGTCCCTTGAAAATCCTTCAGGTGGCAGGAAACGCAGGCCGTGTTGGCGCTGGTCAAGTTGAAGTTTCCATTCGTGTGGCACTGCTCGCAAGCCACAGTCGCGTGGGCGCCGGTCAGCGGGAAGCCGCTGGTAGCGTGATCGAACTTGGCATTAAGCCACGTATCCATGGTGTGGCACTGCTCGCAAGTGGTCGAGAACTTGGAGGCCATGTGGTTCGGATTCGAGGTCTTCTGGTAGCTCTGAGCGTGGCAGGAGTAGCACTGGGTCGATAGACCCTGAAACTGGCCAACCGCGGCGCCCTTGTGGCAGGCATCGCACTCCAGGGCAGCGTGCGCTCCGATAAGCGGAAAACGATTCTGGTGGTTCTGGATGGACTGGATCGAAACGTTCCAACCTTTCACGGTGTGGCACTGTTCGCAATTGACGCCCATCTGCCGTTTGTGAATATCGGCGTGGCAATCGGCGCACCTCGTACTCACATTAGAGAAGACCGGCTTGGTGTGACACTGGCTGCAGGCCACATTCTCGTGCATGCCGCGCAAAGGATATTTGGTCTTATTGTGATCGAATTCCGGGACGGCCCGGATGGGCTTCCACCCAATCGCGGTGTGACAGTTTTGGCAGGGAATATTCAAGTCCCCGTGCGGACTCCGGGTCTGCGCAAGGTTCTGGCTCTGCCCGCGGGCAGGAGTATCAGCCGGCGAGAAAGACAACAGCAGACTGATCAGAAGTGTCGGTATCAAGGTGCCCACCCCCGATGAACATCATATTCATCTATGAAAAACAGACAGAACTGATTAACTAGTTAACTTACGTAGAAGAATTTAACAAGCATCCAGCTCAACGAAGTGGTCAGTGTTGAATTCTTAAGCAATTCGACACCCAGACAGAGTAGCGACCTATTGTACCAGTGGAAAAGTTACGCAAGACACTATTCTTCAAGGCAATCAGGACATGTCCCATTGCCTCAACCTAGGGTCCCTATAGTGTAGCCCGGTACGGAACTGTAAGTTCTGCCTGCCTGAGCGCAGAAATTACTTTTTGCAACCCCGTTCAAAAATCCGACCGATAGGGGGAAGAACTTAGGGTTCAAGAAGTTATACGCGCCCAACATGGGGCAGTCTGAATCATACTGGGGCATTTTTCGACCCACATCGCCCTCTAGGATTTGCCTGCCGCTTTACTGGGACCATGGCAAGCGGAGCATTCCTTGGGGCATGGCTTGTAAAACAGGACCGACTTGTCCATTACCACCCGCTGCTCTTTGTGGCAGGCTTCGCAACGAACCCTCTCGTGGGCGCCTTTCAGCGAGAAAGGGGTTCGCCGTTCATGATCGAACAGGGACGGCTTCCACGTGGTCGCGTTGTGGCAATCGGCGCAGAGTGTAACCCGGTTGGCCTTGGCGAACTGCGCCCCGTGAATGTCCTCATGGCACTCTTCGCATTTGACGGGTGCCGCCTTGAAGTCCGCATCGATCAGCTTGGTCTCCATGTTTGGCGGTTTGTGGCAATCGATGCAGGCGGTAGCCCGATGTGCGCCCAGCAGAGGGAAGGACGTCTTGGCATGATCAAAGCGCTGCAGATCTTTCCACGAATCGGTCGAGTGACACGCCTCACAACCCGCCGGCTTCCGATTCGCTCGCACTTGTTTCATGGTCTCGTCGAACTGGCCCTTATGCGGGTCCTTATGGCACACCGTGCAAGAGCTGTCGTCGAAGCGATAAATTACCGCGTACTTGGCCTCCGGAGTTGAACGTTGTTTATGGCAGTCACCGCAGGGAGTCGCGATATGGCCCCCGGTCAGAGCGAAGCGGGTTTGCTTGTGCTTCGCCAGCGTGAAAGTCGAGGGATGGTAACCCTTGAGATCGTGGCACTGTTCGCAGCGATTCAAGTAGGGGGCGCTGGCGAACTGGCCCTGGTGCTCGTCTTTGTGACAGTCCATGCACTTGCCGAACTTAACCTTGAAGAGCGTGTCTTTCCCCTTAGGAATGTGGCAGCCTTCGCACTTCACTTGCGCGTGCTTGCCCTCAAGCGGGTAAGCGCTCTTAGCGTGCTCTTTGACTCCGAAGGTCGAGGGCTTAAAGCCGTCCACGGTGTGACAGCCGGCGCATTCGATTCCCCCAACTCGTTTGATGAATTGGCCATTGTGCACGTCCTTGTGGCAATCGATGCACTTCTGAAAAGGCAAGGGTTTCTTGAAGTCAGCCTTCAGGTGGCATTGCGAACATCCGACCGTCTGGTGTTTGCCCAGCAAGGGATATTTCGTCTTGGAGTGGTCAAATTTCTCGTTGATGGTTTGCAGCGAACTGCGTTTCCAGCCGCTCGTGTTGTGGCATGCCGAGCAGGCTTGCTGCTTGAAGCTTCCCTTATGCGGATCAGCGTGGCAGTCGTCGCACTTACCGAACGCCAGACCCGTCCAACGGGGCTTATTGTCCGGTCCCGGAGTATGGCACTTCTTGCACGTCACCTGCGCGTGCAGTCCAGTGAGCGGATATTTGGTTTTCGAGTGATCGAATTGAGTGAGGTTTTTCCAGTCTTCAAAATTATGGCAACTTTGGCAGTTCTTCCCTAGGCGGCCGTTGTGTGCGTCCTGGTGGCAGGTGATGCAAGCTTGCGGCACGCCGAGAAAAGTCTTGTTCAGATCCCTGACTTGAATGCTGAGTTTCTCGGTGGCAGCTACGTGTTCGGCATTGTGACATTTGTTGCAGGCCACGCCCGCGTGCTTCCCGACGAGATTGTAGCCAGTCTTACTGTGGTCAAAGCCGTCAGGCGTTGGCGTCCACTTCACCAGCGGAAAGTCCGCGCCGTTATGGTCTGAGTGACACTTGGCGCAACCCTGGCTCGAGCCCGGTTGCAGTCCGTAACTGGCATGCAATCCACGATGCGCACTCACACGGACGCCGATTTCGGTGTGACACTCCACGCACTTGAGCGCGGCCTGTCCGCCGAATTGGTGGCAGGAGACGCAATGGCTCGTGCCCTCCAGTGTCCTGTGGGCGCGGGCCAACGGCCCTGGAGAAATCTGAGCGCGAGCGGATCCCGCACTCAGCCAGAGAATTACCAGGAGAAAAGCAGCGACCCATGCAATGGCCGAATTGGGTGACGCAAGCTGTCCCCGCGAAACTTTCACGAGAAATGCGCCCTGCGAGTCTGCAACTCTGGATTGGTTTACTTTCGATCGTTGCAACAGCGCGAGCCCCTTAGCGGAAGTTGAGAAGTCTCCCCAAGTGTCAGCAGCGAACCTGGGAGTCTAACACGTTCCCCGGGCAGAACGTGGCCTAGGGACGCCAATAATAACTGAACACAATAGGGCTGCAACTAGTTCGCCAAAGTTCTTGTTTTCGGGAAGTGCGTGATCATTCCATCTTCGTGGCGGACCAAACTTCAGGAAAGCATTGATGCCGAAAATCGCGGGCTCGCCTGAGGTTGAGTCTGCGAATCGTCGAGGTCTTTTTCGCAGCAAGCCTTGTGGCACTGGAGTTGGCCTTGGAATTGCACGTCGATATTGCAAGAAGCAGTTGGGGCCATCTGATCCGTTGCCGCCCACTGAACGGGTCGGGTGCGGTTGGGGGTGTGCCTGCCGGCGGCACATGCCGGCGAACGACAGCAGGAAAAGAAAAGGGAAAGATGGGCCGGATCCTGATTGTTAGCGATGAACCCAATGTGCGGCAGACCCTGGCATCCAATCTGCGCCGGGATGGGCATGAGATTTATGAAGCCATCGGTGTGGACGACGCCTGTAGCCGTCTGCTTGCCAACGATTTTGACGCAGTTCTAAGCGCGCCGAAGAAAGAAGACGACGGGCTCCGAGTGCTCAATGCAGCCCGGGAAAACGATCCCTCCGTTTCGGTCGTGTTCTTGACCGCTGATGCTTCCCTTGAGCTGGCCGTGGAAAGCGTGTGGCAGGGCGCTTTCGAATTCCTGACAATGCCTCTCCAGACCGAGCTCCTGCGAGCCACGGCGCGCCGCGCCTGTTGGTGCACGGCACTGCGGCGGGAAAACCTGATTCTCAAAGACACTGTGGCGCGCTTCGAGGGCACGGCGGAGTTCTACGGCGACAGCGTTGCGATGCAGGCTGTGCGCGAGAAAATCGCCCGGGTCGCTCCCACCAACGCTCCTGTCTTGATCACGGGTGAAACCGGAACGGGCAAGGAGCTGGTAGCTCGCGCAATCCACCGCAACAGCCCGCGTGCGAGCGAGCCGTTCGTCGCCTTGAACTGTGCGGCTTTTACTGAGACGCTTCTGGAAAACGAGTTATTCGGACACGAGAAGGACGCAGTTGCCGGGGCGGATCGCGCACGCCTAGGCGTCGTCGAAACTGCCAATGAAGGTACGCTGTTGCTGGACGAGGCCGGAGAGATTTCGCCTGCGATACAGGCCAAGTTGATCCGGATACTGGCTGATGGGCAGTTTCTCCGCGCCGGCTCCACCGAGCCCCGCGTTGTCAACGTTCGAGTGCTGGTAGCCACCCGTCGCGACCTGCGGCAGCGCGTTCAAAGCGGGCTTTTCCGCGAGGATCTGTATGCCTGCTTGGCGGTGGCGCCGATTCATATTCCCCCGTTGCGGGAAAGACTGGAGGAAATTCCAGAACTTTGTGACTTGTTGTCCCGGCAAGTCGCCACCGGACTTAGAATGCCGGTACGCGCAATCAGCGGAGACGCGGTGGATAACCTCAAGCGCTATCATTTTCCGGGAAACGTCCGTGAGCTCAAGAACCTGATTGAGCGTGCGTACATCCTCTCTTGCACCCAGGAGATCGGCCTGGATGATTTCCCGGTGGCACAACTAGTGGCAGGGGGAGCAACGGCGGCAGGCGATTCCGGGCGTGTAGTGCACTGGGCGGCGACGGAAAAGCTACCCCAACCGTTTGATCTCAGCGCATTCCTTGACCAGACAGAAAAAGAATTGATTGTGCGTACCCTTGCCTCGACAGGGGGTGCGCAGGCGGAGGCGGCGCGCCGCCTCGGGCTATCCCGCAGTGCACTCGCTTACAAGCTCACCAAGTACGGAATACGAGGAAGCACGAGCATCAATTAACGCTCGAGCGCGATCCTTAACGCCTGACAGCATGACGAACCGAGGGGTCCAGTTCGGTCCCGTCGGCAGGCTTCGGCCTTGACCTCGGAAATCCAACCGGAGGGCAGATCGCGTCAAGAAAAGTTGAGCCGTTCCGTTGCGGAACGGCTCAGAGGGCGCTGGAGAGAGTGAGGTTGGATTCTGTGAAGCAAGACCGGTTGTCCAGCAGCCATCTGAACGAGCCAGCCTCGTTTCCAGTGCGCCCAGCCACTGTGATGCAATTCCACTGCCAGCGTTGCAAGCCCATGCGATTTTTTTTCAAGCCGAATCTGCAGTGGTTGCCGGATTGGCTTTCCGGCCACCTGTGATACTCGACGGGAATTCCTTGGGGATCGGCTGCAAAATTGCCCCATGGCCTCCCCAGGTGACTGTGGTCCCAGAAATTACCTTTGACGTCACAGCCAAAACGCTGCCCAAGTGCTTACATTAGAATCAACGAGGAGGGCCGCGATGTCGACTGCCTGGACGTCCCGCTATGCACTGCGCACCAAGGGTATTAAGAGTTCTGCGATCCGGGAGTTGCTGAAAATCACACAAAGGCCCGAGGTGATCTCCTTCGCGGGTGGCTTGCCTGCCCCGGAGGTCTTTCCGCTGCAGCGGTTTGAAGAAGCCTGCCAACGGGTCCTGGAGACGAATGGGGCTTCGGCTTTGCAGTATGGCCAAACCGAAGGATACGAACCGCTGCGCCAGATGCTTGCTCATAACATGGCTCGTTATGGAATCCGGGCCAAGGTTGAAAACGTACTCATCACTTCGGGTTCGCAGCAGGCGCTGGACCTGATTGGCAAGCTGCTGATCAACTCCGGGGACCGCGTGCTAATCGAGGCGCCTACTTACCTTGGCGCTTTGCAAGCGTTCAACGTCTATGGGGCAGAGTATGTTTCGGTGCCAATTGATCATGACGGTTTGCGTACGGATCTGCTGGAGGGATCTCTGCGTTCCGGGCCAAAGTTTATGTACATTCTGCCCAACTTTCAGAACCCGGGTGGGACGACGCTTTCGGAAGATCGACGCCATAAGGTGGTCTTGTTGGCCGACAAGTACGGCATTCCTATTATTGAAGATGATCCTTATGGCCAGTTGCGCTACGAGGGCGAACACCTGACCCCGTTGGTTGTTCTTGATCGCGAGAACTTGCGTCGCGACAACGGCTATTCCATTGGAAATGTCATCTATCTCAGTACCTTCTCTAAAACCCTGGCACCCGGTTTGCGCCTAGGATGGATTGTCGCTCCGCCGGAGGTCATCGCGAAGCTGGTGCAGTTGAAGCAGGGCGCGGACCTGCACACCTCGACCTTCAATCAGATTGTGGCTTATGAAGTAGCGCGCGATGGGTTCTTGGACGAACACGTGAAGCTGATCCGCCAGGTCTACCGTGAGCGGCGCGACGTGATGCTGGCTGAGCTGAAAGAATTCTTTCCACCCGAGGTGACTTGGACACATCCTCAGGGAGGGCTCTTCCTCTGGGTTACCTTGCCGGAAGGGATGGACTGTCCAAAGCTGTTTGAGGCAGCTCTGAAAGAAAACGTGGCCTTCGTACCGGGGGACTCCTTTTATCCACGTAATGGCAACGAAGCCAGCCCACACATGCGTTTAAATTTCTCCAACGCCACGCCCGAGCAGGTTCGGGAGGGGATCCGGCGACTATCGATCGCAGTAAAGAAACAAATGGAACAGTTCCATCTGTCTCCAGTGCGGTAGGACCGACGCATCGTGGCAGCTGCCTTATGCGGCTCCGAACGGGTTCTCCAAAGACGGGCTCTGAGGTGTGAACAGTTCCGCGCCGTTCTCGGTAGTGTGCATATCGTCTTCGAGGCGTACGCCGAACTCGCCGCGAATGTAGATCCCGGGTTCATCGCTGAAAGTCATGTCGGCCGCAAGCGGGGTGGTGTTGCCTCGAACCAGGTAGGGCCACTCGTGTCCGTCCATTCCCATGCCATGGCCGAGGCGGTGCGTGAAAAATTTGTAGTCGGGCCCGTAGCCCGCGTCAGTAATGACTTTGCGAGCGGCAGCGTCTAGTTGACCGCACTGCAAACCCGGATGGGCCGCGGCCAGCGCGGTGCTCTGGGCCTTGTGGACGATATCAAAAACTCTCTTCATCTTGTCAGTTGGCTGGCCAAGCACGAAAGTGCGGCTGATATCGGAGGCGTAACCTTCTACTTTGCAACCACCATCGATTAGTAAGATGGTGCCGTCGCGAATGACCTGGGACGTGATCGAGCCGTGGGGCAGCGCGGAGTACTCCCCGACTTGCACATCCGCTCCTCCCGAAAATCCGAGCTGAGAATGGGCCGCTTCTACCAGGTCAGAGAATTCGTGCTGGGTCATTCCCTCGCGCAGACCGCGATACGCCGCCTCGTAGGCGGTCAGTGTGACCTTCGCGGCTAGCCGCATCAACTCGATCTCATGCGCGCTCTTCACCATGCGGCAGCCCGCAGTCACCCGGGTCGCGCTGGTAATTTTTGCCTGGGGCGCGGCCTTGGACACTCCGTCGCTGAATACAAAACGGACCGTTTCTTCCATGCCCAGGGTGCCGCCTGAAATTCCGCGATCCTTCAAGCCCTGCGCAACGCGCTGATAAGGACTCTCATCTTCCTGCCAGATGCGGACGTCTGCATCTTCGCCATCGGGAGCCTTCGCGAGCTGCTCGCGTGCGCGGCCTTCTTCGAACCCAGGGCAAACATAAAATGCCTTACCTTTTGCCGGCAGTACCATGGCGAACATGCGCTCTCCTCCCCACCAGCGCATGCCCGTGAAGTAGGTCAGCGAAGTTCCTTCCATGAGGAGAATGGCGTCGAGCCCGCTGGATTGCATCAAACGTCGTGCTTTTTGCTGATTGTCGCGTCGCTGTTCTTGCGTGATTGGCTTTGCCTGATCTTTCATCGACTTCAAGCTGGCAATGGAAGGCGGCAGCGGCGCAGATTTCTCTCCAGAATCTTGCTGGGCAAGGGATCGCGTGGCCAGCAAGATTCTGGAGAGAAATCTGCGCCGCTGCCGCCTTCCAT
>Ga0209803_1000087_pt1 | contig 52022 bp, 65 predicted proteins | sample GraSoiAngelo_138_FD_185895 | JGI IMG/M metagenome (GOLD analysis project Ga0209803, IMG submission 185895) | Grasslands soil microbial communities from the Angelo Coastal Reserve, California, USA - 14_0929_09_40cm (SPAdes) (version 2) | ecosystem: Environmental > Terrestrial > Soil > Grasslands ...
CTTTTTAAAGTTTACCCACTGTGTTAATGGGTTGGGAAAGATTATTTGACCGAGGATTTATTCTAGATGGTGATGACAGAATGAAAGATCGATTGTTTCTCTCGGGTATTGGTATTGTATCTTTTCTGGTGCTCTTGACTGTGGGATTCATTCTGGTGGGCCGACAGGCGCAGATCCGAGGAGATTACGAAGTCTCGGCCTTACCCGCTCTCAACGCCGTCCTCAACGGGACAAGCGCCATATTACTCACCGTCGGCTACCTCTTCATCAGACGGAGAAAGGTGGGGGCCCACAAGACCTGCATGTTGATGGCCTTTGGAACCTCCTCCTTATTTCTTGTCTCCTATCTGATATACCACTACAAGGTTGGCTCGATACCCTTTCCTGGACAGGGCGGGATTCGACCGGTCTATTTCGCGCTCCTGATCTCTCACATCATCTTAGCCGCTGTTATCGTTCCATTAGCGTTGACCACAATTTATCGTGCCTGGAACGAACAGTTTGATAAACATATGCTGATTGCCCGTCGGACGCTTCCTATTTGGCTCTACGTGTCGGTCACCGGTGTGGTTGTCTATTGGATGCTTTATTGGCTTTACCCGCAGCCATAGCACACTCTGTGACGTCTAAATTCAGAGCAATCCTTCAGAAGCCTTCGTTGGATACTTCTACCAAGCCAGGAAGACAATGAGATTACGCGCCGAATTAAGGAGAGCGGTGAGATTCTCGCCATTCACGTGCCGGATCACATCATCATGGGAGGCGAACGGTTCTACAGTTTCTCGGACCGGGGTTTGTTATGAGGGACTAGGTTTCAATCAGCCCTGCGCGGTTTGAGGAAGACTCCGTCAAGTCGGAACAGAGTTGGTGGCATCTACTTGGTAGAGCCTGAAGGAAACCGCTTCGGTGTGATTAACGCATTCACGAATGCAGCGCAGAGGTTGGCGCCACTCCAGAGAATCGAGATGGAACGGTTTTTCCGACAAACCGGGAGAGGGTTTGAAGGTTCTCAACGCCCTGAGAGATGAAGGAGTCAATCTCTCAGCCTTTGTGGCCTTTCCTAAAGGGCGACGGGCACAACTCGATTTCGTGCCCGTGGATCAAGCGGCTTTCAAGACGGCAGCAAAGAAGGCTAAAGTAAGGCTCATCGGTCCGAAAACGACTTTTCTTGTTAAGGGCGATGAGAGGACGGGTGCAGTCGCGGACACAGTAACCAAGCTGTCTGGTGCGGGTATCAATATAACAGCGCTTCACGTGATTACAGCGGGAGCCGGGCGGTACGGAGCGATTCTCTGGGTTAAACCGCGTGATGTGAATAAAGCCGCTAAAGTCCTTTTGTAGAGATACGGACAAGTGTGATCGGGAAATCTTGATGCTAGCGCTTTAAGGAGGCAATTTCCCTTGCCTGTTGTTAATCATCCCGGCTTAGTCCGGGCCATATCGCACTTGTCGATTACGCACTTCTAGGAGTGCCGGTGCTCATTTAGCCTCAAATCGGCACCCGTGTTATAATCATCGTGGGCATCGAAAGGAGACATGATGACGATTCAACAGACTCCTCAAGCCGACGAGTTCAAACAGCAATTGTGCGCTTCGTTGCAGCGCGAGACGCAAGATTCTCGCACCGTCAAGATCGCGCGACACGTGAACGTTTACAGTTGTGGCGATCAGGACGAGATGGTCTACTTTATTGAAAGCGGCCAGATCAAACTCCTCATGCTCTCGTCCGAAGGCAAAGAGTGCCTGCTGGCCATTCACAGTGCGGGAGACGTTTTCGGTGAGCTATGCCTGTCCGGCTTAGGCGCGCGTCTTGAAACAGCGACGGCGATGAAACAAACGATGTTAAAACAAATACCTTGCGCTCAATTCTTGGGGCGTCTAAGCCGTGATTCGCTGTTTGAGGGCTTCGTGCGCTATCTGGCGGTGCGCATTGCCGACCAACAGCAGGTCATCGCCAATCTAGTGACGGTGGATAGCGAACAGCGGCTGGGCCAGACGTTGTTACAGTTGGCCCGGACAATGGGTAAGAAGGATCCGCGCAGCATTCGCATCGAGCTGAAGATTTCGCATGAAGAATTGTCCGAGATGGTGGGCACGACCCGGCCTCGGATCAGCTTGTTTATGCAGCGCTTTCATAACCTTGGGCTGATCGAGACCAACGGAGATCGCTTTCTCATCATCAAAGAAAACAAACTCACCGATTACCTCGCTCAGATCGCCTAGAGCGGCGGCTACGCAGTTCTGCGGGCCCCGCGATAATTCTTTTTCAAGAAGGTCCAATACTAGACAGAACCTCTCCCGAGTCGGCCTAATTTTGATCCAAACGGAAGTAAGTGACTATGGGCCTGTTATTGTTGATTGTCTTAATTCTGTTCCTGGTGGGAGGTCTGCCTAACTCGGGCAATCACTCGTATGGCTGTGCTCCCTCGGGGCTTGCCGAAGCGGGGCTCGCCTCCATAGATCAAAATCAACAGACCCCGCCCGCCCCTGGACTTACGGACAGATCGTGATAGTGATGAAACCATGAGCCGTGCTTTTTTGCCGGTGGCGGAATGGAGGTCTAACGAACATGGCTGAATGGATCGAAGTGCCGGCGCATCGAATCTATGTGATATGCGCGCGTGAATTACGAGATGGCTTTGAGTACATCGGCGAGAATGGGAAGGCCGTGGAGCGCGGCGAAATTTCCTACCGTTTCGTCAGAAAGAAGGACGGCAAAGTTTTTAAGTGGGCGCGCTTTATTCCGCAATATACCGAAGTTCATGTCTGCACGGCGCTCGAAGAGATATGATTCATGTAATTGGGCGACCAACGGTCATACGGAAGCGGTCGAACCTTTTGTTTTTAGGAAACCCTGTACCAACGATCTGATCGTGAGCCGGGAGAAAAGCTTCCGGCACGCCCATATTCATCTTACTGCTTACGAACTCACCCGCAGAATGGCGGAGGCGGTGAGTGAGGGTTTCCGCGTTGCCAGTTTCGTATTGGATACGTTTCTAAAGACCCGCGAGGAACCGATAGAAGATCCGGTCGAGACGATCCGCAAAATTGCGGAGGCGAGAAAATTTTCCCAGAAACTAACGGATGAAGTGGTATCGAGCTACCTAGTTGAGCCGGAGCCAAATCGGTTCGGCGTGATCAACTCGTTCACGAACGCCGCGCAAAGACTGGCGCCGCTCCAGAGAATCGAGATGGAGCGGTTTGCCGGGACGCTGCTGGAAGCACCTCTAAATTAGTTCTTTATTCGTTTAATTCAGGCAAGCACATCCGCTTGCCTTTTTTTCTTGGCCGGAAGGAATAATTGGCTAGCGAACAGTTCGTGGCAGCGAGACGCAAGCACCAAACATTGTTTAACGGGATTGTGATATAAACATGGAGTCTTGCGTTAGACAACCGGAACATGAAGGGAAGAACAATGTCAGGTACCGTGATGCTTCGAAGGATGGACCCTCATGCCGAAAAACATCGTGATTTGCTGTGACGGGACCGGTAATCAGTTCGGCCATGAGAACTCCAATGTCGTAAAGCTCTACAAGACATTGACCTGCAACGCGTCCCAAATTGCTTACTATCACCCTGGTGTTGGAACGATGGGAGCAAGGAATGCACTTACCCGGATTGGAAAATGGTGGACACGCGTAATCGGTTTGGCATTCGGATATGGCATTTCCGACAATGTGGCAGATGCTTATCAATTTCTAATGAGGACTTATGAACCTGAGGACAGGATTTACGTATTTGGTTTCAGTCGGGGTGCCTACACCGCCAGAGCGCTCTGCGGGATGCTCCACGTAGTTGGGTTGCTCTCCTCAGGCAATGAAGCGCTGATTCCATATGCTATCCGAATGTTAAAGCGGCGCAGTATCGATTTCGCCGTGCTTGCCGACTTTAAAAAAACCTTTTCTCGCGAATGCAAGGTGCATTTTATAGGTGTTTGGGACACCGTCAGCTCAGTGGGATGGATCTACAACGTTGTCCAGTTTCCGTTTACTGCAAAGAATCCGGCCATCGATATTGCCAGGCACGCCGTCTCAATTGACGAGCGCCGGGCCTTTTATCGTCAAAATCTTTTTGTGGAAGCGTCTCCTGGTCAAGATATCGAACAAGTGTGGTTCGCCGGTGTCCATTCTGATGTTGGTGGTAGCTATCCCGAGACAGAAAGTGGGCTTTCAAAGCTCGCACTTCAGTGGATGCTGTGCGAGGGGGAACCCGCGGGCTTGTTAGTTGACCTGCAGCGGAAAGCTGAAATTCTCGGTAGCAAATTACATTATGTCGCGCCTGATCCGACAGGGCCTCTTCACAAATCACTCCACGGTTTTTGGTGGCTTGCTGAGATGTGGCCAAAGGTTGTCCGCATACACCAACCGGGGCCAGGAAATATTTGGAAGAATTCAGTTCGGGTGAATCTCGCGCGGCCACGTTCTATTCCGGCAGGCTCGTTAGTGCATACGTCGGTTGAGCAAAGAATGAATGCGATCTGGAGCTACCGTCCCAAGAATCTTGTTCCGCTCGCGATCCTGCATCACAAGTTTCGAATTGTTCGTGATCGGTGCTAGGGCTTCTTGGACCTATGGCGGTAGACAACGGGGCCTGCCAGAGGCAAGTCGGTTACGCGTGATTAAAGCCTCCACGAATGCAGCGCAACGTCTGACGCCGCTCCAGAGGCTTGAGATGGAACGGTTCGCCGGGACGCTGCTTGGAACTCCTTTACAATAGTTCTTTGTTCTTTCCGGCCAATTCAGGCAAGCAAATTCGCTTGCCTTTTTTCTCTTTAGGGACCGTACATCTTCTTTGCTCGCTGCCAGTTGAGCATATTGTCACCAACTTATATAGATAGGTGCTAGCAGAGTAAGTACGACGGAGGATTTCTATATGGCTTTTGATTTCAGGACTGCCGTAAACAAGACAATTGTTGACCTTAGGAGAGAGATATCCAAAAAGAGTTCGGAGCTAGGGACTTTAAGGAAAGAGCTGGCAAGGTATCAGAAAGTGCAGGGTATTCTTAGCAGCCAGTCTGGGGCCACGAGAACCAAAGCAAACAGAAAAGTCCGTCGAAAACCGGTCGACTGGAACTCCGTGCTCAAGCAGCTCCCCGGCTCTTTTGCTGTCGGCACCGTAGCTAATTTGGCCAAGGTCAAATCAAGGACCTCTACTCATCGCGTCTTGACCAAGTGGATTAAGCAGCGGAAAGTCAAAAGGCTGGAGCTGGGTAAGTATCAAAAACTTTAGCGTGAGAAACTTCCGCTGAAGAAATGTGAGGATTTAGCGATGGACAGAAATAGCCTGAGACAAGTTCGCGAGGCGAAAATGCTGAGCAAGACTGGCCAGACGCGCCGGAATCTCTCCGTTGACGCTGGACCGGATTGGATGATCCGGGTGTTGGACTACGCTGATAAAGGGGTGGTATACGGGCGAAGAGAGGCCGGTGTCTCCTTGCCCCGTCTCGCAACGCGTCTTTTGGCAGCCCGATAATGGGGATGCGCTTTGCAGATGGTATTCGCCGCAAGACCGACAAGAAAGAGAGAATTTTCTGACTGTATCTGGTCATATTTTTTACCATTTATCTCCGACAATCACATTAATTACATCGGGAGTTTTTTCTAGCTCTGCATTAACTTCTGTTTTCGTGTCGATTTTTTCAGAAACTAAAGCACCCGTAAGCGCACGAGAGACTTTTCCTAAATCATGATCACGGCTCGGAGCAATTTGGACTTTCACTCCGTTAACCAAAATGATTCCCGCCTTTCCAATCGTAATAAGACTTGTGGTCGGCACAAGCACCCATCCCGAAGATATTAGAACTTCTCCTATCGCATTCAATAGGTTAGTTGCTTCTCGGACTGGAGTCACAAAAGCAGCGAATTTTTGTCCGGCGAATACCTTCAATTTGTCTACTATACGGCGCCGCTGCTGGGCGGTAAGCGTCCTCGGTGCCTCCAATTTCGCTAAATCTAATTGTGCTTTTGCAACGCGCGCCTCTGCTTCTTTTGAGCGTGCATTCGCCGATGCTATAGACGCTTCAAATTTGAGAGCTCGTTCTCCCGCCTCTTTTGCTTTTTTGACAGCATTAGCTGCGCCGGTTTCCGCGTTTGCTGCTCGCTCTCTAGCCTCAGCGAGATGCGATTCAGCGTTAGTTGCTCGCTCTATAGCTTGTGCTGCTTCTTTTTCGAATCTTTTGGCATCGCGTTCGAGTGTCGCTATCTTTAGATCCGTTGATCGTGAAATCTCGGAGTCTGCTTTACGTTCGATCGCGACACCCACGATAATCACAATTGTAAAAAACGCACTTAGTATCTTTTCGAGTCGGTCCCGGTGTTTAGGAATCGTGAGAACCGCAACGTCGCCGACAAGACCCACAACGAGCGTCCAAAATCCGAAAGAACTCCAAACTTCTGCGTTATTCATGATCGTCGTCGCTTACGTTATTCTTTACGCAGAGTCTGTAATTTTCCTTTACTGTCCCGCGGCAGACCGGTAAAGCGGCAATCGTTTACCTTTTCTTAGCGGCCGCTGCCTTTCGGATTATCGCAGCGCACTTTGTGGCGTCTGCGTCAGACTCAAATCCAAAAACCGCTGAATATTTTCTTCCTACCACCTGGGCTACGAGAAAATCCATGTTCACCCCCGCACCGGCAATGGCCTGCGCGGTTGCATAGCCAAGACCAGGCCTGTTATTGCCCTCGACCAACAGAGCCGGGATTGCTGAGGCGCTGAATCCCGCTTCCTTGGCCGCAGTAACGGACTTCCTCCCCGTAACCGGATAAAGCTCAATTGCAGCCTTGTATTCCTGGCGCGGAAAGCGATAGGCCATCACCACATGGATGTCTGTGCCGGCGTTGGCAAGCGGCGCAAGAGCGTTGGCAAGAATTCCGGTACTATTCTCAACCTCTTTTCGCCACAGCACGATCTTTTTCACGGTCACTGCCATATTGGGTGCCTCCTTCTTGTCTCAAGAATTGCTTCGCGGTTCTTAGTGACGCGATTCTATTGCGGACGTATCAGGGCTGCAAGTTGCAGCACGGTACAATGTGTTAAAAGCGTTAAGTTAGCTTCGGAAACTTAGTCACAATTTAGACATGCAAGTTACCGGAATTAAATTGAGGCGGCGATTGCAGTAGAACCTGCTTGACAGCACTCCTCCATGTGATATTTGTCGCCTCGTAACAATCCTCCCCCATCATTGAGAAGGCTTCTGGTGCTGATCTGAGGCCAAACCGGAGGAACACAAACTGTTCCTCGGAGGGGGAAATGAAAAGAACAGTATAGAGCCAGCCGCTCCGGCGATTTATCGCCAGGGTGTGCTGACTTTTTGGTTCCCTCTAGGACCAGCTACAAGGCCCGTAGTCTGACGAATCGGGACCTAAGTCAATCAGATGCACGAGCAATGCATTTCGTTTTCCGTGTCGCTCACAATTACAAGAGAGTCTCAATAAATTCAAAGGAGGTGCTTTATGCCTAGAGGAGTTATTTTGGTGGACTATACGAATCAAGGCCGACGCACAATCAAAGATTCGCCTGATCGAGCCGAGGCGGCCAAGGCCGAAGCGGCGAAACTGGGCGTTCAGGTCAAAGACATCTTCTATACGCCAGGCGGACCGCATGATGCTGCAATTATCATCGAGGCGGAGGGCCCTGAGCCTATCAACAAGTTCATGTCGAGCGTGCAGTCGTTAGGCAACGTGAAAATGAAATTTATCCGGACTTTCTCGATCGAGGAGATGCGCAAGATGGTCTAGTGGCTAATTGAGTAGGTGGCGAGCTGAGCAGTTTGTAGCATCCCTAAACGAGAGGACAGAAAGGTGTCAGGAACCTTTTGAGCTTCTCTGTTCGCCGAAATTCAAAGGTTCCGGTTCGAGGAGGCGGTGGGTTTTAAGCCCTGCGTACTTAATTGGTTTTGTAGCTGCGCAGCCAGCGGGTTGTTAGCCGGATAGCCTGCGCGGCCCGCTGGCTATCACGGGGCGAGAGAATGTCGTTGATGGGGTTAGTAGCGCCTGCGATTTCCCAAAGCCAGCCATAGGGTCTGTTATTGTTTGTTGTTCGCTCAACCGTCTCTGACTTATTCAACAAAAGATCTAACCCCTTGTCAGACCTCGACTTCGATATCACTACCCTCTACTCGGACATTGTAACGGGCAACTCCTTGGGGGGCCGGAGGACCTAGGACCTCCCCAGTAGTTACATCATACGTCGCACCATGCCAGGGGCAGGTTACCTGTTTACTTTCAAGCACCCCTTCTGAAAGCGGCCCACCGCGATGGGTGCAAGTGTCATCGATAGCATAGAAAGAGCCCTCCACATTAAAGAGAGCAATCTTCTTGTCACCAACCTCGATCATCTTCCCCTGACCGGGAACAATCTCATCAGTCTTCGCTACCTTCACAAAACCTGCCATAATTCACCTCCTATTAAATTTTTGCTTGAACGCCTAAACCTTCATTCTATCCGCCTAACATTTTCCTTGCCTGGCATACATGGAGTCATAAAGAGGGGTCTGCTGTTGGCTTTCAGACAGTGGGGTTCAATCTTCCGAGTGCAGCCGGCCGCTTTTTTTCTTTCTATCCTCCCTTTTACGAACAGAACAAGAAAGCCCGGCTGGGGAGAACCAGTTCGGGCGATGATGCGGAATCAAAGATGTGACCTGCCTGCCGGCAGGCCGGCCGGATCGGGGTACCCAGCCGAAGTCAGTTTCGCGAAAATAAGGCAAAATTACAAAACAGGCAAGAGGCTCCGCCACTGAGATTGGCGGATCAGCCTCCGGCTGAAACAGGCAATGGGCGGGGAGAAAAAACGTAATCGTGCTCGTCGACGGGCACGAAAACCACGCACGAACCAGAACGAAGCCGATCGGCCTTTTTCAACGGTCTGGCAATAATTGACACGTTGCTCTGTCCGCCTGTACAATCCGTCGCCTTAGTAAAGCATGCACGGACGGGCTGGATTGCACGGGAGTTAGGACGACGAGGAAAAAAAAGTGGAGCAGTCGCCTACATTAGAACACTTTCGTGTCGCCAGGCCGGTCCCGGTAGCCCGCATCACTGCCGGTCACTTCATCATGGCGGTGGCGCTGTTGGTGCTGGGCTACTTTCTCATCTGGCCGATCATTCTTCTGCTGATCAATAGCTTCAACGCAGCTACCGACTGGTTTGTCGAGCCTCGCGTGTGGGGACTGCGACACTGGCAGAACGCGTTCCTACGCCCCGGTTTGCTTAGATCTCTGGGGAACTCCCTGGTGATTTGGTCATTGACGGTGGCCTTCAGTTTCCCCATCGGACTCACCATCGCTTGGATTCTTGCGCGCACCCGGATTCCTTTTAGTCGCACCTTAGAATTCATGTTTTGGATTTCTTACATGGTGCCCGCCCTTCCCACGACCATCGCCTGGATTACCCTGTTGGACCCGGATATCGGGCTGGTCAACACTGGCCTAATAAAGCTCGGGCTTTTTGATCAGGGTCCTTTCAACATCTTTAGCGTCCCGGGAATCGTTTGGGCGAACCTGATGGGCCATAGCATCGCCATCAAGGTCATGCTGCTGACGCCAGCCTTCCGTAACATGGATGCCGCTATGGAGGAGGCCGCGCGCGTGGGCGGCGCGAGCAACTTGCGAACCCTATTCAAAGTCACGCTGCCGCTGATGATTTCGCCGATGATCCTGGTCTTTGCTCTGCAACTTTTGCGGATCTTTCAATCTTTTGAAACCGAGTACCTGTTGGGGCTGCCCTTTGGGTTCTTTGTCTACTCGACAAAGATCTTTACGCTGATCCGCGACCCCGTGCCCAACTATGGCGAGGCGACCGTATTGGCCAGCATTACGCTGCTGCTGATCGCATTGATCATTCCCGTGCAACGCTGGATTCTCGATCGGCGCCGGTACACGACCATCACCGGAAGCTTCCGTCCCGGACTCATCGATCTTGGGCGGTGGAACTATATAGCCTTCGGCCTCATCGCCTTTCTTCTGATGCTGTTGACGGTCGGGCCGCTGTCCATACTGGTAGTGGGAAGCTTCATGACCAGGATCGGCTACTTCATGCTCGGTTTCACGCTGGACAACTGGAAATGGGTCTTGAGCGATCCGGTTTTCTTGAAGGCGCTGCGCACCACCTTGGTTTTAGGCACTACTGCGGCAATTGTCAGCCCGCTGTTGTTTTCGGTTATCGCGTACATCCTCGTGCGCACGCGCTTGCCTGGCCACGATGCGCTGGATCTGATGATCTGGTGTTCCGGGGCCATCCCCGGCATTCTCGCGGGGCTGGGGCTCCTGTGGTTGTTCCTCAGCACCCCGGTGCTCGACTTTCTCTTCGGCACGATCTGGGCGCTAATCATTGTCGTGATCCTCCAGGGCAACACGACCGGGGTCAATATTATGAAAGGAGTGTTTGTCCAGGTCGGAGCGGACATGGAGGAAGCCGCCAGGGTATCCGGAGCTGGATGGATCCGAACGTACTTCCAAATTTGGCTTCCATTGCTGATGCCCAGCCTGATGCTCTTGGCAGTCACCAGCTTCGTCCACGCCGCCGGCGCCACCAGCAGCATTGTCTTGCTTGCTTCCCGCGATACCATGACGCTGTCGCTCATGGCTCTCGAACTGTCGTCGATCGCCGTTAGCAATCGAGAGGCGGCGAGTATCATCAGCATCTTCATCATTATCCTGACCGTAGCGGGAGCTCTCAGCGTCAGATACTTTGGTTCGCATCTTGGCGTACGGCATGACCTGCATGTGAACACGGTTCCATAAACCGACCGACCAGCTGGACTCCAAAAGGCAGACCATGGGATGATTACCCGGCCGGGATGGAAATTGCGGGAAGCCCCGCATGAGTCCAGGGCAAGCTCATGGCGGGACTCCCGCTTCAGTGCGGCTGACGTTGGGACACCCTGTATGATTGAGTGCTTGACTGTCGGATACCATTACCTGTTACACTAGGGGCCACACTTCGACAACGAGGAGGGATCACAACCGACGATGGCTATTCCTGCAGACAAAGCGATTCAAATGGTGCGAAGCGCCCATGCGCAGGCGGCGCAGTTGGACATCGCAGTTACAGCGGTGGTCGTTGACCCCAGCGGCAGGATGATTGCGCTGGGCCGAATGGACCGCGCGCGGCCCATCACGGTCGAAATCGCCCTGAACAAAGCCTACACGGCTGCCAGCTTCCAGCAGCCCACGAAAGAGTTGGCGGGGATAGCCGCGCAGAGTTGGTTTCAAAGCCTGGTGGTCTCCAGCAGCGGTCGAATCATGCCCGGCGGAGGCGCTTTACCCATCGTCGAAGGCGGCAGCGTCGTGGGCGCCATCGCAGTAGCGGGCGGTACCGAAGAACAGGACCAGCGCTGCGCTGAAGTCGCTCTCGCCTCCTATGCTTAAAGAGGCGATACGTCTGCCGGATAATGGCCCGTTCATCAATTTGGCCGAGCACCTTCGATGGCGATTACGCGATAATCGGCACGCAACCCGTGAATTGCATCGGCGTTGGTTTTTGTGTAGGGAGGCGTAAAATGATTGTTACGCCGTATGCAGATGGATAGCGACGAAAGGGGAAGTTGTCATGGCTGTGACACTGGAGAAAACCACGAAACCTCTGAACGGTAATCAACCGCGCGCGGGCGTCCCACCTCCGCCCTACCTCGGCCGTTCAGTCCGTATCGTCGGTCCGGTCGCCAACGTCGACATGAACCAGTCGCCGCATCCCAAAAACCAGCGCGGCGAATTGGGCAAGGCGCTGTTCAACTGGTACCGCAACACCATCTCCAGAGATCCGCTGACCCGGGTGTCGGCCCCGAACCATTTCGCCGATCGCAGACATTTCCTGACCACGGTGATCAATCAAGCATCCAAGGGCAAGGTCAACTCGAAGCAGGTGCCCGTCACGGATCCCGCGGCGATGACGCGCCACATCAAGGCCGTCGCCCGCTACATGGGCGCGGACGTCGTCGCCATCGCGAAGGCGCATCCATCCTTTCTGTACGCCGGCAGCCGTTACGTCCAGGATGGGACGGCGGCGGATGAACACGAGCATAGAAGTCCGGAGGAGCTGGTGCAAAAGTTCCCCTATATCATCGTCACGACGACCGCCTGGGACTACGATAAGCTTCAGGCCCACCGGCACTTCATCGGCGACGCCGCCTACCATGTCTCGCAAATGAAAGGCGTCCTGATCCTCAAGGCGCTGGAGGGTTACGTCAAGGAGCTGGGCTACACTGCGCTCAGGGGCGTGGTGACTCCACAAGCCGCGGGCGTGGCCTCCGGCGTCGGCGAGTTGGGACGAAACGGGCTCGTCATCAACAAGGCATTCGGTGCCCGCATCCACATGCCCGATCCGATCATGACCGACCTGCCGCTGGTGCCGGACGAGCCGGTCGATATCGGAGTCGAAGACTTTTGCAAGATCTGCCGGAAGTGCGCCGTCAACTGTCCCACCAACAGCATCACGTTCGGCGACAAAGTCGTCTTCAACGGCATCGAGAAATACAAGATCAACTGGCTCACCTGCTACAAGCTGAGACCGTACACCCACGAGCATTGGGTAAGCTGTCTCTCCTGCGCCACCGTTTGCCCGTTTACCAAACCCAACGTCTGGTGGCGCAGCCTTGCGGTCTGGGCTCTCAGCACCTGCCCTATCCCGGCGCGGCCTGCGCTCGTGCACGCGCTGAAGGCGATCGACGATCGCTTCTGGGGAGTAGTGAGCCAGAAGCGGGTGCGCTGGCTTGGCTATGACTCCGGCATCAAGCCTGGCGAGCACGCCTGTACCGTCGCCGGCTGCACCGCAGCGCACGGGCCGGATTCGGCGAAGGTGGCCGGGGATATCGGCTACTACGCGCCGCTAAAAGAGAACACCAACCGATTCGTCAAGCGGGGCGTCTAGTGGCGCTAAGACTGGGCCCGCTGAAAATCCCCTGGCCGCGGACAGAATCCCGTGACGACGACCCCTACTGGGATTTTTTCATCAACAGGCTTCCAGCGGATCTGGCCAATTCGGTGACGGAGCTGATCCGAAATGCGCCTGAAGGCAACGTCTTCCCGACCAAAGCAGACCTTCATACGCCTGAGATCACGTCGGGCCACGTGAAAGAGCTGGCGCGATATCTTGGGGCTGACCTGGTAGGCATTGCTCGATTAAGCTCTGACGACGAAGAGGGATATCCCTTCGCCGTCATCTGCGCGGTTCGGGCCGACTATGACCCGCGGCAAGCGGCGGGGATTGGCGGCCAAGTGCCGGTGCAGAATGGGCTGTTCATCACTTTCGTTCTCAGCGCCTGGATCAGAGAGCTCGGGTTTCGGGCTGCGGCGTCGTCGCACCCCAATGCCGAGGCGCTGGCAGCAGCGGCAGGGCTAGGGGCGCTTAACCCGAACGGGAGGCTCGTGACTCCCAAATACGGGACGCGCGTTCATGTGGCGGACGTGATTCGCACCGATCTAGCACTGGCGGCGGACGGCTAGTTCGGATCGTTCAAAACGTTTAAGCAGTTCAAACCGTTTAAACGATTTGAGCTATTTGAACGGCTTGAACTATTCATGAGGATTCAGTGACCTACGTCATTACAAGTCTGTGTACCAACGATGGCGCCTGCGTCGAGGTCTGCCCGGTAGCCTGCATTCATACCACGCCCGGGGCCCCTCAGTTCTATATCGACCCTGAAGTCTGCATCGATTGCGAGCAGTGCGAGATCGTTTGCCCGGTGGACGCGATTTTCAAAGATGTCGACATCCCTGCCGAACATGAGGCCTCCATCGAGATCAACGCCGCATTCTTTCGCAAAAACAAAGCGGCAGTGGGGCCGGTTCCCTTCGACAAGGCGTGGGAAATGGTGCAGGCGGCTCACGCCTACGCGCGAAGACAGGGGATGGCAATAACGGCCGCGGTCGTCGACGAGGCCGGCTCTCCCATCGCCGTTGGGCGGATGGATGAGGCGGGATTCAGGAGCGCAGAGCTTGCCTTCAATAAGGCCTACACGGCGGCCGCCTTTCACTTGGCCACAGCAGAGTTGGCGCCTCAAGCGCGGCGACCATGGTTTCGCAGCCTTATCATTTCCCACCGCGGTCGCATCATGCCCGAAAGCGGCGGTATTGCGGTCGTGGACGGCAGCGCGGTCCTCGGCGCCATCGGTGTGGCCGGCGGTAGCCGGCCTGAGCAGGACATCCTCTGCTGCCAGGCCGCCCTCGCTGTATTGGAGAGCGCCGGACATTAAACGCGAGTTGCGCCTTTCACATCACCTTTTTCTACACCTTTGCCTTTAACCCTCTTCACTTCAACCGGTTGAAGAACCTTGCGCCTTTGATCAAGTCGTTAAACATGGTATGGGAAAGCATTTCTAATAGTCTGGAGCTCCTAAAGGGCGGCTATGCCCAAAAGCATCCTTGTGGTCGATAACGAATTTCGCAGTCGGAAAAACATTGCGCAATTTTTGCGTGAAGAAAGCTATGAGGTCGATGAGGCAGACGATGGTGTGGGTGCACTGGATTTACTCGAAAAGAAAAATTTCGATCTTTTGATTTGTGATATTCTGATGCCTCGACTTAGCGCATTCGATATCATCGATCGCATGAAATCGCGCTCACTCTCGATTTTAATCATACTCATAACGGGCCACCCCGATTTGCTTGCGCAAAAAGGACTCGGCGACTTGCCTTGTTTCACAAAACCCTTCAACCTCTATGATCTGTTACACAAGGTGAGAGAAATGATAGGGAAGTGAGCATTTGTCATCGATGAGTTGGAACACCCTTATCCTGCGATTCGAGTGGCGCCGGATATCCGATACTACATAGATGAGCTGAAGACGCCCGATGTTTATGAGCGTCCGACCCTGCCCGCAGATGGTGAAAGTGATAGCTATTTAGGCGAGATTTGGCGCTTGGTCGGGCGAAGCCCCTTTGACAATGACCTTGTTTCCGTCGCGGCTGATCTCCACGTCACAGGGACCCTCGAAAAAGATCATAGTGCGTGGATGTTCGTAAACGGTGGCCTTGTGGGGAATTGCCTCGACGTAGATGTCGAAAATCAGGCCGCCGGGCAGATTGACGGTCTTCGTATGCATGAGGTCGCCTTCGAAGAAAAGCTCGATCCAACTGCGATTCTCGGAGACCCCGAGTATGATACCAGCGGCGTTTCTCACGCGCTCGAGGAGCTCTTCACCGCTACTTAGATTTTCGCTCATAAGAGGACGTCGTTAACTCGCCAGCAGAGCGTCGGCATCGCGGATCACTTTGCCCGACGACGTGCGTGGTAAGGCTTCACGGACAACGATTTTCTGGGGCACTTTGAAATTCGCCAAATTGGCACGAAGAAAACTCAAGAGATCTCTCTCAACAATGGTTTCTCCAGGTCTCGGCACGATGGCGGCGCCGATCACCCTGCCGCGCTTTTCATCGGGAATGGGGAAGACAACCGTCTCCTGGACTTTGGCGTAACTGTAGATCATATTCTCTACTTCCGCCGGATAGACATTGAGGCCACCGGTGATGATCATGTCGTCTCTGCGGCCGAGATGATAATAGTAGCCGTCCTCCCCACATTTGCCCACGTCACCCGTATAGAGCCAGCCGCCGCGTATGCGCGCCGCGGTCGCCTCCGGCTTGCGAAAATAGCCCTTCATCACGTGCGGCCCGCGAGTGATAATCTCGCCGGGTTCCCCGACTGGAGCTTCTTTCCCGTTTTCGTCGACGATCTTGATTTCGACACCAGGAACCGCGCGGCCGATACTACCCAGCTTGTCGACGGCGCGATCCGGCTCGACGAGTGTGATCATCGGTGAAGTCTCGGTCAGTCCGTAGCCCTGGATGACTTTGACGTGGGGCTGGACAGTTTTGAAGGCGCGCAACAAAGGGACGGGCACACTCGTGCCCATCATCGCCGCGATCTTGACGCTTCGGGTGTCATAGTCTCGCAGGTTTCGCACGCCCAGCAAAAGCTGGAAAACAATGGGCACCGCCTCGAAGACCGTGACGCGGTATTTTTGAATGCCCTCCAAAAGCGTCACTGGATTGATCTGATCGAAAATCACCAGTGTAAATCCCTTGTCGGCCACCTCGTTACATACCACCGGCCCAACGATGTGCGACATGGGCAAGATGCAGCCTCTCACCGTGGACGGATCGGTAATCCCCATTTCTCCCATCACCCGGGGATACTGGGCGAGGTTTTGGTAACTCAGCACCACGCCCTTGGGCTCGCCCGTGGTGCCGGACGTGTAGAGAATCAGCGCATCATCATCAGGGTTCAGACGGGGCGAGCTCAGCGGCATTGAAACGGGAGTCAATCTGTTTTCAAAACTCCGATCCCCTTCGCCGTTAACGACCCAAACGGGAGGGCTCACCGTTCCGTTGAAGACTTCCCGCACTTCGGGATAGAGCTGGTTATGAAGCACGAGCAGTTTGAGATCGGCGTCCAGCAACACTCCCTGGAGTTCTCTGCCCCGCAGACGGGCGTCCAGTATGACGGTCACCACCCCGACCTTTTGCGTCGCATAGTAGCTCAGCGGAATCGCCGTAGCGTTGGGGAGAAAAACTCCGACCCGATCTCCTTGCCGAATGCCCTCGGCCTGCAGATGGGAAGCCAGCGCGTGGACCCGCCGGTTCAGGGTCGAAAAGGTAAGCTCCTCGTCCTTGCCGATGATCGCGGTTTTCTGCGGCTGTCGCCGAGCGGTCCGCTCCAGCACCTCCGCGGCGAAAAAGCCTACCGAACCGGGATTCTTTGCCATAGCGAAAATGCCCTTTGAAAAGGTTTGTACCAGCGCGAGAGTTGCGCGAGCTCGCCCCGCAGGAGTTTCAATTTCCCCTGCTGGGTGGCGAGAAACGGATCGATGCGGTTACTGAAAACCGCTTTCCACCATTCTTCCTTGCCGCTGATCAGGAATTCGCCATCCACCCTGGGTTCCAGATCGGTGATCTCACCGTCGACAAACTTCACGGTCCAGGAGGTGTCGTCTTCCTCCAGATGGAGCGAAAGAGAGGTCGAAAGATTCGTCTCGCTGCCGTGGGACCGAAACATAGAGTCATTATTAGCCGTGTCAACCAATGCGCTCATGTGAGCCTGCGAGAAGAGCGGGTAAGCTTCGCTCGGGGACGGGGGAATGACCTCGGGGGCTGTGGTTGTGCCAACGCCCGATGATAGTTTGTCTCGAAGCGATGCAGTCTTTTCTTTGAAAAATTGACAGTGCACCGCCTCTTCCAGTAAATCCGTTAAGAGAAATGCTTCTTGCAAGTCTTTGCCGATGGCAACCGTGCCGTGACCCTTGATAATCACAATCGGGTGGTATCTTAGCTCCTCTACCATGGGTTCCGGCTTTGTTACCGTGGGTGTATCTTGCGGGATGATGGGCACTTCCCCAACGGTGTATTTCTCCTCGAAGCTCACGGGAACAAAGCTTTCGCGGGTCAGCGAAAAAGCCAATACCGCCGGCGGGTGTACGTGAACGATCGCTTGGGCCTCCGTGCCCCTGTACACGGCCATGTGCATGGGTGTCTCGCTGGAGGCGCGCTGGTTCTTGTTGAGCGGTTTTCCTTCGCCATCGATCCGCACCAAATTCTTGGCAGTGAGAAAACCCAACGGGGCATGCTGGCCCGTGATCAAAAAATCTTTCGTCCCGACGCGGCGGCTCAAGTTACCCCCCCAGCCGCTGATGAGCCGCCGTTCAAAAAGCACTTTTCCCCAGCGAATCATCTCGCGTTCGAGCCGGGTCATGAATCCGCACCTGGTTAAGCCTTGAGCAGAGCCCAAGGGATGACTTCTTTCTCGAGCCGGTAAACGGCGACTCCTGGCGGAATCACCTTCTGCCCAAGAAAGGTCGAAACGTCGCTATCTATCGAGGAATCCTTCCCGCTTTCTGATTCCAATAATTCGATGGGAATGCCGTGGGCGCGGGCGAGGCGGACAGCGAGTAGAGATCCGCAGATTCCACTTGCTCCCGATTCAGCCAGCCCGCTGTAGAATAAATAGAGCTTTTGAATCTGGCCGTGCGCGAACAGTGTCCCCATCATGTTGTCGGAGATCAATGTAATCGGGAGGTGGCGGAGCAAAAGCTCGCGCGCAACCACGCGGGCGCCCCAAAGTTCCGGACGCATCTCCGGTACCAGAATTCGACCCGCTTGTTCCGCCTTGAGCGCATGCATCAGAAACGAATAATCGTCTTTTTTGGGCAGGCCGTAGACCAACAAATACTTCTCCCCTGGCTCTTTCGTATGCTTGTCGGCTGCCAAAGGACTTTTCAAATATCTTTCTCTAAAGGTCTCCGGCGTAAAAAGATCGTCGAAGCCGATCAAACGGGTAACCAGAGAAGAAGGTGTGACGTCGAACGCCGGATAGCGGCCGACGAGCTGATCTTCGCCGTCAGAAATCAGCGGCTGTCCTTGAAACGTGAGCAGCTCACTGACCGGGCGTTCTTCAATGGTCACGTCGCCGCCCCGCATCAATGGGCCAGGATCTTGGACCAGGGCATAAAATGGAACGCCGTATTCCTTCGCCATGAGCGCAAGCGGGTAGGTGCCGACTTTATTGATGATATCGCCATTCTGAGCGCAGCGATCCGATCCGACAATGACTGCGTTAACTTCCCCTTTCGCCATTACCTCCGCAACCGCACAATCCGGAATCAACGAAACCGGGACACCGGCGTTCGAAATTTCCCAAGCCGTAAGCCGGGTTCCTTGTAGATAGGGGCGCGTCTCAGTGGCGATAACCGATATCTCCTTGCCCATTTCGCGGCAATACTGCGCGACCGCCACGAGTTCACCGCTGACGTTACAGTGCGTCAGCACTCGGGCGGCTCTCGGCATAATAGCTGCCGCCCGTTTGGCTCTGGCTTGGCGTGCCTTGACGATTTGTGCGGCGAATTCGCGCGCCCGAGTCGCGATCCAATCACCGGCCTTTGCGCCGGCCGGCAATGCACTGAGCCCCCCGGAGAAAACGCTGCCGAGCCCCTCGAAGTCGAACGTCGGACGCGCGTCGCAGAACTGCCGAGTCATTTCCTCGATTTTTTCTCGTAACGGCTCGGCTTCTTTTCCGTCATAGTGCTGGGCGACCAACGCGCCGCTATAAAGAAACGTCAGGACCTGGCCGAAAGCCCTCGTTCTCATTTCTCGCACGGCTTCAAGAGCTTGTGAGATCTCGCTAACGGGTATGTACTCGATCCGTTCGGGAACCAATGTCTCATCGAGGATCTTAAAGCCACTGCCCTCCCATAAAACGGGCTCGAACAGCGGGCTGTGCGCGAATTTCATGATTCTACCGCTAGGCAAGAAAGCGTTTCACAGATAGCGCAGCGCCGTCTGTGCCACCTCGATCATCTTTTCTTCGGCGGCGAGAAAGGCGGGATCGCGAAAAGCAAACTTGCCATGAAGACACTCGTCCGACACGGCGAGAATGGCGCCGGCTTTTTTTTGGCGTAATTGGCCGATGGTAAGAAAGCTTGAGGTGACCATGTCGATGCTCGAGACGTTCTGCTCGTTTAATTCCTGAATGAGTTCCGGCGTCTCTTGGAATAGAGCGTCGGTCGTAAAGACCCGTCCCAGATGATAACGGACTCGTAAACTTTCGGCCGCCCGTTGAAGCGCGCGCACAATATCCGGGTGCGCGACGGTGGAGAAATTCTTGGGCACGTAATAACTCGTCGTGCCCTCGCCGCGGATGGCTCCCGTGACAATCACGAGATCGCCGATCTTCACGTGATCTTGCAACGAGCCGCAACTGCCGATGCGAATCAAAGATTCCGCTCCGGCGGCACAAAGAATCTCCGTCGTCATCGCCGTGTCGGGCGCAAAACGCCCCCCATTGCCGACCGTGACGCGCTTCCCATCGATGGTTCCGGTATGCATCTCGTAGTCGAGAAAGGAAAAGTTCTTTGCCGCATCCTTCAGCATACCAAGCAGCATCTGGCTGCGCTCTTTGGGGCCGGGAATCAGCGCGTAGGGCCCGAGAGAGTCGGATTGGAGCCCGAGCATCGACAGCATTTTTTTCGGTGTGAAGTGAGGTTCCTTAACCATGGGTTAGAGGGCTTGAACAACGAACTCAAGTAAGTCTTGGGTCGGAAGAGCGTCGGCGGAGCAGCTGGCGAAACTCCGCTGGCAAAGCGCGCTGGAAGTGAGCACGACCTCGGCGCCGGTTTCTTTAGCCTCACGCATCCGGTCCTCGGCGTTCCACTGCGCGAGCTCGGGGTAAGCCTCGGGAACCCCTCCCCCGCCGCCGCAACACCAAGCCCAGCGCCGATTGCGCGCCATTTCTACCACGTCTACTCCGGGTATCGTGCGCAGAATCGTTCTCGGCGCTTCGTAAATACCGCAGCCCCGGCCCAAATGACACGAGTCGTGGTAAGTGACTTTCTTCCGGACGGTTTGCCGGAATTTGAGCCGGCCTGTCTCGGCAAGCCCCGCGGCATACTCTGCGCCGTGGACAACTTCAATATCGGGTCCCAACTCCTCGGCGTACTGGCGCCAGATGCGGCGGCAACTGCCACAGGCGACTACCACTTTGTGGATCCCGGCGTTCTTGATCATCGCCAGATTTTCATCTTTCAATCGCTCGTACTCGCGCCGGAAGCCAAGATCATAGGCATACAGCGCGCAGCATTTTTCCGCGTCACCGAGAACCACGAAATCCTCGCCGGCCGTCTGCATCAGCTTTGCAAGCGCGGTAGCGCCGGCTCTTCCCGTCGGTCGATCCGCTGAACAGCCGGCAAACAACAGGGTGCTCGCGGAGCTATGCCCGAGTTTCCTCAAACTCAAACCGTCGGCCCACCGGCCGCGTGCGGATTTCGGTTGGGACCAGGGATTGTCATGCTGATGGATGCCTTCGAACAGTGGACGATGAGCTTCGAGCGGTCCGTCCTTTTCAGTCATCTCCTCGCGCATGGCGACGGTGATGTCCCATGGCCCGTAGCCGTCATCGCGGACGCCACACAGTTCCTGGCACATGAGACAGTTCGTGCAAGTGTAAATGACTTCTTTCAGTTCCGGCGTGATGGAATCGAGGCCGTGGAAAACCCGCTGCGCCATGAGCCAGCGCGATTTCGGCGTAAATCGTTGGAAGCGATAAAATTCATAAGGCGGACATTTGGTTTTTGGTCCGGGAACATCTTCCATTGGATTTGCCGGCCCGTGACCATAACAAGAGCCGCACAACACGCAGCCGCTGCTGCGCTCTTCCAGCCCTTTTGCGTAGAGCCATTGCTTGACTCGACCGAGGCCCCAATTTTTTTTGCCTTCGTCTTCCACGGGATTCGATAATAAGAAAACTTAATGCATTAACTTTATATTCATGAACAACCTCTGTCAACAAACGTCGACCTAGTTTGCCCAGGAGTCGTGATTGAGTTTACGGAAGAGAGCGGAAAGTTCTTTCTGTTGCGGCTTGTCGAGCGAAGAAAAGATCTGTGAAACGGTTTTTTCAAACAGCGGAATCGTACTTTTGTAAAGTTTAGCACCCTTTTCTGTCAGAACTACATGGACCACCCGACGGTCCTTATCGTCTCGTTTGCGAGTAACCAGCTTTTTTTCCTCCAGTCGGTCCACGATCCCAGTGAGATTGCTGACCGTCACCATCATTTTCGCGCCGATTTCCCCAAACGGTAGTCCGCCGGCATAGCCGATGGTCGCAAGCACGTAAAACTGCGGCGGAGTCAGATCCAATTTTTCCAGATCACTTTCCAATTTCTTGTAAGATATGAGGCTAAAGCGGAGAAAACGAACCCACAAGCTCGTTGTATAGGAAGAAAAAAAAGGACGCTTGGAAACCGCCACGAGTTTCACTCTATGCGTAGAGAAAGTAAAATGCAAATCACATTTGCGTGCGCGATACGGCATTATTCGCTGGAAAGTTCCTAGAGAAACTCCCGTGAGAACGTGGAGAAACGCCATAGGCGTGCCAAGGTTCAATTGGCGCTCAAGGCAATTGCAGCCTGTTCTAAAAATTTAAAACCAACCGTTGCACACTTGATATCTTGAGAGTACTAGGATGATTGGAGATTCGTCCGGAGAAAATCATGAAAGTTCGCATACTCGGCTGCGGGGACGCTTTCGGCAGTGGCGGTCGCAACCAAAGCGGCTATCTCGTCGAAGCTGACCAACGGTTTTTTCTCTTGGACTGCGGGCCAACGACCTTGCTGGCCATGAAACGCGCGGGGCTCGACCCGAAACGGTTAGATGCCATCCTACTGAGCCACCTTCACGGCGACCATTTCGGCGGCATCCCGTTCTTTTTTTTGGAATATCTTTATAAAAGGCCGCGCGATAAACCGCTGCATATCGCAGGTCCGACGGGCAGCGAAGAAAAAGCCCGTGAACTTTTTCGGATTATGTACGGCAGCGGCTCGGTTTCGAAGGATCTCCCACCGACGCAATTTCACGTCTTACAGCCGGAAACATCCGCCAACATCGCCGGCATTGAGATATTTCCCTTTCATGTACCCCATCAGGTGCACGAAGTATCCCTAGGTCTAAAAGTGGGCTGCGAGCAAAAGCAGATTCTTTTTTCAGGCGATTCCGCATGGACCGAACTCTTCGTCAACCATGCGCGCGGCGTCGACCTATTTCTCTGCGAGTGTTCGTTCTACGACGAAGCAGCAAGCAATCACGTCAACTATCTCGCTCTAAGCAAAAATCTATCCCGCCTCGAATGCAAAAAGCTTGTTCTGACCCACCTGGGAGAAGAGATGTTGGCTCGTAAGACTGATTTGACGGTGACGATGGCCGAAGACGGGATGGTCATCGAGCTGTGAAGCGATGGCGGTCCAAGGAGGCTAGAACGAGCTTGGATCTCCTCCGCCGGTCTGACGGGGGGATTGCGCCGGCAATATGAGGGCCTGCTGACCGCCATTGTCGAAGATCTTCTGCGCCGTCTGCTGGGCTTGCAGCAACTCAGGGTATGGACCGATGCGCACCCGATAGGTGGTCTCGCCTTGGCTCAGGGGTGTCCGCTCAACAAAAGCGTCGAAACCTTTCTCCGTGAACTGTTTCAATAAGGACTCGGCTCGGTCACGCTCGCGAAAAGAGCCGATTTGAACAACATAGCCATTCGCGGATTTGGGCTCGTCCTCTTGTTGCGGCGTAACGATGAGCGCAGCCACACCCTCCGGGCGAACTCTCGGCTGGTCACTTGAGGTTCCCCGGCCCGATTGGATACCCGCCTTTAAGATCGGGTAATTGTCAAACCCGTATTCCAGTAGTTTTTTGGTGTCCCCCCATTGATCCCGCGCGCCGAGAATCGATACGATCAATGTCACGCCATTGCGCACGACGGCGCCAACGAAACATTTTTGCGCCGCCAGCGTATAGCCGGTCTTGCCGCCGATGGCACCGTCGAAATTCCATAGCAAACGATTGTGATTTCGCACCGAGATGCGGCGCGCGACGGTTTTCTTTCTTACCAAGACGCTGGAATTCACCGAGCTGATCTTGGTTTGGATAATCTCGCGGAAGGTGGGGTTTTTCATCGCGTAACGGAATAGAATCGCGAGATCCCGCGCCGTTGAGTAGTGATCCGGCGCTGTGAGCCCGTGCGGATTCGTGAAATGGCTGTTGGCCGCGCCAATTTCATGCGCCTTCTGAGTCATTAACTCGGCAAAATGCTCGACTGAACCGCCTATTCCCTCGGCTAAGACCATACTCGCATCGTTCGCCGAGGCAAGCAGGATCGCGTAAAGCAGATCTTCGATTGTCAAGTTCTGACCCGGACGAAGATAGAGCTTGGAAGCCGGCACCCGCGTCGCGGTTTTGGACACCTTCAGGGACTCGCCCGGCTTGTGGCCGCTCTCTAAAGTCACGATTGCGGTAACGATTTTTGTCGTACTCGCCGGAGGCAAACGAAGCTCCGCATCTTTCTGATAGAGAATTTTTCCCGTAGCCGCATCCATGAGAACCGCGGCCCGTGCCGTCAGATCCTCATCAGGGGAAAAGGACCAAACAAAGGAAACGGGAGCCGAATAAAGGAAAAAGGCCAACGCGGAAACGAATAGAAAACACCGGTAGGGGCGCAGGTTTTTAGACCTCCTTGTAGCATAATGCCCGCTGAAGCTTGTAACCGCGTCAAGCCAGGCTTGAATAAAACCGTTTTATACCATGTTTCGAATTTTCTGGATAGTCGGAACCGGCAGAATCTGCAGACTCCCACTCAACAGAGTTCGCTGTGGAGTCGATCGCGGATGAAACGCGCTGTCAAACCAAGTTTCGGGACTTTATTTCTTAGGTGGCACGCCGTGCCTGGTCAATTCGCGTTCAGCGCGCTCGCCGATGCCCGCCTGTTCGCCCAAGGCTTCTCTACGAATACGATCTTGGCAGGGTTCGCAGATACCGCCTTTGAGTATCGTTGCCGGCTTACCGCAAATCATGCATTTCTTTTTTTCGTCGCTCATCAGCCTGCATTTTATCTAAATCGCGCGAATTGCCAACACCCTTAGTCGATTACTTTAAGCTGCGATGGATTCTCGAGGATAATTTCCAACCCGTACTGCGGATGATCCTTGATCTCCCCCTGCAGCTCGATCTCTTTTCCTTCAAAACTTTTGGGTGAAATCTGCTTTTTATCAAAAAGCTCGGCAGCTGATGCGAAGATAACGGCAGTGAGAGCCTCGCGGGAAGGACCGAAGTTCAGGAAATAAGTGTTGCTCTTTTCAGAATGGCCGACGCGAAAGACTCGGCCGCGAATGCGCGCCTGCTTTCCCGCGAGCGCGCGGATTTTTTCGACGTCACGCGCCTGGAGGAGGGGAAGTTCGGCCTGGACCGGAGCCGAAGAAGAAAACGGCACAAAAGTCACGCGATAGCTTTGCGGCCCGCCGGCTCCGTTTTGGAAAGTCGAACCTACACGGTCCGTAGAAACGTTCCCTGTCTCGGGCAGGGGGGGATTCCATCTCTGATACAGCGCATGAAAAAACAAGCCGGTCAAAAACGCGCTTCCGATGGCAATCGCCGTAGTTGGCGAGAATCGCTTCATTGCTTTCTCTCCCACACGTGCAAAAAGACTTTGCGATACTCCTCCGCCAGCGGCCCGGCATCGCGGAACAGTAACAGGTTCTCGTCATTGAGTTTGTCCGCCGAGTGGGTCCAGTTATAGGAGCCGGTGAAGATCGTTTTGCGGTCGATCACCGCGAACTTCTGGTGCATGAGACCGTTTTCCTTGTCCGGCCCAGCGGATCTCATTCCGGTAACACGCCGCACGGGAATCTTTTGCTCTTCCAGAAATTTGCCTTTGGAGTTTCTATTATCGGCGTCAAACTCGCGGTCCAGGATGACCTGTACGGAGACGCCACGCTTCCTCGCCTGGACCAACCCGCTGGCCAACTCATCGCTAGTAAATGCATAAACGGCGACAAGCAGTTCCTTTCTCGCTTGTTCGATTTCACGAAGGATGTAAGCTGAACAGTTCCCTTGCGGACTGAAGCAGGTCTGGACGACCATGTCGCCTTGCGCCGACGTGGTGAGCCCAAGCAGGATAAAAAGACAAAGCGCGAGCTCCGCTCTTTTTCGTCTCATAGGCCGGCACGGGGTTGAGCTGGGAGCATCCTTTTTCCGGCTCCCAAACACATCCCGAGGATGAGCCTCTCCATGACGAGGCGCGGATTACTGCCGCTCGATTTCAAACGGAAGTCGGTGTCGTAAATGCTGTCCATATAGCCGCGCAAGTCGCTGAGGGAGAATTGATCCGCTCGCTGAAAGCACATGTAATCCGCGTACGGGTTTCGTGTCAGCAACGGTGTGCCTTGCTTCAAGACCTGTTGTTGAAACTGTTGGTAGGTCATCCCCCGCTTCCAAAGCCCGCGCAGCTCCGTTTCGATAAGCTGGCGCGCGGACAAGAGTCGACGCGCTTCGGCGGCAATGGTGCCCAACAGTTTCAGCGGGTGTTCTCCTTGCGCCATGAGTCGTGCCAACTGCGAGAGCGCCGTCACGGCGTCGCGATCGGCAATGGCTCGGGTGAGATCGAAGATCCAACCTTCGCCGCGATCCGCAAAGATCATCTCCACGTCGCGTGCGCCGATGACTGGCCGATCACCGACAAAGAGTGTCAATTTTTCCAGCTCCTGCCGAAGCGCGCCCAGGTCATCGCTGCTCCGGATCAAGATCATTTCCCGCGCCTGGAACTCTAGATTCTTTCCCGCGTGCCGTAGCCGCTGGTTGATAAAGTCCAAAAGATTCTCCCGGCTGACCTTACCGGCGCGATCACGCTCCAAGCCAAGATAAAGCACGGCCTCCAGCTCTTCCAAACGTCTGTACAGTCGCATCCGTCGATCCACCTGAACGGCCGTGAGCAGAAGAAAATCCCACTCAGGCAGACCCTGGTCGAGCAACTCAGCCAGTCGATTTCCCTCGGAGTCGCGGTGTTGGCTTAACTCCATCCGTTTGCCCTTACAATAGGACAACAGCGCTTCCGCTTCCTCCCGCATTTCCCGCCCGTCAATGTCCAACAGCTCGGCGAGCGGCCCCAACGACGAGGTCTGCAGCTCTTCCCATTGATCTTGCGTCCAGCCCTCTACAACCAGTAAATCCACCAGCAGTTTGCTTGCTTCATCCTTCTTGCCTTCACTCCAAAGTTGGAGAACTTTCTCGCCCAACTCGCCTCTTTGTTCGCCGGAGATGAAGTAGGTGGCGTTTTCAACCCACACGAGCTTTTTGCCGGGGAAAAACGGCGGCGTCATAAGCGACGCTTCGACGCGATCCCATCCCGCGGTGCGGCCGTCGAAGCGCTCCAAATTAAATCCCCGTTGGCTTTCCGGAACCAAAAGATCAAGGAGGGTCTTACCCGCCTCTTGGACCTGCAGGTCGTCGCCAAAGAGCAGCAGTAGCCGTGGCCCTTTGCCGGTCTTGATATCGGTCATGACGGCCGCCAAGTCGCGTTTCATTTTAAATCAAAAGTGACAACGTCGGGCTGTTCTGATTTGGGAATTGCCGACGCCCCGGGTTGAGACTGGCTCATGAGACGTCTGTAAAGGTTACCATCTATAAATATCTTGATCTTCGAACCAAAGTCGCTACCGTTTCGGCATCCACATTTGGTTTTTTTCATTCCAAGCGTAATCGGACTTCCAGACCTTGAGGCCAATCGTGTACTTACCGCCGGATTTGGAAACGAAAACCTTTTCATTGGAGTGAGGAACCTCGACCCGCGCCACAATGAATACCTTCTTGGAGATGCCTTTGTTAATCAGGATGCGATCTCCTTCGCGCATCGTGGTGCGGGCTTCCCTTTTTCTTTGCATGGGCCAAGGCTACCATCGCCGGTTCCGGCAGGCAAACTTGCTTGATTCACCGACACTTCATTGCGATAAAAACAAATGCAAAAATCCAACTCCAATTCCTTGCTCTGCTTGACAATCTTCCCCCTCTCTTATAGCTCTCCCAATTAACAAGTAAACGGTCGCGCCTATTGCTCATGGTCATCGACGTTCACGCTCATTATGTTCCCCGCGACGGCCAGAGAGTCGCGGCGGAAATTGACAAACGGCACAATTTGAAACTCGAGCGAAACGAGCGCGCCCGGGATCTGGTTGCGCGCGACGGCTACGACCTGGGAGACCCCGAGCCGGTGGAGACGGTGGGTTGCGCGAATCTCGATGATGTGGCGCAAAAGAAAATTTTCAGCAGCAATTCCTGTAAACTTTTGGGAATCGGAATTTAAAAATAATCTCGCAGCCAATTATCCAACTCGGAGGAAACCATGCGCTTCATTACTTTCGCACGGAAGAACCAGCAGCGGGTCGGCCTCATCGGTGCCCAAGACCAGATCATTGACTTGGCAGAGGTCAATCGCCGTTATCTGAAAGGCGGCAATTCGCCCTTCTTGGCCAGCATGCAAGCCTTCATCGAAGCGGGGGCCAAGGCGGTCCAAGTCGCCCGCAAAGCTGAAAGGTATGTCGCGGGCAAGAGCGCCGAGGAGCAGAAAAAACTCGTCGGCGCTGGCGCGCTCCTCAAGTCGAGCCAGGTAAAACTCATGGCTCCCATTCCCTATCCGAAAAAAAACGTCGTAATGCTAGGCATTAATTATCGAGAGCACGTCGACGAAGGCGCCAGAGCTCGTTCGCTCGAGATCAAGTATCCTGAACATCCGGTGTTCTTCACCAAGCCGGCCACATCGGTGATCGGTCATATGGGAAAGGTCATTCATCATAAGGCGACCGAAAGACTCGACTGGGAGGTGGAGCTTGCGGTGGTCATGGGAAAAAAAGGTCGTGATATTCCAAGAGAGAGAGTCTATGACTACATCTTCGGTTACACTGTGTGTCTCGACATGACCGCGCGGGACTTGCAGCGCATTCATGGCCAGTGGTTCAAAGGGAAATCGTTGGACACGTTTTGTCCCATCGGGCCGTGGCTCGTTCATAAGAGCGCCCTCACCGACCCGCAGCAGGTGCGGCTTGTCTGCCGCGTCAACGGCGAAGTCATGCAGGACGGCAATACGCGCGACATGATCTTTGATATTGCGACGACCATCGAGAGCCTATCGAAGGGCATGACGCTTGAACCGGGCGACATCATCAGCACCGGAACGCCCTCGGGGGTCGGCTTTGCTCGCGTGCCGCCGGTTTTCTTGAAGCCCGGAGACAAGGTCGAAGGCGAAGTCGAAGGTGTCGGCACGCTCCAAGTCGAGATCGCCGAGCCATAGACAGTGAACATCCGGGGGTCATGGAACGGATCAGGTCTCCTGCCGTAGCGGGATCGTTTTATCCAGCTGACGCAGACGAACTCGCACAACTCCTCGACGAATGTTTTGCTTCGAGTCCTTTGGGTCCGCAGGGGGCGAAAACGCCCTCACCTTCCATCGTCGGCGGCATGGTCCCCCATGCGGGCTACATCTTCTCCGGACCCTGCGCCGCCCACTTCTACGCATGTCTGGAGCCTTCGATCCGACGGGTGATCCTTCTGGGCGTCAATCATTGGGCACGAGGATATCGAGCGGCGCTCAGTCCTTGGGAAAGTTGGGAGACTCCCCTGGGGAATGTGCCGGTGGATCAAGAGCTGAACGATTTCTTCGCAGCGCGCGTGAGCTTTCTAAAGAAAGACCAACATGCCCACACCGGGGAGCACAGCATTGAGGTGCACCTGCCGTTTCTTCAGCGGTTTGTCGGTGATTTTACCTTCGTGCCGATTTCGCTTTCTTTTCTTTCCAGGGAAGAATCCACCGAACTTGGCGCGGCCATCGCGGAGGTTTGCAATATCGAACCGGACTCGAAGATGAGAACCGTCATCTTGGCGAGCAGCGATCTGAGCCACTATCTTTCGCCCAAAGAGACCGAGGAGCTTGATAAAATGGCCCTGGAAAAAATCCTGGCTCTGGATCCGGTGGGACTCTCGGGTACCGTCGAGAAGGAAAACATCACCATGTGTGGCGTTCTTCCCACTGCCGTCCTGCTTTTTGCTGCCAACCGTCTCGGCGTTAAGCGGTCGCACTTGCTGAAGCATTGTCACTCGGGCGACGTGAGCCCGATGAGAAAGGTCGTCGGCTACGCCAGCGTCGGCTTTGAAATTTGACGAACGGAATTCAACGCTCTTTTGCAGTTAGGTGTCCAAATCTCAGGATGAATTTGACTTGCCTCCACTGCTTTGTTAATGGTGCATCAAATGCTAGGGGTGTCTGTTTAAAGCAGACTGAGAGCCTGACGACTGACCAGGTAACCCTTCGAACCTGATCCGGGTAGCGCCGGCGTAGGGAAGCGTGAGAGTCAAGCTCCCGTAGGCGTTGCGCAGCATAACGGGACGAACTTAAAACCGTATTCCCTGGCCACTGCGAAGTGGTGGTCGCGAATACGGTTTTTTAATTGTAGTGAAGATTCGTATTAACGGAGAAGAAAAAGAGATCAGCGATGGGCTCACTATCGCTCGTTTACTTGACGAACTCAGGATCAGGCCTGGACGCGTGGTCGTCGAGGTCAATCAGGACATCGTTTCGCGGGAGGCCCACGACTCGACGATGTTAAAAGAAGGTGACACCCTTGAGATCGTTCACTTCGTGGGCGGAGGATAATTATTATGGAAGACGCGTTCAATTTAGCAGGCGCAAGTTATCGATCGCGGCTTATCGTTGGCACCGGTAAGTACAAAGGCTTTGCCGAGACACGCAAGGCCATCGAAGTCGCCGGGGCCGAAATCGTTACTGTCGCCGTCCGACGGGTGAATATCACAGATCCCAACAAGGAAAACCTGCTCGATTACTTGGACCCGAAGAAATACACAATCTTACCCAATACCGCTGGTTGTTACACGGCCGACGAGGCGGTTCGCACTTGCCGTCTGGCCCGCGAGGCGGGAGTGGCAAAGATGGTCAAATTGGAGGTCATCGGCGACGACAAAACTCTCTTCCCCGATATTCCGGCGACCCTCGAGGCCGCGAAGATTCTCGTGAAGGAAGGATTCGTTGTCCTCCCTTATATTAACGACGATCCGATTACGGCAAAGAAACTGCAGGACATCGGCTGCGCGGCGGTGATGCCGCTGGCGGCGCCCATCGGCTCCGGTTTGGGCATTCGCAATCCCTACAACATCCGCATCATTTTGGAACAGGCTACGGTGCCGGTCATCGTGGATGCCGGTGTCGGAACTGCCTCCGATGCCGCCATCGCCATGGAGATGGGCTGCGACGGTGTTTTGATGAATACGGCCATCGCCGGCGCTAAAGATCCCATTCTCATGGCCGAAGCGATGCGACAAGGCGTCGAGGCTGGCAGAAAAGCGTTTCTTGCCGGTCGCATCGCCAAAAAACTCTACGCCACCGCTTCCAGTCCGTTGGAAGGAATTTTGGGCTAACGTCGAAAGTGCCGACGCCTGATTTCGACCTCTATCTTGTCACCGACCGGAACCAAACGCGGGGTCGGGATCTGCTTTGGGTCTTGGAGCAAGCGCTGGAGGGCGGCGTCAGGGCGATTCAACTCCGAGAAAAAGACCTCGGCGGAAAAGAGTTATTCGAGCTCGCCGAAAAAACGCGCGACCTCTGCGACCGTTATGGCGCATTATTATTCGTCAACGATCGTATCGATGTGGCCCTCGCAGTGGACGCCGACGGTGTCCAACTCGGCAACGCGTCGATTCCCATCAAGAGCGCGAGGGATCTATTAGGTCCTGAAAAATTCATCGGCGCCTCGACCCACTCGCTGGCGGAAGCCAAGGCAGCGGAACTGAGCGGCGCCGAGTTGATTCTGTTCGGTCCGGTCTACTTCACCCCGTCAAAAGCCGCTTACGGAAAGCCCCAAGGGCTGATCGCCCTCAAAGAAATAGTGGAAAAAATTTCCTCACCCGTTTATGCTATCGGCGGCATCAAGCCGGAAAACATCGAGGAAGCCAAACAAAGGGGTATTCGCGGGGTGGCGTTGATCTCCGCCATCATGAGCGCGGATAATCCGAAAGAAGCTACACAAAGAATTCTGTGGCAGCTAAAAAGGTGAAAGCATGCAAGAGATAGGGCAAGAAGTTCTTGCTTATCTCCTTGGAAACCCGGTGTTGTACGTGGGGATCGCCTTCGTCGCAGGTTTCGCCGGAAACAAAACCGTTGCCTATGAAGGACGATCCGGGCTTTTACTTTTTTTGATCGTGGGCTTGACCGGTTTATTCTTGGGTCAGTTCATGGTATTTTTCTTCGGGTTGCACGACTATCTGGAGAAATTGCCGGAACTTCGCTTCCTTTTTGATTTCATCGTCGCCTATATCGGCTCCTTTATCGTGGCGGCGATCATCCACTTCATCAAACCCATGTGAGCCACCCTAGCTCAGTTGGTAGAGCAACTGATTCGTAATCAGTAGGTCGCCGGTTCGACTCCGGCGGGTGGCTCCAAATTTTTCGCCGGGATGCCTTCTTGTTTCTTTAATTCCTCACGCGAGCCGAGGTTGCCCTCCCCCTTTGCAATTTCATAGCTCTACGTTCCCCCCTGCGGTCGATTCCCTTTCCGACCCGGCCATTCCCCCGCTCGGAATGTTCGATTACGGCTGAAGCTGACGATTTTTGTCAGAAGTTCCACTCTCGCCCCCCTAAATTTTTTGTTGAAAACATTTGTGTTCAGGGTCTGTCAGGATCTGGCATGCTGCTTGCTGAAAGTTTTGACGCTATCGTTATGAAACAGCAAGATGTTAACTCATATGACGGCCAGGCCTGGGCCTGGCCCCAAAAGACCTGGTTCCGGGAGCGCCTGAACGCAGTCAAAGCTCGGGAATACGAGACTCGTCGAAAACCCTTGGCAAGCCTCCAGAAGCCGACAGCGGTCGAAGCCAAGCCAAGCGGCGAGAAGCTACCCGAGCAGGGCTGACGTAGTCCTGGGGCTCTTCCGGTCCCCTGATCCCTTCGCGATTCAATCCGTACACTCTTCCGGGCCATGCCAAAGAACCATGGTGTCAACTAAGGCGTTTCAACTTTCTTAGAATTCCCGAACCGTCCAACATCCGCCGAGAACCACGCGCGCTAACGCGGCTCCTCACGGCGCTTTTATTTCCGCTTTCATTTGTAATAATTCTCCCTGGTTTCCTGTTCCCTGTCGGGCGATGTTCATCTTAGTTGCATTGCAGGATGGCATCCATTAGTTTCTGCAAAATCACTTTGGATCGGAGGCAAAGATGACAATCGATTTTGTCACCAGTCAGGAGGTCATCGTTCAGGCGCGCCGCAATCTCAGCCAAAACGTCTGGGATTATCTCACGGGCGGCGCTGAGTCCGAGACAACGATGCGCCGAAACCGCTTCGGACTGGATAGTCTCGGCTTTCGGCCCCGCGTTCTCGTGGATGTCTCCAGGGTCGACCCATCGACCACCTTTCTGGATCACAAGCTTCGGATGCCGGTAATGCTGGCGCCCATCGGGTCGCTGCAGATAATTACGCCTGAGGGTGGTGTGACCGTTGCCAAAGCGGCTCAAGCGTTTGGGACGGTGAATTTTGTCAGCTCGGTAACGCAGCCAAGTTTGGAGGAGATTGCGGCCGCGAGCCGGAATCCAAAGATATTTCAGCTCTATGTCCAGGGCGACATGAAGTGGATTGAGGCTCTCCTCGCGCGTGTAAAGAAATCAGGCTACCAAGCCTTGTGCCTCACCGTGGATACCGCTCACTACGGCCACCGCGAGCGACAGATGATGGATCGTTGGCTCCCCCCGAGCCGGCGGGGTTCGGGGTACGAGCATCGGGCGGCACTTACCTGGGAGATCATGGATGCGATCAGGGAGATAGCCGGCCTGCCATTTATTCTCAAAGGAGTAGCCACGGCGGAGGATGCGGTAATCGCCGTCGAGCACGGCGTCGATGCGATTTATATCTCCAATCACGGCGGGCGCCAGCTCGACCATGGCCGGGCCACCATCGAAATGCTGCCGGAGATCGTCGAGGCGATTGGGGGCAGGGCGGAAATCGTCTTGGACGGCGGTATTGTGCGCGGCAGCGATGTGGTCAAGGCGGTCGCGCTCGGCGCCAATGCCGTCGCCATCGGCAAGCTTCAAGGTTGGGGTCTCGGAGCGGCAGGCGAGGCAGGACTGGTGCGCGTCCTCGAGATCCTCGAAAGCGAAATCATCACAACCATGGGGCTTCTCGGCGTGAGCCGCACCGATCAACTCAAGCCCGCCTATCTCTGCAAAACGCCGCCCTTAGGGCTGGCTCATGAGATGAGCGCCTTCCCTCACATGCCGGGCGGCCGACTCACGTAGAAAGCGCCCGTTTGAGGCGCAAAGAGGACGCCGCGGCGCGAAATTTTTTTGTGCTTGATTTCTTTTCCGGACAACTTTAACATTCTACTTCGGGTCGTCTCATAGGGATGTTGCTTCGATTATTGAGTCAGCTGATGGCAGGTGTGAAAGGATAATGGACCTAAATGCAAGCTAACGAACCCTCACTTTTGCATGGAATTTTTCTGTGCCTCTGGGACTCGGAAGCCATCCGTCTACAGAGCCGTCGATGGAAAAGAAATTTGCTGGTTTTCACGAGCGGCGTCTGTTTGGAAATTGCGCTCCTGCCGTACGTCGCTGGTTGGATGGGGCATGAATCATCATGGCTCGTTTGGCTTCTTACGTTGATCTTTTTACCGTTGGGACTGCTCGGACTGTATGCAAGCAAATTCGGCAACGATCGTTTTGTCGAGTGGCTGCTGGTCGTTCCAAAGTTTGACCTCAAACGTAATCTCGTTGACGGATGAAAGCCGAGGAGCGGCGTTTTTCCCGCTCCGTTTTCATCCGTCCTCATTCATCCTTGTTTTTATTGCCCCAAAAAGATCGGGCGGAAATCGCTTTGCAGCTTCTTGAGTTGATCGGCGGTCGGATTATCCATGAAGACCATGTTGCGGGCGACTTTCTCCGCCTCCTTTGCCGGCGGATAAACGCCCGGGGAGAGGACAAACTCTCCCGTGCCGGCAATTTTCTTCTGCCCCTCGGATGAACAGATGTACTCGATAAAAAGCTTCGCGGCGTTCGGGTTGGCCGCCTTGGCGCTGACGCTGATATCGCTCGGATCGGTGAAATACTTGTCCATCGGAACATAGCCGATCGGCCCCGGCTGTTGAACGACGTATTGAACATAGCTGATCCCAAGCAGGCTCTCGCCGCGGATGATCGCGGTAGGAACCGATGAGTAAGACTCCATCAGATACGGCTTCTGACGCGCCAAGGCTTTAACAAAATCCATCCACTTCTCGCCTTTGATCTTCTCCAGATTCCAGAGAAACTGTGCCGTGCTGGCGTGTCGAGAAGGATCCGGCATACCGATTTTACCCTGCCATTTGAAATCGAGAAGATCGTCAAGGCTTCTGGGAAGCTCTGCGGATTTGACTGACTCGGTGTTGTACAACACCCCGACCGGAGTCACCCGCCAGGAGGTGAGCTGGCCGTCCTTGTCTTTAAACTTTGCTGGAAAACTCTCCGTCGAAGGAGCGATATATTTGGTAAAGACATTCTCCTCTTTCAGCAGTAGCAGTGCGCCGCGGGCGCCGGTCACGACGTCGAAGCCGGGCCGACCGGCACGCCACTCGGTCAGCGCCCGTTCGACGACTTTGGTGGCATCGGCGCGCCAATACTCGACCTTGATGGCGTATTTTGCCTCGAAACCTTTCTCGATGAGACTCATGATTTGCGGCACGACGGTGCCGTAGATGACGACTTTCCCTTCTCTCTTGGCCGCCTCTAGATTTGGCGCTTGAGCTGAGGCGTCTCTATCCAACCCGATGATTGGCGTCTGGAGTAAAAGAGCTAAGCTCAGTCCAAAGAGCCGAACCGTTGTTAAAATCGTCATACAATTGTCTCCCGAGAGCAGATTTTTTAACCGCTGGCCAAGCACTTCTTCGAAGGCGATTGTGCCAACGCGATTCTCATAAGAGCATTCTACACTAGGTCAGTAGCGCAACGAGGGTCAAGGGAAAAGCGGCTAATCAATCATGACGTTTCGAGAATTCCCGAAATGTCAAAATCAAGTGTTAGCTAGGGAGGAGAAAAAGATCGCAGCCAGACTTGTCAAATCCAGTTTTCACAATTCGTGACGAAGGTGTCACGTTACGTTACCGGAAACTTTACCCCACGTTCTCTGGCGTTCCAGGAACTATCATCGCCTGCCCTGGCACACAGCTTGCCTCTCAGAAGCGTTTGCCATGAGGCTTTTAAGAAGAGGCGGACAGTTTACTGACGGCCGGATTCGCTTTTATCTTTTCATGAGCATCGGCCTCTTCGTCTTGGTCCTCATGATATGGGTCTTGTCCCGCCATTTTCACGCCTCACAAACCGGGTTCATCGCAATCGCCTTTCTGTTGGTGCTTTTCAAGGCGAGCTTTCGACGTTGGCAGCGCTGGTTTTTGGGGAAGAAGGGAGAATCCAAGGTCACTCAGACGCTAAGGTCCTTGGCCGACGATTACGTCGTGCTCAACGATCTCGTCTTGCCGGGCAATAAGGGCAACGTCGATCATTTGCTTATCGGTCCCAACGGTGTTTTTGCTATCGAGACCAAGAATTATTCGGGTTTCGTCAAGTGCGAAGAAGAACAGTGGTTCGTCAACGGGCACCGGATTCGGAGCTTCAGCAAGCAAGCCAAGCGGAACAGCATGGCCGTACGCGGCTGCATCGGTAGCTTGTTTACCGGGCCGCAAGCTAAGATTCCTTGCGTCGCTCCGCTGCTGGTTTTTGTGAACTCACGTGCAAGGCTTAGGCTCTTTAAGCCTGCGGTGCCGGTGTTGAGACTCGGCGAACTGGTAGAGTTCATCCGCGATTACGAGACCAACCGGCCCATCACCCCGGACGAAAAACGCGCCATCGTTCTCCACCTCCAGTCTCTACAGCCCACATTCAGAGAACTCGCAGATCACGGAGCCATCGCAAATGACGACTTGTACGGAGTTACATAAGATCATTTCGACATTTCGGGAATTCTCGAAGCGGGCAAGTTTCGCGATCGCGTCGTTTGCCCCTTAAGCCTTACCTTTGAGCTTCCTCGCGCTGATCGTTACTTTCGCTGTGGCGAGACGGGAAACCAGGAAAAAAAACCACGGACAGAAAAGATTAGAAACCGTATGGCTGCGTTGCATTGAGCCGATTATCAATGCACTGATGCGCGAATTGACGCATATGGCCTTCAGCCTCCAACGCGGTTGTAAAAGTACGGCTGTTGAACATGGAATGAAGACCCTCATTAAAGTCTACATGACCTTTCCATGACCAGGAGTTTGTGCGAGGGTCTAAATTCACTACCCCAACATAGGCCTGGTTACGGTAAGATTCCTTTATTCTGTATCTCTTACTTGTTCGGATGGCTGTGTCCATGACCGTCACTGTAGCCCTTGAGCGGCTCTAAAGCAAATCAAGTCTTAGGCCGAGGAAGAAAAATTCTATTTTTCCAGTGCTCACTGCTGCTAAACCGCATGGGTAGCCATCTGTCGCCGAAAGATTTAGGTGTGTGATCAAAAGCGCTCGATGTGGATCGTGCATGGGCGCGGCCGTATGACCAGGCTAAATTGACTTGCGATGCACGATCTCATAAAAGTGAACTATGGTAACATTGTCGACCAAGCGAGAGATACTCCAATCGATCTTGGATAAGGAAGATGAGCTTTGGATAATAATGAAGCCTTCGCGCAATGATCCCACCGAATCAGACTCTCTGTGCATCTTTCAGAATCCCGCCCAATATAAAGAAGCACGAGTTGAAATTCCTACACGTTGGTTTATGGACAAGGAATTCGACAAAATCGAAAGCACCGTTCTGGATGCAATTGAACATGCCGAATTCGGTTACAAGTACACGTAATCAGTATCCTCCTCACCCTCTGCCCGTCGTTCAGAGTCCTGATGTAGGTCTCGCTATACGAAAGCACGAGTCGCAGATCACGTGTCGAGTCAGAGAAATAATGTATTCGTGAAAACAATAAAAAAAAACTGTTTAACGCCGGAAGAAGAGGATTTATGGACGAAAATAAAGGATGGAAAATTATTCAAATCATTCCAGCTCAGGTAGGTTGGAAAGCGGTTCATTGCCAAGAATCAGAAAATCGGCAGATAAAGATTTTCAATCGGGCCATCATTTGCTGGGCACTAGTCGAAGCTGTTGGAGAGAGCGACGCGGCGCGAACCCAACCGCGAGGCATCGAACAGGAATCGAATCGCTTGGTCGTTGTAGAGGATTTAATTAACACAGAAGAAATCGGCAAAGATGGTATGGATCCGAACCAGTATTTTCTCGGATACGATGATCCAGAGGCACACAAAGAATCCGATTATTGGATCAAACAAGCCGAAGCTCGGCTTAAGAGAGAAAGAGAAAAAAGATCAAAGAAGATGAATTGAGTGAGTCTCTTCAAAATAAGCCCGACCGACAGAATCCTGACACCCCTCCCTGTGCCTAGCCTTGATCTGCAAAGCCATACTCAACACCTAGCGGGGATTCTTCACGACCTTCAATGCCGCGCGGCAACACTGATCCGGTGTCGCCCAGTCGAACGGCAGGCCCTTGGCCTGAGTCATCTTTGAGAGTTCTTTCACATATCTCTCCCAAAGCCCGAGCTCTTTCATTCGAGCCGGTATGAGATAGGCGTCGGCGGAGTAGGTCGAGTAATGCCGCACATCGGCGGAGCGCCAGCGACCGAGTTTATCCGGTTTTGTTCCGCGATACTGGTCGCGTTTGCCACCTCTGCCGATGTCCTCCCGATGGACGTTTTTCCATCCCATGACGTTTTGAGCGACTAACGCATCCAGTTCTCGACCCGCTTCGAGCCTATCTATGCTCAGCTTCATCCGTTTATGAATCTAGTGCTATTCACACGCCATAGGCGCGGTAAAGGTGATCAATAAAGCCACTCTCGTCTCTTGCGCGATCCACAGGGGGCTGATGCGCGCGCTAATATTAGCATAGCCGATAACCACTTCGGGAGCTCACGAGCGATTCATATTTGCGAGGCAATCTCGCGCTTGGAAAGAATTCCTGTCAATAAAAAAGTTTTCCGACGGTAGCGTTTTAGTTTCGTTTCGTTGGCGTTTACGCCGTCACTCCCGTATACTGCTGGCGAAAGGCAATAGAAGAATGCTGCAATATAAGCATCATCCCATTTATGGTGTCGCAATTCCGGGACCCGAAAGGGGATGGCACTGCAGAGGCTTGGTATTTGAACCTGATGAAAAAGTGAGAGAGATTCAAAGATTAGAGTGCAGCGACTTGACTTTCAGGACTAAAAAAAAAGCTGAAGAGTACGCGCTCGGTTTATGTAGGGCGTGGATCGATGCGCATATGGCGAAATCTAGGGACAAAGTCTAAGCCGCCTCCCTTTCCCGCCCCCGTCGTTCTACTTCACTCGATTTACCTTAACCGCAGGGTCTGGCGGCATTTTTCTTGCGGGTACTGTGGGGCCGGTCCTCGCTAAGCAAGATTGAAATTTGACAGATAGAAACCTTATCGGTTACTCTCCGCCCCAAAACGATAGTCGGGGCATCGGTTCACTCTTCCCAACAGTTCTTCTGGGTTCTTAAGAGCGAAGTACGGGTGGCTATCAGGCTGATTGTTGAGACTCTAACAGCCTTAAAATAAAAGGAGCTGCCTATCATTTCAAGCCATCGTCGAAGGAGAAGGCCGTGAAAACTGGAAGGCATGTCTGTACGCTCGCGATCATAACGGCGATCGTTGCGGGAATGTGGAATCCTTTTTCACGCGACCTGCTGCGCGGTCAGGTGTCACCGACATCAATCAACTTTCAAGTGGACCCTTTCTGGCCCAAGCCTCTGCCAAGTGACTGGGTGACCGGAAATGTGGGCGGCACGTGCGTCGATGCAAATGACCATGTGATCATTGTGAACCGGACTGCCGACCCGAACAACCTGACGGCCCAGGAAAAAGAGGTTGGGAGACCCGCGCCGCCGGTGATCGAGTTCGATCCAGAAGGCAACGTTGTCAATTCCTGGGGAGATCCGCAGGTGGTCCCCAGCGGTATTCACGACTGCTACTTCGATTACGAGGGCAATCTATGGATAGGCGGCAACGCCGATGCGATAGCTCAGAAGTATTCGCATGACGGCAAACTGCTGTTGCAGATTGGCACCAAAGGGAAATTCGACACGTCGGACGGCACGGAAAAGGGCACCGCGCTGAATGCGAGCCATACGTTACTGAACAAGCCGTCTAGCTTCGCAGTCGATCCGGCCAACGGCGACGTGTACATCACGGACGGCTACGGCAACCGCCGCGTCGTGGTCTTCGATCGTAACGGGAACTACCTCCGCCAGTTTGGCCGCCAGGCCACCAAGGCCGAGAGCGAGGCTGGCATGGGCGGCGTGTTCCTGGGGATTGTGCACTGCTTGGTTCTGGCAAACGACGGCCTCCTGTACGTCGCTGACCGGGACGGCAAGCGCATCCAGGTTTTCGATAAGATGGGCAACTTCAAGAAGAACATCTTTATTAAAAGAAGGAGAGCAGACCTTCCGGGCAACGGGTCACCGTGGTGGATCCTCTTCTCACGGGACAAGGCCCAGAAATACATGTACGTCGCCGACGGCCTGAATGAGGTCATTTGGACTCTTGATCGTGAGAGCGGCCAGACGCTGTCGGGTTTTGGCCGGCTCGGTCACATGGCTGGCGAGTTCACGTTCCTGCATACGATAGCAATGAACTCCAAGGGTGACTTGTTCATCGGCGAGACGGTCGGCGGTCGAAGGGTCCAAAAGTTCAAGGCGCTGGCCAACTAACCGCGGGCTTAGCTAACGGTTTTTTCCTAGCCGTTGAGTCACGAAGCCGGCAATTCGAGCCTTATTTCATTCATCGATTGTCGTGGGCGTGGAAACCATGCAGCCACGGACGAACAATTTTGTCCCGTTCTTCTACAAGTTTGATAAATTTTGCCAACCAAAAGCGCAGCGGTTTCTGTCACTGTAAAAGCTAACTGGCGGTTAAGCTGTGGCTAGTCGCCATGAGTATGATCCATGATGACGAAATTTTTCTGGCACATGGATTGCGTTACACGTTATCATTGCTGCCAATGATAAAATATCTCGCCAAACGTAGATGCCCCAAATGCTCTTATAGCTTCGTTGTTATGCTCCTGGAGCACGGTCGTCGGATGCAGACGGTCAACGGCTTTTGCGGTCATTGCGATCATTCCATCATGTGGCAGCTGATCCGGGGAGAGGCTTCGATGGATTCCCGCTCTAGCGTCCGCATCACCGCGAGAAATTCCATAAGTCTGGCCCGGACCATGACTTCGCAACTGAACGATTCAGGGATAAATTTTGCTACACTATCACGTATTAAGGAAAAGGTGCCGTTCTTATGACTGAGCCCGAAAACGTATTATGGATGTCTGTAGTGGTTCAAGCCGTGCAAGATCTTTCCGGTCCGGATCTCGTGGCGAAATCCGCTCGCGCCTGGTTCGCTTCCAGCGACAAATCGATCGGGAGCCTTACGTGGGTCTGCCACCACTTATCGTTGGATCCGGATGCCGTCCGTGAACATGTGTTGAGACGCCCAATTTCAGAGTTGCGCGCCTTGACCAGAAATCGGTCGCGAGCAGCGGTAGAAGCTGCATGATTCCGGACCGCAGCGCCTAAAAACCAACCTGTATCGGTCCAAACGCGCGGTACGCGGACCATCGAAATTTCCGGATCGGTTCATCCCGCTTATGCCCATCCTCGGCTGGGCTTGAAGCCGCGAATCCTTCCCAGCATCTGTAGCGCTTTGCAAAGTTGGGCAGTGAGATTACGGTGCAACAGTGCGCTCTACCGATCTGAATATCTCTCTTAGATTTCCGTAATTCCAAAAATGAGAAATCGTCACCTTGATGCCCCGGAGACTTTATAAATCTTACCAAAAGTAATGTCGTAATCTCTTCCGACACCCCGCGAGGTAGGCTTATATTTCGTTGCTATTGTCAGCAAAGCCGTGGTAGAAGCTGCTCGTGCCGCTGGAGTTTTGAGTCTCGGCTTTCGAGTTAGACAAGAGAGCCAAGATCTGAAAACTAAAAACGTTTGCCTGAGTGAATTTGCCGCCCGGAATTTGGTTAGGAGATAAGCATTGATTCTGTCACAGCGCTTCGAGGACGCCTTGGTTTATTCAGCCCGACTTCACGCAAAGCAAATTCGCAAGGGAACAACGATTCCTTACGTTTCTCATCTTCTTGGTGTTGCTGGCATCGTGCTGGAGCACGGCGGGAACGAAGTCGAGACAATTGCGGCTTTGCTACACGACGCTGTAGAAGACCAGGGCGGAGCAGACACGCGGGAAGAGATCCGGCGTCGATTCGGCGATGCGGTGGTCTCGATAGTCGATGGCTGCACGGACGCCGAAGTCATTCCCAAGCCGCCGTGGAAAGAGCGGAAGGAGCAATACATCGCCCGCCTCTCTCATGCCTCGCCTTCTATCCTTTTAGTTTCGGCTGCGGATAAACTACACAACGCGCGCGCGATTCTCGGTGATTACCGGGCGCTGGGCGAGAATCTTTGGGATAGATTCAACGGCGGAAAAGAGGGCACGCTCTGGTATTACAAATCGCTTGTCGACGCTTTCAAGCAGGCGGCAGCAGGCACGGCTCTCGCCCCTTTGATCGAGGAATTGGAGCGCGTCGTCGGTGAGATCGAAAAACTCTCGGCATAAAGACGAAATTTCGCATGCAAGATAAAGCGGCCAGCCCGTTTCATTTTTGCTGTCGAGCGAGATAGATGATGAGTCAGGCTTTTCTTCATACGGCGATCAGCTTGCTTTTAATCCTCGTCGCTCCGGTTCTCGCGCACGCGCGTGAGGGAGAGCTCGATGCCTACGGGTGTCATTACGATAAGGAACGCAAAGAATATCACTGCCACGACGGCGTGTTTAAGGGTGGGAGTTTTGATTCTCGGATTCAGATGCTAGAACGCCTAAAACGCCAATTCCTCGATCTCGGCCTTCCTTGGCCTTATGGCGATATAGATGAAGAAGACATCACCGAGAGTCAACCTCAGCAGGAGCCGGAAAAGTAACCTGCGATGCGCGTAGGCTAGATGCTTTTCCCGAGCAGCAACGGCCCAACCAGACGCATCAACTTTGATCTTGAATGAACTCGCCTATCTTCCCGGCGGCGGCCGCAGCGCTCGTTGTTGCCGTGTCGATTCTCAGGCTCGGATTCTCCGGCGGCTCCATTTGATGAAAGATGATGTGGACGGCTCTTTCTGAGATATTCGGTTGCCGCGTTCGATTGCGCTGAAGAGCGACTTCCAATGAGCAATCGAGATAAACGGTTACGACCTTCTCGCCCCGTGCCAGGGCTCTCACTTGCCGGCGCGATTCCTTTTTGTAAAACGTGGCGTCTAAAATCATGAATTCCGCTCTTTTTTCATCCGGCGCAAGCGCTCTAAACAATTTCCGGTACACCGGCGTTTTGAGCTTGTCCGAACTCAACAACTGCACCTGGCCTAAAGTAGCGAGCCGCTCGGCCACAATCTTTGCTATGGTCGTTTTACCTGAGCCCGGAATGCCACAAAAAAGAATAATCATTGACCTAAGGAAAAATTCTCCATCGCTCCGGCGTCGTTGCGATATTCCCTCTTTATTCAGTTTAACTCCCGCTCGATCCCTTACGAACACTTCCGCGTCTCGACAATTCCCTCGACCTCCTGGATCAAAGAGCAATCCCCTCAATTTCAGCCACTCTGGCTAGACCTTGCCTGGCTACCGGAGACGAATAGAATGAACGCGCGGAAGCATTGACCTTTCAAAGGACGCTGTGATAAGCGGGTGACGAGAGTGGCCGGCGAAGTTTCCGATTGAATTCTGCGGTCAATCCTGCGCGGGCCTGCTTCTCTTGAGACAGTAAATGGTGAAAAAGTGATCGAGCCATACAGTTCAGGGAGGAGTTATGCAAAACGCAAAGATCATTGATGCTGATGGCCACGTCCTGGACCGCGATACGGACATTCGAGCCTTTATGGAAGAACCCTATTGCCGAAGACAAGGCTCCCTTCTAGCCAGGGACAAATGGGATGCCAGCATGTACGGCAAACTGGGCATGAACATTACCGATGTGCCAACGCGACTCCGGGATATGGACACGGAAGGAATCGAAGTGTCCGTTCTCTTTCCTACCACCGGCTTTGCCATCACACAAAGTCCAGAGAAGGACTACGCCGCCGCTTATTGCCGCGGCTACAATGATTGGATCGCCAGCGTTTGTAAAGAGAGCCCGCGACTTAAGGGGATCGGTCTCGTCCCGTTTCAGGATGTCCCGGCCGCAGTCGCCGAGGTCAATCGTGCCATTACCAAGCTTGGCCTGGCCGGCATCGCTGTTGCTTCGTTCGGCATGAAGGAGCATCTCGGCACACCGATCTTCTGGCCGATTTATGAAGAGCTGCAGCGACTGAATGCGCCTCTTTTGGTCCACAATTCGAGGCAGGGACCGGCGGGCGAGATCCGCTTCGACACTTTTTTGTTTGCTCACACCATAGGCCGGCCCTTCGAGACGCTAATCGACTGCGCTGCGCTGGCCTATGGCGGAGTGCCGGAAAAATTTCCCAAGCTGCGGATCGCTTTTCTCGAGTGCGGGTGTGGATGGGTTCCCTACTGGATGGACAGGATGGATGAAGAGTGGGAGAAGCGGCAGTCTGAAGCTCCGTTGCTCAAGGCGAAACCGAGTGAATATATGACCCGAGGCAATTGGTTCTACGCGGCTGAGCCCGAGGAGAGCACCTTGCCCTATGTGATCGATCGGATCGGCGACGATAAGATTCTTTTTGCCTCTGATTATCCTCATTGGGACGGCATGTTTCCCTATGTTGTTTCTACGATCCACGGTCGGAAGGATATCTCGGAAGAGTCGAAGGGAAAATTTCTCGGCGAAAATGCCAAAAAGCTTTACGGCTGGGAGTGAAGAAATTCTTTTCGTAAAACTTACGGGAGTCCGTAGCGATGTGCCTGTGATTTGCTTTAGAGTTTTCCCAGCTCTGTTTTGATCTTGTGCTCTATCTCGTCCGGTAACTGGTCGCGGTTTTTTCGCGTGACCTCGACCAGTTCGATGTCGTTTCTATCTTTGATCTGCTCTATAAACCCCTTGCCCTTTTTCGCGATTGTGGCGAGAAAATTCGTGGGCTGGGCGAGGAGATCGATGATGCGGCTTCTGAATTCACGAGATAAAAGCTCCATCTTGCCGATCTCGTCGATCACATAGAGTTCCGCTGGGGTTGTGCCGGGATCGAGATCGGGTAAGGCCATCCTTTCAAATTCTTCGACGTGGATCGAGTATCTGCCGAGCGTGGGCTCTTTTCTTCCCACCGAGGCAAGGGTCCCCTCTCGGCCGCTCAAGGTAACGATCCTGAAGCCGACTCTTTGTCCTCTTTGTCTTTTTTCTTCGGTATAAAAGCCGGCGCAGGTGACTTCTTCCAACCGCGCGATAACGACGCGAATCAGCGTGGTCTTTCCGACGCCCGGACTTCCGGTCAAAAACAGTCTCATCATTCGCTCAGTGCCGCCTTTTTAGGGTTGGCGTTCGCCGACGATGCGGAAATCCACGTCCACCTGATTTCCCGACTTCAGAAAAAACAGGCGCGGGACCGAGATATTGAACTCCTCCAACGAGAATCGAAAGCTGCCCTGCGCAATGATCTTGTCCGTCTGATAAAGCAATCGCAGCGGGACGATCACTTCTTTTTGAACTCCATGGAGTTCAAGGCGTCCTTTGAGTGTGATCTGGAACGGCTCCTTGGGAGACTGGGGTCGCTCGCTTTTTTGAAATGCGGTGCTGTCGAATCGAATCACAGGGTACTGCTTAACTTCCAGGTAATATTCCTGAACGTCCTGATTCCTAAGTCCGATGTTGCTGTTGTAACTCTCGGCATCGATCACGAGGCTGACCGAACCGGTCTCCGCCAACCGATCAAGGTCGCCCCGCGCTTCTCCCTGGCGAACCCGCAACGCGCCGTTTACGACGTTGCCAAACGGATCGTTGACCTTCGCGATGATTTGGCTTTCGTTCGCATCTAAGCGGAAGCGCTGGACTTCGGCAAAAGCCACTTGGGAAAGAAGAGGAAAGACGAATGATAAGAACCAAAGGACATAGGACCAGCGCCGCATAAAGCCTCTTTTGTCACTGCAAACCTCCCGATGCAAACAAATAACGCGGTCTGTTTAAAGAACGTTTTGTAATCTGCTTGACCGTAGAGGCGATCGACTGAGAATAGGTTTTACGCAGCAAGCTGCGCGAAATTGAGCTAAAGAGATTAATCCTGCGCTACCCAATCATGCGCGTTCTGCGGTTGTAGGGCGACCGGTCGCCCCTACCGTTTATATAGCTGCTTGATAAAACCGGACGATTCCAGTTCTTGGACGAGGCTTGGATCAACGAAACTCTTCGGATCGGCGGTCGCGGCCTTGGGAGTCCGTGGCGCTATGTCATCGAGCAGGGTTTTTACCCCTTCGGCGTTTGGATAGGGAATCTCGGGAAAGGCGGCATTGTAAGCTTGGTAAGCCCGCTCCAAGCCCTCCGGGTCATTGGTCTTGAGATTCTTTCCGATGAGTGCTTTGGTCTCTTCCTTATGGGTCTTGATGTAATGAAGCGCTTCGGTGAATGCCCGCACGACTTTGGCGACCAGTGCTCGTCGCTCCTTCACCGTCTTTTCACGTGTGACAACAGCGTTCACGTGATAGGGAATCTTGAGCGTCCCGATATCGATCAGGTCTCTAAAACCCATCTTCTCCGCCTCTCTTACCAGCGGTTCTCCAAGGAGTGTGAATTGAGTAATATTGCGTGATAGGGCTGCCAGCCGCTGCGGATTTTCTCCTGTGGCGATGATCTTAGTTTCCTTTTCGGGATCGACGCCGAGGCGGCGCAAAGCGAGACGCAAGGTCATATCCGATGTCGTGCCCAAGCGGTTCACTCCGCCGGTTTTGCCTTTGAGCTGTTCGACGGTTCTAATGTCGTCAAGCGAGACGATATGGTCGATGAACAAAGGCAAATTGGTTGAGACCATGATCGTGTCGGCGCCCGCCAGCCGGGATGTTACCAGTGTTGCCGAAGGAGCAATGATGAAATCCACCTCGCCGGTGAGCAAAGCTTGAATGACGATGGTGCTCGCGCTAATGGCGATGACTTGCGCATTGAGCCCGTTTTTCTTGAAGAAGCCTTTTTGGTCGGCGACCCAGATCGGCGTGTTGGAAGGAGTGCTTCCCGCCCAGGCGATGCGCATGCGCTCTTGAGCGAAGATCGGTTTTACGAACAACGCACAGACGACGATCAGCATCCATAGCCGCAACAGCATTGTAGACATCAGCCGTTCTCCTTGAGTGAAAGCGCTCTCATCTTAGAAGAAAGAAATGGGCAATTTATATCGCCGGCGATATTTCGGTGTCAATCTGAGTCGCGCCAAAACAAATGGCGAAATTTCCGCTAGGCCGTGGGCGAAAGAATGAGTGGGACCGCTGAAAGCAAAATCAGTCTCAAAAATTGCCGGAGCTATCTTGTTAGCGATTTTTCTGCTAACAGAATGATCGCTTGAATCGTTCATCGCGAGATAAATTCCCAAGGAGAGGAAGATGCCCGGACCTGAGATAACTCTTGCCTGCCAAGACTACGATCAAACGCGAGCGCTGCGGGACGGCGCGGTAACGGCGGCGGGTTTCGAACTTAAATTGGTCTCCATATCGCCGCCGTCGCAAATTTTTCTGCGCATGCTCCACGACGAAGAGTTTGACGCCTCCGAGATGTCGTTATCCAACTACATGATCGCCTGTGGGCGAGGCGATACAAGATTCGTCGCGATCCCGGTTTTCCCCTCTCGCATGTTTCGTCATTCTTATATTTGGATCAATGCCAATGCCGGCATACGAGAGCCGCGCGACCTGATCGGCAAGCGGGTGGGCATAGCGGATTACTCGATGACGGCCTTGCTCTTCATTCGTGGCATGCTCCAGCACCAGCACAATGTCTTACCGGCAGACATTCACTGGTTCCGGCGCCGGTCCGAGCACCTGTCGATCAAGACGCCAGCGGACATTCGCGTCGATAACATCGAAAAAGATCAGACCCTCGATGATCTGCTTGAGGCGGGCAACCTCGATGCCGTAGCCGTTACATCGGCGCCGCGAGGCTTTAGACGAGGATCGCCCGTCATCCGGCGTCTTTTCTCGAATGCTCGGGATGCGGAAGCGGAGTACTACCGCCAAACCAAGATCTTTCCCATCATGCACGTCGTGGTGATTCGCCGCGCGGTCTACGATCGGTACCCGCAGCTCGCGACCGCTCTTTGCAAGGCATTTGAGGCGGCAAAGCAACACTCTCTCGAGAGACTCAAAGAAAGTCTATACCCGCTGCCATGGCTAAATTTAGATCTTGAGTATGCGCGCCAGACTATGGGCGATGACTTTTATTCGTACGGCGTGAAGAAGAATCTTCCCACGTTGGAAGCAGCTACGCTCTACTCCTACGAGCAGGGCCTCACCGAGCGACGTTTCGAAGTGAGCGAACTTTTCGCTCCCGAGACGGTCGATCTTTTCAATGATGATTGAGGTCGAAATCAGCATGCAAAGCCCGCATCGCTCCTCGCCGCGGAGACTTCAAAGCTCGGCAACCGCGCGCGCCATGCGTTCGCGCATCGCCTCGTCGGGAAGCGGACCGACGCCCGCCTGCAAGTTGTCCACCAAATGTTGAACCCTGCTGGTTCCTGGGATGGCGCAGGTGACCGCCGGGTGCGAGATCACAAACTTGAGAAAGAACTGCGCCCAACTCGCGCAACCGATTTCCCCGGCCCAGCGGGGCAGCGGTTTGCCGCGCACCTTGCTGAACAGATCCGCTTGCGCGAATGGCCGGTTCACCAGCACTGCTATGTGCCGCTCGGCCGCCAGCGGCAATAATCGTCGCTCGGCAGCGCGTTCGGCAATGGAGTAGTTGAGCTGCACGAAATCAAGCGCTTCGGCTTGAAGCACGCGGGCGAGCTCGTCGTATGCGCTTTCGGTATAATGTGTCACGCCAATATAGCGAATCTTGCCCTGCTCTTTCCACTGTCTCAACGTAACGAGCTGAGTGCGCCAATCCACCAGATTATGAATCTGCATCAGATCCATGCGCTCCGTGCGCAGGCGCTTGAACGACTGCTCCATCTGGCGGATACCCGCCTCGCGCCCACTGGTCCACACTTTGGTCGCAAGGAAAAGTCTCTGACGCGCATCGAGCTCAGTCGTGAGATCGCCGACGACGTTCTCGGATCGCCCGTACATCGGCGAGGAATCCACGACGCTACCGCCGAGCCGCACGAATTCGCGGATGACCTCACGCCGCGGCGCGCGCTCGGATTCCGCTGAACCAACATCGAAAGTCTGCCAGGTGCCGAGACCGACAACCGGCAACCATTCTCCGGTTCGGGGGATGGGACGTCGTAGTAAACCTGTAGCAGCCATGCTAACGCGGCCAAACGCCAGCACACTCGCGCTTAAAAAAAGCCGCAACAATTCTCGCCGTGAAAACTTCTGATCTCGCCATGAGTACCAATCACCCACAGATAAAATATAGCACGGCCGCTAAAACGAAGTCTCGCCGTTCAACCTGTCTTCAGAGAATCTTTCCAGGTCGCGAAGCTATTCCGGACGGTAGCCCGTCCGCGCCTGGAAACCGCCGCCCGGCCTAACGGCGATGCAATCGGGGTTCAAATAATTGCCGGGAACAAAAAGGCCCGGTCATGAGGACCGGGCCCAGATAATTGTTACGACGGAAATATCAAGGATTGCCTCGCTCGAGACAGTTACGTTGGTTCTCTAAACTCCGTCAAGCAAAAGCCGACCCAAAGAAAGTTTTTGATCTTATGCGTTACAATCACGACGTCGGTTTCGCGGACATAATCACAAAACGATCATGGCGGTTCTTCGCCCAGCAATCTTCGGTGTGCTCAGTGCAAACCGGAACCTCTTCACCGTAGCTTATGGTAGACAAGCGCTCGCCGGCGATTCCCAGCGTCTTCAAATAATCCAGCGCCGCCTGAGCACGTTTGACGCCGAGCGCCATGTTATATTCATTGGTCCCACGCTCATCGCAGTGACCTTCGATCTGCACTTGAGCTGCGGGATTGGCTTTCAACCACTCCGCATTGGCTTTGAGTGTGGTCCGCGCCTCCTCGGAAAGGTCGTAGCTATCGAACGCGAAGTAGGCATCCTTTAGAGGGCCCGATGCAGCCGCCTGCCCGCTACGCAACGCGTCAAGACTGGATTGGGAAGCGCTGTCCGGCTTCGAAGCGCTAGATGGTTTTTGCGCCGAGGCTTGCGACCCTCCGGTCGAAGCGCTGGGATTTTCAACTGTCCACTTGGGCGGCGGCGGGTTTGCCGGGCTCCCGCACGCGGCCAAAACGGCAAATGACAGAAAACTCGAACCCAAGAGTAGACTCCTTTTTCGCTCTAACATCGTCAGCTCCTTTCCGACTTTGTTCTGCGTCTAGCCTATGCAGGCCGGGGTATTGTGAAGCATCGTCTGCTACGTGTCAACTAAAAGTCGGATATTGGCAGTCTGGTTCCCCTATTAGAGATCATGCTTTGCGACTTACGGACTATTCCGGACGAACTCCCGAGTCGTGTAAAGCAGATTCAGAGTGTCCACTTTTCCGAGCAGTATTTTTGGTTACGGGGTGATTACGGTCGTTGGTCGTCAAGCCGTGGAAAGGAACTTGCTTTTTTCCAAAGATCAAAGAGAAGCGCCCGATGTTCAAAGACATCGGACTTCTTGGCTTGCTCAAAACCCATTTCCCGTAATTCCGCAGGAAACGGCTTTGAGATGATCTCCAATGCCTCGCTCACAGAGTTATACAAGAAGCCGGCGTTGCCGACGTATTCACGGAGATCCGCGCGAATGTTTGCCATGCAGACACCCACACCCGCAGCCTGCGCTTCAGCGATCGACACCGGCCAACCAACGGTTCCATTCTTGGCCGCCGTGTAGACCAGCCATCGGTGCTTTTTGTATTCAGCGGGCATTTCCTCCAGCTCAACAGGAGGCACAAACTTGACGGGACTTCCGCTGGCGCTGGCGTATTCTCGCAACTGCTCCACATTGTAACCCAGCGCGTAGAGATTGAACCGCATCTCCGGAGCTGTGCTCGCTAATTCGATAAAATCCCCCATGTTCTTCTTCGGAATGCAAGCGCCCACATTCATAACGGCATCGCCATTAGGTGAGGTGTTATAGAAATGCCGGAAGTTCACCACCGGATAGCAATCAATAATTTTTTTACTGTGAATGCCGGCTTCTTCCAAGCGCGGGCGAGCGAACGGAAAAGCGAGAATGCCCAAGCACAGATCACCATTGATATACGACACGGCCCGGCGGATGTGCGACGGCAAACGATAGGCATGGAAAAACGGGAGTCGATCGAAAGTTGACCTGTTTACCCAGATGGAATCAAAGGAATGCGCGCGGACCGTAAACGGCACGTTTATCTTGCTTGCAAGCTTGCCGAGCAACTTGGCTGAATGCAACCAGTGGCTATGGAGAACGTGCGGACGGAACTCTTTTATAAGTTCGCGGATCACCGAAAGATCCTCAATCTGCCGAAACGGGACATGGTTTTTTGCCGGCAGGTTAGCCTTCTTTGTTGCCACCACTGCAATCTCGCATCGCTCACGAACAGCTTCGATTTCGGTTTTGATGTAGGTCTCGGACATTTGCGGAAAATTCTTGAGCATATACATGACGCGGAATCGATTCATGATTCGTTTCCAACAAAAGGCGTAGACTCGAACAAAATCGACGGCACGACGACCCTACAGGAGAAAGCAGGCGTTGGCCGAGAGCCTTTGGTCAAGCCATGATTTTGCTCCTTGCGGCATTCATTTTTGCCTGGATCATGGCGCGATAATGAAAGTACCGACCTTTCGCCCGATACTTCTTGCGTTCATTGTTCAACAGCGAATACCAACCGAAGGCCCACATCGCGCGCAAAAAATTTGGAAGAATAGTGAGCAACGTGCTTTGCTTATAAATGAGGCGACTCCTGCCTTGCATCTCATGTCGCAGACGAAAGTAATGTTCCGTGAGCCGGCTCCAATCGACGTTATGATAGACGACGGAACGAGGCTCGTATCCAATATGGCCGCCCACTTTTAACACCCGTCCGCCAAATTCTACGTCCATCGACGTGCCCAACTGCCCGGGTCCGATACGCTCGTCGAAAAGACCGGTGCGTGAGAACAACTCCCGTCTGACGGCAATGTTTGCGGCATTGACGCTGTCGATTTCTCTCACTTCCATTCCCGGTTTTTGGTAGAAGCAAATCGTTCGATATCGATTGAGCAGCTTCAGAAACCCTGGATTATCTATCATGGCCGGCGGTATGAGAATGGATCCTTGCATGACGTCAAAGGAATAACGGCGAAAAAACGCGTCGATGGCTCGAAGCCAGGAAGGGGTCACCTCGACATCGTCGTCTAGAAATCCGAGAATTTCTCCTCTAGCCAGATGCATAGCTCTGTTCAAAGCGCGAGATTTTCCTGGTATGGGCTCCCGCGCGTGAACCCAACGCTCCGGCTCGGATTCCGCGTGCCGCTTTACCAACTCTTCTACCGCATTCGCTATCGGCTCGTCGGCAGCATTGTTGGCCACGATGACTTCGTGTCCGATGCTCTCTCGACTGTCGAGTTGACGCAAACCGTCCAGCAGCCGCGCCAGCTCATCTCGCCGACCTTTTGTCGCGATCAGTA
>Ga0209803_1000089_pt1 | contig 51825 bp, 47 predicted proteins | sample GraSoiAngelo_138_FD_185895 | JGI IMG/M metagenome (GOLD analysis project Ga0209803, IMG submission 185895) | Grasslands soil microbial communities from the Angelo Coastal Reserve, California, USA - 14_0929_09_40cm (SPAdes) (version 2) | ecosystem: Environmental > Terrestrial > Soil > Grasslands ...
CGCTGTCAGCGTCGAGAAGGCCGATGTCATCTTCTCGGGCTACCACCTGGCCTCCGGCCCGGAGTTCGACATCGTCGCCAATGCGGGCGCCCTCTACTACAACGTGAACACGCAGATCGCGTGGGTCCAGCGCTACAAGGGAAACCCAAGCAAGTACTGGGGCATCTTCCAGTGCGACCCCACCGAATCCTGGTACGGCCAGGGCTTTGCGTACTGGGTGGACGGCGCCCTGAACGCAGGCCTGCTCAACTCGAGGGTCAAGACCTGCTCGATCATCAGCGGCAAGAGCGCGTACGGCACCGTGATCGCGACCGGCTTCGAGACCCAGATCAAGCAACTCGGCTGGTCTGTGCTCACCAACGACGGCGTTTCGGAAGGCGCGGTGCCCGACTGGGGCCCGGTGCTCTCCAAGGTCAAGCAGGCAAGGCCGACGGTGCTGTTCACCAGCGACTTCTCGCCCGCCGATGACGCGGCCATGGCCAAGGCCTGGGCGGCGAGCCCGACCAAGACCCTCGTCTACCAGCAGTACGGCCCATCGGTCCCCGAGTATCTGAACCTCGCCGGACCGGCCGCCAACGGCATCGTCTGGGCCACCGTGCTCGGGTTGCTGCCCGACAAGATCGGCAACGACTTCCGGTCCCGCTACCAGACCAAGTTCGGCGCCCAGCCCGGTTGGGCCAACGCGGGCGGCTGCTACGACGAGGTCAACGTATGGGCGGCGGCGGTCGCCATGTCCGGTGACCCGAAGAACTACAAGGCGGTCGCCAAGGCCACCGAGTCGGTGATCTGGCGTGGCACGACGGGTTCGATCTCGTTCGTAGACCACACCGGCGTCCAGTTCCCAGCGCAGACCGCGGACGCGTCGATCGGGCAGCCGCACATCATCGTCCAGATTCAGGACGGCGTGCAGAAGGTCGTCTCGCCGACGCCCTTCACGAGCGGCACGTTTGTGTTGCCCACCTGGATGAGGTAGGCCTCCAGAAAACCGCCAGACTAAGCCCAGGAATGCCGATCCTCGAGTGCCTGAAGGTCAGCAAGGCCTATGGAGGACTGCTCGCGGTAAGCGACCTGAGCTTTGCCGTCGAGCCCGGCGAGGTCTACGCCATCGTCGGGCCCAACGGCGCTGGCAAGACGTCCCTGTTCGACTGCATCTCCGGGGTCAACCCGGCCACCAGCGGCACCATCAAGTTCAAGGACCGCGAGATCCAGGGTCTGCGAGCCCACCAGATCAGCCGCCTCGGCTTGGCCCGCACCTTTCAGACCACCGTCGCCTTTAACAGCCAGACCGTGCTGACCAACGTGCTGGTCGGCGGCGCATTCGGCCGCGACGGCGACAATCCGACGCTCTGGTTCAACAACCAGGCTCAGGAAGACGCACTCGACGCGCTCGCCCTGTGCGGGCTCGGCAACCAGCAGCGAAAGCTCGCGGGTGCGCTCCCGGTGCTGGCGCGAAAGCGTTTGATGCTGGCGACCGCGCTCGCGATGCGGCCCCAGATGCTGCTGCTCGACGAGCCGTTCGGCGGCCTCAACCCCGTGGAGCGGGCGCAGATGATCGACCTGATCCGGGTCGTTGCCAAGACCGGCGTGACGATCCTGATGATTGAGCACGTGATGAAGGCGGTCCAGGCACTGGCCGACCGCATCCTCGTCATCCACCATGGTCAGCAGATCGCGGTTGGCCCACCATCGAAGGTGCTTCGTGACCGGCGGGTGATCGAGGTGTATCTCGGCAACCTGATGCCGATGGGACCAGAGGAGGCGGCGCCCGCCGATGCTTGAGGATGCTTGAAGTCAGGGGCCTCGTCGCAGGCTACGGCGGCGGAGAGGTCCTGCACGGGATCGACCTTTTCGTCAACGAAGGCGAGGGCGTCATCGTCCTCGGCCCGAACGGCCACGGCAAGACGACGCTGCTGCGGGCCATCACCGGCCTGCTGCCTCCGCGCGCGGGCCAGGTGCTCCTCGACGGCAAGGACATCACGCACTGGAAGGCGGAAGCGATTGCCGCGGCCGGCGTCATCCACATTCCCCAGGGCGACCTGCTCTTCGCTGAGATGACGGTGACCGAGAACCTTCTGATGGGTGCCTACCACGGCCCGACATGGTCAGAACGCAACGCGCGGCTCGGCCGCGTCTACGAGCTCTTCCCGTGGCTCAAGGAACGCGGCGGCCAGCTCGCGCGCACGCTCTCGGGCGGCGAGCGCCGGATGCTGGCGCTCGGGCGCGGCCTGATGTCGAAGGCCAGGCTGCTGCTCATCGACGAGCCGTCGCTGGGCCTCGCGCCAATCATCACGCAGCAGATATACGCCAGCATCCACAAGGTCAAGCAAGGCGGGATGTCGCTGTTGATCGCGGACGAGAACGCGAATCACGTCGCCGGCCTCGCCGACCGCGTGTACCTGCTCGAGACCGGGTCGCTGGTGCGTGAGGGCCCGGCCGACGAGCTCCTCCGCGACAAGGCGCTGCTGGAGAGCTACCTCGGTTGAGCACCCAGCTTGTGCAGGCGGTCTGGGGTGGAATCCTCTTTGGCTCGGTGTACGGGCTGATGGCGCTTGGGCTGACCCTGGTCTGGGGCGCTGTGCGGCTGTTGAACCTCGCCCACGGTGCGATCTTCGTCGTCGGTTCGTACGTCGCCTACTTCTTCGTGTCGAGGCTCAACCTGCCGATCCTGGTCGCGCTGCCGATCGGCGTGCTCGCGGCAGCCGCGTTCGCGTACCTGATGCACCTGACCTTCATCAGGCCGGTGATCGGCAAGCCCGGGTTCGACAACTCGACCCTGATCGCCACGGTCGGGATCTCGATCGCGGTCTCCGCTGCGGCGATCCTCATTTTCAACCCCGAGTACAAGGTCATCCCGCCGGTGATCACCGGCAACTTCACCGTCAGCGACGTGCAGATCACCAAGCAGGGTCTGCTGGTGATCGGGACGTCGCTGGCCCTGTTCGGGCTCGTCTACCTGTTCCTCACCTACACGCGGCAGGGGATGGCGATCCGCGCCGTCTCCCAGCAGCAGGAGGCGGCGAGCCTGATGTCGATCCCCGTGGTGCGCACCTACGGCATGGTGATCGCGATCAGCGGCGCGCTGGCCGGGCTGGCCGGGGTGCTCCTCTCGCCGTTTTTCTTCCTCAATCCAAACTCGGGTTTCAACCCGATGATCCAGGCTTTGATCGTCACGATCTTCGGCGGCCTGGGCAGCGTACGGGGGGCCCTCGTGGCCGGGTTCGTGCTGGGCATCTTCGAGTCGTTCGTCGAGGTCTACTACGGCGTCGCCTGGGCGCAGCCCGGCGTCTTCCTCCTGATCATCCTCATGCTGATCCTCCGGCCGAACGGCCTCTTCGGGATCGGCGAGGTCCGGCGGCTGTGAGCGCACAGGCTGCGGTCACGGCCGGCGTCATCCGTCCCAAGCTCGACGAGGCCGCCGCGCCGTGGCGCCGCGTTTCGCTGTACACGGTCGGGGCCGTGGCGCTGCTGCTGCTGGTGCTGCCGTGGGTGCTCTTGCGGCTCGACATCGGCACCTACCTGATGACGCTCTTGATCCTCTTCTTCGTCCAGGCGGTGGTCGCTCAGTCGTGGAACCTGATCATGGGTTACGGCGGCATCTATTCCTTCGCCCAGGTGGCGCTGTTCGCGGTCGGCGGGTGGACCTCGGGCGTTCTCGTGCACAGCCTTGGCTGGAATCCGTTCATCGCCATCCTCTTCTCTCCGATCGTGGCTGTGATCGCGGCCCTCGGCATCGGCCTGCCCACGCTTCGGCTGCGAGGCGTATACGTCGTGCTGCTGACCCTGGCCTTCCACGAACTGGCGCGCGTGTTCGCGGTGACCGGCCCGCGGTTCATCAGCGGCGGCGGGTACGGGCTCGTCACGGTCCAGACTTTCCAGTTCGGCAACGCGATCGGCGACCAGCGCACCATCTACCTCTATTACCTGGCCGGCCTGATCTTCGCCGTCGCCACGTTCGTCATCTGGCGCGTCATCCACTCACCCCTCGGCGTGGCGATGACGGCGCTGCGCGACTCGGAGACCTACGCGGTGAGCCGTGGCATCAACCAGTTCCGGGTCCGCATGGTTTTGTTCACGATCAGCGCCTTCTTCACCGGCCTGGCCGGCGGGTACAGCACCCACTACAACGGCGGCATCTCGACGACGATCTTCGATTTCCCGCGCATCATCGACCTGCTGGCGATGATCGTGATTGGCGGCTGGGGCACCTTCGGCGGCCCGATCCTCGGCGCCGGCCTCGTGATCGGCATCGACCAGTACCTGGTCGCGCTCGGCGACTACCAGACGCTGCTTCTCGGCCTGGTCCTGGCGACGATCGCGGTCTTCGCCCCGCAAGGCCTCTGGCCGCTGATCCGGCGGATGTACGAGACGTACCTCGCGCCCGAGCCCCTGGCGCCACCGGTGGAGGTCAGCCCGGCGGCGCCCCACGACACGAAGGATGAGCTGTGACCACTGGCTTCGTCTGGCACGAGCTGTACGCGTGGCACGACACCGGGACAGGCGCCTGGGTGATACCGGCAGGCCTCACCGTGCAGCCCCTCGGGCACCTCGAGAACTCGGAAGGCAAGCGGCGGATCCGCAACCTGATCGAGGTCAGCGGATTGATCGACCACCTGGTGATGCTGAAGCCGCGCGCAGCGACCGAGGAGGAGATCCTCGGGCTGCACACGAGCGAGTACGTGGATCGCATCCGGCGCGAAAGCTCGCAGCTTGGAGGCGACGCCGGCGAGCTCACGCCATTCGGTCCGGGCTCCTATGACATCGCGTTGCTGGCGGTCGGCGGATGTATCACCGCGGTCGACGCCGTGCTCGACGGGAAGGTTGACAACGCGTACGCGCTCGTGCGGCCGCCTGGACACCACGCCGAGCGAGACACGGGTCGCGGGTTCTGCATCTTCGGCAATGTCGCCCTGACGGCGATTCATGCGAGGCAATTACGCGGGCTGTCCCGCGTCGCGGTCGTGGATTGGGACGTGCATCACGGCAACGGCACCGAGCATGCCTTCTACGACGACCCGAGTGTGCTCACGATCTCGATCCACCAGGACAACAACTACCCGCCGAATTCCGGAGCGATCACCGACACCGGATCTGGCGCCGGCGAGGGATACAACATCAACGTCCCGCTGCCGGCGGGCTCCGGCGTGGGCGCCTACGTGGCTGCATTCGAGCGGGCGGTGGTGCCGGCGCTGCGCGCCTATCAGCCAGAGCTCATCATCATTGCCTCCGGTCTCGACGCGAGCGCGATGGACCCGCTGGCCTCGATGATGATGACGAGCGACGGCTACAGGAAGCTGACCCAGCTGATGCTCGGCGTGGCCGATGAAGTTTGCGCCGGCCGGCTCGTGATGTGCCACGAGGGCGGCTACTCGCCGGCGTACGTTCCTTACTGCGGACTGGCGATCATGGAGGAGCTCGCCGGGATGCGGACGGAGCTTGCGGATCCGCTCCTCGACCTGCTCGCGTCGTTCGGGGGCCAGGAGCTCCAACCGCACCAGGAAGCCGTGATCCAGGAAGCGATGAAGCTGGCGGCGGCCGTACGAGCGCCCGCCGCGCGCCATACATAAATAAAGGAGAGGCATGGACTCTGCCCGGTTCGGCGCCGAATACCTCGACCGCATCTCGGAGCATCTCTACTCGTCGGTGCTGGCCGACATCCTCGATGAGGCCGGCCACCGCCAGCAGGTGATGCGGCCCGAGGTGAGGCCGCTGTATCCCGGCGCCAAGGTGGCCGGTCGCGCGGCGACCATGCTCGCGGTCGAGGTCAGCGAGCTGCCCGCCCAGCCCTACCACCTTCTGATGGAGATGCTCGATGGCCTTCGTCAGGGTGAGGTGATCGTGGCCGCGGTGCAGGCCCAGGTTCGAGCCGCGCTCTGGGGCGAGCTGCTGAGCACGCATACCCGCGCCAAGGGTGGTCGCGGAGTGGTGATCGACGGCCTCAGCCGGGACAGCTGGGGCATCGAGGAGATGAAGTTTCCTGTCTTCGCCACCGGGCTCTCGCCCGCCGACTCCAAGGGCCGCCTCGAGGTGATCTCGATCCGGGGCACGATCCCCGTCGGTGGCGTGTCCGTCGCGGACGGCGACCTGATCGTCGCCGACTCGGACGGGTGTGTCGTCGTGCCCGCGGCGATCGAGGACGACATCATCGCCAAGGCCATGGAAAAAGTCTCGGGCGAGGACAAGATGCGGGATGTCCTCCGCAAGGGGGCGAGCATCCGCGAAGTCTTCAAGGACTACGGCATTCTCTAGGCCATGGAGAGAGCAGTGATGACTGAGAGCATCGTCCAGGAAACCCTCGAGGCGACCATGCGTGACGGAACGGTGCTGCGGTCGGACGTGTGGCGGCCGTCTGGTGGCGGCAGGTACCCGGTGCTTTTGATCCGCCTGCCGTACGACAAGAGCCAGGGCGAAGACCTCTGCTACGCGCATCCGTCGTGGTACGCGCGCCATGGATACGCCGTCGTCTCGCAAGACGTTCGCGGGCGCTGGGCGTCGGGTGGTGAGTTCGTCCCGTTCGAGTCCGAGGCAGACGACGGAGAGGACACCATGGAATGGCTCGGCTCGCTGCCGTTCTCGAACGGCCGCATCGGCATGTATGGGTTCTCCTACCCCGGCCATACGCAGCTTCAGATCGCGGTCCGCAAGCCCGAGGGGCTTCGCTGCATGGTCCCCGCGATGACCAGCCCCGACCTCTACGAGGGTTGGGCGTACAACAACGGCGCTTTCGCGCTCGCCTTCAACGCCTCCTGGGCGACCTTCCTCGCCGATGATGTGGCCCGCCGCCGCGATCCTGACTCAGAGCCCCTGCTCGCTGCGCAGTACGCCAAGGTCAACGATTACTACTGGTGGCTCCCGCTGTCGGCGATCCCGAACCTCACCCCCGGTTCTCCGGGTGGTTTTTTTGCCGATTGGCTCGCCCATGAGACCAAGGACGATTACTGGAAGCGGTGGGATGTCACCACGAAGCTGCCTTCGATCGATGTGCCGGCGATGGCGGTCGGCGGCCTGTACGACGTCTTCCTCGAGGGCACGATGGCCAACTACAGCGGCATCCGGCGCGGTCCCGCGTCCGCCGACACGAGCCTGGTCATCGGCCCCTGGTACCACATGCCGTGGATGCCGGCTTTCGGCGATGTCGATTTCGGGCCCGAGGCCAAAAACCAGGTCGACATGTTCCAGCTGGCGTTCTTCGACCAGTGGCTGCGCGATGCCGATCCGGTGAACGGGCCGCGAGTGCGGGTTTTCGTGTCCGGGGCCAACCGCTGGCAGGGCTTCGAGGACTGGCCACCCGCTTCCAGGCCGTGGAAGCTGCATCTTCGCGCGCACTCGCGCGCCAACTCGATCAGCGGCGATGGCTACCTATCCGAAGAGGCGCCCGCATCCTCCGAGGATCCCGACTCCTACTCCTATGACCCGGCGGCGCCCTCGTTGAGCCGGGGCGGCCGGTCGTGCTGCCTGGACTTCGTAGCGCCGATGGGGCCGATGGACCAGCGGCCGGTCGAGTCGTGGAATGGCGTCCTCGTCTACAGCTCGGAGCCACTGGCGAAGGAACGCCTCGTCGCTGGAACCGTGATCGCGCACATCTTCGCCGCCACGAATCAGCCCGACACCGACTGGGTGGTCAAGCTGTGCGACGTCGACGATTCGGGCCGCTCCATCAACATCCAGGAGACGATCCAGAGGGCGCGATTCGCCGGCGGCACCGATCGTTCCCGGCCGATCCCGGCCGGCAAGGTGACCGAGTTCGTGATGGAGCTCGGGACGTGCGCCCACATGTTCAAGGCCGGGCACCGAATCCGGGTCCAGGTCTCCTCCAGCCATTTCCCGCACTGGGACCGCAACCTGAACACCGGCAACCCCGTTGGGACGGACCGGCTGAGCGATCGCCGGGTGGCGATCCAGACCGTCCTCCACGACGCCGCCCATCCGAGCCGCGTCATCCTGCCGGTGCTGTCATGAGCGAACGCATCCCAATTCGCAGCGAGGAAGCGCCCGCTCCGGGCGGCCCCTACTCGCAGGCGATCCGAAGCGGTGGCTTCCTGTTCCTCGCCGGCCAGGGCCCTTTCCGGCCGGACGGCTCCAAGGTCGAGGGACCTTTCGAGGACCAGGCGCGCCAGACGTTAGACAACCTCCAGGCCGTGGCCGCCGCGGCCGGCGCGTCACTTGCCGATGCGGTTCGCGTCGGCGTCTATTTGCGTGACATGTCGAACTTCGCCGCGATGAACAGGATCTATGCCGAGTTCTTTCGCGACCCGATGCCGGCGCGAACCACCATCCAGTCCGATCTCCCCGGCTTCGAGATCGAGGTGGACGCCGTCCTCGCCATGGCGGGCTAAGCGGCTGATGGCGACGCGGTTCGCAGACAAGGTCGTCGTCATCACCGGCGCCGGCTCGGGGATCGGCAAGGTGATGGCGAAGAGATTTGCCGCCGAGGGCGCCAGGGTCGCGGTCGTCGACTGGCATGGAGATCGCGCAGCTGAATGCGCCGGTGAGATCGCGCAGACCGACGGTCACGCGGTCGCAGTCCGGGCTGACGTCAGCGTCGGCGCCGACGTCGCCACGATGGTCGGCGAGGTCACCTCGCGCCTCGGCCCCGTCGACGTGCTGGTCAACAACGCCGCGATCGCCGATGGCGATGACGTGCTCGAGATCGAGGAGCCCACGTGGGATCGAGATGTGTCCGTGGTGCTGAAGAGCGTGTTCCTCTGCAGCAAGGCCGTGCTGCCATCGATGATCGAACGACGTGCCGGCGTGATCGTCAACATCGCCTCGGTCAACGGTCTGTCGGCGCTAGGCAACGAGGCTTACAGCGCAGCCAAGGCGGGGATGATCAACCTCACCCAGGGCATAGCCGTCCGTTACGGCGGGTACGGGATTCGGTGCAACGCCATCGCGCCGGGCACGATCAGGACGCCGATCTGGCAGGAGCGGGTCGACCGCGACCCCGTAGTCTTCGAGCGTCTCGTCAAGTGGTATCCGCTCGGCCGGGTGGGTGAGCCTGACGATATTGCGAACGCGGCGATGTTCCTGGCTTCGGATGAGGCGGCGTGGATCACGGGCACCGTGCTCCGGGTCGACGGCGGCTTGCTGGCCGGCAACTACCGCATGACGCGGGAGCTGCTGGCTCAGGCGGGAAGCGAAGACCTGGAGTCCTGACGTTGGAGCTCGACATCCTCATCGCCGGCGGCGATGTCGTCGATGGCACCGGCACGCCTCGGTCCCGCCTGGACGTCGGCATCGTTGGTGGAAAGATCGCCGCGGTCGACCGCATCGCGGACGCCACCGCCGGGTGTGTCATCGACGCGAAAGGCCGGATCGTCGCCCCGGGGTTCATCGACGTGCACGTCCACTCCGAACTGGCGCGACTTGGCGGAAGCGACCAGTTCGCGGGTGTTCTCGACGGCGTCACCACGGAGCTGATGTCGCCTGACGGCTTCAGCTGGGCGCCGCTGCAGCCTGATCGGCTGCGCGAGGTGAAGGACTACCTGCAGGTTTTCTACGGAGATCCCGACATCGGTTGGGACTGGACCAGCGTGGCGGACTATCTCGCGATCTTCCGCGACCGGATTCCCAACAACCTCGTGCCGCAGGCGCCTCACCTTGCGATCAAGGCCGGGGCGATGGGGTGGGGGGCGGAGCCGTCGTCCTCGGAGCAGATGGCCGCGATGATAAGCAGCCTGGTCGACTGGCTCGAGGCGGGGGCCGTGGGCATGGCCGCGGGCCTCGAATATCAGCCCGGCGCCCTGTCGCCTGTGGACGAGCTCGTCGCCCTTTGCCGCGTCGTCGCGTCGGCCGGCGGGGTGTACGCGCCCCATCAGCGCGGCTACTGGAGCCGGCTGGCGCGCGGTTCCGGGGAGAGCTTTCAGATCGGACGCGAATCAGGCGTGAAGGTTCACATCTCCCATCTCGCGGTGGACGACACGGCTGCCGAGCTACTCGACGAGGCGCAGCAGAAGGGCGTCGATGTCACCTTCGACATGTACCCGTACACCGCCGCGTGCACCCACCTGCTGATGATGCTGCCCGAGTGGTCGCAAGCCGGCGGCTACGCCTCATCGATGCGTCAGCTGACCGATCCGCCGCAACGCGAGCAGCTGCGTGCCGAGACCGCGGAGCGCATCCGGGAGCGAGGGGACATCATGCTCAGCTCGGTCGAGGGTGGGGAGGAGCTAGAGGGCCGGCGCCTTGGCGACCTCGCGCGCGAGGCCCGGCAGGCGGACGTCGATTGCCTGTTCGAGCTGCTCGCCCGACATGCGGGACGTGCGCTCGCCGTGTACCACTGGCCCGACTCCCTCGACGGCGAGGGGCTGATCCGGCGCACGCTCGCGCATCCCCTCTACATCGGCTCGACCGACGGCATCTACATGGGCACGCGTCCCCACCGTCGCGGCTTCGGCACATTCGCGAGGATCGCCGGCGAATATGTGCGAAGCGGCGCGCTCACGCTGGAGCAGGCCGTGCGCAAGATCACCGGCTTCCCGGCCGAGCGTTTCTCGCTCCGCGATCGCGGTCTGCTGGTCGCCGGTCGTGCCGCCGACGTCACCGTATTCGACCCCGACGGCTTGGCGGACCTGAGCACCTGGGACAACGGCCGCGTCTCGCCATCCGGGATTGCCCACGTGATCGTCAACGGCGAGGTCGTGGTCCATGACGGAGTCCCTACCGGCAGCCTGCCGGGAAAGATCGTAGGCCGTACCTAGCGAAGCTCCAGGGCCGACCTGATCAGGTCGAGCGATTCCAACCGCATGAAGCCGTAGTGGTAGAAGCCCACCTCGACCGCGCCCGCATCACGCGCGATCGCAAGCTTTGCGGCCAGGTTGTCGGCGGAATCGCAATCCGGCGCCATGGGGCGCAGGATCACCGACAACCTGTTCGAGTTGCCCATGCTGGATCCGTAGGCGCCGAGGTCGAGGCTAAGCCGCTCGGGGTCGGCCGCGTAGCCGATCGCCTCGACCTGCCCACAGGCAGCCGCCACCGCGCCGACGTCGATCCCGAACTGCCAGGCGATCGTGGGCGCAGCGTCACCTGTCGGGCGCCCGGTGGCGTAGCCCTTGACGGCTCCCGAGAGATCGATGAAGGCGAACGTGGCACCCTCGTTGGCGGCCGCGTCGGCGGCCTCGCCGGCGAGCGAGGCGACGGTATCGGCTCTGGCCTGGAGGTAGCCGCCGAGCTCGCCTCCGGCGAAAGCGGCCACATCGGCCTGGGCCAGTTCCGCATCGTCTGGCGCGGGGGCACTGGCGAAACGGCGTTCGAGCTCGCGGCGCGCTTCCTCGCGCAGCGTTTTGGCTTGCACCCCGCGCCTTTCCGCTGCCGCCAGACAGTGGTCGCAGAAACAGAGCCCGAGCAGGTAGCGGCCGAACGCGCCGAGCTCGATGAAATAGCGCTCGTGATGGAAGCCATGTTCGAGCCCGTGAAAGTGGAGCGACTCCGCGACGACGGAGGCCACGCCCCTGGACGCGATGTCGCTGGTGAGCGCTGTGACATAGGCGCGCACTCGCGGGTTGGAGGGGCAGAGGTCGGTCAGGTGGCGGTCCCCGAAAGCGTTTCGGCAGGCGCACTCGGGGTGGGCCTCACCGAGGGTGTAGTTGTGGAGATATACGGTCCAGGCACGGACCCGGAGCCGTCGCGCGTCGCCTTCACGGCAGAGATCGGCGAGGACATCGGATCGCTGCGTGAGTTTGCTGACCACCGGTTCCAGGCCGACGCCCTTGTAGCGGTCGGGATCAGGCCGGAAGAACACAGCGCCGCCTTCCAGGAATTGGACCTTGCGCGTTGGGTTGTGCGGGAAGATGTCCCGTCCGTGGTGATAGGCGGCGGCCATGGTGACGCCGCCCAGCCCTCCGCGGCCGGCGATGTTGTCCAGGACGGTCGCCATCCCCTCGTCCACCAGGTCGCCGGCGAATGCGAAAGCGGACGTCTCGATGCCGGGGATGTTAGCTTGCTGATCGTGTTCGAGCTGCGCCAGGACAGCTCCGCGCTCATCGTGGTGGACATGCAGAACGACTTCGTCAGGGTCGGCGCCCCGCTCGAGGTGCCCGACGCCCGCGAGACCATCGACGTGCACCTGGTGCTGTTGGAATGGTTCCGGGCCCGGCGCCGGCCGATTGTGTTTACGCGGTTCTGTGCAGGACCACAACCGACGCTGATGTGGAAGTGGTCGCCGGTCATCGCGCCACCGACTCGCTGCTGCTGGCCAGGGTTCAAACGTGCGTACGACGACATAGATGGCGAGCGCGAGTGCATCGCCATCATCGATGAGCTTGCACCTAGGCCCCAGGAGCATCAAGTGGACAAGTACGGGTACAACGGCTTCCACCGGACCAGGCTCACGGACCTGCTCACCGCGCACCATGTGGACACCGTGTTGATCACCGGGACGGTGACGCAGATCTGCGTCGAGGACACAGCGCGTGGGGCTTTTCACGAAGGGTTCCAGGCCGCGGTGGTGTCCGACGCCGTCTCCTCTGACGCGCCCGAGCTGCAGAAGGCTAGTCTGCAAACGCTGGCCATGAAGTACGGCCGCGTGGTAACCGCGCGCGATGCACTGGCGGAGATGGAGGTGTAGATGGCCTCGACGTCAAAGGCCCAGTCGCTCGACCTCGATCGCATCCTCGACGAGCGAATCGACTGGCGCTACAAATCCTTCCCGGAGAAACCAGCAACCACGATTCGCGACGTTCGGAAGCGCGGCTGGAACCTGCTCGACGGCGAGTTCATGTTTCCAACCATGGTCCTGAAGGAGTCGGCCTTGCGGCACAACGTCGATGAGATGGCCGCGTTGTGCAAGCGGCACGAGATCTCCCTCGCTCCGCATGGCAAGACGTCGATGGCGCCTCAGCTCTTCCAGATGCAGCTCGACGCCGGCGCCTGGGCCGTCACCGCTGCGACGATGTGGCAGGTCCGCGTCTGGCGAGCTTTCGGTGCTCGCAGGGTGATCCTCGCGAACGAGCTGGTGGAGCCGGCCTCCATCCGGTGGGTGGCGGGCGAGTTGCAGCGCGATCCCCAGTTCGACTTCTACTGCCTTGTCGACTCGGTGCCTGAGGTGCGCCTTCTCGAGGGCACGCTCGACGGCACCGGGCTGGAGCGCCGTATCCCGGTGCTGCTCGAGCTCGGTCTTGCCGGCGGACGCACCGGCTGCAGGACGCGCAGTGAGGCGCGCGAGGTTACGCGGGCAGTCGCCGCGTCGCGCCACCTGTCGCTGGCCGGGGTGGAGGGATTCGAGGGCATCATCGGCAGCCCGGACCTGGGCGCCGACCTCGTCAAGGTCGATGGTTTCTTGAGCGAGATCCGATCGCTCGCTGTTGAGCTGGACGCTGCGGGTCTCTTCGCTCAGGTGGCGGAAGTTATCGTCACGGCGGGCGGCAGCGCGTTCCTCGACCGGGTCATCGCCGACCTCGCCACGCCATGGCGGCTGAGCCGTCCCGTGCGCACGGTCCTTCGCAGCGGCTGTTACCTGACTCACGACGCCGTCCACTACAAGGAGGTCTCACCCTTCGGCAGCCGGCTGGCCGATACAGCGCCGCTCGAAGAGGCGCTCGAGGCGTGGGGGGCCGTGCTGTCGCTGCCGGAACCAGGCATGGCCCTTCTCGGGTTCGGCAAGCGGGACGTCCCGCATGACCTCGAGCTGCCTGTGCCGCGACTGGTCAAGAGGCAGAGCGTTGGACCGCGACCACTTAAGGCCGGCGCCTCGATCACCGTGATGAACGACCAGCATGCGTACATGAAGATCCCGGGCGGCGAGGAACTTGCGGTCGGCGACCTGGTCGGATGCGGCGTCTCGCATCCGTGCACCGCGTTCGACAAGTGGCGGCTGCTTCCTGTCGTTGACGACGACTACAACGTGCTCGATGCCGTGCTGACGTACTTCTAGGCGCGCGCGCATTGCCCACGCGGCAACTTGTCACGCTCGGTGAGGCGATGCTGCGATTGTCGGTGCGCCCTGGCGATCGTCTGGAGGAAGCGCTGGCCTTCGACGTCCACGTCGCCGGGTCCGAGGCCAACGTCGCGTACGCGGCCGCGCGCGTGGGCCTCAGCGCTGCCTGGGTTTCGGCGCTTCCCGAAAACGCGTTGGGCCGCCGGGTCGTCCGCACCCTCGCCGCGGGCGGCGTTGACACGTCGCTGGTGCGATGGGAGAAAGCCGGACGACTTGGCCTGTACTTCGTCGAGATGGGAGCCGCTCCCCGGCCGATCGATGTCCTCTATGACCGCGCCCACTCGACGATGGCGCTCGCCGCGGCCGGTGCGTTCGACTGGGCCGGACTCGCGGACACGCAGTTCTTCCACGTGTCGGGAATCACGCTCGCGCTTTCCGATTCGAGTCGCGAAGTTGCGCGGCGGGCAATGGAGGAGGCCAAGGGCAGCGGTGCTTCAGTGACCATGGACGTGAACTACAGACAGCGGCTGTGGGGCCGCGAGGCCGCGGCAGAGGCAGTTCGGGATGTTGCGCCTTTGGTGGACGTTCTGGTCGCCACGGCCGAGGACGCGCGCGACCTCTTCGGGGCAGACGGCGTCGAGCAGCTGCAGGCCGCACTTGGCGTCGAAACGGTGGTGTTGACGTTGGGTGCCGCGGGCGCTATCGCATCACGCGGCGGCACCACCGTCCGCCGCGGAGGGCACGCGGTCGAGACGATCGACCGGGTGGGGGCTGGCGACGCATTCGTGGCCGGGCTCATCTGGGGCCTGGTCGACGGATCGCTCGAGCTGGGCCTCGAGCGCGGGCTCGCGATGAGCGCCCTGAAGATGACCCTGCACGGGGACCTGTTCCGGCTTGATGCGGGGGATGTCGCCGCGCTGCTGGCAAAAGACCACCGGGAGGTAGGGCGCTGACCGATTCCAATGTTGCGGTTGTCGAGCTGCTTGGCGCACGGCTCATCGGCATCGTGCGCCTCGATGATGTGGAGCTTGTGGTGGCCGCCGCCGCCTGCGCGATCGAGGCCGGACTGGCTGCGGTCGAGGTGACGTTCACGCTCACGGGCGCGGCCGATGCGATCCGGCGGCTCCGGCGCGACCACCCGGACGCTCTCGTCGGCGCCGGGACTGTGCGGAGCGACGCGGAGCTGGACGCAGCGGCGGAGGCGGGTGCGCAGTTTCTGGTCGCGCCGGGTCTCAACCCCGCCCTGCTCGAGGCGGCTCAGCGGCGAGGGCTGGTCATGCTCCCAGGGGTTTTCACTGCGACCGAGATCGACCTCGCCCTCCGGCTGGGGGCTCGAGCTTTGAAGCTGTTTCCGGCCGAGCCGAGCGGACCAGCCTATCTCGCCTCGATGCTGCAGCCGTTTCCGGGCGCGCGGCTGGTCCCTACCGGCGGAATCTCTGCGCACAACGCGGCCGCCTACCTGAAGGCAGGCGCCGCGGCTCTCGCCATGGGATCGTCGCTTTTCCCCGCCCGCCGGATCGTCGACGAAGGGCCGGACGTGGTCGTGCCGCTCGTCGAGCAAGCGCTGGCCGCTGTCCACGGCGCCGGCTGAAGGAGGAGGAACATGGCCGCTCAAGACGAGCTTGCCTACATGCCGGCCACCGAGATCGCCGCCCGCATCGCGCGGCGCGACCTGTCACCGGTCGAGGTCGTGGACGCTTTCCTCGACGGCATCGCTCGGCGCAACCAGACTGTCAACGCCTATGTCCTGGTGCTGCACGAGGAAGCGAGGCGGCTCGCGCGCGAAGCCGAGAAGGCGGTGGTTTCCGGAGCGACGCTCGGACCGCTGCACGGTCTCCCGATCGCGATCAAGGACCTCTTTGACTTCAAGGCCGGCGTCCCCAACACGTTCGGTTGCAAGCCGTTCAAGGACTGGACTCCCACCGTCAGCGCGACCTACGTGACGCGGTTGGAGGAGGCCGGCGCGATCGTCCTGGGCAAGACGAACACCCCCGAGTTCGGACATCGAGGGATCACCGACAACTACCTTTTCGGTCCGACGAGCACCCCGTTTCGGATCGGCAAGAACGCAGGTGGCTCCTCTGGTGGAAGCGCTGCCGCGGTGGCAGCGGGCCTGGCGCCCCTCGCGCAGGGCTCCGATGGTGGTGGCTCGATCCGGATCCCGGCCGCGTGGTGCGGCGTGTATGGGTTCAAGGCATCGTTCGGCCGCGTCGCGGCGGTCGCGCGACCGGACGCGTTCATGCTCGCCGTCCCGTTCGCGCATGCCGGCCCGATTGCCAGGTCGGTGGCCGACGCGGCCCTGATGCTCGGTGTGATGTCCGGGCCGGACGACCGTGACCCATACAGCCTGCCCGCCGAGGGGGCGGATTACGCCGCCGCGACGCGGCGTCCCGTGGCCGGAATGCGCGTCGCGTGGAGCCCCGACCTGGGCGTGTTTCCGATCGATCCCGAGGTGGCGAGGGTCACCAGGGAGGCGGTGGCGGCCTTCGAGGAAGCAGGCGCTCACGTGGAGGAGGTGCGCGTGGGATTCAAGCGCAGCCAGGAAGAGCTCTGCGACGCATGGATGCGCCAGAGCGCTGTCCGTTCGGCGCAGACCGCCGACGGCTTCAAGACCGAGGGCATTGACCTTCTGGGATCGCACCGGGATCAGATCTCACCGGAGTTCGCGGCCAGCCTCGAGCTGGGCTGGTCGCAGTCCGCGCTGGACTATCGCCGGGACGATGTGATCAGGACAGAGGTCCTCGACGCGCTACAGGACGTGTTCGACGAATGCGACATCCTTGTCTGTCCGACGCTCGCCGGGCTTCCGGTCGACAACGCAACCGATGGCAACACCCTCGGGCCGGCCGAGATAAATGGCCACAGCGTCGACCGGCTGCTTGGCTGGTGCCTCACCTATCCCTTCAACTTCACTGGCCATCCGGCGGCCTCCATACCGGCGGGGTTGTCAGCTGACGGGTTGCCGGTCGGGTTGCAGATCGCCGGTCGCCGCTTTGCCGACCAATCCGTGATCGCGGTGAGCGCCGCCTTCGAGCGCGTGAGGCCGTGGACCGCCACCTACGCACGTGTTTCGGCGAGGCCGGGGTCAGCCGGCGGCGTCTAGAGGCGGACGCATGGTGTGCCACGGGGTCGCTTGCTGATAGGCGCATGCAATCGCTAGCAGGTCGGCGTCGCCGCCCAGACGGCCGGCGAGTTGGAGTCCGATCGGGATGCCCGCGGCGCTCATCCCCCCGGGAACAGAGATTGCAGGGTGGCCCGTCAGGTTGAACGGGGCGGTGAAGATCGCGGTGCCGCCGGTATGCGGTCGTGACTTGCTCGCCCGGGCATCTTCGGCCGTGACGACCGGCACCACCGGTGTGGCCAGCACATCGACCACGGCGAGGGCCTGCTCCAGACGGTGCCGGACGACCTCGCCGACCCGGACCGCGGCCGTGTAGTCCGTGGCGGAAAGGAAGGCGCCCTGCGTGTGGTAGGCGCGCGCGCTGGGTCCGTAGTCAACGATCCGCGTGCGAAGCCACTCCCGGTGAGCGGCGAACGCCTCCACGTTGAGGACCAGGAAGTCCGCCGCCGCGGCGTCCGCGAGGCCTTCGACCTCCACCTCCACGATCTCCATCCCGAGCTGGGCGAGACCAAGCAGCGCCTCGGCAAACGCCGCCGCCACCTCAGGGTCGGGTCGCGCCTCATCGATGTGCCTACGCGGCACCCCCACTCGCGCCCCGCGCACTGGTTTCTTCACGCGATCGACAAAGCCGGGCATTCCAGTCATGCCCTCCAAAAGCAGCGCGACATCTTCCACGGTGCGTGCTATGGGTCCGACGTCACAGATGCTTGGCGGCCCGAACGCGCCGCTCGAGTCGATCAAGCCGTGCGTTGGTTTCAGACCGGCGACACCGCAGTTCGATGCCGGCTGCCGCACCGAGCCGCCCGCGTCGGTCCCCAATGCCGCCGGGCAGATGCCACTCGCAACTGCGACGGCGGAGCCGCTGCTGGATCCCATCGCGAGGTGGTCTGGACCCCATGGGTTTCGAGGTGGGGGGCAGAGGTCCTCCTCGCTGGGGATGCTCCACGCGAACTCGTTCAGGTTCAGCTTCGCCAGCACGATGGCGCCTGCCCGTCGAATCGCCGCCATCGAAGGGGCATCTTTCTCGGGCACCCAATCGATGAGCAGGCGCGAGTTGGCGGTGGTGCGGAGCCCGGCGGTGGCGATGCAATCCTTCACGCCGATCGGGATGCCGTGCAGGGGGCCGCGCCAGGTGCCATGCAAGATCTCGTGCTCGGTCACCTGCGCGTCGGCCAGCGCGGTTTCGGCCGCCAGGGTAACGATGCATCTCAACAATGGATCGAGCCGGCGGGCCCGGTCGGCGAGGGCCTCGACGTACTCGGGTGGCTTTAGAGAGCCGTCGCGGATCCTGCTAGCCGCCTCGGTCACGGACAGGAGGTGGACCTGGTCCGACTCCGAGTGGTTCACGACGATCGCGGAATCGGTCGCTCTCTTTGATCCTTGAGGCGCAGACGCCGCCCCACGGCGAGCAGGTCCGCGACCATCGGTCGCAGGCGCGCCAGATCCTGGTTGCCCAGCTTGAGGCCGAGCTCATCTGCTATCTGCCTCAGCCACGCGGTTGACGGCGCGTTCATCGCCTCATCGTGTCCAGCATCTCCGTCGCGGCGCGGCGGAGGAGAACCATATCGGAGGGTAGGGCGAGCATCGTGTATCCAGCGTCCCTCCATCGCGCCGCCAGCTCGCTGCTGCCGCAAGCGATGCCGGCGATGACGCCGTGGCTCCGGCACACCGCGGGCACCGCCTCCAGCCGTCGCCTGTGCTCAGGCTCGTCCGAGCGCGGCGGGAATCCCATCGAAACAGCGAAATCGCTAGGGCCGATGAACACCGCGTCCACGCCTTTGACGGCGACGATCTCGTCCAGCCGATCGAGCGCGGACACCGTCTCGACCATCACTGCGCAGATCACCGAGCGATTGGCGAGCTCCGGGCCGTAGTCGGGGACTCCAAGCGAAACCCTGGTGGGTCCCCAGCTCCGGTATCCCTCGGGCGGATACCGGCAGGCTCCCGCGGCGGCGGCGGCCTCCTCCGGGGAATTGACCATCGGCACGATCACGCCCGCGGCGCCGGCGTCGAGGGCTTTCATGATCCAGCCGGGGTCGTTCCAGGGCACACGGACCATGGATGGAACGGCGGTCGCGGCTACTCCCTGCAGCATGCCGACCATGTCCTGCTGTCCCATCAAACCGTGCTGGATGTCGATGCAGATCCAGTCGAAGCCCGCCCGGGCCATGACCTCGGCGGTGAAGGACCCGGGAACGACGCACCATCCGCCGAGAGCGGCCTTGCCGCCGTCGAGGATCTCTCGCAGCATCACCGCGCCAGAGTAAACCGGCGAACGAAACTCGTCCCCATTGATTGGGGAAGTACCCGGCGCAGCCGGGGGATGGGGCGCACCGGCCCCTCCGACCCTTCGGGCCACCTCCCCATGAATGGGGAGGAGTTTGCGATCAGCGCGGCAGAGCCTGCGCGATCGGCGCGTGATTGAAGCAGGCGACCGTATGCTCGCGCTCCGTCGGCTTCAAGCGAGGCACCTCCTTCCAGCACACATCGATCGAGCGGAAGCAACGCGTGGCAAAGCGGCAGCGGGCCGGGACGTCGATTGCGGTAGGGATCTCGCCGGTGAGCACGATCCGCGTTCCCTTCTCACGCTTGCTCGAGATCACGGGCACCGCGGACAGGAGCGCCTGGGTGTAAGGGTGCCGAGGGTTCGAGAAGAGCAGGTCCCTGGGCGCAACCTCGACCAGGTGGCCCAGGTACAGGACAGCGACGCGGTCGGCGATGTGCCTGACCACGCCGAGGTCATGCGAGATCAGCACATAGGTGAGATGAAGCGTGTCCCTGAGATCGGCGAGGAGGTTCAGGATCTTCGATTGCACGGACACATCGAGCGCACTTACGGGCTCATCGAGGATCAGGAATTCCGGTTTGACCGCCAGCGCTCGCGCGATGCAGATGCGTTGGCGCTGACCGCCGCTGAACTCGTGGGGGTAGCGGTCGACGATGTTCGGCGAGAGGCCCACGAGCTCGAGCAGGTCCTTGATTCGCGAGCGTCGAGCGGGTGGCTTCAGGCCGCTGATGCCTTCGCCGACGATCTGGTGCACGGTGTGACGTGGGTTGAGCGACGAGTACGGATCCTGGAACACGATCTGCACCTTTCGCCGGAGCCGCCGAACCTGCGGTCGAGAGAGCGCGAAGATGTTCTTGCCTTCGTAGCGAATCTCGCCCCGCGTAGGTTCGATCAGCTTGATCAGCAGCCTCGCAAGCGTCGATTTGCCGCTCCCGCTCTCACCGACCAGGGCCAGGATCTCCCCCCGCCGGACACTCAGATCGACATCCTCCAGGGCGCTCAGCCAGGATCGCTTCTTGCCCAGCCAGCCGGCTTCCATCGGATAGAGCTTGGTCAGCCCTGAGATCTCGACCAACGGCTCCGCCGCAGGCGACCGCTCGGCCGGTCTGCTCAGAGCCGACATCATCGAATTCACAGCTTAAGCTTCAAGGGCAGATGAAGCTGTCAGAGCGGGTCTATCTCGTCGGCTCGGGCAGCAACGGTTTCGACCTCACGGACCCCTTCGACTGCCACGTCTACCTGCTGGACGGTGGGGACGAGCTTGCCCTGATCGACGTCGGCGCCGGGATGGGGGCCGAGGCGATCATCGCCAACGTCAAGCAAGATGGATTCGACCCGGCTCGCATCCGCCATCTGATCCTCACCCACGGTCATGGCGATCACGCGGGGGGCGCCGCGCGGTTCAGCAAGCTGCTCGACGCGCCGGCGATCCATGTCTCGGGAGTCATCGCCGACAGCCTTCGCCGTGGAGACGAGAAAGCGATGAGCATCGATGTAGCCAAACAGGCTGGGATCTATCCACTCGATTACCACCTCGAGCCTTTCCCCGTCGACCACGAGCTGGAGGAGGGCGCAACCATCGAGGTCGGCCAACTGCGGTTGTCGGTCTTCGACACGCCCGGTCACTCAGACGGGCATGTATCCCTGCTGCTCGAAGACGGCGGCCGGCGCATCCTGTTCGCCGGCGATGTGATCTTCTTCGGCGGCAAGGTTCTTCTCCAGAACATTCATGACTGCCGCCTCGATGCCCTGATCAGCTCGCTGCGGAAGCTCCGCGGCCTCTCGGTCACCGACCTGCTGCCGGGCCATCTGACCCTGTCGCTGAAGGAAGGTCAGCGACACATCGAGCGCGCGAATCTGGTCCTCGACCGCCTGCTGATTCCGGAACAGATGGTCGCGGCCTGGTAGTCAGCCCTCGTGCATGAGGTGCGCCAGCACCTTTTCGCGCGCATGCGACCCCCACTCGCCGGCCAGGAGATATGTGCCCTCCGCGCTGACCGGGAACTGGGTGAGCTCGCAGTGCCCGATGGCGCCCCGATAGAAAGCCTCGGCCGATCCAACCGCGCCTGGGTCCAGCGCGCCGACCAGGATCAGCTTCGGCGCACGCGCTTCGCGCACATGAGCCAGGTCTGCCACCCGGTCGTCCATGGTCGGGGAAAGGGCGACGATCGAATCCGGCTCATGCGGACCTCGTGCCGCGGCGGCCAGCACGGCCAGCGCACCGACCTCGGCTCCGATCAGATGAATCTGCCGGGCACCTCCAGACCTCGCAAAATCGACAGCCGCCAGGACCGCCGGAACCGCGAGCTCAGGCTTCCACTCCGCGTCGGATGCGCCGTGGCCAGGCATATCGAAAGCCAGGACGCACAGCTCGCGGTCGGCGAGGAAGTGGGCCAGCGGCCGCCACGCATCCAGATCCTGTCCCTCACCGTGGACGAGAACCACCCAGCGCTCGCCCGCGCCGAAGATCAAGCCTCGCAATATCTGGTCGGCGGGGCCGCGGAACTCGACCGGGAGCGCCCGCGGGAGCGGTGTTAGGATCCTATGAATTATCGACTCACGCTGAGATTGTTGTGAGGGAAGCAAAGATGGACGGTGCCAGCAGTCGGCCGGCGGTGCAGGGTCTCGTCGATCAGTATGTAGGCGGCAGGTTGTCGCGGCGCGAGTTCGTGAAGGGCGCCCTGGCGCTTGGACTCGGTATGACCACCATCGGCGGAATCCTGGCCGCCTGCAGCGGGGCCACCAACACGACTTCCGGCACCCCCAAGAAGGGGGGTACCTTGAAGGAAGGCTACGACCTCGACTTCTCGCGCCTCGATCCCATCAACACCAACTGGTACGACCCTGCCTTTTACGCGGTCTACGAGTCGCTGGTGACCAACGACCCGCAGGGCAACTACGTGCCGCAGATCGCCTCGAGCTGGACCGCCGCCTCAGATGGCTTGTCGGTCACGTTCAAGATTCGCAGCGGCCTGAAGTTTCAATCGGGAGTGCCCCTCAACGCGTCCGCCATCAAGGCCGTGTACGACGGCATCGCCGACCCGAAGAACGGCTCGCCCTTGGGTTCGGTCTGGGTTCCAGTCGCCAGCACCGAGGCCCCTGATGACACGACGCTCGTGATCAAGCTCAAGCACCCCTATTTCGACCTTTTCAACATCGTCAAGACAGGCTACTGGGACATCATCAACATGGCCTACCGAACCCAGCTCGGCGACAAGTACGGCCAGCAGGGCGTCGACGGCTCCGGGCCTTTCACGCTCACCGAGTGGGTGCCAGGAAGCCACACATCGGTCAAGCGCTGGGAAAACTATCCAGGCACCGTCACACCGTTCATCCAGAACAAAGGCAAGCCCTACCTGGACGGCATCAACTGGCTGACCATCCTCGATGCTCCACAGCGCGCGATCCAGATTCAGAACGGCGAGATCGACACACTGCGAGGACCGGCGTTCCAGGACATCACCCGGCTGCAAGCGGACAGCAACCTGACCGTGACCCAGCTGAAGGAATGGTCCGGTTATTTCTTCAGCCTCAACTTCAAGCGCACGGATCTCGGCTTCAACGACGTCAACGTGCGGCAAGCGCTGTCACATGCGATCGACCGCGCGAGCATCGTCAAGGCCCTGCTCTTCACGCACGGCGAGCCGCTGTATGGGCCGATCACTTCAGCTGACAAGTCGTACACGAAGGACGTCGAGCAGTTCAATCAGTTCGACGTCGCCAAGGCCAAGAGCATGTTGAGCGCGGCCGGCTGGCAGGCCGGATCGGACGGCATCCTGGTCAAGGGCGGCAAGCGGTTCAGCTTCGAGATGATCATCCAGGCGGAGAGCTTCAACCAGCAGCTCGGGTCAGTCATCCAGGCGCAGCTGAAGACCGTGGGCGTGGACCTCAAGGTCTCTTCTCTCGACCGCGGCACGTTCTTCAACAAAGCCTTCGCCAACCCGGACTCGGTCATGTTCTTCTACCTGTGGCCGGTCCCCATCGATGTGGTCACTCTCTTCGTGAACAGCGTCAACGCCAACGGCAAGGGTCCGAACTGGGGCAACGCCGTGGTCCCGCAGGTCGACGCGGCGATCGCGGCCTGGCAGAGCGCCGCGAACCAGGACCAGCTCATCGCCGCCGGCAAGCAGTTCCAGCTCGCGGTTGCCGAGCAGCTGCCCTTCGTGCCGGTGATCAATCGAGATGCCTTCTGGGTCAACCGCAAGAACGTGCATGGCTGGCATCCCGACCAATGGAATCTCTACCCGTACTACAACGACGTCTGGCTCGACTAGGGACCTGACCGCGTAGAAGTTCACACTGGGTACCGGATAGGTGGCTTCGTACCTCGCGCGCCGGACCGGTTACATGGTGCTGATCCTGGCGATCTCGTCGGTCGTGATCTTTTACGCGCTCCGGTCGGCCCCTGGCGGCCCGAGCGGCGGTGGTGTGCTCAGCCCGCTCTCTTCGCAGGAGGTTCGCCAGGCCTACGAAAAGCGGTTGGGCCTGGACCAACCCATCTACACGCAGTACTTCATCTACCTCGGCCACATCGCGACTGGAGACCTGGGCACGTCCCTGGTGAACGGCACGCCCATCACGGAGCTCCTCAAGGTTCATGCACGGAACAGCCTCATCCTCGGCTTGAGTGCGCTGCTGCTCTCCTACTTGATCGCCATCCCGCTTGGAGTGCTCGCCGCGGTGAAACGCAACACGTGGGTCGACCAGCTCGCAATGGGCGGTGCGATCCTCGGCATGGGAATCCCAAACTTCTGGTTGGCGCTCATCCTCGTGTACTTCTTCTCGCTCCGCCTCGGCCTGCTGCCCTCGGCCGGCTGCTGCGATCCGCCTCAGCTCATCATGCCGGCTCTGGTGCTCGCGGCCGAGGGCACCGCGGTGACCATGAGGATGACGAGGTCCTCGATGCTCGAGCACCTGCGCGACGACTTCGTCCGCGCATTGCGCGCCAAGGGCTTGCCCGAGTGGCAGGTGATCATCCGCCACGTGCTCCGCAACGCACTGATACCGGTCATCAGCCTGACGGGCCTTCGCCTGGGTTGGCTCGTTGGCTACGCGCTGATCGTGGAGACGATCTTTCGCTGGCCGGGCGTCGGTTACCTTCTGGTCGACTCGATCATCCGCCGCGACTACCCGGTCGCTCAGTTCTTCTCGCTGCTCCTCATCGTGTTCGTCCTGCTGGCGAATTGGTTCGCTGACATCGCGTACGGACTCGCCAACCCCCGGATCCGGGTGGCTTGATGGCGGACCTCACAGTCCTCGACGAGAAGGCGCAGTGGGAGGCGAAGGTCGAACGCCTCTGGACGACCCGTCCTTCACGGTGGCGGGACGCCTGGTACGAGCTCGCCCGGAACAAGCTCGCGGTCGCCGGCTCGCTGATCGTCGTCTTCTTCACGTTGGTGGCGATCGTCGGTCCGGCGCTGGCTCCCTATGACTACGCAAAGCAGGTGCTGAGCGACGTCCTTCTCCCTCCTCTGAGCAAAGGTCACCTGTTGGGCACCGACGAGCTCGGACGTGACCTCCTCAGCCGCCTCCTGCTGGGAATCCGCATCTCGATGTTGGTCGGCCTGGGCACGACGGCGATCGCCCTGAGCGTCGGCACGGTGGCAGGAATGCTGGCCGGCTACTACCGAGGTTGGGTGGACAGGATCATCAACGGCTTTGTGGAGCTGGTATGGGGATTTCCGCTGATCCTGATCGCGGTGCTGCTGATCGGCGCCATCGGGCCCGGTCTCACCGGGGTCGTCATCGCAGTCGGGTTCGTCAACTGGGCCGGCTTTGCGCGCATCGTCCGGGGCGAGGTATTCGCTCTGCGCGAGAAGGAGTTCGTGGCTGCGGCTCGTGCGCTAGGCAAGGGCGATCTCGACATCATGGCGCGCCACCTGCTGCCAAACGTCGTCGGTTCGGCACTCGTCATGGGTTCCTACTACATCGCCATCGCGATCATCGCCGAGGCCGGCCTCTCCTTCATCGGAATGGGCGCCCAGCCGCCTCTGCCGAGCCTGGGGCAGATGATCAACGAGGGCAGCGGGTACATGCTTCTGAACCACTGGCTGAGCACCATCCCAGGCTTCGTCATCGTCCTGCTGGTCCTCGGATTGAACGTGCTGGGTGACGGTCTGCGCGATGTGCTCGACCCGCGCCTCAAGGGAGTGAGTTGAGCGCGGACGTCGCTCTCGAGGTCAAGGGCCTACGTACCACTCTGTTCTTGAGAGAGGGGCGTGTGGACGTCGTGCGAAACGTCTCCTTTCAGCTGAACGACGGCGAGACTCTCGCCCTCGTCGGCGAGTCGGGCTGCGGCAAGACGCTAACCGCCTTGTCGGTCATCCGCCTGCTGCCGGACCCGCCGGCTCGAATCACGGCCGGCAGCGTCGTGCTCGATGGCAGCGACATCACGGGCGTGCCCGAGAGCACGATGCGTTCGCTGCGCGGCGATACGGTTTCCATGGTGTTCCAGGAGCCGCTCACCTCCCTGGATCCCGTGTTCACGATCGGTGACCAGATCGAGGAGGCGATAACCGCTCACCGCAAGGTGAATCGCCGCGAGGCGCGAGACATGGCGGTGGAAATCCTCAAGGAGGTCCAGATTCCATCGCCTCGGCAACGGCTCGACGACTACCCGCACCAGATGTCGGGCGGTATGCGGCAGAGGGTGATGATCGCGATGGCTCTCGTCCTGGATCCCAAGGTGCTCATCGCGGACGAGCCAACGACCGCGCTTGATGTCACGATCCAGGCGCAGATCCTCGAGCTCATCCGCGCCGAGCAGGAGCGACGGCAGCTGGCGGTCCTGCTCATCACCCACAACCTGGCCGTCGTGTCGCAGGTCGCCGACCGCGTCGCGGTCATGTATGCGGGCGAGATCGTCGAGGAGGCACCCGCGTCAGAGATCTTCGCGAACCCTCGCCACCCCTACACGCAGGGGCTGCTCAGCTCGATCCCCTCAGCCGCCGGCGACAGCAAGCACCTCTACACGATTCCGGGCCGCGTGCCGGACCCGCGGGTCCTGCCGCCGGCATGTCTTTTCGCTCCGCGCTGCCCCTATGTGATCAGCCGGTGCTGGCATGACCACCCCGGTCTTGAAGCATCGAATGGTCACCTTCTGCGCTGCTGGAACCCGCAGCCTTTCATCGCGCTCAAAGCGGTCGAGCCCGAGGTCGATCGGAGCGTCGCTACTTCGGAGTGACTTCTCCGCCGAGGTAGCGCAAGGCCGTGAGGGCGTAGATCCGAGCCGCCTCCACGATCTCAGCGACCGCCACCCTTTCGTTTGGGCGGTGCGCCACCAGGAGCGTGCCCGGGCCGAAGGCGGGGATGCAGGCGCTGCCGGCGAGGTGCCAGTGGGTGCCATCTGTGAAGGCAGGCATCGTCCCCACCGGGACGTCGCGACCGAGCACGTCTCGAGCCGAGCTCTGCGCTGCCGCCACCAACGGGTGTTGGGGATCGATCGACGAAGGTGGAAACCATTCCAGATCCGGTACCGCCTCCGCGGTCACGTCCAGGTCGGGATCCTCCCGGCGCATCTCCTCCAGGAACGCAGCCAGATCGGCCTGCAAGCCGGCGAGCGTCATCCCCGGCAGCGTGCGTATGTCAAGGCCGAACTCGGCATGTCCTGGGTAGACGCCGAAGAAGACGCCTCCGCTCAAGGTCACGCCGAGGTTGACGGTCGGACCGCCGGGCACGAGCGGGTTTGCCGGGTACGTCGGTTTGAAGCCGGCCGCCATCCGCGTCAGCACCTTGGCCAGCTGGACGCTGGCGTTGACTGACGGCACCTGGTCGCTCAGGCTCGAATGCATCTGGGTTCCGCGAACCTTGACGAGAAAGCAGGACAGGCCGCGGGATGCGACGGCGACGTACGCCCAGGGGACCTCCATTCCCGTCGCCTCGCCGACAAGCACCGAGTCCGCCGCGAGCTCAGGCCGTCCGGCGAGGAACCGGGCTCCATATCGGCTCCCCGCCTCCTCATCGGCGGTGAGCACAATCTTGAGAGTCCCCGGCGGAGCGCCAGCCTCGATCAGCGCGGCTCCGGCGTACACCATCGCCGCGACTGCGCCCTTCATATCGGCCGAGCCAAGTCCGTGGAGCCGCCCGTCGCGGAGGACCGGGTCATACGGTCCGGGTGACCATTCCGCCACGTCGCCCGCCGGCTTGGTGTCGATATGGCCGTTGAGCATGAGGGTCGGCTCGGTGGAGCTTTCGAATGCGACTCCAACGACGTTGGGCCGCGCCGGGTCCATCGCGATAGTTCGCGTCCCGGCGTAACCGAGCCGTTCCATCTCGGCTCGGGCGAGGTCGGCGACCTGGCGCTCGTCACCGGGTGGGTTCGGGCTCGGCGCAGCGACCAGCGCCCGCGCGAACTCGATGAGCTCTTGCTCGCGTGCCGCGAGGGCCAGCATGACGCTGCGCTTTCGGGCCGACGCCGGACTAGACGGAGGCGTGGGCCTCCTCATACGACGGCCCGCCGGTTTCCTCGACCCAGTAGCGGCGCGCCCACCCGACGCCCTGCCATGTCTCGAAGCTCTCCGGCTTGATCCTGAAGAGCCAACGGGGTTGCTTCATCGTGGACTCCAGGTACGTGGGCCCGTTCTCACCAAGGTACCGATAGCTCATACGGGTCGCGATCGGCACCCATTCGCCCCCGATGTTGGGACGCTCGATGAGCTCCGCCTCGCCACTGCCAAGAACCTTGCCGAGCGTCTTGGGCTGCTCGACGACAAACGACACCCTGGGATCGTTGGCGAGGTACTCCGCCCATCGCGAGTGCTGACGCGGGATCACCCAGAACACACCGTCCCGCCATTCGTGCCAGCACACGGTGATGTAGGGAGTGCCATCCGGTTTGAGGCACGCGAGGTACATGTTGACCCCGAGCTCCAGGAATTCTTCGACCTCTTCCGGCGTCATGCCGCGGACCTTCCCCCGCCACGTCTCTTTGGCGTCTGACATGGGCACCTCCCTCACGAACGACGACGGCCGCTTTCATAGTAGCCGGGGCTAGTCTTAAGCCGTGATCATCGACGCCCACAATCACGTGCTTGCGGCCGGCCTCTATCCCGGTTACGAGCGCTTCATCAAAGAGATGACGATGGGTTACTTCCAGTCGCACGGCTCGCTGCCCGAGGACCGCGATCCTGGCGACGAGGACTGGAAAGGATTGGAGTACCTGTGGGAGCCGATCGACCCGGACACGCTGATCCGCGACCATGCCGGTGTCGGAGTCGACAAGTGCACGATCCTCGCCGTCGCCCCGTCCGAATACACGCGATACGAATCTCGCGGGACGGTCGACATCGCCGGCGTCACCGGTGTCGAGGGTCCTCCGAGCATCGACAAGGGAAATGATTACATCGCCGCGCTGGTCGCGAAGTATCCCGAGACGTTCATCGGCATGTCGGCCGTAAACCCGAAGTTCCGTGGCGTCAAGGCGGCGGTGGCCGAGCTCGAGCGAGCGATCACGAAACTCCAACTGACCGGGCTGAAGCTCTATCCGATGTACGACCATTGGGCGCCCAACGACCGCGACCTCGCCTTTCCGATTTTCGCCAAGGCGGCCGAGCTCGACATTCCGGTCATGGTCCATCTCTCCACCACCCCGGTCGGCGACACAGTGCTGCTCTACGGTTGGCCGGTCCTCCTCGACGACGTCGCGCGTGCGTTTCCCAACCTCCGACTGCTTGTCTGCCACGCCGGCCATCCCTGGGTCGACGAGTGCCTCGTCCTCATCTCGCGCCACCGCAACGTCTACCTCGACATGAGCTTCTTGAACAGCACGCTCGACCAGCGTGAGACGTACGGGTTTTTGCGCCGCGCCCGCCAGCTCGGCTGCCCGTTGAGCCGGGTCTGCTGGGCCACCGACTACCCTGGCTTCGAGTTCCCGGAGACGCTGCTGCCGAAGCTCGCGCTGGTCAATCGCGCCGCCGGGGACGATCCGCTGGTTCCTCAGGCCGACATCGCTCGCATGCTCGGTGGCAACTACGCACGCTTCCTCGGAATGGATTGGAGCCAGGAAGAGACCCTCGAGCAGATGCGCGGGCTCGAGGAGAAATGGACCGGGATCCTGACCGGCAGAAAGACCAACCCACCGCCCGCGCGGCCCCACCACACCTGCTAGCCCGCGCCGACTCCGGCGACTGCCATCACCGCGCGCATCCGATCGACAGCAAGTTTGGCGTCGCGGAGCAGACCGGCCTGGTCGGCAAGCACGAAGGTCTGCGCGAGGTGCATTGCCGAGCGGCCGCTCTCCAGCCCGCCGACCATCCGAAAGTGATCCTGATGTCCGTTCAGGTACGCGAGGAAGACCACGCCGACCTTGTAGTAGAAAGTCGGATGCCCGAAGACATGCCGGGAGAGCGGAACCGTCGGCGCGAGGATGGCGCGGAACGACTCCTCATCGCCTCCATCCAGGGCGAGCAGGGCGGCCGATGCGGCCGGCGCGATCATGTCGAAGGCGCCGAGGAGAGCGTCGCTGAAACGCTCGCCGTCGCCGGCGATCGTGGTCGGATAGTCGAAGTCGTCGCCGGTGAACATCCGAACCTGGCGCGGCAACATCGCGCGCATGCCGATCTCCCTCTTCTGATCGAGCAGCGACAGCTTCAAGCCCTCGACCTTCTCCGCGTTCTCCGTGATGATCTCCAGGCAGACGTTCATTGCGCGGTCGATGTCCCGGTACCCCCAGTAGCCGGCGAGCGCCGGGTCGAACACCTCGCCCAGCCAGTGGATCAACGCCGGTCGCCGCAGCTGCGAGAGCACACGGCCATAGACGCGGGCGTAGTCATCAGGGCCGCGGGCGATCCTCGCCAGCTCGCGGCTCGCCATGAGGACGACCTGGCCGCCCTGACCCTCGACGAATTCGCACTGCTCCTCGTACGCGGCCTCGACGTCGCGCACGGCCCGCGCGGATCCCGGGGCGAGATGATCGGTCTGGGCGCCGCACACGATCCTCCCGCTGGCAGCCTTTGCCTCCGCGACCGAGCGGCGGATCAGCTCTTTGCTCGCGTCCCAGTCCAGTCCCATGCCGCGCTGCGCTGTGTCCATCGCTTCGGCGACCCCGAGTCCGTAGGCCCAGATGTGCCGCCGGAACGCCAGCGTGCGGTCCCAGTCCACCGCGGCCGGCCCGACAGGGTTGGTGTCGGCCAGAGCATTCGCGACCACGTGGACGGCGGCGTACGGGAGCCGGGTGCGAGGCGGTGGGCCGCCTTCCGCGTAGAGAAACCTGCCGGCCGGCGTGTAGTCGTGCACCTCGCCGTTTGCGCCGGGCAGGCGGACGCTCTCAGGCATCGAGAAGGCCACCATACAATCGTTTCGACTTGAAGCTCGGCGTCTTTCTCCCGTCCTACCTTCTCCCAGGCCAGGAGCGCCACCACGCCGAAGAGCTCAGACGTTTCGCAGCCCATGCCGAGGAGCTTGGGTTCGAGTCGCTGTTCATCACAGACCACCTGCTCACGGCCCGGCGCTTCTACCGCGTCAGCTGGACCGAGCCTCTGATGACGCTGGCCCACGCGGCCGCGGTGACCTCGAAAATCAAGCTCGGGACGTCGATCCTCGTCCTGCCCACTCACAACCCCGTTGTGCTCGCCAAGGAGATCGCCACCCTGCAGCACCTGTCAGGGGGACGCTTCATCTATGGCATCGGGACAGGTTGGTACGCGCCCGAGTTCGAATCGACAGGCGGCACGATTCAGCAGCGCGGTCGCCGCACCGATGAGGTGCTGGAGGCCTCGATGCAGCTTCTGCGGGCGCCGAACCAGAGCTTTGGAGGCGAGTACCACAAATTCGCCGGCATCACGGTAGAGCCGCTCACCACCGTACCCCCGGTGTGGGTGGCGGGGGGTCGCCAGCTGGCGCACTCGGCCTCGCCGGAGCAGCCGACGATGGACGCCCGTGTGCTGCAGCGGATCTGCCGCTGGGACGGATGGATCGCGCGGCCGACCTCACCGCCTCAGCAGATCGTCCAGGACATGGCGGAGATCGACGGGGAGCTGGAGCGTCAGGGCACGTCCAGGGCTCGCAAGAATTTCACTGTCGCCCACGAAAACTTCTTGTGGCTCACCGAAACGACCAAGCGCGACGACGCGATCGCCGAGCAGCAGGCGAAGATGCTCGCCGTGGTCTCCGACGAGAGGCCCTGGGATTACATCGAGGCCGTGTATCTGACGGGGACGATCGACGAGGTGCAGCGCAAAATCCAGGAGCGGATCGACGTCGGCGTGGAGGAGCTGTTCTTGCACACGATGACCGCTGACCTGAGCCAGCTCGACCTGTTCGCCAAGCACCTGCTCGAGCCGTTCCGCGTGAAGGCATGACCGCTACCTGACCTCTCGGATAAAGCGCGGTTCAATCCAACGCCGCCATGATGGCGTCCGCCAGGCGCGCCAAACGACGATCCCGGACCGGCCAGCGCGACGCCCACGCTTGATTGGTCAGAAGGACCACCGCAAGTTCTTCCTCCGGATCGGCCCAGGCGATCGTTCCGCTGGCGCCGAAGTGGCCGAACGATGTGTCGTGCGCCGCATCGCCGAAGTAATCGCCGGCGCCGCTGCCCTTGACCTCCCATCCCAGCCCCCACGGGACGCTCGCCCTCGGCTCGCTCGTCGGGTCCCACGTGATGTCGCGTTGCGAGGCGGCGACGGAAACCGGCGCCTCCGCGGGGGCGACCTGCGACCGGACCATCTCCTCGAGGGCCGTTTGCGATAGCACCCGAGACGAAGCGCGCCGCCGGCTGGGAAGGAAGGCCTGGATGAATGCGAGCACGTCCCGCGCCCTGGTGAAGAGCCCACCCCAAGGCATGCCGAGCGACCGGTAGTAGCGCGAGTTTCCGATCTCCCAGTCAAGACCTTCCTGCCCCGTGGATTCCACCCAGGCGCTCCGGGCCTGTTCCGGGTCGCCCGGCCTGAACGCCGCATCGGCCACGCCCAGCTTCTCAAGGAGATCCAGGGTGAACGACTCGTGGGCCTGCAGCGAGCGGGTGATGCCAGGCGCAGCGCCGGAGGCGATAAGCGCTCGGCCCGCCATCTCGGCCGCCAATCCGTAGCCGACCGAGCTGTAGAGGTGCCATCGACCGGGTTGGAAATGCAGATCCTCCTTCAGGAACGACGTGATGAAATCGTCGATCGGCGCGTGACGCTGACGAAGCGTGATGTTGTCGCGGCTGAATCCCGCCAGGCCGGATGTATGCGTCAGCAGGTGTCGCAAAGTCACCTCGTTGCGCTTGGGCCGGACATCACCGGGCGCGCTGAATTCGGGCAGCATCTCGACGATCGGCGCATCGAGGCTCAGCAGGCCACTGTCCACACACGCCATCACTGCGGCTGCGGTCACCGGCTTGGTGATGGACGCGATGCTCCACAGCGTGTCCCGCGAGGCGGCACGTTTGGTCTTGATGTCGGCGAGCCCCCGGTAGCCCTCGACGACGAGGTGGTCGCCGCGCGCGATCAGGAGCGAGGCACCTGGCACGATCCCGGTGTCCACCCAATTGCCGACCAGACCGATGGCCCGTTGAAGTCGACCCTCATTGATCGAGCTCGAAGCCACGGCCTCCGGATCGACATCAAACATCCTGCGGCTCGTCATACCGCCAGAGGCCCGTCACCGCAAGACGTTCTTGACGGCAGCCAGGCCTCGTTTGGCAACCTGGGCAGGATCCTCGCCCCAGTACGACGGATTGAAGGTTTCGAGGCTCCACGGGCCAGAGTATCCACGTGAGCGCAGCTCGTTGATCAATTCGCGGAGGGAGATGACACCTTCGCCAGGAAGGATGCGGTCGGCATCCTGGATCTCCGAACCTGGCTTCGCCTGCGGCGCGTCGTTCAGGTGCACGAGTGCAAGCCGATCCACTGGGTAGTCGCCAAGCGGCCGGCCGCCGCTCGCGTGCCAGTGACACGAGTCGAGGACCATCTCAATCCCCTCCACGCGGTCGACCACCTCCGCCGCCAGTGCCGGTGTGTTGACTGGGCAGTCTCGGAAGCCGAGGAACTCGAACGCGACGCGGATACCCGCCCGACGAGCGCCCTCCGCCACCAGCTCGAGCGCGTCTCGCAGGCCCACCATCGCGTCGTTGACGCCGAGGCCCGGAGCACGAGGCGCAACCGCCAGCAGATAAACCGCGCCCAGTTCATTGCAGATCGCGACGCGTGGCGGCAGGTCTGCTTCCAGCACACCGCGATCCATGTGGCCGTCGGGCCGTAAGGTCAGCGAAATACCGTTTAGCGAGAACACTTCACCGGACGCAGCCGCTAGGGCGGCTGCTCGGACCTCATCCGTGTGGTTGAGCAGTCGCTCCGCACGCGCCTCGATCCCCGCGAACCCGGCGTCGCGAGCTATAGCCAGCACGCGTTCGGTCGGCGTGCTCATCACCGTCGCGCCGTTGAGGTAGATCGACGGTGCTGTCACTTTTCACGAATGACGCCGAACGTCAGGCCCGCGACGATGTACCTGCGGCCGATGATCATGAGCACAAGCGGCAGCGCCATCGCGATCACCCCTGAGGCGGCCATGTCATTCCAGATGATCTCGAACTGGGTGACCAGGCCTTGCACCCCGACAGGAAACGTCTGCGAGTTCGGCGTGGCTGTGAGAATGAGGGCGAACAGGAACTCGCTCCACGCGAACGTGAAGATGATGATGCCGGCCGCCATGATTCCTGGAGCGGCAAGGGGAAGCAGGATGCGCCAAAACGCGATCCAGCGGCTGGCGCCGTCGACAAGCGCGGCGTCCTCCAACTCGAGCGGAATCTCAGTGAGGAACCCCTTCAGCATCCAGATGGCAAAGGGCAGGTTGAACAGAGAGTAGATCCCGATCAAGGCGATTGGTTGGTCGTAGATCTGGACTGTGCGGACGATCGCGAAGTAAGGAATGACGACGGCGATCGGCGGCAGGAAGCGCAACGACAACGCCCACGTCAGCACGTTCACGCGCAGCCGTGCTGGAAGCGGCAGCCTCGTGATCGGATAGGTGATCAGCAGACCGGTTGCCAGAGTTATGACCACCGTCGAGACGCACACGAATACGCTGTTTTTGAGGAGCACCAGAAATCCGCGGTCGATCAGGACGCTGGTGTAGGCGGCCAATGTTGGATTGTGCGGTACCAGGTGCACGGTGCTCGCGAACAACTCGCCCTTGCTCTTCAATGAGGTGACCACGAGCCAGTAGAGGGGAAAGCCATAAACAACCCCGGCTAGGGCGAGCGCAATCGCTGCGAGCGCGCTTCGCAGAAACCGGCCGGAAGCCATCGCGCTCATGCCCGCTCCAGGGGAAGCGCGCGTGAGATCAACGAATAAAGGAGGCTGAACGACACGAGCACGAGCACCGCAAGGGCAGCCGCCTGGCCGGCGTCGAAGAACTTGAACTCGACTCGGTACATGTAGAGGCTCAGCAGCTGGGTCGTGGTCCCCGGTCCGCCGCCCGTGAGGATGAAGACGTGGTCGAAGACACGCAGGACATCGGCGAGTCGGAAGAAGATGATGAGCACGAACAGCGGTCGCAAGTAGGCGAGGTCGATGTAACGGAACTGCGCCCACCAGTTCGCGCCGTCGATCTGGGCGGCCTCGACCGACTCACGAGGGACGGTCTGCAGCCCGGAGAAGAGGACGAGGTACACGAACGGCGTCCACTGCCAGACGTCGACGCTGGCCACGGCGAGCATGGCGAGCGTCGGGTCGCCCAACCAGTTGACCTCCTGGTGCATCAGACCGAGACGTTCGAGGATCACATTCAGCACGCCATAGCCAGGCGCGTAGATGAGCCGCGCGACAACGCCGATCGCGACCGGTGGGACAACAAGCGGCAAGATCGCCAGTACGTAAATGGCAGCCCGCAATCCAGGACGGAGCACCGTCCGATGCACTAAAAGCGCGAATGAGAGGCCGAGCAAGATCTCGACCGGGAGCACCAGTACGGTGTATTCGGCGGTCGCCCGGATCGCGTCGTAGAGCAACGGGTTTTCAAGGGCGCGGGTGAAGTTGCGCAGGCCGATCAAGGTCCCGTCTTCCGAGCTGATCGACTGGATGACGACGAGGACGAATGGGATTGTGACGACGACAAAGACAGCGCCGAGAGACGGCAGGATAAGCAGATAGCCGAGGCGCTCGTCTCGGCTGAGACGTCGCCTACCGACCCTCACCGAGGAGGTGCGGGCCGGTAGGACGTTCACCGACGGGTCAGATCGTGACTCAGGACGGGTAGCCGGCCTGCTTCATCGCGGTCCGAACCTGGGCCGCGGCCGCGGTAAGAGCGTCTTTTGGAGACTTCAGGCCGGCAACAGCCTGGTTGACGGCGGTGCCATAGATCGTCTCGACCGCGTTCCACTGGTCCGTCCGCGGTCGCCAGTTCGGCTGGGCCGCGAGCGACTGCGCAAGCGCTGGAAAATACGGGTTGGCCTGGCCGAGGGCAGGGTCGTTCAACAGGCTCGTCCGGGTAGGAATGCCGCCGTTCTGGACGTACGTCTTCATGTTGTCGCTCTTGATCAGCCACTTGATGAAGTCAGCTGCCGCCGAGCCGTTCTTCGAGCCCTTTGGGATCCCGAGCAGCCAGTTGCCCATCATGCCGAGACCTTTGCCGCTGGGGCCTTTCGGGATCGGGATGTAAGCCATCTTGCCGATCACCTGGGAAACGCCCTGGGCCTCGACGACGCCGGTGACCTCCGCCGGCCAGGTCGTGGACTGGAACGCCTGCCCGATGGCGATCAACCTGTCGCGGTCGGCGGCATCGATGTTCGCGGCGCCAGGCTCCGCGTACTTCTTCAACGATTGGGTGAGGAACGTGATGGCGTCGATCGATTCGGTGGAGTCGAGCATGACCTTCCAGCTCGTGTCGAATATGTCGCCACCAAACGACCACAGAATGGGCAGCGAGTCACTGCTCGCCGGGTTGGTCGCCTTGCCGCGGATCACATATCCATAGAAGTTCGGTTTGTTGAACTTCATCGCGTTGGCGAGCACGTCGTCCCAGCTGCTCGGCGCGGTGGTGGCGAGGTCCTTGCGATACATGAACATCTCGACGTTGCCCACGATGGTGATCCCGTAGAGGTGCTGCGATTTGCCCTGCTCGGACGGAGGCACGGGACCGTGTGGGGGCGGCCACGTTCCTACGTCGTAGACGATGCTCGGTATATCGGAATCGCGAGTGAACCCGAAGTTCGAGTCGAGCGGTTGAAGCGCGCCCATCGTGCCGAACTTGGGCATCCACGGGTCGTCCATCATGCACAGGTCGTATGAAGAGCCATTCGCCTGGAATGTGGTGACCAGCTTCTCGAACAGCTGGTCGTAGGGGAACTCGACGATCTCCATCGTGATACCGCTCTGTGATTGATACATCGGCGCGACTTTCTTCAGCGGCCCATCCTCGGCTCCTTGAACCGCGGCGATCGTCAGCTTGGTGGTCTTCGTCGTCGTCGGTGTGCCGGTGCTGCACGCCTCGAGGATTGCCGGTATCGGGGTCAACAGCGCTCCCGCCAGGGCTGTGCGCTTGACGAACTCACGCCGGGTGATAGATTGCATTCCGACCTCCTCTGAGGCTGAACATGCCCTCCCTCAGGAGCGGCTCCGCGAGCAGAAATTCGTGGCGCGATCGTATCAGGTTCGGTCGAGGGGCCAATTTCGGCGACCCGTCCTATTTGCCCGCCTCTCCCTTGAAGAAACTCCTCGCTTAATAGCCCGGAAAGTGCTCCAATGGTTCGCGCGGGCCGGGCGGCTGGTAAGCCGCGTGGCCCTGGTCGACCCGCTTTTCCGGCAGCGGGTTGGCACCAGCTGTGATGTTCTCTGGAGGAAGAGCCGGAAGTTTTGAGTCGGCCGACGCGAGCAGCCGTTTCCCTGATCGCGCTCCTGGTATCGGCCCTGGCACCCCTCCACAACGACGGATTCGCAGTCGCGTCCCTGCCCTCCCTGGGGACACCCATCAAGGTCGCCGCCGCAGCTCCGATCCTGCTCCGTGATCCGTACCTGACGGACGCCACCGGGTCGTCGGCGATGGTCAACCTGGCGACCGATACCTCCTCCCCTGCGCCAATCATCTCGTGGGGTCCCGCCGCGGGCAATTGCGCGTCGCCGCCGAGCTCGGTCACCGCAACATACGTGACCTCGTTCGGAACCAACGACAAGCAGTTCAAGGCCCAGTTGAGCGGCCTCCAGCCGAACACCAACTACTGCTATCGGGTCGCGCAAGCCGGCGTCGACCTGCTCGGAGCGGCACCGATATTCACCAGCGCGCTCGGGTCAGGCGCCACCGACCCCTTCAGCTTTGCTGTGATAGGCGACTGGGGCGCGGGAACCACGGATGAGGCCAACGTCCTCTCCCGGATAGCGGCCGCCAAGCCCGCTTTCATCGTCACGGTGGGGGACAACGTCTACAACTCGGGCACGCAAACCGAGTATGGCGACCTGCGGGGAGGCAACGCGTTTGGTCCCCAATACTGGCCGCAGGTCGGACGGACAATCCCCGCGTTCCCGGCGACGGGAAATCACGGCTTCAGCGGCAGCGTGCCCTACTTCCAGAACTGGCCCCAAGACGCGACCATCGCAGCCTGCGCGCAGAGCGGCTGCCGTTATCAGCGCGACACCTACTGCTGCACCGGGACGCTGGGTACGACGACCAAGACCTACCCGAGCAGCTGGTATGCGTTCGATTGGGGCGGCACCCGGTTCTACATCCTCGATGGGGCTTGGAGCGATTCGACGGGTGCTTACCTGGGCGACCGGCAGGCGCACTTCAACGGTCCGGTCGCAGGCTGCGCGATTTGCGGAGCCGAGCTGACCTGGCTCACCAACGACCTGGCCAGTCACCCCGCGGCGCACAGGTTTGCGTTCTGGCACTACCCCCTCTACGCGGACAGCAGCTCGCAAGGCTCGGATTGGTTCCTCGATGGCCCAGACAACCTTGAAGGCGTGCTCGCGTCCTACGGAGTGAACATCGTCTTCAATGGCCACGCTCACTTCTACGAGCGGAACTATCCGCAGATCGCAGGCAATCCGATGTTGAGCTACGTCACTGGCGGGGGCGGCGATCCGCTGGGAGGAGTGTCGGGACACAGCAGCTTCGACGCTTATGCCAAGGCGATCTACCACTATCTCCGGGTCACGGTCGCCGGCGCGTCGGTCACCGTGACGCCGACGGATGAGAACGGCGCCACCTTCGACGTTCAGACCTACAACTTTTCTCCGCCGTCGGGAACCAATGACTTCTCGATCAGCGCCAACCCGAGCACCCTGAGCGTCATTCAGGGTCAGGGGGCAACCAGCACCATCAGCACGGCCGTGGTCAGCGGTGCGGCGCAGACGGTGACGCTCAGCGCCAGCGGGCTACCCGCTGGGGCGACGGCTACCTTCAGCCCGAGCGCGGTTACAGCCGGCGGCAGCTCGACCTTGACCATGACGACGGCGTCCTCGACCCCGGTCGGGGACTACTCGATCACGGTGACGGGGACGGGCGCCTCGGCGAGCCATGCCACCACCATCTCGCTTGCCGTCAACGCGCCGGTGTCCGATGACTTCTCGATCAGCGCGAGCCCCAGCAGCGTGACCACGCTTCAGGGGCAGAGCGTGACGTCGAGCATCACCACCGCCCTGGTCAGCGGCTCGGCGCAGACGGTGAGCTTGAGCGCGAGCGGGCTGCCCGCGGGGGCCACAGCCACTTTCAGCCCGAGCGCGGTCACAGCCGGCGGGAGCTCGACTTTGACCATGACGACGGCGTCCTCGACCCCCGTCGGAAATTACTCGATCATGGTGACGGGCACCGGCTCGTCGGCCACCCACAGCACCAGCATCACGTTGACTGTGAATTCGCCGCCGCTTGGACCGCGCCTCGTCCAGGCGACCGCCGCCGGCGAATCCGTCAGCTCGACCACGCTCATCGCAACTTTCCCCACCGCGACCGCCGCTGGCCATCTGCTCGTGCTCTCGGCCAGCGTCTATAGCGGAGCCACCAACCAGATCACCAGAGTCACGGACACGGCCAACAACGCATGGGTCAAGATTGGTTCCTTCTACACCGCGGGCCACTATTCGGACGGTGAGATGTGGTATGCGGCCAACGCGAACCCGGCCACCAGCGTCACAGTGACGCTGGCCACCGCAACAGTCGTCGCGATGGAGGTTCAGGAGTTCTCTGGCGTGGCCACGAGCAACCCTCTCGATGTGAAGTCGGGGGCTTCGAATACGGGAACCAGCGCGGCTTCCGGGCCCGGCACCCCGACGGCATCCACCGATCTCGCGGTCGGCTTCATCGCGGGCCACGGGTCGATTCGGGCCATCACGATCACAACGGCGGGCTACACCGCGCAGCCACAGCAGACGAGCACCAATGCCGGCGCGACGCCTGTGAGCGTGATCACCGGCTACCAGGTCTTGACTTCGATGGCTCCCCTGGACTTCGCGGGCAGCTTTCCCGGAGCCATGTACTGGGCGGCGGGGATCGCCCTCTTCAAGCCGGCCTGACGGACCAGCCTTGGTGGCCGACCCTCAAATCGGCTACAGCGCCTGGTGAACCGATTCGTGGAACAGCGATTGGATCTCGCTTGGCATTTCGAGTCCGAGCTCGTCCAATCGGTCAAGGACTCGAGGGCGAACGCCCGACGCCGTGAACCTGCCCACAACTCGTCCCTGGCTATCCATTCCGCTGCGGACGAACCGGAAGGCCTCCTGCATCGTGATCACGTCTTCTTCCATCCCCGTGACCTCGCTGATCTGCATGACTTTCCGGGTCCCGTCGCGCAGCCGCTCGAGGTGGACGATGACGTCTATAGCGCTCGCAATCTGCGACCGAATCGCTCGCACGGGCAGGTCGAAACCCGCCATCAGGACCAGGGTCTCGATTCGCGCCAGCACGTCTCGCGGTTTGTTGGCGTGAAGGGAGGTCATCGACCCGTCGTGTCCGGTATTCATCGCCTGCAGCATGTCGAGGGCTTCTGGCCCACGGACCTCACCGACGACCAAACGGTCTGGCCTCATACGCAGCGACGAGATGACCAGGTCGCGGATGCTGATCTCTTTGCCGTTGGACCCGGCTGGACGAGCTTCGAGTCGAGCCACGTGGCGCTGGCGCAGCTGCAACTCGGCCGCATCCTCGATGGTGACGATGCGTTCATCGTCGGGCAGGTAGCCCGAAAGCACGTTGAGCAGCGTGGTCTTGCCGCTGCCCGTGCCTCCGCTGACGACTATGTTGGCCCGCGCGAGCACGCACGCTTTCAAGAAACCGAAAGCCGTCTCGCTGCAGCTGCCAAGCCGAACCAGGTCGGCCATGACGAGTGGGCCCCTGACGAACTTGCGGATGTTGAGCAGCGGCCCATCGATGGCTACGGGCGGAATAGCGACATGGACGCGCGATCCGTCGGCCAGGCGCGCATCGCTCAGCGGCGATTCGGCGTCGATCCGCCGGCCGACCGACTCCACGATGTGCCGGATCACCGCCATGAGCTCGTCCTCGGTGGAGAAGTTGATTGGCGTCAGAACGACCTTGCCGTCGACCTCGATGTAGACGTCATGGACGCCCATGACCATGATTTCACTGACACGGGGATTTGCCATCAGCGGACCGATTGGCCCGAGTTGCGAGTAATCGGCTGGCCCGGGGGCGGGCGGGGAAGGTGGTTGGATCTTCATTGGGTCAACCGAACAGCCGACGGCCAGGTACGCAGTGTCGGGTCGGCCATGATCGAAACACCTCCATTGCCTTTCACGGTCGCGGACCAGGCGATGACGCCTCCCGCGATTGTCGCGAGGTAGTTGCTGCTCCCGATGATCGTCACCGACGCCGCCGGGGTGTAGAAGATGCCGATCAAGCTTGTGATCCCATGACCGGCGACGTTGTTCAGACATGTGTTAGCGGGAGGCGGCTGCTCCGGGCCAGGCTCAAACAGGAGGATGCGCTGGTACTGGTAGCCGCTGTAGACGAAGATGTCGCCGCCACCCTGGAGGTTCAAGCAAGTCGAGGTGTTTCCGCCACCAGGAATGAAGAATTCCACCGCGCCCACGGTCCAGGCGGACGGGCACGCCACGTTGGCGCCGGTGGCGGGGTTGACGCAGTGCCCCTCATTCGCGAGGTCACCGCGAGGCGGAGTGGCGGGGGCGGGATCCCTGTTCGGGAGAGCGGGCCCGAGCGGCATGCCCTCCTGATCCGGCGGCGGGGGTTGACCGCTGGGGCAATTGTTGATCGTAACGCTCGCGTTTCCGTTTCCGGTATTGGCGCAGTACGTCAGCCCGGTGCAGCTGCCGTTCGGCGCGAGGTAGATGTAGAAATCCTGTGCCCCCGGATCATTGGTCACATCCACCTTGACATTGCCGCTGCTTGCGACGGTCAGCGTCTTGCACATCGAGGGCGCGCTCTCTCTCAAGTAGCAAGTGGGCGAGATGGGTCCGCTACAGCTCGCGACGCCATTCGCAGACCACCGGACGGCAGTAACCTCCACCGAGTACGTGCCGGCGGAAAGACTCCCGGATCCCGGTGAGCTCAGCGTGAAGGTGCTGCTGCAGCCGACCCCGTTCGAGTCCCAGAACTGCGGGAAGGCCCTCACTGTAAGCACCGTTCCAGATGGGATCGTTCCGCTCACGTCTTGCCTGTTGATGCTGATGGTCTGGTCGGTCGCGTTTGCGAGCGCGGACGTCGTAAACGTCTGGCCTCCAACAAAGACGGTCGACCCGGCCGGTATCGATCCAGCCAACGCGTTCACCAGAATCGACGTTTGTCGGGTCCCGGTGAGATTAGCCCTCAGCGTGGTCAGGTTCGGTTGGCCGGCCGATGCCACGTTCGGTTCGTCTGGCGGTCGAAGGAGATTGCTCACAAATCCGCCGTTCTGAGTGAAGCCCGCCGAAAAGGTGTAGATCCCGCCACTGAGGAAGTAGCACCCCGCGCTCCCCGCGAGGTGAGGGTCGGAGTTGTACGTCCCCGGCGACTCGGTGCTCCCGTTGGCCGAGGCCCACGTCCGGGTCGAGGTGTTCAGAGCCGGCTGCTGGTAGCCCGGGTCAGGGATGTTGAACCCGTTCGCCTGCGAGCCGCTGACGCTGAAGTTGGACAGCGCCGACGGCGGATACGTCGGACAGATGTCGATCACGTTCCCGTTCACCGAGCCCGAGGCCGAGCCGCTGTCGGAGATGCTTCCGTTCGACCAGACATCGCCCGTGATGCTCGTGGTCGAGGTTCCCGTGAACGTCAACGAAGGCGCAGAGCCATTGCAGCTGCCGGGGCTCAGGGTCTGGATCGCGGCGCCGTACTGGCCCGGCGGCCTTGCCACCGCCGTGGCGGTCGCGCCCACCCGCATGGTCTGTCCGGCTCCGAGCACCTGCATGATCGTGACTCCGACCTGGTGCACGGCCGTGACCCGGAAGCTGACACCCGCGATGGAGTGGTCGATCGCGGTCAGTGTCAGCGTCTGGTTGGTGGGGTCGCTGAAGGTGCAGGAAACGGACATGCTGCCGTAGCCGCTGCAGTTTGGCGTCATGTACAGGCGCTCGTTGTTGGCGAACTCAGCCACCGCGGCGACTTCGGCCTGCGCGTAGTCGGTGTGATTCATGTAGTTGTAGGCCGCGGCCAGCGCGGCGGCGTCGACCGAAGCCTGCAAGTGGCGCCGGTCGAGGTAGCCGCGGCCGCCGTCCATGGCCAGCCCGACAAATCCGAAGAGCACTGTCAGGATCAAGGCGACGAGTACGATCGCCTGGCCGCGTTGGGCGCCGCGTCGCATCGCCAACTCAGTACTCGGTCTGGTAGGTCGCTGCCGCGCTGATGACGATGTGATTGACCGTCAACTGCTGGATCAGCGGGGTGATCGGAACAAAGTTGTAGCGAATCGTGATTTCCAGCGGAGTGTGGTTGAATGCCGGCAGCGTCGCGCTGCAGGTGCCATCTGTTTCAGCCCACATCTGTCCACCAGGGGCATTCCCGGCGCCGACGTCTAACTGCGCCACGCGCTGCAGATCCGCGAGCGACTCCAGCGTCGTTGCGTTTGGCTCCGTGATGTAGATCCAGCCCCGGTTGGCCGGCGGCGTGGCCGTGGTGACCGGGCCGTTCGGGCATGGGTTGGCCAGGGAGACGTCCACGGCGTGCTGGCGCACCGCTGTCTGCACGTCGACGTTGGTGGGCAGCAGGGGCGAGTCACGGATCGCCATCCGCGCGCCCTCGTTGACGGCCTGGTTGAGCGTCGCGTACGTATAGATGAGCCGGCCGAAATCCACGATTCCGAACAGCAGGACGATGAGGATCGGTGCGATCAGCGAGAACTCGACGATCCCTTGCGATCGCTGCGGTTCGCGGCGCCAGGCCGCCAGCAGTTCCCGCACTTCAGTAACCGCCGACCGTCATGTGCGTGTTCGCGACGATGTGGATCGAGTTGCCGAAGATGCCCTCCATGAGGCCCGAGGCGAACCCAAAGCCCATGACAAGAACCACGTTCACGTCGGTGCCTTTGAAACTGTTATCGGCCGGCGCCGAGGCAAGGTCGAGACCAGGCGTGTTGGCGTAGCAGATGTACAGCAGCGGTGAATTGATGGTGGCCGGATACGTGGAATCGCTGTAGGGCGGATTGAAGGCGGCGTTGCCGTCAGACGTGGCCGGACACGTCGCCCCAGGGTTCTGGAGCACCGAGTTGGGCAACCCCGACTTGGTGAGGATCCCGTCCACCGCGCTCTTGATCGCCGTGTCGTACAGAAAGGGATTGGTTCCGGTGTCCGGGTCGAACCAGCTCGCCTGGCGCGCGCCTTCGCGCGTGGCGCCCTGCAGCCCGACGTCGAAGTAAAAGACCCGGCCCAGGTCGATGAGCCCGAACAGAAGCAGGACGAGCACGAGGGCCGACGCCCCGAACTCCACCGTGGACTGGCCGCTCTGGCCAGCTTTACGCTCGCTCATGGCTATCCGCCGTTCCGGAGGAAGTGCAGGGCGAGAAGCGCCGCCGGCCCAAGCAGGATGACCCAGAGCGTCGGAAAGATGCACCCAAGCATTGGGAGCAGCATCTTCAGCGACGCCTTCGCGCCGCGCTCCTGGGCGGCGAGAAGTCGCCGCATTCGCACCTCATCGGACTGGATTCGCAGAATGCGCGCGACACCTGACCCAAGCTGCTCCGACTGGACGATCGCCTGGACGAAGTTGTTCAGATCCTCGACCCCACTACGACGCCCCAGATCCTCGAGCGCTTCCAGCCGCGGCCTGCCCAGCCGAACCTCTTGCATGGCGCGGCCGAACTCGCTCGCGAGCGCATGGTCATATTTCTCGACGACCTTTTCGATGGCAGCTTCGAAAGTCAGACCGGCTTCGACGCAAACGACGAGGACGTCTATGACATCCGGAAGGTCGATCTGGATCTCCGAGCGTCGCTGATTGCGCCTCCAGCGAAGCCAGAACACCGGCGCGTAGAGCCCGACGATCGCGCCCACGGCGGCACCCGTCGCAAGCACGATCCGGTTCTGCGTGAAGCCGCCGACCAGGATCCCGACACAGCAGAGCACGCCGGTCAATACGTAGCGGATCGCGATGAAGTCAGCCGCACTGATACCCCCAGGGCGTCCCGCGATCTGCAGGTTGGTCTGGATCTGCCTACGCGCGTTGTCGGGCATCGTTTGCTCGATCAGCCCGCCCAGCCGTTTGAGGGCGGGCCTGATCACGCGATCCATGAATGGCTGCCGCAGCTCGATGTCCGCCAGCGTGAGCGGCAGCCCGGTCTCGTATACGTGCAGACGGCCCTGCACGAGATCGGCGTTGCTGGGCCGCCGCGGCCTCAAGCTCCAGACGCTGATGAACAAGCCGACCGCGGCGACAACTCCCAGCACCATCGCGACGTAGACGACTTCCACCGGCTAAACCTTGAAGCTCGTGATTCGTCGAACGAAGAAGTTGCCGAGCGCGATGGACACCCCGGCGGCGACAAGGAGGACGCGACCTGCCGGGTCGGTGAACATCGGGCGAAAGTAGCTTGGGGTGATCACATTGAGGATGGCTGCCACGATGAACGGCAGCAACGTGATGATCCAGCCCGACGCTCGCATCTGCGCCGTCATGGCGCCGATCTGTGATTTGATCTGAATGCGCTGCCGAATTGTGTGTGAGATCCCGTCCAGCACGCGGGCAAGGTTGCCGCCGACCGACGACTGGATCGCGATCGCGGTGACGACGAGGTCGAGATCCTCGCTTCCCACCCGGCGCACCATGTTCACGAGGGCCGCAGAGGTCGAGGTGCCCAGATTGGTCTCTCGGATGACCCTGGTCAGCTCGTCGGCGATAGGTGGCGACGCGGTTTGCGAAACCGACTCGATGGCCTGTGGCAGTGACAGCCCGGCCTTCATCGCGTTCGACAAGAGGCTCAGCGTGTCAGGAAGGCGTGAATTGAAGGCCTTCAGGCGGCGGCCTTGCCGCCACTTGACGTAACGCATCGGGATCAGATAGGCGACCACGCCGGCCACGACAAACTGCGGTGCGAAGCCAAATCGCCACAGCGAGAACAAGGCGGCCGCAACCAGGAGCCCGACCTGAATCATCACGAACTCCGACGTCCGTAGCTTCAGATCGGCGCGGGCCAGGTGCTCGGCGAGAGTCAACCCGCCGTTGAGTCGATGTTGGCGATTCGATCGATCGGCAATCGCTTGAAACGGCCGGTTGATCCTGTCGCGCAGAGAAACCTCTTGAGCGGAGACCCCACTCTCCCAGCGCGGTGCGCTGTCTCGTGCTTTCTGCGCCCCGGGCATGGCGAGAGCTACCGAGGCGAGGAGCACCCCGAGCCCGGCGATCAGCGAGACGAGAAGGATTCCGCTCATCTCACTGAGCCACGCCTGCGTATGTGGCGGGTTGGAAGGCCGCATCCGGCAGAGTTTCGCCACGCTGGGCGAAATGATCGAGGTGGACTGACATGTTTCCGGTCGCGGTGTGATAGCCGTTCGCGTTCCCTTCATGGTCGAGGCCGGTCTGCCGGAACTGGAAGAGCTCTTGGAACTGGGTCTCGCCGTTGGTCAGGCCGGTGACTTCCGCGATGCTCACGATCTTGCGTGCGCCACCGCGCACCCGCTCCGCCTGGACGACGATGTCGATCGCCGAGGCGACTTGCTTCTGGATCGCCCGCACCGGCAGGTCGGCGCCGGCCATCAGCACCATCGTCTCCAGGCGGCCGAAAGCGTCGTACGGAGTGTTGGCGTGGACCGTGCTCATCGAGCCTTCGTGTCCGGTGTTCATCGCCTGCAGCATGTCGAGCGCCTCGCCGCCGCGACACTCGCCGACGATGATCCGGTCGGGTCGCATCCGCAGGGCGTTGCGCACAAGGTCGCGAATCTCGATCGCACCCTTGCCCTCGACGTTGGGGGGACGGGACTCAAGCCTAATCACGTGCGTCTGCCGGAGCTGAAGCTCGGCCGAGTCCTCGACCGTGACGATCCTCTCGTCCGGAGGGATGAAGCTGGAGAGGATGTTGAGAAGGGTCGTCTTGCCTGATGACGTACCGCCTGAGACGAGGATGCTCAGCCGGCTTCGCACCGCCGCACGGAGGAAATCCATCATCTGCGGGCTCGCGCTTCCGATCGAGAGGAGGTCCTCTGGTCGGAGCTTGTCGCGCGAGAACTTGCGGATCGTCATGCATGGACCATCAATTGCGAGGGGCGGAAGCACGACGTTGACCCGCGAGCCGTCGCGCAGCCTGGCATCGCACATCGGTGAGCTTTCGTCGACGCGCCGACCGACGGTGCTGACGATCCGGTCGATCACCTGCCTGAGCTGGCTCGCGCTCTCGAAGACCACGGGACTCAGGGTCACGCGTCCCGCGCGCTCGACAAAGATCTGTTGAGGGTGGTTGATCATGATCTCTGTGACGGCGGGATCCTCGAGGAGCGCCTGGAGCGGTCCCAGGCCGAGCACCTCGTCAAGAAGCGCATCCACCAGGTGTCCGTAGTCGAAGCGGTTGAGCGTGATCGAGGCTGTCTTCGCGTACTCCTCGGCGAGGCTCGCGATCCGTGACTTCACGCCAACACGGTCTGTGATGTCGATCTCGTCGGCGTGCCTTTCGACGAGCATCTCGTGAATCGCAGTCTTCACCGCGGCGAACGCAAGCGGCGTCCGGGTCGACTTCTGAGCCGAATCATCCTGCCCACCCGCTGGCTGGAGCGGGACCGGCGGCACGCTGCGCATGCCTTCGATGACGGTCAGGTGGCCGTCGCCTGACGCTCCGTCGGTGCCCTGCCGTCTCGCCTCGAGCCTGTCCTTGAGTGCCATCAGAGATGCATCTCCGGAGGCTGCGCTTCGATCTGCCGCAGGGCGTGCTTGGCCGCCGCGCGCACGCGGGGGTTCCGGTCCGCGAACAGGTAGCGGATCTCGTGCCTCGACTCACGCGCCCGTAGCGCACCCAGCGCTTTGGCCGCCGACATCCTTAACTTCCAGTCACGTTCGTTCAGCGCCTCCGTGATCGCGGGGATTGCGGTGGCGGCTCCGATCCAACCGAGGGCGCGGCAGCTGATCACCCTTTCCCGTCGGCTACCGCGCCGCACCAGGGCAATGAGCTGGGTCGTCGCGGTGTGCCGCCGTCGCAGACCGGCCGCCAGCGCGAGCGCAGGCCGCGCGCCTGGCTTCTGGGGCTGCGCCAACGCGACCTCGATGAACTGGTCCGGGGCGCCCCGCGCCAGCTCGGCGACAAGCCTGCGGCTGATTCCTCGACGCTGGAGCGCGAACAGCAGGGCGCTCGCGCTGTGGACGCCGCCGATCCGCCCGAGGGCCCTCGCGGCGGCGTCAGAGACTGGGCGGTCCTTCGATGCGAGCAGCGGGGCCACGCTGGAAACCGCCTCGTACATCCGCAGCGCGCCGATCGCACGAGCCCCGGCAGTGCGATGTTGCGCACCCTTCGCGCCGAGCCCGTCGATCATCCGGTCGACGGCGCCCGAGTTCGTCAGTGCCACGACCAGTCGCTCCAGGGGAAGACTGTCAGCCTGGAGTCCGATGGTGATCTCTTCGATGACGCCGGCCATATCGACGCCGAGGTCGTCGAACGGGCCCGATACGCTGGTGGCCTTGCCCAATGCGATTGACTCGAGCCGCCGGCGCAGAGCGCCGCGGCGGACGCCATCTCGGGCGCGCTTGATCGCTGCGACAGGATGGAGCGCCGCGCGTATCAAGACGGCCGGCCCGCATGTTCGGCGATGCCGTTCGGAATGGAGCTGGAGTCAACCGCGACTCGGGGCCGGGCGTGGGTCCCGTCGAGCAACGCGGCCAACGCCTCAGCGCCCTGACCAATTTCGCTCTTCGCGTTGGTGAGACTCAGGATGGCGCCGTCCACCGCGGCCTGCTCAGGTCGGTTTCCGTCGAACGCGATTTCGACGTCGACGCGCCGCTTGAGGGCGCGCTCGACGGCAGCCTTGCTCACGGCCGGTTTCTCGGAACGGTGATTGAGGACGACCGTGAGCCGGTTGTGCGGAGTTCCAAGCTGGTTGAGAATGTCTACGGCGTCCGCCGCGCTTTTGACCGCGGAGAGCTCAGGGGCCGCGACGAGCACAACGTGCTGAGTCAGATCGAAGAGCGCAAGCGTCGAGTCGGTGATGGTGACGCCGAGGTCGACAACGATGTAGCGGAACGTCTTCCGCAAGGTCGCGATCGCCTTGTTCACCAGCTCGGGCGTCACCTCATCGGCCTCTTCCGGACGCAGAGCCCCGGGCAGGATCATGGGCCCGCCCGAGTCGTAGAGCACGGCGCTGAGAAGAGCATCTTCGAACGATTCCTGAGGCACGGATGACATACGAGCGAGGCAGCTCGTGGGCACCAGGCCCGCGAGCAACGCCGAGTGTGAGTACGGGAAGTCAAGGTCGAGGAGCAGGACCTCGCCGGGGTAGCGGCGCGCCAGCGCGCCGACGAGGTTGAGCGAGATGCAGGTCCCTCCTGAACCGCCCTTCGGTGAGTACACGCCGACGACGGTTGCCTCCTCGAGCAGCTGCCCCCAAGTGGCCTGGACGCTGATATCGGCGAAGAGATTGAAGCGCTGCTCCGCGAGCCGCCGCAGCTCTTCCAAACCGTCGCCGTCGCGGCCGGCCATCACCGCGTGCAGGCTCTGCCGGTCAAGCGCGAGGAGGTAGCACTCCGTCTGTGCGTAGACAGAGGCCTGCTGAGACCTACCCAGCACGCACGCGCCCTCGCCGAAAAAGTCGCCCTCCGTCAGGACGGCGACGGTGACGATGCTCGGTGGCTTTTCGATCACCAGACGGCAGTGGCCACGCTCGATGAAGAAGATCGTGTCGCCCGGTTCCCCCTGGCAAAGGACCATCTCGCCGGCGGGGATCTGCATCCGGCGGACTCGCCTCGCGATTGCGCGCAGCGCTTCCTCCGAGAGCGTGAAGAAGACCGGTGCCCGCTCGATCGCGCTCAAGCGTGACGTCATATCGTGAAAGGACGGTCGCGGAATTTCGGGCCGTTTTTGCACCGGCGACTCTGCATGGAATGCATCGCTCGTGACGAGTGCGGGTCGGCGCGGCCCCGAAGCTTTCCATTCCTCGGCGGGGAGTCGCTGGCGCATCAGATCAGGTGCCTTTGGATCATGTCTAGCCCTCCAGGAAGTGCCACCGGGCGTCGACCAGCCCTGGGCCGACGATGACCGACGCGGAGGTTGATGGGCATGAGGCATCAGGCTGCGGCGGCGTTGTGTTGTAGTCGTGGTAGGCCAGCAGGGTGTACTTGAGCGTGGCGTTGATCAGCAGCCACTCCATGTAGTTCCAGTCGCACTGGGTCATGACCACGGTGATGCTGCTGGACACGCCCTGGGCCTGCCCTTGCCCTTGGACCAGCGATTGCGGCCCGACGCGAATGACGTGAACGCTCGAGAACACCGTCCGGGCCACCGAGCGCGGATTTCGCGGCGAGAACAGAGCGGTATTCGTGACGGCGATGACGTTGATGTAGTCGCCCTGGTGGATGTACCCGCCGACGCCTTGCTGCTCGCCGGTCGGAAGGGTCGCGGCCACGTAGCCGGCCGGGATCGGAAGGTAGGCAGAGGTCGCGGCAGTCAGGTCGTCGGGGTTGGCCGCGACGAGGTTGGCAGAGATCGCCTGACCTTTGTAGATCTGCACGACCGCCCACATGCCGGTCAGCTGTGAGATGTGCAGGATTGCGTTGGGCGGCACCGCGCTGGCGGGGAGTGAAGATATGGTCAGGTCGTCCGGCCCGATCGACGCCCTCGCGTCGATGTCGCTCTTGGCGACCACCACCGGAACCGTCCCTGTGGGCTGGGTGCGACTGACGAACACGATTCCGAAAGCGAACATGACGAGAAAAGCGACGAGGGCCAGGGCGACGCCAAAAATGAAGAGTGGTGTCCGCATGCTGGTCGGCGTCAGCGGTCTGCTCTGTCCAATCGTTGCCATCTTTATGACTTCTCCAATGGCGGCACTGAGGCCACCCAACGCGCTCCATCCCAGTGCTCGCCTGGCTCGAAAGGAGCTTCGGGTCCGATGACGAGGTAACGAACTTCCCTCAGCACGAGCGTCCCCGCGAGCAGGTCATGCAACCCCTGCTTGCGCGGCGTGAAGGCGGCCATGAGCCAGCCGGTGAAGAGGAAAAGTGTCGACAGGATCTTGAACAGGTGGCGGAAGGTCGCCCGCCGGAAGGTGATCGGATCTCCGTGGGTGTCGGTAACCCGGAGACTAAGTGAGATCTTGCCCAGGGTCCCTTGCGCTGGGGAGCTCTCCATGACCACGAAGTAGGCCCACCAAAGTGCTGCCGAAACCGGAGCCACGTTCGCAAGGGCCTGGAAGTCGTTTGGCGTGAGGACGGCTATCGACCTCGCCATGGCAACCTCGACCCCGACGAGCAGCGTGGCATCGATGAGGAACGAGACGAATCGCCGCCAGAAACCCGCGTACGCGATTTCCGTTCTCGCCACGTGTCGGAGCACGCCCGACGGGGGCTGACCAATCGACGAAGGCTGACCAATCAATGTTGCCGCGACCTCACTCACAAATCGAATCCGCCGGTGGGCGGGAGGGGCCAGAGGCAAGGCTCGCGTACGAGACGGCTGCAGACGCGACAGCACTTGCCGGTGTGCGATCACCTCCCACCCACCCAATGCGGGTTACGTGGACACGTTAGTAATCACCGGCGAGGACAACAAGGGGACATTTGACCCATCCGGAAGTCATGGGTCGGAATGGGACAGAAGGCCTATTGAGCCCGGGGGATTTGCGGGTTACGTTCCCGAGACCGGGCGCTGGCGGCGTGTCGCGCGGTGGTTGGCCGAAGTCGTTCGGCGCTGGGAGGGGGGTTCGCCTTGCCGGAGGTGGGCCCCTCCCTTCCTTACTGTTCTCGGGAGCCCACGACGGCTACGGCCAGGTGCATCAGCGGCGAAGGATGAACAGACCCCAGACCGCGATGGCGATCACGAGCACGATGAGGCCGAAGACCACGATCTGACCGCCCACGTCGCCAGACGATCCCGTGTCGGCTGCGGCCGACTGGGTGGCGGTCGGCGTGGACGTCGGCGTGGACGTCGGCGTGGACGTCGGCGTGGGCGTCGGCGTGGGCGAATTCTCCGGGCTTGCGCTTGGGCTCGGCGAAGGAAGCGTGCTCGCTGTGGCGACTGAGCTCGGTGAAAGTGAGGGCGAATGAGTCTTTGAGGGGTGACCGTGTGAAGGC
>Ga0209803_1000093_pt1 | contig 51212 bp, 43 predicted proteins | sample GraSoiAngelo_138_FD_185895 | JGI IMG/M metagenome (GOLD analysis project Ga0209803, IMG submission 185895) | Grasslands soil microbial communities from the Angelo Coastal Reserve, California, USA - 14_0929_09_40cm (SPAdes) (version 2) | ecosystem: Environmental > Terrestrial > Soil > Grasslands ...
CGCGGGGACTTTCGGGGACCCCGCGCGCTCCGCAGGGCCCGTTCGAACCCCGGACCACCCGGTTTCTTTCCGCTCTCCGGTGAAGGAAGGCGGCTAAAAGCCGGATGCTCTTTCTAGGGACGGTGTTGGTTCGCCATCCTACCTAGCTGAGCTACGGGCCCTCCGGCTAGCGGCGGCGACATGCGACCGTTTGCCAAAACGAGCCTTCGTATTAAAGTTTGCGGTGCACGCGAACCTCGTTGGCCGGATCGAATCGGAGGGCCATAATTATCCAGCTCGCAGGATATAGATGGCTCGGGAGCACAACGATTTATAGACCCACTTCATCCGGCGTTTCGTGATTCGCGTCGAGAGCCGCTGCACCTCGTGCGGGGCCGTCCTCTCGGGAAAAGGCACGACCTTGTTCCCGTGCCCGAGCTGCGGCCAAGCGAAGATCGGGCGGTGCGCGCGATGCCGCGACCAATCCGTTTCGTATCGATGTCCGGCCTGTTCCTTCACCGGGCCGTGAGGTGCGCGATGGGATCCGTGGCGGTCACGTTCCGTATCATGCCTGACGACGCCGACACGGACCTCGAGTCGATCCGCTCGCGGGTCCGGTCGACGCTCGGGAGCGCCTTGCGCGATCTGCGCGAACAACCCGTGGCGTTCGGCCTGAAGGCGATCCTCGCGGTGGCGGTCGTGAGCGACGCGTCCGGAGGATCCGACCCCTTGGAGCAGTCCCTGGCCGCCATCCCCGGAGTCGGAAGCGTCGAGACGGTCGACGTCACCCTCATCTGATCAGTACGCCATCTCGCCGGAAAGGAAGGCCCGCGTCTCCGGCCGCACCGGATGCTCGAAGAAGTCTGCCGCGGGCGCCACCTCGACGAACCGGCCGTCGAGGAGCAGCGCCACCCGATCCGCGAGGCGCTTGGCCTGGAACAGGTTGTGCGTCACGATCACGACCGTGCATCCGGTCTCGTGCCGATATCGCAGGATCGACTGCTCGAGCAGACGCACGTTGAACGGGTCGAGGTTCGCGGTGAATTCGTCCAGAAGCAGGATCTCCGGGTTCAGCACCGCCGCTCGGGCGAAGGCGATGCGCTGTTGCTCCCCGCCGCTGAGCTTTTCGGCCGACTCCTTTGCGGCTTCCAAGAGTCCGACGAAGTCGAGGCCCGCGAACACGCGCCCGCGGAGCTCGGCGTCCGGGACGCCTCGCAGCCACAGGCCGTACGCGACGTTCTCGAACGCCGTCGCGCGAAACACGGTCGGGTTCTGCATCACCAACACCATGCGGCGCCGCTGCGCGAGCGACTCGGGCGAACGGATGGGATACGACTTCCCGTGGAACGTAATCCGGCCCGCGTCCGGCGAATCGAGCAAATCTAACAGGCGGAGAGCGGTCGTCTTCCCGGCTCCGCTGGGACCTACGATCGAAAAGATTTCTCCCGCCTGGACCTCCGCGTCCAGGCCTCGGAGGACCGGCTTCGTCCCGAATGACTTGTGGATTCCCTCCAGCGAGAGCGGGGCCGCGCTCATACGACCCCCTTCGCTTGCAAGCGCTGGAGGAAGGCGAAGACGGCGAAGGCGATGACGAACAGGATGATCCCGAAGATCGTGGCCTCGAGATAGTGCGCCTGCGATATTTCGAGGACAATCGCCGTTGTCAGAACGCGCGTCTGCCCCCGGATGTTCCCGCCGACGATGAGGACGGTCCCGACCTCCGAGATCGCGCGGCCGAAGCCGACCATGACGGCCGTGAACACGCCGACCCGGGCGTCATGCAAAGCCGTCGTCCGCCACTGACGCTCGTTCGCACCGAGGGCGAGGGACGTGTCGTGGAGGCGTTTCTCCACCGTCATCATCGCCGAGATCGTGATGCCCATCACGATCGGCATGACGATGACCGACTGCGCGAGGATCATCCCGATCGGCGTGAAGAGGAACCCGAGGAACCCCAGGGGGCCTCCGCGGGAGAGGATGAGGAAGACGAGCAGGCCCGCGAGGACCGGTGGAAATCCGTAGAACGTGAACGCGACTGTCCGCACGAAGTTCCGGCCGCGAAATTTCCTCAAGGCGACGAGGACGCCGAGGGGGACGCCGACGACGGATCCGATGAGCGTCGACGTCCCAGACACCAGGATCGAGAGCCCGACAATCTGGAGGATCTCCGAGAAATCCGTCATGGACACAAGTCCTGCCCGTCCGGCTGGAACGGACGCACGCCGCCCGCGGTGTAATTGCCGATCAGCGATTGGCCCCGCTCCGACGTCAACCACTTCGCGAACCGGAGTGCGCCGGCCACGAAGATGCTCGGGTGGACGCTCGGGTTCACCGGGATCACGCTGTAGAAGTTCCGAAGCGCCGGATCGTGCTGGACGTCGATGCGGAGGTCCAGGTTCGCGGAGTGCACGAGGAAGGTGCCGTCGTCGGAGAGCGTGTACGCGACGAGCTGCGACGCGATGTCGAGCGTCGCCGCCATGCCCTGCCCGGACTCCTTGTACCACGTGTCGTTCGTGGTCGACGGGGTGTAGCCGACCCAGGACCAGATCGTCTTCTCGATGATGTTCGTGCCGGAGTTGTCGCCGCGAGAAATGAACAGCGCATGCGTCGTGCGGATCCGCTCGAAGGCGATCGTCGCGTTCGTGAGGCCCAAGATGCCTGCCGGATCCGACTGGTTCGGACCCACGACGACGAACTGGTTCATCATCACGGGACTCCGACACAGGCCTTGGCCAGACGCCATGAAGGCCAGCTCCGCCGACGGCGCGTGGACGAAGACCACGTCCGCATCGCCGCGACTTCCCAGGTCGAGCGCCTGGCCCGTGCCGACCGCCGTGTACCGGACCCCGATTCCCGTGTCCGATTGAAAGTACGGGACCAGGTAATCCAGTAGCCCCGAATCGCGTGCGCTCGTCGTCGTCGCAAGGATGATGAACGAGCGCGGCTGCAGGTCGATCGACACGGCCATCCCAGCCAGGATCAGCAGGGCGGCGAGGACAAACGCCACCCGCCAGACCGTCACGAACGATGGCCACGGGAGCGGCTCACGCGGCCTCCGGAGCGCCGTCAACTCACCCCCGGCCGCGGAATCGTCCCCGCGCCTTAAATCCGCGCGGGCGGGACGGTCACGTCCACTTCCTCAAGATGAGGACCGGGCACTTCGCGAGCTTGACGATCCGGTCTTCGACCGGTCCGAGGGAGAACTTCCGCAGCCCGCCCGGCGAGGTCGCGCGGATCATCAGCAACGATGCCTCGGCGCTCTCGCGCAACGCCTCCGATTCCCATTGGGTCGAGTAGATGACCTTCGGCTCGACGGTCACGCCGCGCTCGTGCGCGCGGCCCTCGAAGCGTGTGCTCTCCTGTTTGAGGCGCTCGGCTTCGGACGGATCGCTCGCGAGCGCCACGACTTCGACGACCGGATGGTCCTCGGCAGCGAGGATCAACGCGAGGTCGTCGATCCCCTCGAGGCCCCAGATCGGACTCGTCAGGACGACGATCCGGCGGAGGGGCCGTCGGAACCCTTGGGTCTTGAACACGATGACGTCGCATGGCGCGTTCTCGATCAAGTAGTCGATGTTGCTCCCGAGGACCCGCCGATCCCCCTCGATCCGCTCGCCCCGCCATCCCATGACGAGGAGGTTCACCGCCTCCTCGCGGATCGTGTCCAGGATGATCTCGTAGACCTTGTGGCCGATCTTGACCACCGGACGCGTGTCGACCCCGAGGTGCTCGCCGATCCGAGCGAGTCGTTGAAGCCCGCGAATCCGGTCGTCCACGTACCGGAAACGAATCGCCTTCGGCGGGAGGTTTCGAGGGATCTCGACGACGTGGAGCAGGCTCAGCTCCGCGTTCTTGGCGCGGGCGATCCGAGCGCCGAGTTCGACGAGGGACTCGTCCTCGAACTCCCGAAGCGGGAGGAAGACGCGGTACCGCTCCAGCTCGACGTGGTCCTCCGACGTCGCCAGGATGTCGCGCACCTCCGCGGCCACGTCGGCCGAAGCCGGACGGCCCGCGACTCGACGACCTCCGATCCAATGATACGCGAGCCCGACCGCGAGCCAGACTCCGCCGAGGAGCGCGGCGAACGTCCCGGGCGGAATCGGCGCGTCGCTCCGCGCAGGGTAATTCCAAAGCAGGGCACCGAGGGCCAGGTTCAACGCGATTGCGGCCATCGGGACCGCGGGCACCAACGGCACCCGGAAACCGGGCGCGCTCCGCCGCTCCCCCCGGCGCAGGGCGATGACGGCCGCATGGACGAACGCAAAGAGACCGAGGAATGCGAGGCTCGCCAGGATCGCAATTGTCTCAATGGTCAGGAAGACGAGGAAGCCTGCGCCGACGAACGTGAGGGCGACGGCGGCGGGAGGCACTTCGCGTCCCCCGATCCGCGCGAGGCTCCCGGGAAGGAGGCGATCCCGCGCCATGCTGAACGAGGTCTTGATCGCCGCCGTCAGGTTCGAATTCAGGGCGCCGTACATCGAGACGACCCCGATGATCAGGACGGCGTCCCGCACGTACGGTTGCCCGAGTTGGAAATATCGCACGCCCAAGAGGACCATATGTTCCGTCCCACCGACGCAGGCCGTGCACGCAGGCCAACCCGACAACTCGCCCGCCGGCACGTTACCGAGCACCGCGAGGAAGAACCCCCCGTAGACGAGGAACGCGAGGAGCAAGGCGAGGAAGACGCCTCGCGGTACATTGCTCTCGGGGTGCTTCACCTGGTCGGACAGTTGCGCGACGACCTCGAAGCCCTGGAACGCGATGAAGAGCACACCCGCGCCGAGCATCAACTCGAGCGAGGAGACCGGCGCTCCGAGAGCGAATCCCCGCGGCGGACCCGGTTGGAAGATGGAAATCGCCCCGAGCACGGCGACCAGGACAATCAGCAGGATTTTCCCCAGCGTCAACCGACCGAGGGCGCGGAGAGGGAGGTGAATGCGCGCGAAGTGCGCGGCGGCGGAGAGCGCGAGGACGGCGAGCGCGACAAGGCTGACCTCCAGTGGGTTAGGCCCGAAAAACGACGATTGAACCGAGGGACGGACGATCTCGACGAGGAAGATCCCGAGGCCGAGGGCGCTCAACGCGGAGGCGGCGATGTGTCCGCCCCACGAGAGCCAGCCGCTCAGGAACCCGCTCGGCGTGGGCAACGCGCTCCTCACCCACACATAGGCACCCCCGGAGGCATCGGGTCGGCCTGACGCGAGCTCGGCGTACGCCATTCCGGCGAGGGCCGCGATGAGCGCGGCGACGCCGAGGCTCAACAGGATGAGCGGACCGGCGACCGCGTACGCGGCACCGACCAGGAGGAATATCGCGGCGCCGACCATCGCGCCGAGTGCCGCCATCGTGATGTCGAACAGGCCGAGGTCCCGCGTAACACGCACACGAACGGAGGCCGACGCGGGTCCGGCACCGGACACGGAGGGGCGGAGAATGGGCCGGCTACTTGAGCCTATGGCGGTGCGCCGGAACGGTTGAGCAGGGGTCCGTCAAGGTGCGGAGACGCGCGGGCCGACTACGGTTGCGATGCGGATTTCGCGGCGGTCTTCGCGATCGTTTCGCCGAGGGTCCGGAACACGAGCTCGACGTTCTCGCCGGTCTTTGCGGAGCTGAAGAAATACGGAGCCTCGAAGGCCTCCGTGGCCTGTTTCACCTGCTCCTCACCGAACGCGGCCTGGTCCTTCAGGTCGATCTTGTTGATCGCGAACGCGACCGGGATCTCGCCGACGGTCCGGAACACGGACTCGACCCAGGAGTCGAGGTCCTCGAGCGTGTCGTATCGGGTGATGTCGGCGACGGCGAGGATTCCCTGAGCGCCGTGAAAGTACGCCTCGCGAAGGAGCTCGCGGAATCCTTTCGAGCCCATGATGTCCCAGATGGTCATGTCCATCTGGATCGCGTCCCCGCCTTTCGGATTGAGGGCGAGTTCTTTCTTGGAGACTTTCGCGCCGAGCGTGACGATATATCGGTCGTCGTACTCGTTCAGCACGTAGCGTTTGATCAGCGAGGTCTTGCCCACGGCGTGCTCGCCCACGAGGCAGACTTTCACCTTCATTCGCCGCGGCTCCATCATGTCCGTCCTCGGAGGGATTTCGAGAAAATCCTTCGACGATTTGCGCTATTCGTTAGGGTCTATTTAGTCGTTACCGAGAAAAACGCAGGTCTTGCGACCCATGATACGGAGCACGCAACCCTTGAAATAACGACGCTGGGATGCGGACGTGTGGACGCGTTCGCGGCGACGCGACTCGCGGCCGGCACCGCCTTTCTCGTCGTCGCCGCGGCGTCCGACCTTCGGACGCGACGCGTCCGCGACCCGTTGTGGATCGGCCTCGGAACGCTCGGACTCGTCGTCCTCGCCGTGAAATTTGTGGTGGAGTCCGCGCCCTGGTCCGCATGGACGTTCGCGGGCTCGGCGGCCCTTCTCTTCTACGCTGTCTTCTTCGGACGCCCGCTGACCGAGGAGGACGGATTCCACGCCCGGTCCGTTCGGATCGCGGTGTTCTCCGTCGCGGGCGTGATGTGGATCGCGCCGTTCGCATTCAGAGGGGCCGTCCCGGCCACCGGATCAACGGCCGAGTTGGCCTCGACGCCCGTGATAATCGTCGCGTATCAAGGGCTCTACCGACTCCGAATCTTGCACGGCGGGGCGGATGCCAAAGGCCTGATGGCGATCACGCTCCTGGTCCCGACGTATCCGAACGCTCTGCCCTTTCCGCTCCTCATGCCGGACCCGCGGGTCGATGCGGCCCTGCGGATCGTCTTCCCGTTCTCGTTGGTCGTCTGGGTCGACGCCGCGATTGTGTCCCTGGCCATCCCGATCGGGCTGTTCCTCTTCAACGTCCTTCGCGGAGACGTCGCGATCCCTCAGGCGTTCCTCGGCTACCGAGCCCGACTCGATCCATTCCCGGCCCACGCGTGGCTCATGGAGAAAATCACCTCGCGGGGAGAACACGTCCTCGTCCTGTTCCCGAAGCGCGGAGAAAATCCCGCCGACGACATCGCCCGGCTGCGCGCCACGGGCGTCGATCGCGCTTGGGTGACCCCGAAGACCCCGTTCATGCTCCCGCTCCTCGTCGGATTCTTGCTCGCCTTCCTCGCGGGGAACCTCGTCCTTGCGGTGTTCGGCCTCGGTCACTAGACGTCGTCCATCGAAATCCTGATATATCGCGCACTCTCTCGGCCGTCTCAGCAGTGGTTTGACGGCCAAAGCGGCGGGGATACACCCGGTCCCATCCCGAACCCGGAAGTTAAGCCCGCCCACGTTCCCTGCGGTAGTGCAGTGCGCGAGCCTGCGCGAAGCCTGCCTTCCTTTGAGGAAGGCTTGGGCCGACGACCTAGGCACGCTAGCCGTCCATCCTTGTGGTGGACGACGAACCGTGCCGTTCTAACGGCCGTTGGTCCTTGGAACGCTGTCAGCCACTCTCTCTATTCCTTCGAGCGGCGCTTCGACCGGACCTTCAAACCGAGGATGATGACTGGGACGACCGCCACGAAGATCATGTCGGAGAGCTCGGGGATCGAGACGGTGACGGAGGACGTGCTCCCGATCAGCGGATACCCGCCGACCGTCGTGTAGTTGAGGAACGCCCAGTTCACGAGCCGCGTGCCGCTGAAACTCGCGTTCACGCGTGCGGTCATCGTGAGGTTGTGCGGGCCCGGCGCGACGTTCGTGAAGTTCCAGTAGAACGTCCGTCCGTTGTTCCAGGTCGGCGCCGGCGTCGCGCCGATGTAGTCGAAGCCGGTCGGCAGCGAGTCTTTGATCGTGACCGTGCCCGCGGCAACGGAGCCTGTGTTGTTGTAATAGATCCGGAAGGTCACGAGGTCGCCGGCTTTCGCGTTCGCCGGGCTCGCCGTCTTCACGACGGTGATGGTCGGCCGCGACACGGTCGTGTTCGCCCAACCTCGGCTCCTCGGAAGGGGCCGCGAGAGCTGGTCGGTGTAGTCCAAGCTGACAGTGTTGCGAAGGACTTGCCCATCCGTCGTCGTCGCGGCCACCTGGACCGCGACCGTGAAGGAATGGGCCCCTGGCATCACGTTCGTGAACATCCACCCGTAGGTCGGGCCGATGATGTAGCTGTACGGAACGCTCGAGGACGAGTACACGACACCCGAGGGCAGTGTGTCGTTGATCCAAGTCGTCTTCGCCATCCCGGTGTCGGTGTTGTTATAATACAACGTATACGTGATCAGCTGTCCTGGCGCTGCGACCGTGCGGCTCCCCGTCATGACCACGGTGATCGTCGGGCGGTGTCGATCGTTCGCCCGGCTCGGGGAGGGCGACAGCGAGATGTAGAAGTCGGCCGGGTCGCTGTTCGAGTCCATCGACTTTCCCGTGATCGGGTCTTTGAAACGGGCCCACGTCTGGCCGCTCCCGACGCTCGGAGAATACGCCGTCTGGTCGACGACGGTCGTGCCTTGCCGCAACAGGAGCTGAGCGTTCCCGTTCGGGAGGGAGTTCATGGGCAGAGCCGTCGACAGATACTCGAGCCCCGATCCCCAAGCGCCGAGGGTCTGGGTCGTGAAGGTGAAGATGACGTTGATTTGGTTCCCGCGGACCAGGGCGAGGTTCCAGCCGTTCAAGGTAATCGGAATCGCCGTGGGGTTCGCCAATTCGACCCACTCCGGGTTCGGCTGGGGGGAGACCTCGTTGATCACCGCGTTCGTCGCTGCCTGGGCTCCGACCGGGAATCGGGCGACGGCGGCATCGGGCAGCGCAACGTCGTAGCCGAGTCTCCAGTCCGATGCAAGGTAGACGACCCGATAGCCGGCGGTCAGGTTCAGGGCCGTCGCGTTGACGGCGAACTCCATGCGGTGGGCGTCCAGCGCCACCACGACCGGTCGAACGAAGGTCCAGGGGTTGGCGCTCCCCGGGGCGAACGCATAGAGGCCGCTCGAATTCACCGCGCCGTTCCGTCCGATGACCGCGATCGCGTAGTCGAAGCCATAGGGATTGCCCTGGACATCGGACCACATGCCGGTGCCGCTCGAGTTATCTGCGTCGATGAATGCATCCACGACATCGTCGCCTTCGGCCGGAGGCTGGGGCGCCACCGTGACGTTGGTCGCCGGAGGGCCGGGATACGTTCGAATTCGGGTCGTCGGGATGTCTTCGCCGCCGAGAAGCCGGCCGTCCACACGGACGTAGCCAGTGAAGTTGGACGCCAAGTCGACCGCGGTGGCAAGGAGGTCCACGTTCGCATCGTACTGCAGCCCGCCGGTCCGGTTCGTCACATCCCCGAGGGCATCTTGGCCGTACACCCGACCGCGCCAATCTCCGAAGGCGCCGTCGACCCGCAGACTCGTCGGCGCAGCCCCGAGATAGACGAGGCCGGTCTCCGGAGGTCGGAAGCTCACGGTGCCGTTCGAGCCGACTCCCGCAATCGACAGCCCAAACGTGGACGTCGGTGTGAGGTTGGCCCAGCGCGCTTCGACCCAGAGGACCGCCGGAGCGCCCACGCTCTCGCTCATCGTGAGACTTGCCGCAGTCCCGGCCATCGGAGCGACCGCGAGCAGCCGGTCCGCGGGGTCGAGGACCCCGCTGCCATCGTCCCGGTACAGGGAGAGATTTACGGGGTCGGCGGAGCTCCCGAGGCGTGTCAGGTTCAACGTTGTCAGCGACGTCACGCCGCCCATCGGGGTCAGGGTGATTCGAAGCATCGTGATGTTCGGACCTGCGACGATGTCCGGCCCGATCGTCTGCTGGCCGACGATCAGGGTCGCTCGGCCCACCTGAACGGAGCCGTCTGCGGGGGCGCGTTCCCCGAGGTTGTCGGCCGAATACACCAGGACTCGCGTCCGCCCGGGATTGCTCACGGATGTACGAAGTTCGAGTTGCGAGCCGCTGAACGCCGCCTCTGCGGATCCTCCCGGTCGGAACCGATTCCAATCATTCGACCGAGGGGTCACCGACTCGTCGAACAGGTAGCATGTGACCTGGTGTTGGAGTCCGCGGTAGTCTTGCCACCCGGTCACCTCGACCATCGCGTCCGCTCCGAGATCCCCGATCGGATAGCCGGTCAAGCGATTATTATCCCGGTCGAGGAACACGAACATGCTGTCCGTCTCGTTCACGGCGACGCCTTGGAATAGCTGACCTTGGACCCGGGCGTACACGAACAGGTCTTGGTCCTCGGCAGCGACCTTGATCGCCTCGAGATTCATGGCCGGATTCTGGATTGCGCCGGTTGGGTTCACCGAGTATGTCGGGAACTTCGCCCAGTCACTGAAGTCTCCATCAATCCGGATAATCGGCGACGGACCGCTTGGCGAGGGCGAAAGCATACTCGCGAGGATCGGGACGATGACCATGAGGGCGACGACCGCCGCGATCCCGACGACGGAGCGAGACCATTGCGGCTGCGCGGGAATCCGCGGGGGATTGTAGCGTCCTCGCCGGCCGTTCGTGAATCCGTTTCCGTTGACCAGACCGTTCGTCGCGCCCTTGCCGAACGTGAGTCCGTTCACGGCCCCCGTCGTCAGGCCGTTCACACGGCCTTCCGCGAGACCGTTGACGCGGCCGTTCGTCCGGCCATTCGTCCGCCCGTTCGTCCGCCCCGAGCGCGTGCCGTTGACGCGGCCGTTCACGTGGCCCGACCCGACGGAACGGGGGGTCGCCAGGCCGCTGGACCGTAGGCCGGAGGCAGCTGCCTGGAGGGATCGGTCTTCCGCGCGCTCGAGCAGGTCCGCGCGCTCGAAACACGCTCGGGCCTCGTCCAGACGTCCGAGTCGGTCGAGGATCTCGCCTTTCGTCCTCCAGGCCACGACCAGAGAGGGGTCCGCGCGGAGGAGGGAATCGTAGTGGGTGAGGGCTTCGACGAGTCGCGTCTCGGCGACCTTCGGCGCGGCCGTGGCAGCCGGTTGGCGCCAGCGAGCGGGGAGGGCCGACGCATCCGCAGAGGCGCGGAGGATGTTCTGGACCTCGAGACGATATTCGTCGTCCTTCGCCGGGTTCAGCTCCGCGGCCTTCGAGAGCGAGTCCGCGGCTTCCTTCGATCGGCCCAACTTTTCGAGGATCTTCGAGCGGTTGACCCAGGCGCGCTCCAGCGTCGAGTCCGTATCGAGGAGTCGGTCGTAGTGCTCGAGTTCTTCCTCAAGCCGGTCCGTCTCGGAGAGCGCCGGGACGGCCGGGGCCATCCGCTGCCAACGCGTCAAGAAGTCTTTCACAACGCCTTTCGCGTTGACCGACGGCCCGACCGGCTTCGTCGAAGCGACCGACGTGCCGCAGATCGCGCATTCGGTCTCATCGGAGAACAGGTATCCGCCGCAGCGGGAGCAAAACGGCGCGCTCTCGTCGAGGTCGGGCTGGAATCCCGGGAGTAACGAAACCTCCTCGGGAGTGTACGAACGTCCACAGACGTCGCACTTCGTCGCTTCACGGCCCATCCCTGCGCCGCAGGTGAGACACATCCGGGCCGGAGCGTCCTCCTCGGCGACGAAATCTTCGATCTCGTCCGACAGACCGGAGTCCGCCGAGGCTTCGAACTCGACGCCGCAGAATGGGCACGATTTCGCCGCGCTCCCGGCGAAGGACCCGCACTGCGGACAAAGGAAGAGCTCGCTCGATGCCTCCCGTTCGGAACCATCCGAAAGGAGACCGACGAGCCTCTCAATGTCCCCGGACGTGACGCCTCCGACCGACGAGAGTTGCTCACGGGTCGCGACCCGTAGCTGCTCGAACGAGGGGAACCGCGCGGCGAGCCGCCGGGCTTTTGCCTCGCCGAGCCCCGGGAGTCCGATCAGCCACTCGAGATAGCTCTCGTCCATCGTCGAGTGGGGGTCCACGTGCTACTTAAAGCGCGTTGTATCGTCCGTATCACGCCGTCTATTCAATCCGTTAACATGGCCTTCAGACGGACGGCTTCCAGGAGGTCTCGTAGGGATCCACGGGGACTTCCAAGAGGACCCGATGGGAGCTCGTGCCAAATCGGACCAGAAGGGTCGTCTCCTCGCGTCGCACGAGTTCCGGCGCCAGAGCTTCGTCCGAGAGTCGCCGGAGGAGCGCCTCTCCGAACGCCTCGGCGCGGGCCCGGTTCGCCTCGCGCTTCCGGGCAAGGAGACCGGTCGGCTCAACGCGGCGGAAGCGCCCGTCATCGAGGATGCGCACGAGACCGAAATCGACGAGTTCCGAGGCGACCTTGCTCACGGACTGTCGGGTGAGCCCCACCCGGGACGCGATCTCCTGGAGCGAGAGGCCCGGAACGGCGGACACGCCAGCGAGGACCGCGGCCCGACCGGCCGCGGCAAGGGCCGCAAAGAGCGGCACGTCCCGCGGATCGACGAGCCCGGAGGGAAAGACGCTCACGCCCTCCGACTGGAGGTATCGGTTCTCGATGAGATCCCACGTGTGCCAGCGCACGGTCGCGGGGGACATCTTCAGGTCCCGACTGATGTCCCCGATCCGGGCACATGGTCGAAGGCAGAGGTAGCGGAACACTTGCCGCCGCCGCGCGTTCGCGAGGCTGCGGCCCTCGCCTTCCAAGTCGACATCGGTCCCTTCCCGGGACACGGCCCGCTGTAGGGCACGACCCAGCCCCCGGGCCACGTCACGCCCCCTGGTACTCCTGGATAATCAGGTCGAGGACTTGCTCCGGCTTGAGCGTGCGAAAGTCGTCGTCCGTGAGTCCGTCCAAGGATTTCTCGAGTGCGTCGCGCACGTTCTTCGGCATCGAATGGGTGAGCAGGAGTTGGCGGAGCTGGGACGGTGCCTTCGCCGACGCGGGCTTTCGGCCATCCACGCCTTCGATCACGATCCCGAGGCCACGGACGATCTGGAACGCGTGGGCCGAAGGACTGTGGCGGCTGTTGCGGCACTTGATGATGTTCAGGAGCCGCGACGGATTCGCGTGGTCGCTGTTGAACTTCAGGTGGACGACGCAGTCCGCCAGGTACATCGGGATCACGGTCTCCGGACCCGCGAGATCCCCCGGGCCATGTTCCTCGAGCGTGCAGAGGACCGTCCCGACCTTGCGCGTCTGCTTGAACATGTAGCCGATCAGGTCCCGTTGCTCGTACAAGTCCTTCGTCGACCAGAGGACCGGCGTGAGGGGGTCGACGACGATTCGGGCGTTGCTGCCCTTCCAGTCCGCGACGAACGCCGGCAGTTCCTTGCGGATGAAATTCGAAAACTCTCGGCCGGATGCGTCGATGAAGACGAGGAGCTCGTTGTCGAGATAATCGAGGATGTCGGACCACCCCATCTCGACCGCCTCTCGGATGATCTGCTCCTTGTTCTCGTCGAGCGAGACGAAGACGCCTTCCTGGCCGTCCTGCAAGCCGCGGCGGATGAACTGCGTGGCGAGGGTGGTTTTGCCCGCGCCGGATCGACCGATGACCACGGTCGTGCTGTTCTCGTTGACGCCGCCGTCCAAAAGCGGGTTGAGTCCGTAGATTCCACTCCGAATCTTACGCACACGATTTCATCCTGGCGGGAGCCCGATAAACGTGCCGACCTGAGAATCAGGCACGAAATCGAATGCTCACGCGAGTTCGGGTTGGAGCCGGCGGACGAACTCGTCGACCATCTTCTGGTCGATCCCGTAGCCGAGGATTCCGTCCAGTCGTTCGACGACCTTTCCGTCGCGGAACAGCGCGAGGGTCGGGACGACGTCGACCGCGTAGTCCTCCCAGAGTGGATTGTCTTCGTCGTCGAGGTACACGGCCGCGAAGCGCCAGGGTCGCGCGGCCGCGAGCTTCTCGAACTCCTGTTTGAACCGCCGACAGAACGGACACCACGTGGCCCAAAACATGACCACGGTCGGTTCGGCCGCTTGCACGACCGACTCTTGGAACGCGTCCGGATTCTTGACCTGCAACATCGCTGTTGCGTTCACGACATTCGAGAGCGATAAAGCTTCACACGTGAAGATTCGCGCGTTCGCGCGTCGCGCGACACAAAGAGATATACGAGATACCCCCGATACGACCCGCCGCTCGCGCTCTCGAAGGGATGGAATGGGTACACCGATTGCTTCAGAGGAGATCCGCGGCTACTTCGCGGGCCTCCTGAAGCAGGTCGAGGCGACGTACGCGGTCGCCCGGGCTGCGCGGAGGCGGGGTTTCGATCCGGAACTGGACGTGGAGATCCCGCTGACGGACGACCTCGCCTCCCGCGTCGAACGGCTCCTCGAGCACTACGAGGTCGAAGGCGTCGCGCGTCGGATCCGCGAGCTGGCGAAGACCCACGACCGGGAAGAGCTGGCGATCCTCGTCGCGAAGGAAATGGCCCTGCGGCCGGCAACGAGCAAGGAGAAGGCGGTCGAACGGGCCGTTCGGGTCGGCCTCGCGATCCTGACGGAAGGGATTCTCGTCGCGCCGCTCGAAGGCCTCGCCGGCGTCAAGATCAAGCGGAACCGGGACGGCACCTCGTACGTCGACCTGTCGTACGCCGGTCCGATCCGCTCGGCGGGCGGGACCGGCCAGGCGTTGAGCGTGCTGATCGCCGACCTCGTGCGGCGGGAGCTCGGCCTGGGACGGTACGTGCCGACACGGGAGGAGGTCGAGCGTTTCAAGGAGGAAATCCCACTCTACCGCCAGGCGCAACACCTCCAGTATACGCCCTCCGACGAGGAGATCTCGCTCATCGTGTCCAACTGTCCGGTCGCGATCAACGGAGAAGGCACCGAGGACGCAGAGATCAGCGGGCATCGCGACCTCCCGCGGATCGAGACGAACCGGATCCGTGGCGGCGCGTGTCTCGTCATCGCGGACGGGATGTGCCTGAAGGCGCCGAAGATCCAGAAGCACGTGAAGAAACTCCGGATCAACGGATGGGAGTTCATCGACGAATACCTCGCGCAGAAGGAGTCGCGGCCCGAGGACACAAAAGACGAATTGGGCGTCGAGCCGAGCGACGTGTTCATCCAGAACATCGTCGCGGGCCGGCCGGTCCTCTGCCATCCGAGTCGACCCGGCGGCCTGCGGCTCCGATACGGTCGGACGCGGGCCACGGGCCTCGCGGCGCTCGCCCTCCATCCCGCGACCATGCACATCCTCGACGACTTCATCGCGGTCGGGACGCAAATCAAGACGGAACGCCCGGGAAAGGCCGGCGCCGTCACGCCGTGCGACCGGATCGAGGGACCGCTCGTCGTCCTCGACTCGGGAGATTTCGTCGAGGTCGCGGACGCGGAAGCCGCGAAACGTCTCACGCCGCGCGTCCGGGTCATCGCGGATCTGGGGGAGATCCTCGTGCCATTCGGAGAGTTCCTGGAGAACAACCACGTCTTGATGCCCGGCGCATTCTCCCTCGAGTGGTACGGCGCACTCCTGCGCGAGAAGCTCGGCGCGCTTCCGGACGGCTGGGAGGACGTCGAAGGACCTCAGGCCCTCGCGTGGTCTCGGGACCTCGGCATCCCGCTCCACCCGCGACACAACTTGTTCTTCCACGATCTGACCGTCGAGGAATTGACGCGCCTCCGCGAACTCATCGCGGCCCATGGGCGAGTCGAAGATGGACGCCTCGTCGTGCCCGGCGACGAGGAACCGCGAGAGTGGCTCGTGCGGCTCGGTGCGACGTACCGAGTCCAAGGCGAGGAAGTCGTCGTGGAGCGCCACACCGCGGCACTGCTCGCGGCCCTCGGAATCGAGGCCGGACCGGGGTTGCGACTCACCCCGGCTCCAGCTGGCGACGATCCCCTCGCCTTCGTGTCGGCGCTCGCCGGGATCACCGTGAAAGCCCGCGGGCCCACCCGAATCGGCGCTCGGATGGCCCGCCCGGAGAAGTCGGCCCCTCGAAAGATGCAACCGGCACCCCACTCGCTCTTCCCGATCGGCCACGAGGGAGGGGCCCAGCGGCTCCTGCTCGAGGCGGCCTCGAAGGAGACAATCGAGGTCGAGGTGGGCCTCCGGATCTGCGCCTCGTGCGGCAAGCGGTGGTTCCTCCCGAAGTGCTCGTGCGGCGGACATACGGTCTCCCGGAACGGGCCGACGCGGCAGCGCATCCCCTTGGCCGACGTCCTGCGGACGGCCCTCGAACGGATGGGCGAGACGAAACCGGCGGAGATCAAGGCCGTCCAGGGGATGATCTCGCGGACGAAGACGCCCGAGCCAATCGAGAAAGGCGTCCTCCGTGCGAAGCACGACGTCTACGTGTTCAAGGACGGCACGACCCGGTTCGACATGACGAACCTGCCGCTCACGCACTTCACGCCGCACGAAGTGGGCATCTCGGTCGAGACCGCCCGACGGCTCGGGTACACGCGGGACCGCAGCGGCCGTCCCCTGGAGCGTGACGATCAGACCGTCGAACTGCGGGCACAAGACATCGTCGTCGCGCGCTCGTGCGGGGAATACCTGGTCCGCGTGGCGGGGTTCGTCGACGACCTACTCGAGCGGCTCTACGGCCTCGGCCGATTCTACGCCGCGAAGTCACCCGAGGACTTGCTCGGCCACCTCGTCGTCACGCTTGCCCCGCACACGAGCGGCGGCGTCTTGGCGCGCATCGTCGGATTCACGGACGCGAACGCATGCTTCGCCCATCCGTACCTCATCGCGGCGCGACGCCGGAACTGCGACGGCGACGAAGATTCCGTGATCCTCCTCCTGGACTGCCTCGTCAACTTTTCCCGCGCGTTCCTCCCTGACAAACGCGGCGGGCTGATGGACGCGCCGCTCGTCCTGACGTCCCGCATCGATCCGAACGAGATCGACAAGGAGGCCCACAACCTCGATGTCATGCCGGCGTATCCGACCTCGCTGTACGAGGCGGCGGAACGCTTCGCGCATCCGAAGGAGATCGAGCCGCAGATCGACATGGTGAGCAAACGAATCGGGAGCGTCCTGCAGTACGAAGGGTTCTCGTTTACGCACGAGACGACGGACGTCGCGCAAGGCCCGCTCGCCTCCGCGTACGGCGAGGGCTCGATGGCGGAGAAGATCGACAAGCAGCTCGAGCTCGCCCTCCGGATCCGGGCGGTCGACCCGAACGACGTCGTCGCGCGGATCGTCGTCCATCACTTCCTGCCGGACCTAATCGGAAACCTGAAGGCGTTCTCGAGCCAGCAAGTGCGTTGCACGAAGTGCGGGGAGAAGTACCGCCGGATCCCGCTCCGAGGGAAATGCCTCGCCTGCGGGGGGAACCTCACGCTAACGGTCCACGAAAGCTCGGTGAAGAAGTACCTCGAAATCTCGAAGCGGATCAGCCAGCAGTTCGAGGTCTCGAATTATCTGCGTCAGCGCATCGATCTGATCGAGGACGCGATCACGTCGTTATTCACGAACGACAAGACGCAGGACCTGAAGCTCGACGATTTCTTCTAGGCGGCCGAGACCCTCGCCTGCTCGGATCGGATTTTCAGGGCGGCGGCCGCGGTGAGGAAAGCGCCGATCCCGAACGCGCCGAGCACGAGCAACGGGAAGTTCGCGATCGTTACGTTGGCGAGGTCCGTCGGCACGAGGCCCGACCTCAACCCGATCTGGTCCGGACCGAATACGAACGCGCCCAGGAGGGCCAAGCCCAGGACCATGAATACGATACCCGCCTTCGCGGCGGCGGGAGTCCGGAGCGTGTACTTGCACGTCGGGCACACCCACACCGCGTCTTCCGGCAGTTCGGCGTAACACTCCGGGCAGCGGCGCGCCATTGCGCGGGACAGAAAGGCCGCGGAGAAATAGTTTGTGTCAATGTTCCAGGGCGCGCGACGAACCGCGGATAACCCTTTAGTAGCGGGGGCCGGTTCGCGAGCGAATGAGGAAGTCGACCGCCATCGCCCTGGCCGCGGTCACGCTCATCGCGATCACGGTGCGGCTCTCGCCTCTCTGGTCCTTCCTCTATTGGGGCTCCGACACCGGCGAGTACTTCTCCATCCTACGAGCGCTCGTCCGCGGAGGACGCGTCTCGACCCCGTACTACGGATGGGGCGTGACGTATCCGTACTTCCCGGGAATGTTCTTCGCTCAGTCGGGAGTCGTCGAGCTCGGTGGCCTCGACGTACCGACGACGATCAATTTGCTCGTCCCTGTGCTCGGCGCGCTCGCGGTCCTCCCGATGTTCCTCGTCGCCCGTCGGATGACCGACGACGATCGTTTCTCCCTATTCGCCGCCGCGTTCCTCGCTGGCGCGATCCCGGTCGCGTACACGACGGCGCACACGGCGCCGGCAACCGTCGGGGAGCTCCTCGCCCTCGCGGGCCTCCTGTGCTTCGTGCGCCTTCGGACGGACGGTCGGGCGATGGTGCCGCTCCTCCTCGTCACCGCGACGCTCATTTCGACTCACCACCTCTCCCTGTACTTCTTCCTCATCATGGTCCTTGGGACGGTCGTCGTCGAAGGGCTCGCGCGTCCGTGGCGGTGGACGCTGGGAGTCAAGCGGGAAGTGGCGTTCGCGGGCGCCCTCCTGGCCGGCACCTTCGTGTACTGGCTCGGGTACGCCACGACGTTCCGGGATTCGATCCTGCCGGATGTGAACATCCAACCGTGGTGGGCGTTCCTCGCCTTGTTCCCCGCGGGCCTCGTCCTCCTGGCGGCGATCATCTTCGCACGATCCCGTCTCCGCTGGCGATACCGGCCACGGTATCCCAGTCTGCGTCGGCCCGCGACGGCTTACGTCTCGGCCGCGGGCGCGATCCTCGTCATCGGCGTCGTCTCGGTCGTCATCGGAGTGCCGGGGACCACGTTTCAGGTGCCGGGGACCGGTCTCCTCTACTTCGTGCCGTTGGTCCTCCTCCTCTCGTTCGCCGCATCGGGCCGTCGATTCGTCGATTTCCTCCCGGATGGTCTCCAGGTGAACGGGTGGTTCGTTGCCCTCCTTGGCTCCGCGGTCGCCGGGATCGTCGTGGCCCCGCGCGTCCTGATTCCGTACCGACACACGGAGTACCTGATGATTCCCCTCGCGATCTTCGCGGGAATCGGCTTCTTCCGCCTGCTCGACCTCGCGGGCCTTCGTGGTGGAAAACGCACGCTCGTCCTCGGGGTCTGCGGCCTCCTCCTCGCCGCCAACGCGGTCGCCGGCATCCCGCCTCCCTCGACCCTCGCGGGTTGGAGAGAAGGGACGATTCCCGCCGCATTGGGCCCGGCATACTGGGCGCGGGAGTACGCGAGCGGTCTCGTTGTGTCGGACCATCAAGGGTCGACCACGGTTTTCGGATTCGGCGGAATCAACGCGACGTGGGACCGGACGCGTGCGCCGTTCCTGACGGCATCTCTCGTCATTCCCTACGATCCGTACGTCGGCCTGAGGAATATCTCCTCCCCGTCCGGCGTGAAGAATGGAACTTACATCTGGATCGACCGCGACATGGAATCCGGCCTGCGCCTGACGCCGTGGGAGAGCGCCGAGCCCATGAATTCCACCGTCATCGCGAGATTCGACGACTCGCCGTTCATCAAGGTCTTCGACAATGGCTATGCGCGGCTCTACTGGATCGCCTGGGGCTGCACCCCCGCGACGTGCTGAGCCGCACGCTTTTATGGCCGGCGACCGCATCCCGCCGGTCCATGCGGGTCGCGGTCCTCCACGACCACCTTCGCTTCATCGGCGGAGGGGAGCGCGTCGCCCTCACCCTTGCGGCCGCGTTCGATGCCGACCTGTATGTCACGGACCTAGATCCGACGTTGCCCGAGCGCGCGGGCATGCGGACCGTCCGCGCCAGGGAGATTGCGCGGGTCCCGCGGTCCCCTCCGATGCGCCAAGACCGGCAGGCGCGGGCATTTCGAGAGGTGGCGATCCCCGATCACGACGTCTACATCCTTTCCGGAAACTGGGCCGTGTTCGCCGCCCCGAGGTTCCGCCCGAACGTCTGGTATTGTCACACCCCCGTTCGCGTGTTCTACGATCTCCACGATTCGATCCTCGCTTCGCTCCCGGGGGTCCGGCGCTGGGCCGCGCGACGCTGGATCGATCGGAGGCGGCCGGAATATGAGACTGCGGTGGCTGCCGTCCAGGTCGTCGTCGCGAACAGTCGGAACGTCGCAGATCGAATCGAGCGCTTCCTTCGCCGAAAGGCCGAGGTCGTCTACCCGCCCGTCGACACGTCGCGATACCGGTTCGGGCACGTCGGTGATTCGTGGCTCGCGGTGAGCCGGCTCTCCCACGAGAAACGCCTTCAGCTCCTCGTGGAGACCTTCCGTCGGTTGCCTCGAGAGCGTTTGGTCGTCGTCGGGGGACCTCAGCTGGGCCTCGATGCAAATCGGCTGATCCGTTCCCTCGACCCGCCGGCGAACGTCGAATTCGTCGGAGAAATCGAGGAGGCCAAGTTGCTGGATCGGTACGCCACGTGCCGCGGCCTCGTCGCGACCTCGGAGGACGAGGACTTCGGACTCACGCCGGTCGAGGCGATGGCGGCGGGCAAGGCCGTGGTGGCGGTGGACGAAGGAGGGTACCGCGAAACAATCGTGCCGGGGGAGACCGGATGGCTCGTGCCTCCGACGGCGGCGGCCCTCGCTTCGGCGATCTCCTCGACGACCGTCGCGGACCTCGAACGCATGCGCGCATCGTGCGAGCGGCGGGCGGCGGCATTCGATACGCGCATTTTCGTTGACGGCATGCGAACGATCGTGCGCTCGGCGGTCGAGGGAGCCGATGGAACGAAATAGCGTCTCAGCGCATCGCCGCCGGATGCGGCGAACGACCGGGGACCCCGGATGACCCGGCTTCCGGACATCACAGAGTTCGCGTGGCCGGCTCGCTTCCGCTATTCCTACCGATGGCGGCTCGTGGGTTGGTTGCTTGAAGGCCACGCCTACGTCCGCGAGATGATGACCCGGGTGTGGCCCCGCGGAATCGGACGGACCCTCGTCCTCACGGAGCGGATTTCGGAGATCCCGTTCGTGATTCGCGGGTTGCAGGTGCCCCCGGGGAGCCGAATCCTCGACGTCGGGTCGCGGTGGTCGGCCCTGCCACTGTTCCTCGCCGCGATGGGATATCGCGTGGCCGCCGTGGACCTGGCTCCGTTCCCGATTCAAGGGGGCGGCGCGGACTTCGTGCTCGCGGACTTGAGGCGACCGCCGTTCCGGAACGAATCGTTCGATGCCGCGACCGTCATTTCGACGCTCGAGCACGTCGGCCTGGGCTGGTACGACCCGCGACGCGCCGCGGAGGACGACATTCAGCTGATGGCGGGTCTCCGGTCGCTGCTCCGTCCGAACGGCACGCTCTTCCTGACCGTCCCTTACGGCGTCCCCGAGGAAGACCGGCACCAGCGGGCCTACAACCGGGAGCGGTTGCAGCGGGCCACCGCGGGATGGGTCCGGGATGTGGAGCGATACGTCGTCCGCCGAGGCAAGGCGTGGCGAGAGGCCACCGAAGCCGAGGCCGCCGTGATTCATTCCATCCCGGAGACCCGAGCGGTGGCGATGCTCGTCCTGCGTAGGGCCCGGTGACCCGTGCGGATCGCCGTCTTCTACGACTACCTCCAGACGATCGGCGGCGGGGAGCGCGTCGCCCTCACCCTCGCGAAGCATCTCGGCGCGGATATCATCACGACTGAGTCCGATGCGGGCCTACCGGGCCGGGCGGGATTCCCCGGAGTCCGCGTGATCTCCCTCGGCGACATCCTCTTGCAGCCCCCGCTCAAGCAGCTGCACGCCTCCTGGAAATTCACGCGCGCACGGTTCGACGGATACGACTTTCATTTTCTGATCGGCAACTGGGCCCATTACGCGGGCGGCCGACACCATCCGAACGTCTACTATTGCCTCACCCCGACGCGGAGCTTCTACGATCAACGACGAGCGATGTTGGCGCGACTGCGTCCGCCGAATCGATGGATCGCACGCGTGTGGTCCGCTTCTCACGCCTGGTTCGAACGGCGCTCCGTCCGCCGGTGCGACCAGATCATCGCCATCAGCGAGAACGTTCGTGGGCGGGTCCGACAATACTACGGGAGGGATGCGAGCGTCATCTATCCGCCGGTCGCCACGAGCCGATTTCGGTTCCGGGAGATCGGGGACTTCTGGCTCTCCGTGAGCCGGATGTATCCGGAGAAGCGGATCGAACTCCAGCTCGAGATCTTCCGCCGGTTGCCTCGCGAGCGGCTCGTCTTGGTGGGTGGCTATTCCGCGGGCGACCTGGCGGAACGGTACTTGGCGAACCTGAAGCCGCCTCCAAACGTGACCCTGCTCGGCGAGATCCCGGAGGACCGCCTGCTCGATTTGTATGCGCGGTGCCGGGGCTTCCTGACGACGGCGGTCGACGAGGATTTCGGCATCACACCGGTCGAAGCGATGGCGGCCGGGAAGTGTGTCCTGGCCACGGACGAAGGCGGATACCGAGAGACCGTGATTCCCGCCAAGACCGGGTTCTTGCTCCCGCCCGATTCGGAGGCGTTTGTTCGGACTCTGCGACAGCTCGACGAATCTGCGTTGCGGTCGATGAAGGACGATTGCATCGCGCGGGCCCGCACCTTCGATGAGGCCGTCTTTGTCGAGAAGATGAAAGGCCTTGCGACGGGCGCCGCGTAGCGATCGAGCCGATCCGTCCACGCGGTCCTGCCGATACGATAAAGAGTGGGTGAGGGGTTCCGCGCGCAATGGCGAAGTCCGCGCTCGTCACGGGAGCCACGGGTCAAGACGGTTCCTTCCTCATGGAGCTGCTCCTGAAGAAAGGCTACGACGTGCACGGGCTCGTCCGCCGCTTGAGCATTCCGAACATCGGCAACATCCAACACCTCGTGGACCGGGTGGCCCTCTTGGACGGCGACCTGATCGATCAATCCTCGCTGAACGCGGCCATGAAAGAGTCGGAGCCCGAGGAGGTGTACAATCTCGCGGCCCAGTCGTTCGTGGGAACGTCGTTCGTCCAACCCGTGCTCACGGGAGAGATCACGGGCCTCGGGGCCGTGCGGGTCCTCGAGGCGGTCCGCGCGTACGCACCGGATGCGAGGGTGTACCAGGCCTCGTCCAGCGAAATGTTCGGCAAGGTGGACCGAGAGCCGCAGGACGAGAGCACGCCGTTCCATCCCCGAAGCCCGTACGGAGTCGCGAAAGTCTACGCGTATTGGGCTTGCGTGAACTACCGCGAAGCCCACGGCTTGTTCGTGTCGAACGGCATCTTGTTCAACCACGAATCCGAACGACGCGGCCTCGAGTTCCTGACCCGCAAGGTGAGCACCGGCGTGGCGAAGATCCATCACGGCCTCGCGAAGACGGTCGCCCTGGGAAACCTCGATGCGAAGCGGGATTGGGGGTACGCCCCGGAATTTGTCGACATGATGTGGCGGGTCCTTCAGCACAAGGAGCCGGACGACTTCGTCGGGGCAACCGGCGAGGCCCATTCGGTGCGCGAGTTCGTGGAGGAAGCGTTCCGCGTCGCCGGCATCTCGGATTGGGAGGCGCACGTGACGATCGACGAGAAGAACTTCCGACCCTCGGAGATCTACAACCTGCGCGGGGACGCGGGGAAGGCCAAACGAATCCTCGGATGGCAGGCGAAGACCAAGTTCAAGCAGCTCGCGAAGATCATGGTCGAGGCGGACATCGAAAGCCTGGAAGGATCTCGCAAGCCGAAGTGATCCGCTACGGCCGAGGCGGCGACGGGAAGCAAGCCGTGCAGTGGGGATCGATGTCCCCGAGGCTCTTGTGGTACTCGCAGAACCGGGCCGTCAGCATGAGGCCGGAGCAGAACTCGTTCACGCTCGCGATCTGGTCCGAGAGCGTCATCCCGTGGGCGATTTGAGAGGAGAGTTCGTGCACATATGGTTTGATCTCCGGGAAGAGTCGCAGCATCTCCTGGTCGACGCCTCGGCTCTGCGTGTTGTAGTGGCTCACCGCCGCTTGCGTGATCCCCATCGAGTGGGCGACGTCGACCTGCTTCATCTTGTACGTGTGCAGCAGTTCACGGGCCAACCGCGCGCGGATCGTGGGAAGTAGTCGAGCGACCACGAGTTCTTGGGGTTGGAGCATCCGGCGCGCCTCGTCCCTCCGGGGACCGGACTGAATACAGTAGAACACGGTATTTAACCGTGTTCCTTTTCCTCGTTGTCGCGAGGATTTCCCGTTTGCATCGATTCGCATTTTCTATGGAGGGAACGGTTTCGCAGCGGGGACCCGAATCACATCACGCAGCAGCGGGGACTCTCCCAATAGTCCAGCCCGAGCCGGACCAACGTCGGGTCGGTCGAGGTGATCGCGTACGCGTCACCGTCCGCCGTCCGGGACATCGTCAGCACCTGTTGGCCGTCGACGACCAAGAGGACGCACTCACACACGATCGCGCGGATCTCCGCGGCTTTCTCGAGGTCTTTCGTGACGGGGATCTCAGGCACCGCGAGCCGCACGCGAATCCGGCGCCGGGCCGCACGGGCGAGATCGTCTTCGAGCTTACGGAAGATCCCTTCATCGGCGGCGAGCACGACGAGTTCCTTCCGCGCCGATGAGATCAGGGCCTTTGCTCGGGCGACGACGTTCGGGAGGCCCTTCACGATGTACGCCACGTCGGTGTCGGGAGATTTCGTCGCCGCACGGAGCGGCTCGAGGAGGGAGCCGAGGCGCGTCGTCGCGGCCCGTTGCTTCTCGTACTCGGCCTCAACAAGACGACTCAATCGAATCTCCACCTCCTTCGACGGCACGACCCGATACGTCTTTGGCTTGCCGTCCTGAACCTCGATGAGTCCCTTCTCCGCCAGTTCGTCGAGGGCGTAGTAGATCTTCGAATCCGGGATCCCGGTCTTCAGGACCAGGTCGCCCGCCGTCGCGTGGCTCACCCGAACCAGAGCACAGAACGTCTCGGCCGCGTATCCGCTGAATCCGAGGTCCCGCAAGGTGCCGCGGATCCGTTCCGCGGAAGGTCCGAACGATTCTTGGAGGAGCGCGCTCGCCCGCGCCTTGACTTCCGACATCCGGTAGACCAAGGGAGGAAGAGTATTTAATGTTAGCTACTACTGATAGGTAGTAGATACCATGGATGCAACCGCGGAGGAAGTCCGCGCGAAAGTGCGGGAACGGTATTCGATCGCAGCGAGCGGGCGCGGTGGTTGCGAGGACGACGGCTGTTGTGCGATCGGCTATTCGCCGGCGGAGCTCGAAGGCGTTCCTGTCGAGTCCGTCCTCGGGTTGGGCAGTGGAAATCCGGTCCGGTATGCGGAGCTGCGCCCCGGCGAGACCGTCGTCGACCTCGGGAGCGGCGCCGGAATCGACGTGTTCCTCGCGAGTCGCCTCGTCGGCCCGGCGGGACACGCGACCGGGATCGACATGACGCCAACGATGGTCGCACGCGCCACGACCGCTTCGGTGTCTCACGACATCCGGAATACGTCGTTTGTCCTCGCGCCGATCGAGAAACTCCCGCTTCCGGATGGACATGCGGACGTGGTCCTGAGCAACTGCGTCATCAACCTGAGCCCCGACAAGCGAGCCGTTTTCGCCGAGGCTCTCCGGATCCTGAAGCCGGGAGGCCGACTCGTGATCTCGGACGTGGTTCAAGAACGGGACCTGGGCCCGATCGAGGATGACTGCGGCTGTGTCGGAAATGCGATGGTCCGCGGCGAGTATCTGGAGACGATCGGGCATGCGGGATTTTCGGAGCTCCGGATTGTTGAAGACCGGCCATGGCGGACGGGGTCGGGCGGGATCGAGGCGTCCGCCGTCACCCTCATCGCGAGAAAACCGGGAACGGAGGTGAAGATGTGATACCTGTCGAGACAATGCTGGCGAAGGCGCTCGCGGAGGAACTGCGCGCGGAAGGCTGCTGCGGGAGCTGCCCGTGTTGCGCGGACTCTCGTTGTGGCTGCTGCGCCTGAGGCGGCACCTACTCTCGAGGGCGATGAGCGGCAGACCTCGCTGCGCCGTCCCGGTTCACGCACTCCGGACGCCCGATCTCAGCCGTGAGCGACAACCGAAGGGACCGAGTGCAGACTCCGGTAGATCGCGGTGAGTTCTGCCTTCTCCGCGTCCCCCAGCCGAGAATCCTGGATGTACTCCTCGTAGAGAGGGGTGACATCCTCGTCCCCAAGACAGGTGACGGACATGTGGAGGATGTATTCCGTTAGAATATGAAGCGAACCGGAGGTGGGGGCTCGAGTGGACGCGTCGTCTTTCACTTTCCTCCACTGGAATCGCATGGGTGGGCCTGCCGAAGGGTGCGTACCGCCGCGGCTGGTACGTAACCCTTTTCGGCCGGTTATCGCGGCGCGAACTGTCACGGCAACAAGGGGCAAGGTGTCCTTCGCTTGGGTCGTCCCGCCAATCCTCAAGAGCCCGCCCGCATTCCCGGGCGGCACGGCCGCATCTCGCGACGCGTCGCGCACCGTGTGCTTCTTCGATGGCGCATGTCCCGGCAATCAGTTCGCGCAGAAGGGGCCCATGAAAGCGGCTTTCGTGATCGGGGAGAAGGAATCGGTTCGCAACGTACCGGACCTGCGGACGCCCGACGGCCCGATGCGGAGCAACAACATTGCGGAATATCACGGTCTCATCTTCCTTCTGCGGCACTTGCGAGACCTAGATCGCGACCGAGGTTCCAAAGGGGCCTATCTCATCTGCGGCGATTCTCAACTCGTCATCCGCCAGATGCGCGGGGAGTACCGGGTGCGCACGCCCCATCTGGTTCCCCTCCATGAGGAGGCATCGCGCCTTTCCTCGGGCTTGGACGTCGACTTCCGCGCGGTGCCGCGCACGCAGAACCGCGCGGGACTCCTCCTCGAATAGAGCATGGTGCAAGGAGTACTCGACGTTAACCGTCCGGTTACACTGGTGCACAAACGAGCACGTCCCTTGCGGCAAATTCTTGACCTTGAGAACGAAATCATCACGGCCGATGAGTCGTGACAATCGCCCGCGGAACCTGGGCCAGCACATCGTGCTATTCTTCGCCTTGCTCCTGATCGCGTCGTCATTGATAACGCCGGGCCCGGGGACTTCGAAGGCGAGCCCGGCGATCGAAACCCGAACGACGGGCCTCGCGAATTCCCACACGCTTCAGCCTCACGCGCCCATTCACATCACGGCGGACGAAGGGTTCAATGCCTCAAACGGCACGCGGAGCGGAACCGGGACCGCCGAGGATCCGTACATCATCTCCGATTGGCTCTTCGATGCCGCCCTCTACCCGAATTCCACCGCGATGATTTGGCTCGAAAACACCGACAAACATGTGATCGTCCAGGACTGCCAGGTCATCCACCTCGACACCGTCGGGGAGCAATTCGATGCATTTTATGTGGGCAAGTATCCGGGCGAAATCACGACTCCGACAATCGCGCCTCCCATGATTGACCTGACGAGCAATGCGACCTTCCTGAACAACGACATTGACAGTCGTTATGGGTACGGCATTCAAGTCTCGGAAGGGTCATCGAACATCCTCGTGAGCGGGAATCGGATCACCGTGCATCCGGACAACGTCAGCGGCCGCGACTGGATCTACGGGATCAACGTGGCCCGGGGTACCCACAACGTCACGATCGAGGACAATGTGGTCAATGCCGCGAGCAGCCTGTACATCACGATCGGCATCCACCTGAGCGACTATTACGTGAGCGAGCAGCGCCGGGCGTCCCGGCTCGTCGCCCGGAACAACACCGTGGTCGATGCCGCCGGTGGGATCCACGTCGAGTCTTCCCGGTTCACGTTGGTCGAGGACAATACCATCTATCGGACCAACCTCAACAGCCTGGCCTACGGCTGGCCACGCGCCATCACAGTCCGCGAGAGCGCGCTGAACGCGAGCCTGGTGCACAACACGATTCGAGTCGAACTTACCGGGATCATCATCGGGGCGGCGACGGGTCGCTGGGACACGTTTGGATCGGTGACTAGCGCAAACAATACGACGATTCGTGACAACATCATCTCGAACGTGACCAGTGGCATCCAGATCGGGAACGTGAGCGGCACTCAAGTTATCAACACGACCTTTGCGAATGTTGGACTTCAGGAGTTGAACCTAAATGGAGAGGGAGGTGCCCCCCGGAACCTGACCCTGACGGACTTGGCCCCTCCGGTCCGCATTCGAGCGCCAACCGAGTCGATACCGATCCATTGGTCTTGGATACATCTGGCCCCATCGGCGGAATACAACCTTAGTGCGACGAACGGTATGATCACCGTGAATGCGTCTTTCGCGACGACGGCTGCCGGGGTCGGTTTCGTCGACTTCGAGCAGCCGCGTACCAATGCCACCAACGTCACTGTGTACCGTCTCGCGGGGCCGCTGCCTCCCCCGAATGCACCCCCCGCCGTGGACTTCACGTGGACGCCGACCTCGGGCAATACGTCGACCGTGTTCGGCTTCACCGCGACGGCCGCCGACGATCACGATCCGCCCGGCTCGATTCAAGTTCACTGGGACTGGACGGGAGACGGGACGTGGGATACGGCGTGGTCCACGACGAAGACGGCGACGCATTCCTATTCCTCGACCGGAAACCAAACGGTCGTCGTGCAGGCGATCGATTCCGGAGGTCTGACCGCGACGCAGTCCCACGTGGTCCAGGTGACGGCACCGCCCCCGCCACCGCCGCCGCCTCCTCCCCCGCCGAATGCGCCGCCCACCGTGGACTTCACGTGGACGCCGACCTCCGGCAATACGTCGACCGTCTTCACCTTCGCGGCGCAGGCGAGCGACGATCACGATCCCCCCAGCGCCATCCAGGTCCGGTGGGACTGGAACGGCGACGGGACGTGGGACACCCCTTGGTCGACCACGAAGACCGCCACGCACACGTTCGGCGCTGTGGGCGATTACACGATCGTCGTGCGAGCAATCGACTCGGGCGGCCTCACCACAAGCAAGTCCAACGTGGTTTCCGTCACCGCCCTCCCACCGCCGCCGAACGGGACCAACCCGCTCTCCACGCAGACGCAGATACTCCTTCTCCTCGCGAGCGTTTCGACTCCCATCATGATCGTGACTGCCATTGGCGTAATCGTGTACGCGGTGCGTCGCCTGCGACGCACACGTGGCCGCCGCGATCGAATCAACCAACATCGGCGACACTTGCCTTGATCTCAAGTTCGTGACAGAGCCACCAGGGAGAATTGAACTCCCGACCTGCCGCTTACAAGGCGGCTGCTCTACCGACTGAGCTATGGTGGCGCATCGAGTCCATCGTCCCTTTCGGTAAAAGGTTTCCGCGTCGCCGAGCGCGCATCGACGCGAGAGAGTCTCATTTTTGGAAATCATGGAAAAGCATTTATTCGCCGTACCCGGCCTCCGATGCGTTGCGTGATCAGTCTTCCTTGTCCAACCTGCGGTAGCGAACTCGCTTTCCTCGACCAGTATCAGCGGCACTACTGCTACGCGTGCGGAAACTACGCGCCCGAAGGCTACGGCGACCGGGGCGCGAAAATCTGTCCGACCTGCCGGGGGATCTTGTCGTACGTGGCCCAATACGACCGCCAATACTGCTACCGGTGTAACGCGTACCCCGCCGACGGCGTGGCATTGCGATCGCTCGAAGATACGATGCCCGTCGATGTGCGGCCGGTCGATGTTCGGCCCGTGGCCGAAGCGACTGAGGCCACCTCGGTCGTGACAGAACCCGAGACCACGATGGAGGAAGTGGAGGCGGCGAAGCCGACGGACGTCGAACCGACCGCAGAGCCCGAGAAGACCGAAGCGCCCACGATCCCGACCACCCCCACGCCCGCCGAAGCGTCGCCCCAACCGGAGGAAATCGTAGTCGAAGAACTTCCCCGCGAAGAACCGAAGGAGCCCGGACCGAGACCCCCGATCGTTCGCCTCAAAGTATTCCAGGCAAAGAAGCCGGCGCTCATGGATCTGTGCAAGGCCTACGACCTCGATCCGACCGGGACGAAAGAACAGCTCCGCGAACGACTGCTGAGCTATCTCGACACCTTGGAGGCGGAGGCCGAACCGGAGCCGGAAGTAGAGAGTGAGGCGCCCGCCGGTCCGGTTCTGATCGAACGAGCCGAAATCGAGGGTGAGTCCTTCCACACCTCTGAGGAGATCGCGGAAACCCCGGCCGTCGAGGCGGAACCGGAAAGCGAACAGCCGGCCAGCCGAACTTCCGTTGCGGAGACACCGGTCGTCGAAACGCAGGCCACCCAGGAACCCGTCGCGGAACGAATTAGGACGCCCTCGTCCGTCTCAATCCCCCAATCCCAGCCCTTGGTTTCGGTCGCTCCCGCCGTCGAACCGATGCACGCGCTCCATCCGTGTCCGACCTGCGGCCGCGAGCTCACGTACATCGCCCGATACCGACGATGGTACTGTTACCATTGCCGGGCGTATGCGCCCGCGAGCGAGTCGAGGTTCGCCTGTCCGACCTGCGGGGCGGCACTGCGCTGGATCCCTCAATACGAACGGTGGTGGTGCGATTCCTGCCGCCGGTATGCGCCCGCGGACCTCCCGAGACCGGAGTCTGCGCCGGTCCTCACCGGAGGAGTCGCCTCGACGCCCGCGGAAGCCGCGAAATTGCTCTCCTACGCGACCGCACGCCCGGCGACCCCGGTCACGCATCGACATCGAAGCCCCGGTAGCGGAATCAGCTTCGTCGGATTCGGAGTGATCCTGTTCGTCTTGTACGAGATGCTCGTCGACCTACCGTCTGCCCTCTCCTATAGCACAGGAATCGCCGTCACTCCAGACCTCGCGTTCGGTCTCCGGTTCTTCGCCTTCGTGTTCGTCGCGCTCGGCGCCATCCTGGGCCTGTCGGCCGTGCGCGATCGACGCTGAGACGGCAAAGGTTTTCCCCGGCCGCGCCGTTCGACGCCGGGCCATGCGGCTCCAGCAAGTCGTGAAGGACGAACGACGTCCGCGCGAGTTCGACCCGCGGGAATACATCTCCACGTGGACGGAGAAGGACCTCCTCCACGGGAAGATCGTCGACGCCTGGGTCATCATTTTCCGGACCCGCGGCTGCTACTGGGCGCGCTCGAGCGGTTGCTCGATGTGCGGATACGTGAACGACGTGGCGCAGGAAGTGAGCCCCGCGGACATCGGCCACCAGCTCGACGTGGTCCTGAAGAAACATCAGGGACAGCCGCTCGTGAAGGTCTACACCTCCGGGAACTTCTTCGACGACCACGAGGTGTCTCCCGATGTCCGCGAGCGAATCCTCACGGAACTCGGAGACCGCTGCGACAAGGTCATCGTCGAGACGCTCGCCCACCTCTTGCGCCGGGACCAGCTCGACCACGCCCTGCGCTTCGTCGACGAACTCGAGATCGCCTTGGGACTCGAGTCGACGAACGAGAAAGTCCTGCGATACGCCGTCAACAAGGTGTGGGGCCTGAAAGAACACGCGCGAGCCGCGACCTTGGCGCGCGAGGCCGGCGCGACCGTGAAGACGTATCTCCTGGTCAAGCCGCCCTTCCTGACGGAACGGGAGGCAATCGAAGACGCGGTCCGATCGGGACACGAAGCGGATCCGTACAGCGACACGGTCTCCTTCAACCCGGTGAACGTCCAGGGCCGCACGATTGTCGACCGGCTCTTCCGCCGGGGCGAGTACCGCCCGCCGTGGCTCTGGTCCGTCGTCGAGGTTCTGGAACGCACTCACGACCTGAAAGCCCACGTGAAGAGCCACCCGACCGCGGGCGGCATGGTCCGCGGAGCACACAACTGCGGAACCTGTGATCGACGCGTCGTGAACGCGATCGAAGAATTCTCACTCGGCCTCCGCGCGGACTTCGCGGACCTATCGTGCGCCTGCCAGGACGTGTGGCGCGCCTACGGTGAGACGCAGCCGTTCATGATGACGTCGGCGGACCCGCTGGCGGTCCTCGAAGCGTAACGTTCATACGCGGTCCGAGAATCGGGAATTGCAATCCGATGCGCGAATACGAGCTGAAACGTGGTACGGGCAAGACCCTCGAGGGCGATGGCCTGCGGAAGATCGCCGCGGACGTGTTCGGCGACGTCGGAACGGACGGCGCGAAGGTCATCGTCTCCTACGGGGCCCTCGAGAAGATGGTCGTGTGGACCGACGGCAAGCAGCTCTTCGTCGACACGACAATGAAGTCTGGCGTTCCGGATCATGTTGCGACGGACACGATCAAGGCGTACAACGCATTTCTCGAGCGGGCGACCGGGCTGACGGCGAAGGAGCGGGGCAAGCGAGCGAAGGAAGCCGCGCAGAAAGGCGCCGCCTGAGGATCGCTCCCGCTCGCCCTCCAAGAAATGGAAAAGGGTGCGGGCGGTCCTCGGCCTAGCCGAAGAGCGCACCCAGGCCCGCAGCCGCCTCTTCCTCGGAGACCTTCTCTTCTTCCTTCTTCTCCTCTTTCTTCTTCTCTTCCTTCTTCTCGGCGGGCGGCGCTGCCGCAGGAGCGGCGGTCGGCATCGCCACGGCGGCCTTCAGGGCCTCGTCGATGTTCACGCCTTCCAGCGCGGCGGTCAGGGCCTTCACGCGGGTCTCGTCGACCTTCACCCCAGCCGCCGTGAGGACCTTCTTCAGGTTCTCCTCGTTGACCGGCTTGCCGGCCGCGTGCAAGACCAACGCCCCATACACATATTCCATTCGTCGTCACCTCCTTCTTCTTTGATCATCCGGTCATCGTGCGAAGCGCCTCGTCGGCCGCGCCGGGGGCGCGCGCGACGAGGGCGAGCATCTGAGCTTGGGCTTTCGCGAGGAGAAACCTGATCGACTCTTTCGTCGGGAACTCGGACTCGACGGCGAGCTCCAGCGCCTGCGCGTGGGCCTTCGCGAGGAGCGGGCGGATCGTCTCCTTGGTCGGGTATGCAATCGTGAGCGCGAGGGCGAGCGCCTCCTGCCAAGCCTGGGCGATCTGTCCGCGGACGACCGTATCGTCGACCGCCAGCGCGTCCCGCCGGAACACCGTACCGGCCTCGTATGCACCCCGCAAATCAAGTCCAACGACGAGCGGGAAGATCTCGAGCCGCGCGAGCTGCTGGGCGACGTCCCTCGGGATGCGCTGACCCGCCTTCACCATGAGCTTGTCTTGGCGGATCATGACCTTGCCGCGTTCGATCGCTGCCGGGATCCCGGCCTTCTGAAGTTCGCCGACGACCGGGCCGGGTTTGAACGGCGTCTCGCCCGCGCGGACCCAGAGGTCCTCGGGAGCGAGCTCGCCTCCCCGCGCGGGGGCGCGCGTCTTCGTCGCCTCGAGTTCTTTGAAGAGTCGGAACGGATTGATGTCCGCCGTCACGACGGCCGTCTGGCCTTCGATCGTGTCACTGAGCTTGACGAGATCCGGCTTCTCCTCGCTCGCCTGCTGCAACGCGAGACGCAGCAGGTTGTTTTTCGCGACCGTGATCGTCGCGCGCCCGGAGAGCTTCTTCCGAATCGCCTGGAACTGCGGCGCAGGGATCCCGTGGATGTTCGCGATCCCGACGACGCGGGCCTGCGCGCAACGCGTCGCGAGGTTGTCGACGAGTTGCTTCTTGTACGGAGCGACGTGTGCCAAGGGACCACCTCAGAGGTACTTCACCGCGGGCCCCATCGTGGTCTTCACGTAGGCGGATTGAATGTTGAATCGTCCGCGTTCCAGCTTGCCCACGACGCGGCGCATCAAGGCGTCCAGATTCTCGGCGAGATCCTCCGGGGGCATGTCCCTCGTCCCGATCGCCGCATGGAACGTCCGCTTGTCGCGGCTCCGGACCCGGACCGTGTTCCGCAAGGAGTTGATCAGGTTCGTCGGGTCCGCCGTGGGCGGCACGGGACGTGGCATCCTCCCCCGCGGCCCGAGGACGACGCCGAGTCGCTTGCCGATCACCGGCATGAGCGGCGCTTCCGCAATGAAGAAGTCGTACGATGTCGCGAGGGTCCTCGCCTTCCGCTTGTCGCTCGCGTACTCCTCGATCTCCTGCGGCTGGATCACGAGGTCCGCGGCGTTCCGCGCCTTCAAGGCGAGCTCTCCCGACGCGAAGACGCAGATGCGGATCGGCTTCCCGCGTCCTTTAGGCAGGACGACGTCCTCTTCGACGCGATTCTTCGGGACCGAAAGATCAACATCGCGAAGGTTCACGGCGACCTCGACGGACTCTTTGAACGCACGGGGCTTGGCGGCCTCGAGCAGCTTCTTGATGGTCTCGACCGAATGCTTGTCCGCCAAGGGAGATCGCCTCCTGCAGTGCGTGCAGCTCGATGGCCTCCTGCAGAGGAGAGGCGGCGAAAGAGCGTGGCCCTAATAAGGCTTTGCGGACGCGCGACGCCGGGTCCGTCTTCGGCGAATTACGAACAGGACTCGACGTATTTCCATCGTCCGTCGCGCGGAATCGACGATCCGAGCGGCGTCGCCCAGGAATTATCAGTCGGACGATGATAACTGCATAACCCTTTTGTAGCCATCGTCCCTAGCCCGATGCGTGCGGGAGGAGGACGTCGCGCGGGCGCTCGAGACCCTCGGTCTCACCGGCAAGGAATCGCGCGCGTACCTGAGCCTCCTCGAGAACGGGGTGGCGAGCGCTCAGCACATCAGCCAACTCCTCGGCGTGCAGTATCCGGCGGTCTATCGGATCTTGCAGTCCCTGCAAACGAAAGGCTGGATCGAGGTGTCGCGGGAGCGCCCGAACCGATATCGGGCCCGCGCGCCTCGAATCGTCGCGGAAGAAGCGCGTCAATCGAGAGGGGACGATCTCGTCGCCGCGGCCGAAATGGTCGGCGGGTTGAAGGAGAGCGTCCCCCCGAAAGCACGGGAGACCGAGACGGACCTCTGGATCTACAAAGGCACGGAGTCAATCGGTCGCAAGCTCCGCGAGGTGGTCCTCTCCAGCAGCGGACAGATTCTGTGCGTCAGTCCGTTCCCTGTCGCCCCCGAGATCCTGCGGCTCCTGTTCGACGCCCTCGGTCGGTCCCGCCGCCTCGTGCGGGTCGTCTTGAACGAGGCGAACCGACCGGACCTCGCGGAACTCGGGAGCCTCCTCGGACGGAACATGCGCGTGCAGTTCCACTTCCCGTCTCGGCCGCTGTCCACTACCCGGCTCGCTCACACGTACGTCTTCCCGAGCGACCAGGAGGTGTTCATCCTGAATTCCTTCTACCGCGAAGGGGAACTCGCGGCGGACAAACTCCAGGGGCTCTGGGTCGGTGACATGGACTTCGTGAGGATCCAGCTCGAGGCGATGCTCCTCGACCTATCGCAACCGACCGCCCGGGAGCGCAAGGCGTTCCCGAAAGCTCGCTGACCTCAGCCGGCGAGTTGCTTGTCGTACTTGCCCGCCTGGATCTCCGTCGAGAACTCTTTCGCGGGCTTCCCTTCGACCGTCACGCCATTCGAAACGCAGGTGCCGACGACCTCGAGGACCCGCGCCTTCAGGGATTTCGCTTGCATCGCGTCCGCTTTCATGTTCGCGATCTTGATCGCCTGCGGGAGCGACAGGTTCCCGACCCGCGTCTTGCCGGGGTCGCCGGACCCTTTCTCGATCTTCAGCTCTTTCGCAATGAGCGCGGACGTCGGGGGGGTCCCGACCTCGATCGTGAAGGCCTTCGACTTCGGATCGACGAGCAGCGTGACGGGGACTTTCATCCCTTCGAAACTCTTCGTCTTCTCGTTGATCGCCTTGATGATCTCGACGATGTTCAGGCCGAGAGGACCGAGCGCCGGTCCCAAGGGGGGTCCGGGGGTCGCCTTGCCCCCGTCGACGAGGACGTTCAGCTTCTCCACCATCGTCTGAAACCTCGGTAAGGCGGCCCCAGAGACCGAGCCGGCATAAACGTTTCGACCGTGAGCAAGCGAATCATCGTTCGACCATGACCGGGCAATCCCGGATCGTCAGAGCGGGACTTGACGCCACGGTGGCGAGGATCATCGCGAGAGGATGAATGCAACCTTAAACAAGGTTAACGGAGCGGTGCCGGGCCAACTCGTTCGGGTGGCCGATTCACTTTTCCTCTTCTTTCTGGAGGACCCGGACGCTGTCGCCGCGGACCGTCACCGGGATGCGGACCATGGCCTCGAACAGCTCGACCGTGATCTCTTCTTTCGTCTCGTCGATCTTCATCACGCGGGCCTTTTCTCCCTTGAACGGGCCGGCGACCAGTTCGACGATGTCGCCTTCCATGATCCCGCTGACGATCGGCTTCGGGGTAAGGTACGCCTCGATCTCCGAGAAGGCGATTCCCGTCGACTCCCCCTCGCCCTTCACGACCCCGCGAGCCCGTCGCAGGCCGCGGACGACTTCCTCCAAGCGATCCGGGTTCATGCTCTCGACGTAGACGTAGCCGCGGAAGTTCGCGGGCACGAGGACCGAGAAGACCCCGACGTCTTTTGCCTTGGCCCGGGCGTAGATGGCGTCCGCCACGGCGCGCTCATGACCAATCGAGGACTTCACCGCGAGGACCGCCTGTCGTGCGCTGAAGCTCAGGGTCTTCGCGTCGAAGGCGCCCGGGTCGCCCTTCGAGATCGCGTTCACCACGACGTTCAACCGGTCCCCGTACCGCGCGCCCTTCGGACACGTGACGGTCAAGGTAATCTCACGCTGGCCGTCCGAGATTAGTCGGAACTCCTTCTCCGTGACCTTCGTGAAGGTGACGTCCCAGACCTTGTCCTCGACGCCGTACAGTTTGACCGTCCACTCCGGGGGATCGGGAAGCTCGGAATTGTAGACGAGGTCCACCCTCACCCGAATCGTGTCGTCCTCGGTCCCGGTGTTCGTGACGACGACGGCGTATTCTTTCGTCTGCCCGGCCGTCAGGGAGACTTTCTCTTCCTTCAGGTCCAGTTTTATCGAGTAGTGGCCGACCGCGGGCGGCTCCGGCTTGGACTCCGGCCTCGCCTCGCGCTTCGAGAGATCGTCGAGCAATCCCATTCCGTCACCGCCCCAGGTAACCGAAAATCCCGTGGAAGACGCCGGGTCCGTAGCGCATGATCAGGTAGATCACGAAGCCCAGGGCGCCGATCGCGGCGATCCCGAGGCCCGTGATCAGCACGACCTTGGAGTACTCGTCCGACGTAGGCCGGCGCGCCATCTTCAGGACCCGACCGTAGCGGCCCTTACCGAGGCGCTTCGCCCTCTCCTCGATCCGCCGTTGAACCTCCCAGCTCCGATCCACGATGTCCGCCATGGCCTCACCGCACGATGTCGACCCCGCCGTGGGCGCGCACGTGCTCCCCCGGGCCCAGGATCTGCTTCGATCTCACGCCGGTCAGGATGAGCATGACCCGCAGCTTGTGCTCCAAGCTCGGGTCGACCGCGGCGCCCCAGATGATCCGCGCGTTCGGCGCGATGCGGCCCTGGACGATCTCGGCGACCTTCTCGGCCTCGGCGACGCTCATGTCGTTCCCGCCCGTGACGTTCACCAGGGCTCCGGTCGCGGCGCTGATGTCGACGTCGATCAGGGGCGAATTGATCGCCTCTTCGATCGCCTCCTCCGAGCGGTTGTCGCGATCGGACTCGCCCAGGCCGATCATCGCGACCCCGCCGCCCTTCATGATCGTCTTGATGTCGTTGAAGTCCAGGTTGACGAGGCCGGGTTTCGTGATGATCTCCGTGATCCCTTTGATCGCGCGCATCAGCACATCGTCCGCAATCTTGAAGGCCGCATTCAGCGCAAGACGCGGGACGAGTTCAAGGAGTTTGTCATTCGGGATCACGACGACGGTGTCGGCGAAGTTCCGGAGCTTCTCGAGGCCGTACTCGGCGTTCTCGGCCCGGATCGCTCCCTCGGCCCGGAACGGGAACGTGCAGATCGCGATCGTCAGGGCGCCCGCCTCCTTCGACAGCTGCGCGAGGACCGGGGCGCCACCCGTGCCGGTGCCGCCTCCGAGACCGCACGTGATGAAGACCATGTCCGCCCCCTGGACGACGGATCGGAGTTCGTCCGCCGCCTCGCGGGCCGACTCCTCGCCGACCTGGGGGAGCGCGCCGGCCCCGAGGCCGCGCGTGACCCGGCGTCCGAGGAGGAGCTTGTGCGGCGACCGGATGATGAGGAGATGCTGGGCGTCGGTGTTCGCGGCGAAGAGCTCCGCCCCGACGATTCCGGACTCGACGAGCCGGTCGATCGTGTTGCAGCCGCCGCCTCCGATGCCGACGATCTTGATGTTCGTCCTGAGGCTTGCGAGGATCCGCTCGAGTTCGGCGTCCTCCGCGCCGACGCCCATCGTTTGCGTGGGGGACTCAGGGAGCCGCGGCTGAACGCCCGAACGACTCACGACTTCCCTGACAATGGAATCCATTTTTCGGCCTCCGGCTGCCCGAGGAAGCGAATGAAGCAACCGCGACATTCACGTAAAGGAGGAGGATTAATAAATGTTTCCGGGTTCGCGACCGCATCGTCGCCTCCGTGGATCGGCCACGGTGGTAATTCAGCGGATGACGTCGACGCCGACGCGGGCCTTCTCCTCCGAGGGATCTCGTCGCCCGACAATCTGTTTCGACTTGACGCCGGTCGCGACGAGCATGACGCGCAACGTGTGTTCGAGCGACGCGTCGACGGTCGCGCCCCAGATGATTCGCGCCGTGGGGGAGACCTTCGATTGGACGACCTCGGCGACGCGCTCCGCCTCGGAAATCGTCATGTCGTTCCCGCCCGTGACGTTGATCAGGACGCCGTGGGCGGTCGACACATCGACCTCGAGGAGCGGCGAATTGATCGCCTCTTCGATCGCCTCGACGGCGCGGTTGTCGCCGACGGCCTGGCTCTCGCCAAGGCCGATCATCGCGACGCCGCCGCCTTTCATGATCGTTTTGACATCATTGAAGTCGAGGTTCACGAGGCCGGGCTTCGTGATGATCTCCGTGAGTCCCTTGATCGACCGCATGAGCACCTCGTCCGCGAACTTGAACGCGAGGTTCAACGACTGACGAGGTACCAGGTCCAGCAATTTGTCGTTCGGGATCGTGATCACCGTGTCGGCCGCGTCTCGGAGCCGCTCGAGGCCCCATTCCGCGCTCTCCATCCGGAGTTTCCCTTCGCCTCGGAACGGCAAGGTCACAACCGCGATCGTCAGGGCGCCCATCTCCTTCGCGAGCCGGGCGACGTAGCCGCAGCTGCCGGTGCCCGTCCCGCCACCCAGGCCGCACGTCACGAACACGATGTCCGCGCCTTGGACGATCGCGCGCAGCTCCTCTTCGGCCTCGCGCGCGGCTTCCTCGCCGATCTGTGGCAGCGCGCCGGCCCCGAGGCCTTTCGTGATCCGACGACCGAGCAGGACCTTCTTCGGGGAGGCGATATGGAGCAGGTGTTGCGCGTCCGTGTTGCAAGCGTACAGCTCGGCCCCGACGATCCCCTCGTTGTAGACGCGGCCGATCGTGTTGCAGCCGCCACCACCGAGGCCGATAATCTTGATGTTCGTCCGCATCTTGCTGAGCATCTCTTCGAGCTCGGCGTCGACCCGGCTGTCTTCAAATGCGGGGGCACTCCCTTCGCGGGCGAGAACGTCCTCTAACATCGAATTCATTGCGACACCTGCTGAGTCTGCGAGTTCATCCCATCCCGCAAGATGGCCGCGTATCCGGCGGACGCTATTTAAAAGTTGTCGGACGAACGTCCGCCGCGTTGACAAACCCGCGCGAATCGTCCTCGATCCGCGTACGTCACTCGAAGAGCGCGGCCTTCGATGCCTTGCGAACGGCGTCGACCGCTTCCCCCGGTGCGGCGACCATGACGACCCAGTCGACGACCTGCCGGACCTGGAGGGCCCGGCCGAGCGGACTCACCTTGGAGAACGGTTTCACGTCGCCGTCGTCGAGGATGGGGACCTCCGTCTTCGCGATGCGAGGTTCGCTCAACAGGAGTTCCGGCAGCGGGACATCGACGATGACCTGGCCCGGCTTCACGCCGGCCCGCCGCGCGATGCGGTCCTCCACGCGCCGGCGCTCGTCCGGATCTTTGAACGATGCGAGGACGGCCCGCGTGGCGTCCGTAAGATCGTCTCGGTCCGAGGCGAGGACGCGCTTGTAGAGCTTGCGATACTTCAGCCGCAGTGCGATCTCCCGTTGGAGCGGCCCCTGATGGACGAGCCAGTTCAGGAGCTCATGGTCCACCATCTTCTGGATGTCCGCGATCGGGGCGTCGGACCGCTCCACGGCGCGCGCGAGCATCTCCTCGGCAATGCGGACGGTCTTGTGGAAATACACGGAGGAGTACATCAGGCCCCGCGCGACGAGCATCCCCTCCAAGGCCGGAAGGCCCTTCCGATCCAGGGCGAGCTCGCCCCGATGGGTCCGGAGCGTCTGCAAGAGGCGGGAGAAGTCGATCGTCCCGTGGGAGGCGCCCGTGTAGTGCGCGTCCCGCATGAGGTAGTCGATCTGGTCCGCATCCATCGGGCTGTGGATGATCTGCGCGAGGTACCGTTTCGACTCCTCCCGGCCTCCGGGCACGAGCAGACCCGCGCCGCGCTCCGAAGGTCCGCGGATCAGGTCGGCGACCGCGGCGGGGCTGACCCGGTGCGTTTCGAGCACCTCGTGGATCCGCTTGACGTCCGGGAAGGCGCGCCGATCCTCCGGGGATACGTTGTCGTCGTGGCCCGTGATGATCCGCTGGGTCAGGTGCATGTGGTCCACCGCGAGCTCGCGGCTCAGGACATGCTCCAAGGTGTGGGAGAACGGACCGTGGCCGACATCGTGGAGGAGGCCCGCCGCCTGGACGAGCTTTCGCTCTTCGTCCGGCAGGCCGAGCGCCCGCGCCATCTCTCCCGCGACGTGGCCTACGCCGAGGCAATGCTCGACCCGAGAATGATTCGCCCCCGGGAACACGAGATACGTCAGGCCGAGCTGTCGAATCGAATTGAGTCGCTGCAGCTCGAGCGTTTCGAGGAGGTCGAGGGTGAGCGGATCGAGGCGGATCGTCCCGTGGACGGTGTCCGTGATCGTCTTCAAATCCGCCATCCGACGCACCAGCCCATGCCCTCCATATATAGATTCGGCGAGACCGTTCGATGCATCATCTGCCGAATCGCGCCGGGGCTGAACGAACGACTCGAAGCGTCGACGGAAGTCCGTGTTACGCTTTGGACAATTGAGAGTAGTCAAGGCCCCGAAGCATCGGGTTGAAGTAGTAGCCGCTGACCCATGCGCGCTCGACGTGGAAGCTCGTCGCCTGGAAGACCCACACGTACGGCACGTCGTCGAGGACCGCGCGCGCCGTGAGGTCGAGGAATTCCTGCACCCGCGTCGTGACGTTCAACTCGCTCGCGGCGGCGTCGATGCGGGCGTCGAGGGTTCCGTTGCGATAACCGATCCAGGTGGAATACGCGCTCCCGGTTCGAAGGAACGGCACGACGGAATCCAGCGGATCGGCGAAGCGAGGCGCCCACGACAGGAGGGCGAGCGGGAGACCGCCGTCATGCAACGCCCGGTTGTAGGCGGCCGAGTCGAGGGATCGGACAGCCACCAAGATGACGCCCGGAGAACCCTCCCGGGAGTGCAGCGCCTCGAGGCCCTGGGCCAAGAGGTGGCACCCTTGTTCTTCGTACGCGTTGCCCACGCGGTAGTACAGCGTGAGGTTGAACCCGGACGTCCAGTACGGCGTAGCGTTCAGTTCGGTCGCGGCTTGAGCCAAGTCGAACGGGAAGAGGGGGATGCTCGCGTTGTATCCCGGAAGGCCGAGCGGCACCGGTCCGCGGGGTTGCAGTCCCGCATCGTGAGTCGCGTTCACGAGGAACGCGCTGTAATCGAATGCGTACGTGAAGGTCCTGCGAACGTGGACGTCCGCAAAGAAGGCCGCCGGGATCGTGATTGAATCCGGCGTCGCGGTGAGGTTGATTCTCTGGTTGTACCCGAAAAACGACACGTCGAACGCGGGGCGGTCTTTCGCGATTCGCAAGGTCGGCGACTTCGGCGTGCCGTCTGCGTTCATCACGTCCCACTGGTGGTCCCGATCGATCGAGGCCGTATCCACGTCCCCGGCGAGGAGCAGGAACTCACGGCTCACGACGTCGCGCACTGGAAGAAGGTGGACGGACGGGATCTTGACCAGGCCTCGCCAGGATTGATTGAATCGCGTCAGCACAATCACTTGGTTCGGTGACCAGGACGTGGGGGTGAGGGTGAACGGTCCGCTCCCGCACTCGGCACCCCGGGCCAAGATGGAATTCGGGACGCCCCATCGGACGCCTCCGTTCCTTCCGACGCAAGCCTGTGACAAAATGGATCCGACGGTCGAAGCGAGGATCGGCAGGAAGGCGGGATATGGGCGCAGGAGATGGAAGACGACGGTATAGTTCCCGGTCGGCTCGACCGTGGAGTTGCTCACGGCCCACGCGGTCGAAACGTTCAGCGACGTCGTGTCCCACGAAGGCTCCGGCGGCAAGGCCGCGCTCATGTACGCCGGGACCGCGGATCGCACCGGGAACGTCACGTTGGCCCAGTCTCCGATCGTACAGTTCTGCTTTCCCGGAATCGACGGATTGCAGTCCGCGTTCGCGAACGTGCTGATGAGATTGGTCAGGAGATCTTCGAGAATCCGAGGGGGCCCATCTGCCGGGTGAATGGCGAGCAGCCGCCGGAACGAGCTGGAGACATCCCTCGCCGTCATGGGCGTCTGATCGTGGAACACCACGTCGGTCCGCAGCTGGAAGGTGTAGTGTCTTCCGTCGGGCGATGTGCCGTTGTTGGCCATCGACGGGACTTCGGTGGCGAGGCGAGGGACGAGCGGATCGACGCTTTCGCTCGCAGACGGAACCGCGATGAGCGTTTCATACACGTTCTGGAGGACCTCGCCACCCGCGGAGTCGTTGTCGATCGCCGGCTCGAGCGAATCCGGTTCCTGCGCGGTCGCCGCCGCGAAGATGCCGGGATACTTCAACTGGGCCAGTGGAGCGCCGGCGACGACGCGCACGGTGTAACCCGCCGACCTCTCGAACGCCCCAGAGGACACGGTCAATTGGACGAAGTAGGTCCCCGGCGAGGGGAACCGGTGTCCCAGCTGACCGATCTGGAGGGCCGTGCCGGTCGTGTTCGCGGTCCCGTCTCCCCAGGAGTAGCTGAACGAGAACAAGGATGCGTTATCGGCGGCGCTCACGACCGAGTACGCTCCGCCGTGGGAGACGTTCGATGCGTTGTTCCACAACCATACGTACGCCCATGAGGCATTCCCGCTGAACCGGATCTCGGAGCCGACCGTTGCGGCGGATCGGTTTGCCGTGAGCACCGCGAGACCGTTCGCTCCGACGCACGTCACCGCGCAACCGGAGGGCGACGGCGGGCTTGCGGGGACCGTGCCGTCAGACGGAGCCGAGCGCACATGAATGAACAGGAGCCGGTCGTCGTTCGTCGCGACGCCGCCCTTGCCGTCGCTCACGGTCAGGACCGCCGTGTACCAGCCTGGCACGCCGTAGGCGTGCGACTGCCGGGTCGCCAATCCCGTCCCGCCGTCGCCGAACTCCCAGGAATAGCTCAGCGCATCCCCGTCCGGGTCGGTCGCGTTCGCGGTGAACAAAAGCTTCGTCGGCGGGCGCACAATAGCAATGTCATCGCTCACCGAGACGTCGGTGATGGACGGCGGGCGGTTGGGCTGACGGACCGCGATGGCGAATGCGGTGATCGTGATGAGGGCCACGACCACGACCGCGGTGATTCGGCCCCAGGGCCACCGCTTGGGAGCCTCGGGCCCTGGGGGAACAGGAACGCGTCCTCCCTCCGCGTCCGTTTCGGGCTCCATCCAGGTTCCCTCCGGGCCGGAATTCGTGGAAATGGGGAGTCGACTCTAATAGTTTATCTGACGAAACTCGAACTCGGATGCGCAACCAAGTGCGATCGACGCGCAATCCGGGAGACGGGGAGCGGTTGCGCCCTCGTCGTCTCGCGCGGTTCGCGTCGACCCCGACGCTTCTCCAAAGTTTCAATTACGCTGCGTCGGTTGGGCCGGCGACGCCGGGGTGACAGAGCGGCTAATGTGACCGACTGCAGATCGGTTTCCAGAGGGTTCGACTCCCTCCCCCGGCATCTTCGCGTCCCCCGCCTGCGAACGGTTCCGAGTCGCATCGAGACCGATTTCGTAACTGGTGCGAACCGAACCCGGTCGGGAGGACCTCGAACATGAGCGACCCGCGCACGTTCTTATAGCGACCATCCTTTTCATCGAATGTTGGCAACGGAGTCGGGCTAGGAATGCGGGTCTTCGAGAGCATCCTCGACACGATCGGGAACACGCCCTTGGTCAAATTGCCCAAGATCATGGCGGGCGTCCCGTGCCTCGCGCTGGCCAAGCTCGAGATGATGAATCCCGGCGGGAGCGTCAAAGACCGAATCGGGGAGAAGATGATCGAGGACGCGGAGGCGAAGGGGTTGTTGAAACCCGGCGGGACGATCATCGAGCCCACGAGCGGGAACACCGGCCTCGGCCTCGCGATGGTGGCCGCGATCAAAGGCTACCGCGCGGTCTTCACGATGCCGGACAAGATGAGCCGGGAGAAGATCGACCTGCTGAAGGCGCTCGGGGCCCGCGTCGTCGTGACGCCCACGGCGGTTCCGCCGGAGCATCCGGATTCCTACTACCGGGTCGCCGAGCGGATTCATCGGGACACGCCAAACTCGATCTTGCCCAACCAGTATGCGAACCAGGCGAATCCCCGCGCCCACTACGAGACGACGGGACCGGAAATCTGGCGGGACACCGACGGGACCGTCACGCACTTCGTCTGCGGGATGGGGACGGGCGGCACGATATCCGGGGTGGGCAAGTTCCTTAAGGAGAAGAATCCGAAGATCCAGGTCATCGGGGTCGACCCGCTCGGATCGATCTTGAAGGACTTCTTCTACAAGAAAGAACCCATGAAAGCCCACACCTACAAGATCGAAGGGATCGGGGAGGACTTCGTGCCGGAGTCGACCTGGTTCGACACGATCGACGAGATCGTCAAGGTGGGCGACAAGGAGTCGTACCTGATGACACGCCGCCTTGCCCGGGAGGAAGGCGTCCTCGCGGGGAGCTCGAGCGGCGCCGCCGTCGTCGCGGCCCGGCGGATTGCCGAGACGCTCGACCGGGAGGACGTCATGGTGGTCCTGTTGCCGGACACCGGCGAGCGATACCTCTCGAAGGCCCACAACGAGGAGTGGCTGAAGGAGCAAGGCTACCTCGAGGAACCGGTCGCGCCCCTCATGACGATCCTCCGGGCGAAGGAGCGGACGATTCCCGGCGTCGTCACGATCGACATCGCAGCGAAGGTGCGGGAGGCCGCCGACATGATGCGCCAGTACAACGTGTCCCAGCTCCCTGTCATGGACACGGGCATCCTCGTCGGCAGCCTGCGGGAGGAGATCCTCATGAAGGCCCTCCTCCAGAACCCCAAGCTCTACGACGATTACGTCGCCAAGGTGATGGAGAAACCGTTCCCCATCGTCGAGCCGGGTGCGGACCTCGAGCAGGTCTACAAACTCCTGATGCGCGGCAGTCCCGCCGTCGTCGTCGGCAAGGAGAACCGACTCGAGGGAATCATCACCCGCATAGACGTCATCGAGTACCTCGCAGGCCGCGCGTAGCAAGCTTATTTACGGAGGGCCCGCGACTCCGTCCCCGGCGATCTCATGCGTTTTGCCACAAAGGCCATCCACGTCGGGCAGGAGCCGGATCCGCGGACGGGCGCGGTGACCCCGCCGCTCTACCTGACCTCGACGTATTCCCGGAAGACGCAGGACGAGTACGCGTACGCGCGCTCCTCGAACCCGACGCGAGACGCGCTGCAGAAGAGCCTCGCGGGCCTGGAGGCGGCGAAATATGCCCTCTCGTTCTCGAGCGGCATGGGGGCCATCACGACCTCCCTCACGCTCCTGAGGAAGGGAGACCACGTCGTGGTGACGGACGACTGCTACGGCGGGGTCTACCGGATCTTCACGCGAATCATGAGCAACTACGGGATCGAATCGAGCTTCGTCGACCTGCGCGACCTCGTCGACGCCGAGGACGCCTTCCGGCCGGAGACCCGGATGCTGTGGACCGAATCGCCGACGAACCCGTTGATGAAGGTCGTCGACCTGCGCGAGCTTGCGGTGATCGCGAAGGCGCACGATGCGATCAGCGTGTGCGACAACACGTTCGCCTCCCCAGCCCTGCAGAATCCGCTGGCCCTCGGGATCGACCTCGTCGTCCACAGCACGACGAAGTATCTGGGCGGCCACGCGGATCTCCTCGGCGGAGCCCTCGTGATGAACCGAGACGACCTCCACGAGAAGCTCAAGTTCTCGCAGAACGCCTTGGGCGCGATCCCGAGCGCCTTCGATTGTTGGCTCACGCTGCGCGGAATCAAGACGCTCGCGGTCCGCATGGAAACGCACTGCGACAACGCGGAAGCGCTCGCGAAATTCCTGAAAGGCCACAAGGCGGTCGCGAAGGTCCACTACCCCGGTCTCCCGGACGACCCCGGCCACGCCATCGCGAAGAAACAGATGCGTCGCTTCGGTGGCATGCTGAGCTTCGAAGCCCGCGATCCGTCCCGGATCGTCGAGCGGTTGAAACGCCTCGAAGTCATCGTGCCGGCCGAGAGCCTGGGCGGCGTGGAATCCCTGATCGAACACCCGGCCTCGATGACGCACGCCAGCGTACCAAAGGAACAGCGGGAGAAGCAGGGCATTACGGACGGCCTGGTGCGCTTCTCGATCGGACTCGAGGATGTCCACGACCTAACGGAAGACCTCGAACAGGCGCTCGGCTGAGGACCCGAGCGGGCGAGGCCGCGTCGTCGGGATCCGCGATTTCACGGTCGCCGAGTGGGCGGTCATCCCGAGAGCGACCAGACCGTAGCCGACCGCAGCGGCAGCAGGCAGCACCCCGAGTCCCAGGCTCCATGCTTGAACGAAGGCGGTGACCCCGGGGCTCTGGAGAATCGTCACGGTCGTTGCGGCGGCAACGGCGAACAGGATGAGCGCTCCGAGGTCCGTGAGATATTGGAACCCGGGTTCGAGGGAACGAGCCACGCGACCAAAGATAATTCCATGGAGCGCGAGGGTGGGCACGAGCGCCCAGCCGGCGAGGCGCAAGACGGACCAAGACCCGATGAAGACCCACGCGTCCGCCGATGCGAGCGCATGATACTGAAGCAGAAGAATGACGACCGTCGCGACCGCCACGACGAGGGTGAGCGAGAACGCCCGCCATGCAACGACGCCATTGGAATCCCCAGGCTGCCGGGCCCGGAAGTCCCGCAACGCGGCCCAGAGGTTCGGCCAGGCCGAGACATACGCGACTACCCCGATCCACCCGAGGAGGACGTCCCCGTAGATGATCTCGGAACCGGGAAGGGAAACAATCCATCGACCGACGACCAGCGAGGACGCGAAGAGGGTGACGCTTGTGGCAAGAAGGAGCGCGGCTCGTTGGAGTGCGCGGGCCCAGGACGGTCGAACCGCGGACGAACGCCGCGAAGGAATGGAATCCCGCATGATCGTCCCAACATGGCGGACCGAGGACCCATAAGACTTGCGCATCAAATGCACGCACGAGTTGACAAACGGTGCGACCGACAGCCGTGGCGTCGTCGACCTTCAAGAACCTTAATACCCGCCGCCTAGATGCGGACCGCGCGATGCCCATCCGAGTGTACAATACGCTGTCGAGAACGAAAGAGGAGTTCGTTCCCCTCCAGGCAAACCGCGTATCCATGTTCGTCTGCGGCCTCACCCCGCAGGACGAGACCCACATGGGCCACGCGAAGACGTACGTCGCGTTCGATGTCGTCGCGCGGTTCCTCCGGCACAAGGGATACCATGTGTTCTACCTGCAGAACGTCACGGACATCGAGGACCGGATCATCGAGAAGATGCAGAAGACCGGACGGGAGTGGAAGGACATCGTCAACCAGTATTTCGGCGAATATCTCGAGGTCATGGAGGCCCTCCGCTGCAACTCGGTCGACGTATATGCGTTCGCGACCGATTACATCGACGACATCATCGCGCAGATCCAAGGACTGGTCAAGAAGGGCCATGCATACGTCGCGGAGGACGGAAGCGTCTACTACGACACGACGACGTTCTCCGGCTGGGGCAAGCTGAGCGGACAGAAGGTCGAATCGCTCCGGCCGGGGGCCCGGATCGCCATCGAGGAACGGAAACGGCATCCCGCCGATTTCGTCCTGTGGAGGGCCCGGAAGCCGGGGGAGCCCGCGTGGGACAGCCCGTGGGGCAAAGGCCGGCCCGGATGGCACATCGAAGACACGGCGATCACGATCCGACACTTCGGACCGCAGTACGACCTCCATGGAGGGGCGACGGAACTGATGTTCCCTCATCACGAGGCGGAGATCGCCCAGGCCGAGGCGTACACCGGGATCACGCCCTTCGTGAAGTACTGGATGCACGGCGGGATGGTCACCGTGAAGGGCGAGGAGATGCACAAGTCCCTCGGCAACTACTGGCCCGTCAAAGCGGCGCTGAAACTCTACGAACCCGAGGTGATCCGTTTCTTCCTGATCAACGTGCAATATCGCGGGCCTATCGACTTCGCGCCGGAGCTCCTCGATGAGGCGAAGCGTTCCTACGAGCGGCTTCGCGAGACGACACGGACCCTCGACGCTGAACGTCGCCGAGCGCCCGGTTCCGGCAAGGGCGATCGTTCGCTCAACGCGGCGACGGCGAAAGCCCTCGCGGACTTCGACGCGGCGATGTCGGACGACTTCAACACCCGCGAGGCCATCGCGGTGATCTTCGATTACGGACGCGCCGTGAACAAGTCCATCGAAATGGGCGCGGGTCGGGGCGCCCTCGACGATGCCGTGCAGGCGTTTCGGACGTTCGGGGAGGTGTTGGGCATCCTCCAGCCGACCGCGGAAAGCGGCGACCAGGTCGACCGCCTGCTGGACCTCATCGTGGAGTTGCGTGAGGAAGCGCGGAAGCGAAAGGACTTCGCGGCCGCGGACCGAATCCGCGACGCCCTCGCCGCGGTCGGCGTGGCCCTCGAGGACACCCGCGACGGTGTCCGGTGGAAGCGAAAATAGGCCCCGGCCGGGCTCGGATTTCCGCCCCTCCATCCGACGTTCTCGGTGGCGAGAACGAGAGGATCCAAATGACCGTGCTACAGTATTTAAGGAACCGATGCGAAAAGAACCTCCCGCGCGGAGGGCTGTTTTCTCCATAGAAACTGGCCTCCGAACGTTTATAAGAGCCTGCCGTATACTTGGGCCGTCCCTCGGGATGGGCCGCGAGAGGGCACCGAAACGCGCTCTAAGAGGTTACGGAATAGATGGTAGAAGAGACCGCCTACGACGCTACGCAAATCCAGGTCCTCGAAGGCCTGCAGGCGATCCGAAAACGGCCAGCGATGTACATCGGCTCGGTCGACGCACGCGGCCTCCACCACCTGGTCCACGAAGTCGTCGACAACTCGATCGACGAGGCGATGGCTGGCTTCTGCAAGGAAATCCAGGTCACCTTGAACGCGGACGGATCCGTCACGGTGGCGGACGACGGCCGTGGGATCCCGGTCGACATCCATCCGAAGTACGGCGCGCCGGGCGTCGAGATCGTCCTGTCGCGGATGCACAGCGGCGGGAAGTTCGAGCGGAAGATGTACCGCGTGTCCGGCGGGCTGCACGGCGTCGGTCTCTCCGTCGTCAATGGCCTGAGCGAGTGGCTCGAGGTCCGCGTGAAGCGGGACGGCCAGGAACACCGGATGCGGTTCGCGCGTGGCAAGAAAGCCTCGGACCTCGAGGTCATCGGACCGGCGGAAGGCACCGGGACGATCATCACCTTCCTCCCGGATGCCGAGGTCTTCGAGTCCATCGAGTTCGACTACAACATCCTGGCGACGCGCTTGCGGGAGCTGGCCTTCCTGAACGCCGGCCTTCGGATCATCATCGTGGACAAGCTCCACGACCGCGGGGACGTGTTCCAGTTCCAGGGAGGCATCGCCGAGTACGTCAAGTGGATCAACCGCGCGAAGAATCCGCTCCATCCGGATCCGATCCGGTTCGCGAAGGAGTCCGACGGAACCCTCGTCGAAGTCGCGATGCAATATCACGATGGCTACAACGAATCGATCTTCACGTTCGTCAACAACATCGACACGATCGAGGGCGGGACCCATCTCGTCGGATTCAAGGCCGGGCTCGCGCGGGCCTTCATCAAGTACGCGAAGGACAATAAGTACCTGAAGCAGGGCGAGAGCCTCGAGGGCGACGACGCTCGCGAGGGATTGACAGCGATTCTCAGTCTCAAGATCCCCGAGCCGCAGTTCGAGGGACAGACCAAGATGAAGCTCGGAAACTCCGAGGTCAAGGGGATCGTCGAGTCCATCGTGTACGAGAAACTCACCGAGTTCTTCCTGGAAACGCCGAAGGTCGCCGAGATCTGCATCGGGAAGGCGGTCCTTGCGGCGCAGGCGCGCGAGGCCGCGCGAAAGGCCCGTGAGCTCACGCGACGGAAGGGCCTCCTGGAAGGTTTCAACCTCCCTGGAAAACTCGCGGACTGCCAGGAGCGCGACCCGGCGAAGTCGGAGCTTTTCATCGTGGAAGGGCCATCCGCCGGCGGTTCTGCGAAGGCGGGCCGTCGCCGCGAGTTCCAGGCCATCCTCCCGCTTCGCGGGAAGATCCTTAACGTCGAGAAAGCCCGACTCGATCAGATGCTGAAGAACGAGGAGATCCGGACGCTCATCACGGCGATCGGCGGGGGGGTCGGCGAAGAGTTCGATCCCAAGAAGGTCCGGTACCACAAGGTCATCACGATGGCCGACGCGGACGTGGATGGACAGCACATCACGACGCTCCTACTCACGCTGTTCTTCCGCTACATGCGGCCGCTCCTCGATAGCGGATTCGTGTACATCGCGCAGCCGCCCTTATACAAGGTCAAGAAGGGCAAGGAACTCCACTATGCGTACACAGAGAAGCAGCGGGAAGACCTCGCGAAGAAGCTCGGCGACAAAGGTGTCGTGTACCAACGGTACAAGGGCCTCGGGGAGATGAACGCCGAGGAACTTTGGGAGACGACAATGGATCCCGCCCGCCGCCTGTTGAAGCAAGTCACGATCGAGGACGCTGCGACCGCCGATGCCCTGTTCTCAATCCTCATGGGGGAGGCCGTCGAGCCTCGCCGGCAATACATCCAGGAGCACGCGAAAGAAGTCGTGAACCTGGACATCTAGGAGGACCATGCCGGAAGAAGCCCAGGAGTCCCGTCCCCACGTTTCGCCCCAGCCAATCGAGGACGAGCTTCACCGGTCCTACATCGATTACGCGATGAGCGTGATCGTCGGGCGGGCGCTGCCCGATGTCCGGGATGGCCTCAAGCCTGTCCAGCGCCGGATTCTGCACGCGATGAACGAGCTCGGGATGGGCTCCGGGTCTGCGCACAAGAAAGCGGCCCGCGTGGTCGGCGAAGTCCTTGGAAAATGGCATCCGCATGGAGACCTGGCGGTCTACGACGCACTCGCGCGGATGGTGCAGGATTTCTCCCTCCGGTATCCGCTCATCGATGGGCAAGGGAATTGGGGGAGTACGGAAGACGATCCCGCCGCAATGCGGTACACGGAGTGCCGCCTCGCGAAGACGGCCGAGGCGATGCT